>Ga0233431_1000105_pt1 | contig 187333 bp, 172 predicted proteins | sample SI_118_April2016_FD_179867 | JGI IMG/M metagenome (GOLD analysis project Ga0233431, IMG submission 179867) | Seawater microbial communities from Saanich Inlet, British Columbia, Canada - SI_118_April2016_200_MG | ecosystem: Environmental > Aquatic > Marine > Inlet | place: Canada: British... | reverse complement strand
GTTCCCAAAAAGTAACCAAAAAGGACTGGGGGTTCAAATTGCAAATTTTGATTTGTGTTTTTGGGTGATGCAGCGGCAATTTCACCCCCAGACCCGAGTAATGCATTATTCCAATTTTTGATAAAAAAAACAGCCCCGCATAGCGGGGCTGTTTTGGAAGTTTATTTTTTTTCAGGAAGAATGTTTACAAAAATTCTTTTCTGTAGTCTGCCTGTGAATTTTTTGATTTTCTTGTGAGTAAACTTAACAATACCGTTCATAGTTGCAAATAGGGTATCGTCTTTACCTTTCATAACATTTTCACCTGGGTGGAATTTTGTACCTCTTTGTCGAACTAAAATATTACCAGACTTTACGGTTTGGCCAGCATATCTTTTGACACCCAATCTCTGGGCATTTGAATCTCTCAGGTTCGAGGTACTACCTCCTGCTTTCTTATGTGCCATATGTATCTAAATTTAGATAAAATCTAAATTAATTAATATGAGTTACTTAGCTGATTTATAGTTTATAAAAAAAATAACTATTTGTCAAGCGTTTTATCCAGATTTAGGCATTTAAAACCGGCCATTGGTGCTGACCGGTTCGTTTTGTTTGGTCATTTAGTTTCACTCCTGGTCCTGGAAAAATAGGACAACGGTGAGGATTCCGTCAGTGTTGGTGTTGGCAAAACGTTCCACCACCATGGTCAGTGGGTGGTTTTCGTACCACTGTTTGACCCTGTCGAAAACCTCTTGGTTGGTTTGGGCTACGGCTCGAGACATACTACTTGTACGCCCGACGTGTTGCCCGTGAAAGATTCGATTGCCGTCTACCACCAGTATGCTTTCCATTTTGCACCTCCTTTTGCATGGATTTGGTGGACCTTACAGGCACTTTTATTATATGTTTTTTTATGATGATTGACAAATGAATATGTTTTTTGTATAGTTTGTTGTTAGCTAAACTCTTTGTAAGGAGGTTTGAGAATGGCAAGAGGTGATTGGCAGCTGTGGATTCCAGGCTGGAACCTGATCTACATTCTTGGAGAAAGAGCCAAGTTCAATCGTGAGATGAGAGAACGTGAAGAAGCTTCTGCAAAGATGATGGCAGAGGCTGAGGAATTCAGGATTGCTATAGATCGTCGAAAAGAAGAGATCAGGCTGATTGAAGAAACTGATCCAGCCAAGGCTAAACAACTTCGCGATGAGTTGGACCAGGAAATCAAATCTCAGATTCGAAAGTTGATGCCTGGGATTCAGCTGTAGAGACACAAAGGACTTCAAACCTTGATTTGGGGTCCTTTTTTATTGACACTAGTTTGTATATATGGTTTGCTGAAGGTGTAAAATGTATGTATGAATAAAATAATTTTAATTGCATTTGTCTTAATTTTGGCTACAGGTTGTTTGCCAGTAGTTGAAGAGGTAAAACTCGATGAATCAGACTTTGATGTGACTGGTATCGTTAATGTTGATGAAATAAAACAAAACCCAATTGAGGTTCCAAAAAAGGAAAAAGAAGATGAGGAATTGGAGGATCGTCCTAGCAGGTTGAATCATGAAGTGAAGTTTGCGTCACAAGCACCTCATTCAAATTGGGATATGCCTTATCAAGAAGCTTGTGAAGAGGCTGCCTTGATACAAGCTTATAAATATTTTTATCAAGAAGATTTAACTCCTGATATTATGGACCAGGAAATACTGAAGTTGGTTGAATGGGAAAAGCAAAACTTGGGTGTTATGAGTGATACAGACTTGGTTGAAGTGAAAAGAATTGCTGAAGAGTATTTCAATTTAAATGTTGAGATTGATGAAGAGGTAAGTGAGGAACACATAAAGGATTTATTAGCCAAGGGTTACTTAATTTTAGTTCCAACCGCAGGGAGAGAGTTGGGAAATCCAAATTTTAAACAGCCAGGACCTTTGTATCATTTTCTAGTTGTTCGTGGATATGATTGGAATGATTTTATCACAAATGATTTGGGGACTAGAAAAGGGGATGGTTATAAATATAAATACAAAACTTTGATAAATGCGATACATGATTTGCCATTGAAGGATGATGGATCAGTCTTTCGCCCATACGATGAGGAGATGGATGATTTGGAAAAAGAAAAGAAAATGTTGACAGGAAAAAAGAAAATTTTAGTTATCAAAGGCTAGTTGACAAAAGAAAGAAATATATATAATTTAGAGTATTGTTCCTTGAATAACCAACTAACAGGTATCAAAGGAGGTCGTAGTGTCAAGATTGCAAAGATCCGTGGAAGACGTTCTTTTATTCCCTGGTGCTCATGAAGATCGATTTGCCATGCAATTGGCTGAAACCATGGGGGTAAAACTGTCACCTGTAAAGTTCGAGCGCTTTTTGAGCGCTGTGCCAGGTGGCGAAGAAACAAAACCGGAAGTTTTGGTGAATGTTCATGACCGGATTGCGGTCATCGTCTGGTCAGTGACATATACCAATGATGAACTGGTTCAAGTTTGTCAGTTGGTGGATGCTTTGAAATCGGCTGGAGAGGCCCACAAAGTGGTTCTGGTTGTGCCGTCATATCCTTACTCACGTCAGGATAAGCGTCATGGCCGTAGGGAGTCTATAACTGCGCAGCTGACGGCTCGTCTGCTGGAAGCGTCTGGTTTGGACTCTATCATTTACGTGGATATCCATGCTGACCAGATTGAGGGCTTTTTCCGTGATGCTCGAGCACGTGGCTTGTGGATGGATGAGATCTACATGCACTTCTTGTCTCAGCGGTTGCCTGAGATTGCAGCGTATCTCGACCTGACGGAAGCAAATATTCGAGATATGCCATTGGATGAAGGTTCGGTCAATCCGAACTACCGAGTGGCTCGCAAGCTTGGTCATAGTATGGCCATTCATATCAAAAAGCGAAACTGGGATTCTCGTCACTCTGTCCATATCTTGGGCATTGCTGGTGATGTGGTTGAGTGTTTGATTTATTCGCGTGATGACATTTTGGCATCAGGTGATTCGATCTTTACTGCAGCTGCAGAAGCCAAGAAGCGGGGAGCCAAGTACGTTCTGGCGCTGGTGACACATGCCTTGGGCTTTGATAAGCCTGGACACAAGGCGTTTGCAGAAAAGCTGCGGGACTCTGCAGTTGATGAGCTGGTTGTTTCCAACAGTCAGTACTCCTTTGTTGATCGAGTCATGACGGACATCGAACTTCAACAGAAGGTCTCCATTATTGATATCACGCCATATCTGGCGGAAGTCATTGAGCGACATATCGTGGGGGACACTGTCAGGGAGATGATGGCTGAAGTGAAACCCGAAGATCTTTACCGAGTCTTGTTCGAGTCAGAGCAAGCTCGAAAGATCAGAGCAAACCTGTAAGTTTGCAAAGAAACTCTACTTCTCGAAGTAGGGTTTTTTCATTTGACGAAAATATTTTATATGGTATACTAATACCGACCAATTTAGTAGGTTATTATAAGCTTAAATTTATGAAATTTTCAACAAAAGCAGAGTATGGACTACGAGCAATTGCTCATTTGGATAAAACTGGTAAAAAACCTGTTTCTTTGGCTTTGATTGCTGAGAAGGAAGGTATTTCTTTGGCATATTTGGAAAGAATTTTTGCTAAATTGAAGAAAGCTAAGCTTATAAAGGCTGAGCTCGGTGTAAAGGGTGGTTATTTGTTGATTAAGCCAGCTAACCAGTTGACTGTGTATGAAATAATTAACACATTGGAAGGGTCTATTGCTCCAATGAATTGCGTGGTTGATAAAAGTGTTTGTCCTGATTGTAACTGTACTATTCATCCTGTTTGGGCTGAGCTATACAAGCAAATGACTAAAACTTTAAAAGGTATAAAACTTAATAAAATAATGAAATAAGTATGAAATATACTAAAGAACTAATGGAGCATTTTCAGGCTCCACATAACCAAGGTCAGATTAAAGATGCTGATGGTGTTGGTGAAGTTGGCAATATCAAGTGTGGTGATATTATGAAAATTTATATTGATGTTGATGAATCAGCCACTGATCCAGTTATCAAGGACATCAAATTTGAGACTCTGGGATGCGCGGCAGCGATTGCAGCTTCATCTATGTTGACTGATCTTGCTAAGGGTAAAACTTTTACTGATGCTTTGACTATTACCAAAGATGATATTGTTAAAGGTTTGGGTGAGGTTCCACCAATCAAATATCATTGTTCGATTTTGGCAGAAGAAGGATTAAAAAAGGCTATTGAAGATTATAAAACTAAAAAATAAGGAGAATAAATCGCTTTGTTTTATTTGCGATTGTAACTCGTCAATTAAATAAAATATTATATGAAAGAAAAAGTACAAAAAGTTATTGAAGAAATTAGACCTTCACTACAAGCTGACGGGGGAGATATTGAATTGGTAAATGTTACTGATGAAGGTGTTGTTCAAGTTAGACTTAAAGGTGCTTGCGTAGGTTGTCCAATGGCGCAGGTAACATTGCATCAAGGTGTAGGAGCTTATTTGAAAAAAGCTATACCTGAAGTAAAAGAAGTAGAAGCAGTTTAAGTATATGAAGAATATTTATTATGATAATTCAGCAACTACCAAGGTTGATCCAAGGGTGTTAGAAGCAATGATGCCATTTTTGCAAGATGATTATGGTAATTCAGGTTCAATTCATACTTTGGGACAAAACTCTCTTGGTGTTGTGGATGAAGCTAGGGACAAGGTTGCAGATTTTTTAAATTGTCAGTCACAAGAAGTTATATTCACTTCTGGTGCAACTGAGAGTAACAATATTGCTGTCCAAGGTGTTGTTGAAAATTATTTAAAAGAATACAAGAAGGTTCACATTATCACATCTGCTATTGAACATCCTGCAGTACTTGAGGTTGTAAAAGAGTTAGGGAAATCTGATTTGGTTGAATATGATTTTTTACCGGTTGATGAGGATGGTGTAATAAAAATAGAAAAATTGCCAGCACTAATTAAAGATAATACAGTTTTGGTTTCAGTTATGTATGTGAATAATGAGGTTGGTTCAATGCAACCTATTGTGGATATTGGTGAGATTGTGAAAAGCATCAGAAAAAAAAGAGGTGATAAAGGAATGAAGATTTATTTTCATACAGACGCAGTGCAAGCGGTTAATTATTTGGATTGTGATGTGGATAAGCTTGGTGTTGATTTGTTGTCGTTTTCCGGACACAAAATTTACGCACCAAAAGGCGTTGGGGTTTTGTATGTTCGAAAAGGTGTCAAACTGCAACCCATTGCTTGGGGTGGTCATCAAGAATATAATGTAAGGCCAGGAACGTTGAATGTCCCAGGTATTGCTGGTTTGAGTAAGGCAATAGAACTTGTTGGTCAGGATAGAAAGAAGGATGCCAAAAAAGTTTTGGATATAAGAAAAAGGTTGGTAAGTGAAATTCAAAAGATTGAAAATGTAAGAATGAACGGTCGTGAAGATGCCCAAGTCCCAAATATATTAAATGTTAGTTTTTTGAAAGCTGAGGGAGAAAGCATATTGATGATGTTGGATATGGAAAATATTGCTATTTCAACTGGTTCAGCTTGTTCTAGTGGGTCTCTTGAACCATCACATGTTTTGACGGCAATGGGCAGACCACCGGAATGGTCACATGGAAGTATTAGAATTTCATTTGGCAGATTTAATACTGAAGTTGAGGTTGGTCCGTTTGTAAAGGTTTTGGCTCCTGTTATAAAGAAATTGAGAGATATGGCTCCTTAAATGGAAAAGGTATTGTAAATTAAGCCCCTTTTGTAGGGGCTTTTATAATTGACAATAATTTGCTTTCGTTGTAATATGACATGTTCTAGTTCGTTAACAGCCAAGGATAGGGAGGGTATATGCCAAGCTGGCTATTGGTGATTCTTTTGAACATGGCACTCTATAGTGCTGTACTCTTGTTTGACAAGGGTGTGATGCAGAGAATTCAGTCGAGGATGAAAAAGCCTTGGCAGGTTCTTGTAGTCCTCTATACCGAAATTACTATCGTAGTTACATTGATTACGATTGTATTTGGTGCCAGTATGGTCTGGCCGACGTACGTAGTCATGACCTTGAGTGGTATTCTGGTTCCGTGGAGGATCAGGATTCAAAAGAAGGTACAAAAAGACTTGTTTCATTATGACATCAAGGTCCGGACCTCTGATGTTCAAGGGATTCTTGAAACTTTGAAGGTTCACCAGAACCTGAAAAGGGTAGCAAGGTTCTTGTCCTCGCGACAGGAGCTGAAGGAAGAAGATTTTTCCTTCACTCTTGGAAGAGTCTTGGCTCCGTTCAGATTCAAGATTCAACCAGAAACAGAAAATAGGTATTTGGTTGAAATGAGTTTTGATACTGAGAAGGTCCCTTTTTCACCTGAACAGTGCATGACGAGTTTCATCATGTCGTGTAGAAATGTTCTGGGGATCGTGCTTGAGCGGAAGGATGTTACTCTTTCTGCCGAAGAGTACAGTCATGAGACAAAAATCTACTCAGCCTTCGTTCACGCAGAAGACATTGTTTGGCAGTTCAGTGAAGTGCAGTTTTCTCAAGACGAGAAGTTTTACTTTGGCTTCAATCGGAGCGAACTTCCTTTCCGTCATTTGTCTCGTGGTGAACTGAACACCCGAGATGAAAAGGAAATAGGAAAAGGTCCTTTTGTTCGCATTGCAACCTGTGGTGAGTTGCTTGAGCTGACTTTCAGTCCATTCGAACAGTTTGATGAGGTCTACGAGCTGGCCAGGCTGTTTGTTGATGAACTTGCTCATTTGCCAGTGAACGTCAAGTGTCAGAGTGACATGCTTGAGGATTGGCAATTGATACAGTCTTGGGATGGTTGGCTCGGAACTGATCGTCAAGAGAGGAAACCAAAGCGGATTCAGACCAAGCGAGAGGATGAACCCCATGTCTGGCAAGAGCTTCGTAAGGTCCATTTAGCTTTCGAGCAGAATGGAGATGGAGAAGCGGCAATTCAGGCTTTTAATGAGGCGATCAGACAGCGTCATTGGGAGTTTGGAGGCTATGGCAAGCAGTTCTTGACGATTGAGGCTGGAAAACCGGTTTTTGATCAGCGCAGAAATGTTTGCCAGGTCTGTGGCAAGGAGTTGGAAGAAAACAACTTCGCGAACAGCGTTCAGATGCCAGGTCTTTCTTTCTTGGGAATGATGACATCGAACTTTGTGACTTGTTGCGGGAGTGACAAGTGCATGGAGTCTCTCAGAAGAACGGCGACCAGGAATGTTGAAGTCTCTCAGGAGATGAACAAGTCAATGGCTGAAGTCTTTGGTGGGATAGCCAAAAAATAGAAAAACAAAACAGGAGATGACCTCGTTCACTCCTGTTTTTATTTTAGTAGTTTTGTTTGTCTAGATATGTTTGTGAGAATCCCCATGGCGGCCATGGTTACTGCCAGTGCTGTTCCACCGAAACTAACAAAGGGGAGTGGAATACCAGTCATAGGAAGCAGTCCTATCATGGAAGAAATGTTGAAAAATGCTTGAAATGCTATCCAACTGATTATACCTACTGCTACAAGTCTGCCAAATTGATCAGGCGAGTGTTTGCCAACTTGCAAAACTCTATATACAAGAAAGATAAATAGGGCAATGAGTGCAACCGAAAGAAAAAAGCCTAACTCTTCAGCGTAAATGGCGAAGATAGAGTCACCGGTTGCTTCTGGTAGGTATTGAAATTTTTGTCTTGAATGACCAAAGCCTCTGCCGAAAAAACCTCCGGAGCCAACTGCCAAAAAAGCTTGATTGATGTGATATCCGATGCCTTGTGGATCTAGTTCTGGATGTAGGAATGTAGTTAATCGGGCAGCTCTATATGGAGAATTAGCAATTAAAAGATAAATTGATGAAGCGCCTGCTGCGAATAGCATAAATACGTGTTTTAATTTTGCGCCAGATGCAAAAAATACAGCAATACACATGAAGATAATAATAGAAAGGGTTCCCATGTCTGGTTGCATTAACATTAGGACGGATATAATTCCTATGAGAAAAATAAAAGGTAGAAATCCTGTATATAGATCTTTGACACCATAGGTACCACGTTTCTCAAGCCAAGTGCCAAGGTAAAGCAAGAAGGTTAGTTTAACAAGTTCGGCTGGTTGGAATGAAAATGCACCGATATCGATCCAACTTTTGGCTGTACCATATTCTGCTCCAATGCCAGGAATGAAAACTACTACAAGTAGGGCAATCGATGCTCCTAGTAGCGGAATAATGAATTTTTTCCATATTTGATAATTGATACTTGCGAAAATAAAAAAAAGGGCTAATCCTGGGAGTAGTCCATATAGAATCTGATGCTTGATAAAGTAATAGCTGTCACCAAACTTTTGATAGCCAACGGCCGTGCCTGCAGAAGATAGAACAATCAAACCTAGAACCAGGATAACAGCAAAAGTTATTATCATTGGTATATCTGGTGTATGATAGTTTGATTTTGATTTTTTACCGAACATTATTTTAATTGATTGATGATTTTTTTGAATTGATCACCACGATCAAATTCATTGATAAACATTCCAAAACTGGCGCAACCAGGGGACAGTAGTACTGTGTCTTCTGGCAAACTCAAGCTATAGGCATGCTCAATTGCTTTTTCAAAATTGTCGTAACGTCCAGCAATGATGTTTTCACCACCATATTTTATGATCTTTTTTTCAAGTTCGTCTGTTGCGCTACCTTCTAGTAAAATGACAGCTTTTACCTTTTTGGCAATTTTACGAGCGAAGTTTGTTAGGTTTAGGTTTTTGGTTGCTCCACCTGCTAAAAGAATAATAGGTTCGGGCACTGAATTTAGTGCGACAATTCCGGCTACAGGTGTTGTACTTGTGGTGTCATTGTAAAATTTTATATCATTTAGTTCTTTGACAAACTCTAGTCTGTGTTCTATTCCGGGAAAATCTTCAATAGTTGCTTGAATTTGTTTTTTTGATAATCCCAATTCTTTTGCAACGGCGATTGCGGCTGAAATGTTTTCTCTATTATGATCACCAAGTGCTTTGATTTTCCATGTTTTCGGAATGTCTGATTTGTTGAAACTTACTACCTTGGATTTAATTTCCTTTTTGATGTTTTTTGTATAGTTGTTTTCATTATTGATAATAGAAAGATCAGATTTTTTTTGATTTTGAAAGATTAATTTTTTGTCATTAATATATTCCTTCATTGTTTTGTAAGAATTCATGTGATCTGGGAATATGTTTGTGAAAACAGAAATTTGGGGACTAATTTTTTCCCAACCGAAACCTTGTAGTTGCCAACTGGATAGTTCAAGTACAACAATGTCGTTTTTTGTTACAACATCAACTAGCGGTAGGGTAGCTTCACCACGGAGATTGCCGGCAATGTAAACTTTTCTTTTTTCATTTGCCCAATTGTCCTGTAATATTTTTCCAATAAGGGTTGTAGTGGTACTTTTGCCTCTTGTCCCGGTAATTCCAATAATTGGGCAAGGGCAATATTTTGCAAATAATGACTCATCCATTTCAACTTTCTTTTTTGATTTGAAGGCAAGTTGTAAAAATTTTGATTTTAATGGAATCCCAGCGTTTCTGATAATTAGATCAGCATTTAAGATATCTTCTTCCAAATGTTTCCCCAGGGTATAGTTAATGTTTGGATACTTCTTGAGATGAATTAAGGAGTTTTGAAGTTGGTTTTCTGTTTTTAGATCAGTGACAGTTACCTCTGCGCCTTTTTCAGCAAAGAATATGGCGTCTTTTAACCCACGTCCAAGTAAGCCCAATCCTAGAATGAGGACCTTCTTGTCTTTGTAATTCGGTAATTGTTTTTTTGTGGCCATAGTCTAGTACCAACCTTTGTCCATTATGAATATCATTACACCAATAACTGCTGTGACTGAAGATATTAACCAGAATCTCATAACTATTTTTGGCTCAGTCCAACCTTTTGCTTGGAAATGATGATGAATAGGAGCAGAAAGAAAAACCTTTTTGCCATTACGTAGTTTTTTTGATGTAACTTGAATTATAACTGAAGCAGATTCTAGGACGAAAAGAAATCCAATAATAGGTAGGAGGAGGGCAGTGTTGGTAATCATAGCAATAATACCGACTGTAACACCAAGACTCATTGCACCCGTATCACCCATAAAGAATCTAGCTGGATTGATATTGAACCAAAGAAAAGCAATTAATGCCCCCATGATAACGCCACATAAAGCAGCTAATTCAAATTTTCCTTGGGCAAAACAGATTGCAGCCAAAGCAGCAAAGGTCGTGGCAAGGGTTCCTCCGGCTAAACCGTCTAAACCGTCGATTTCATTAACAGAAAAGGCTGTTGCTATAATGATAAACATGAATAATGGAATATACCAGAATCCTATTTCAAAATTCCCAACGAATGGTACATGAAATACATCCCAGTCAAGTTTGAAGAAGAACCATAGAGCACCACCCAATGCGATAACGGCGTATAAACCAAGTCTGTAGAGGACACTCAATCCGCCGCCCTTTGGGCCAATTTTTCTAACACCAAGGTAGTCATCAACTAAACCAATAATAGCTGCTACAACCATAGCACCAATTGGTAAAAGTGTTTGTTCTCTGGTTAGAAAGTCTAGATTTCCAAGAAAGGTTCCAGGAAAGTATTTGCTAATAAGTGAAAACAGCACGGCAAGAAAGAAAACTGGAACCCAAATCAGTAAACCTCCCATTGTCGGAGTTCCAGACTTTTTTTTGTGAAGAGCGGCAAAAATAGGTGCAGATTTGGAATCTCTTATCTGTTTACCAAATTTGTATTTGTACAAGAAATGAGTAAGCAGTGGTGCAGAGAAAAAAGCAATCAAGAAAGAAATGATGCTCAATACTCCGATTTTAAAAATAAAGGCTGTTTCCATAAAATATTTTATTTTAGATGTTTATTAAGATTGTAAATAGTGTAGCTACAAGTAGAAAGGATTGACATAACGTAGAACCAATAGCTAGAAAATAACTAATTACTTCTTTTTTGTTGTATATAAATAATGCTAGAACTGTATTTACTACAAAAATGATTACACCAAGTATAGGTAAAAAGAAAATTCTTTGCCATGGTCCGAAGAGGTCAATACCAATATAAATATTGTAGTGCAATGGAATAAAAGATTGTTCTACTGGTAGATTGTAAACCAGGGGATAAAACTTGAGATAGATTAGAGCCCATATCAATAAATTCAAAATAAGCCCAATTGCACTTGATATCAAAAAGAGCTTGTTTTTCCAAGCTGGAGTACTTTTTAGTTTGTTTACAAATTGATGTAGATAAATTAACATAAAATTTACTAGGAATTTGCCTAGAACTGTGAATATTGTAACATAGAAATAATATTAATTGAAGATGTGTATTTGTTGAAATTTTAGCGGAATTTTGCTATAGTAAACTTGAATTATTACCTTTTTAGTATGCCCAAGTATCACATAATAACCTTTGGTTGTCAAATGAATAAATCTGACTCAGAAAGAGTAGCTGCTGTTTTTGAGCACTTGAGTTATTCAAAAGCTGAAAAAGATGAAGAGTTTGATTATTTGGTTGTTAATGCATGTTCAGTCAGGCAATCAGCAATTAATAGGATCTGGGGGATTGTGAGGAGCTTTGAAAAAAGAAAAGTGAAAAAAAAGCCAATAATGATTTTGACCGGGTGTTTACTCTCTAGGGACAAAAAGAAATTTAAAAAACTGTTTGATTTTGTTTTTAATATCAAAAAATTGAATGAGTTGGAACAATTTGTAAATCAAAAGGAAGTGTATACAAGTGAAAATTATTTTGACCTATTCCCGAAACCAGCTACTGAATATTTAGCTTATGTTCCAATTATGACTGGATGTAACAACTTTTGCAGTTATTGCGCAGTTCCGTATGTGCGAGGTCGGGAAACTAGTCGTGATGTCAAGGACATTTTAAAAGAAATTAGAGTTTTATTAAAAAAAGGTATTAAAGAAATTCATTTACTTGGTCAAAATGTAAATTCATATAATCCAAAAGATGCTTTTTCGAAAAATAATCCATATAAACAGAAGTTTGCTATGCTTTTGTGGGAAGTAAGTCAGTTGTCTGGACTGGAGCGATTAAATTTTTCATCAAGTCACCCAAAAGATTTAGATGATGATGTTATTCAGGCCATGACTATGCCGAAGATGATCAACTATTTGCATTTAGCTTTGCAATCTGGGGATAATGAAATTTTGAAAGCAATGAACAGAAATTATACTGTGGAGCATTTTGAAACACTGATTAACAAATTGAGAAAAGTTAAGCCGGGTATTGCTATTGGAACGGATGTTATAGTTGGTTTTCCTGGTGAGACAAAAGAACAGTTTGAGAACACTTTGAATTTTTACAAAAAAATAGATTTGGATATTACTTTTCATTCAAAGTATTCAACTAGGCCAGGAACAGCTGCGGCCAAATTGAAAGATGATGTGTCTATTGATGAGAAAAAACGAAGATGGCAAGAATTTCAAGATTTAATGGTGGCTATGAGTTTAAAAAAGAATAAAAAATATGTTGGAAAAGAGGTAAGTGTATTGATAGATAAGGTTACGGAAGATTTTTCAGAAGGGAACAGTTTGGAAATGAAAAGAGTTAGAACTAAAACAAGGTATAAAATAGGTGATATAGTTAACTTAACGGTTACGAAGGCACAGGAGTGGATGCTTTTAACTTGAATGTATGAAAATTGCTATTATAAATTGTGATTTAGATGAATCAATACAAACCAATGGTGGTTGTTTGTTAAAGGAACTGTTTGTGGAGGTTGATTTGATCAATTACCATGAAGGAGAAGTTATAAGTGATTTCAGTGGTTATGATGGTTTTGTCATTACTGGTTCAAGGGCTCATATAAATCAAGTTGATTTATATCCTTGGTTAAAGAACGTGAAAAAGGCAGTTTATAAAATTGAAGAGCTAAACAAACCTTGTCTTGGTGTGTGTTTTGGAATGCATATAGTGTCTGATGTGTTTGGAGGACGGGTTGAAGTACAAGCAACTTATGAAGTTGGGTTCAAAAAAGTTTTATTAGATAATACAAATAAATTATTTTATGGATTAAATAATGGTTGTATGGTTTATGAGGCTCACAAAGATTATACAAGTCTCATGCCTATTGGTTCCACGGTTTTGGCTCAAAATGAATTGTGTGTACAGGCTTTTCAGTACAAAAATTTTTATTGTTTGCAGTTTCATCCAGAAATAAATTATAGTGTAGCTAAATTAATGGCTGAAAGGGATGGTGATAATTTGGAAAGTGTTTTGGGCTGCGTAGAGAATGGATATGATAAATCCAAAATAATAGTTAAGAATTTTATTGAGATATGTGAAAATTATGTAAATTGAGAAGAAAATAATTTTTGATATGTTGAATTGATAAAGCAATGATGGAAAGTCATTGTTTTTTGTTGTTGACAAGATGTGGTAAATGTAGTATAGTGTGATGTTCTGTTTACTTTTATAACAGGGAGGTTCTGATAATGAAGGTTCTTTTGATTGCTGCGTTGTTTTCCTTGGTCGTGGTGGTGGCTGTTCTGGTTTCTAACGGTATTGCCATGTATCGTGATCCGGGATTTCATCCGTGGCCCGGTGTGACAAGGTGTCCTCTTTGCGATAAGCGCATCTTTGTTTGGCAACGCTATGAGCGTCGGCCATTCAGGGTGGAAGTAGACAACCCTCAGAGGCGTATGGTGAGTATTTCATCTAGCGGCTTGGTTCACAAGTCTTGCCAGGGAACGCCCGTGACCTCTGTTAAGGTGAGTGTCTCTCAGTAGAGATGCGAAATCGCGTTCAGTCTTAGCTGGACGCGATTTTTCTTTATGGTTGAAAATAAATAAAATTTCATTATAATAGATACGATATGAATAAAAGAAAAATAGTAATAGTTTTGGGGCCAACTGCTAGTGGGAAATCTAGTTTGGCTTTGGAGTTGGCAAAAAAACATAATGGAATATTAATATCAGCTGATTCAAGACAGGTTTATCAGGGAATGAATATTGGTACTAATAAAGATCATGGTGATTGGATTAATGGAGTGTTTTATGTTGATGGTATCCCTGAATATTTGATTGATGTTGCGAAGCCAGATGAATCTTTTACTTTGGATGACTGGGTAAAAATGGTAGAGGATGTTATAGCTGATAATCCTGATAAATTACCAATTATTGTTGGTGGTACAGGTTTGTATATTTCAGCTCTAGTGAATAATTATGATATACCGGAGATAGTGGATAAAATTTTTAGAGGAAAATTAGAAAAGTTGATAGACAAAAAGGGATTATCAGCACTTGTTGAAAAAATAAAAGCAGTGGATACTAAACTTGAACAAAAGATTGATATTCAAAATCCTCGTCGAGTGATTAGAGCAGCTGAGATTGTATTGAAAACAAAAAAACCTTTGATGCAAAAAAAGGGTGAATCAAAATATGATGTAGTGCAACTTGGTAGGGCTGTTGAAAAAGATGTTTTGTATGAAAGGATTGATAGGCGAGTAGAGGAGATGGTCACTGAAGGCTTGGTTGATGAAGTGAAGGGATTGATGAGGAAAGGTTATTTACCGGAGTTACCGTCCATGACCGGGATCGGGTATAGGCAGGTGTGTCAATTTGTAAATAATGAGATATCTGGTCAGGAAGCTATACGGTTGATCCAAAGAGACACTAGACGATATGCCAAAAGACAGATGACTTGGTTTCGGAGGGATAAAAATATTAAATGGGTTGAGAACTTACAACAAGCAGAAAAAGAGTTAAAATAATTTGCAAAAATGCCTAGAATTAGGCATTTTTTAGTTATTTAGCTTGACTTTTTGTAAAAAATTTGCTATAATATATTGTTAAAGGTTCATTTTCTCAAACATAGAATAGGAGGATGTCATGAAGACTATCATGACCGTAATCGGGCTGCTGTTGGTAGCTCTCGTTTCGCAAGGTTGCGAAGGACCGTTTTACCCGAACTGCTACGAGGATCGGGACTGCAACTCGTACGAGTACTGTGCAGTCGACAATCTGTGCTACAACGTGCCGGACGGGTACTACGAAGGTTGCTATACTGACTGGGATTGCTACTCGGACGAGTACTGCGGCGGCGACGGTTATTGCTACCAGTATGATAGTGGTCACCACGATGAGTCGGCGTACCTGTACGACCCAGCTCCGGTTTGTCCCTACGGCACCATCTTGTACGAAGGTGAGTGCTGGGAGGACGACGGTGGTTGTTGGTACGACTCGGACTGTGGTTACGGCTATTACTGCGATGTCGAAGACGGCTACTGCTACGAGGACTACTCGACCGACAGCGGTTGTTGGTACGACTCGGACTGTGGTTACGGCTACTACTGCGGTAGTGACGGTTACTGTTATGAGGATTCCCCCGCGGAGCCCGAATATACAGAGCCGGAGCCGGATGATCAGTCCGATGACGAAGCCAACACTCCTTCGTCACCTTGTGACGAGTACTGGTGCGATGATGCTGGCCAGTGCTACTGTGAGGAGTAGAAAGCACAACTTTAACTTCAACCGAAAGCGGCGATTCCCAACATGGAATCGCCGCTCTTCATTTTAAAAAATATTAAGCCAGTTTTGATTTGATAAGTTTTTCAACTTTTTGAGGATCAGCCTTGCCTTTGGTTTCTCTCATGACCTGACCAAGTAAATATTTTATCACAGTTTCTTTGCCCTGTTTATATTGTTCTACTTGTTCTGGGTATGCTTTTAAAACCTTTTGAATAGATTCCCCTAAATCATCTTCAGATGTTATTTGGCCAAGGTCTTTGTCGTCCATTACATGTGAAGGGTCAGCTCCAGTTTTGATCATTTCTTTGAGAATCATCTGAGCAGCGGCACTATTGATTTTACTTTGATAAATTAATGTAATAAATTCAGCAAAATTTTCTGCAGTAACTTTATTATCTTCAAGAGAAGTTTTACTTTCTTCTAGCGCTGGAAGAAATTTGTTAACCAGCCACCCTGAAACAAGTTTAATTATTTTTTTCTTGTGTTTTTTCCATATTTCGTCCTCTGTACCTTCTATACCCTCAAGTGAATGAAGCCAATCTTTCAATTCTGAGATGATTTGTTCAGTGTAGTGGGCTAATGGTTTTGATTCTGTTAGAATTTTGGCTTCTTCTCCAGTAAAAGAATACATGTCTACAAATCTTTGTCGTTTGTTCTGTGGAAGTTCATGTAGTAACATTTTTGTTTCTTCAATCTCCTTGTCTGTAAAAGTGAGAGGTGGTAAGTCCGGTTCTGGGAAATATCGGTAGTCGTGTTCTTGTTCTTTTTTCCTTTGTGACATGGTTTCTTGTTTGTTTTCGTCCCAACCGCGAGTTTCTTGGATTTGTGGAGGAGTATTGGCTTTCCACAAGACTGTTTGTCTGTCGATTTCGTGTTCAAGAGCCCTTTCTAGAGATCTGAATGAATTGATATTTTTTATTTCAGTTTTTGGATACAACGTTGGATCTCCAACTGGTCGAAGTGAAATGTTGGCATCACAGCGCAGTTCTCCTTTTTCCATATTGGCATCAGAAATATCTAGATAACGCATGATTAAACGAAGCTCTTGAGCAAAAGTTTTTGCTTCTTGTGGTGATGAGAAGTGTGGTTCAGTTACAATTTCAATCAAAGGTGAACCACCTCTATTGTAGTCAATTAGACTTTTATCTTTACTGTGAGTTGATTTGGCAGAATCTTCTTCCATGTGTAGGCGAGTAATGCCAATTTTTTTCAGTTCGTCTTCATTTGCAAGTGAGCCTGATAAACCATCACGAGCCTTGAAGTTGATAACCATATAACCATGTTCAGCTAATGGTTTATCAAATTGTGATATTTGATAACCTTTTGGAAGGTCGGGATAAAAATAGTTTTTTCTATCAAACTTGGTAAAATTGGCTATTTTACAGTTTAGTGACAAAGCAGCTTGAATACCCATTAAAAGGGCATCATGGTTTATTGTTGGCAAAACGCCTGGATGGCCCAAGCAAATAGGGCAAATATTATCATTTGGTTTAGCTTCAGATATGTTGTTGTTACAAGCACAAAACATTTTTGTTTTGGTTTTGAGCTGTACGTGCAATTCTAAACCGATGATTGTTTGTAGTTTCATATAAATTGATATTTCTATCTAATTTTAACACAATGAGGTGAAAAAATAAAGAGCAGAACGAAGGGGTTCTACTCTGTGTGTATTGTTAGCCGTACTTGGCTATCAGTTTTCGGTGACAGTGACGACATACGGCTGTGTATTGTTGGTCACCGACCAAAACGTCGCCGTTTTCGACATTGTCGAGTTCCCGGGTGTCAAGCCATGTCTTGCTGGCATTTTGACTGCCACACTGAGTACAAACGGCTAATTCCTTGGTTACGTACTCAGCTTCAATCATAATATCTGGAATTGGGCCAAAGCCTTGACCAGAAAAGGTCTGATCCAGACCAACAACAATCACCCTCAGGTGGTGAATTTCTGCTAACTTTTTGCAAACCTGGACTAATGCCAAACTGCAAAAATGAGCTTCCTCGATGACTACTGTAGTCAGGCTTTCGTTGCCTTTGATGTGGGCGAGAATTTCCTGAGGTTCGTTGCCATTGAACTCGATTGCCTGAAAGATTTTGCCTGAGCGGCTGACCATTTTTCCAGCGGTGTAGATCTGTTCGCCAGTTTCTGCCAAAGTGACATGGCGATTGGCTTTGCGTGGCGTGAAGATCAGTACTTCACGGTTTTTGCAAAGTGTTTCTTTGACTACACGTTTGGCAGCTTCTGTGCTTTTGCCAGAAAACATGCAACCAACGACAACTTCGATCCAGCCATCGCGGACCATTGATTGTGCGTGTTCCATCTGGATCCCCCTCAGATTGTGGTTATGAAAAATTAATTAGTATCTAAAAGTTGTCCGATATTGTGCCAGAGTTGTTCATGAATATTTTCTACTGTGTCATCGGCAGGAATAATAGACCAGTTGGGACGAATTTGGGCTAGAGTAAGATATCCATTTCTAACTTTATGATGAAATTCTAGAGCTTCACTGTCCAAACGATCGTTTTCTATAGTGTCTTGTTTTCGGCCAATACCTTTTTCAGGTTCAATATCTAAAAGTGCTGTAAGGTCCGGTTCTAGGCCTTGAGTAGCAAAATTATTTATTCGTTTAACTTCATCAAGATTGAATAAACCTCGACCGAAGTGTTGGTAGGCGAGAGTGGATCCAAAGAATCTGTCACAAATAACAATAGTGCCTTGTTGAAGTTTTGGTAGTATTAGTTGTTTGACGTGTTGAGCTCTAGAGGCAAGAAATAAAAAAAGTTCAGCTTCTGGTACCATTTCTCGGTGTTGTGGGTCCTTGAGAAGTGTTCTGATTTTTTCTCCGATAACACAGCCTGAACCTCCGGGTTCTCTTGTTAGATAAACATCAAAACCTTGCTCCATTAATCTTTTTTCTAATAAGGCAATTTGAGTTGTTTTTCCGGTGCCTTCGCCACCTTCAAAGACAATAAATTTTCCGTTGTAGTTAACCATATTTATGAAGTGATATTTAGAAATGGAAATTCTTTGTGAATACCTTGGATGATTTCTTGAGCCAGTGGGTTTTTTGATGATCGTAGTACCTCATATTGTTGTAGGTTTATGCTGATAATAGCGGCTTGTTTGAAAAGACTGGAAATAATGTATGGATTGTAGCTTTCGTTGAAAGAAAGTTTTATGTTTTCCATTGTCTTGTAAAAAAGTTCGTTGTTGCTACTAGTTAAAGATTGCGGTGATTCATAACCATATTCAGTTGATAAGTTTTGCCAAGCAATAGGTAATTTGTGATTGTCTACAAAATCCCAAAGATTGGATATTGTGTCAATAATTTGGATGGATGTAAAAGGTAGGTGATAAAGTATCTTTGGTAAACAAGCCGTAACACCTAGTTCGAAAATTCGTTCAAATATATTTTCTTGTTTTTCCAGTGACATTAATTCAATTTTTTCAAGTAACTCCGGTAGGTTGTAGTCAAGTTTTGGAAACAGATAGTAGAATAAGATTTTGTTTTTTAAAGTTGCATTACAATCCAATGTAGTTAGGTGTTCAGTTTGCTTTATGTCTGGATTGTGTCTGGGAAGGTTTAGTTCAACCGGATCTTTTTGTTTTACTGTTGGATCTAGCATTTTTGCGAGTTCTTGGAACTCTGGAAGGTTATATTGGATATAATTGTTGGCCAACTTGTTGATTCTGTGGTTTTTTATTGTAAATGTTAGATTGTACAACCGACCAAGACTTTCAGCTTGAGCATGGTTAGCTGAAAGTTGCTTGGTGTTGTCTGTCAGTTCGTTGGATTCAATATAATTATCAGTTGGTTGTTTTGTATAGGTAATAAAATAGTTCTCAGTTACTAATTTTTGCATCAAAAAAAGCGACAGGCCTTGGATGGATACTTGTGATATGTCGGTATTGATTTTTACTATTTTTATTTCCATATTAGCCAGTTGATCCAATACCACCACGAGATGGTTCGGTCATTTCGTTTACTTGGTTAAATGATGCTCGGTCAAATTTTATTAGCATGGCTTGAGCAATACGTTCACCCTTTTTTATTTTAACAAGTTCTTCAGTATAGTTATAGGCTTCAAATTTCCATTCATCTTCTTCTCCACAATAGTCTTGATCAAAAATTCCAATTGAATTGGCAGCCATTAAGCCTTTTTTGACAGGTAGACTGCTGCGACTAAACATGGCAAGCATATAGCCTTCGGGAATTTTGATAATTACATTTAGTGGAACAAGTTTCAGTGTTTTTGGTGGAATTGCCATGTCGATTCTGGAGTAAAGATCAAAAGCAACCGCCCCAGGTGTTTTATATTCTGGGATAGGGAGGGAAGAGTCCACTAGTTTTATATTAAGCTGCGGGTTCATTTTGATTTAATTTACTGATAAGTTGATCAAGTTTGCTGCCAAGTTCTTCTATGGATCCATTATTATCAATTGTTATAGTTGCATGAGCAGCAACTTCTCGGATAGTTAGTTCCGTTTCACCTTGTTGGTCTTTTTGAAACTCTTCAAATGTTTTGTTTTGATCATCAAGATTTTCAGATCGTTTGGTTATTCTTTCAAAACGTGATTTTTCATCAGCAACAATGTTTATTAGGTGAAAATTAGGAAGTTTTTGAAGAAATTCGATGTCTGGAATGCGACGAATGCCATCTACGCATACAATGTTGCTGGTGTCATTTTCAACATCGTCAGCAACTACTTTTGCAAATAGCTCTTGACCAAATCCTTCACGTAAAATCAGAGATAATTTTTGTAAATTTTCTCTAGATTGGTCCAAGTATAAACGATCTAAGACATCTCTCATGATTGTAGAGAATCGGTGATAACCTGCTTTGTGTTTTTGAATAACTTGTTCACAGGCAGTGCCTTTGCCACTAGCTATTTCTCCAACAAAACCTAAAATGATTTTTTTCATATTGATGTTGACAAAATTTGATTAATGTTATATAGTAAATCGTTCGTTTTAGCATCATTAGCATTAAGGAAAATGGAGGACGATTGATGCCTGAGTATCGATTCAAGGAGCGGGTGCTTGGTCCATACCGTATGGCCGTAGTTAGCGGCTACACGTTTGGGTTTTTCACTTCAGAAAGACTTCAGGAGTTTTTTGCGGAAGGTTACGACTTGGTTGTGGCCGAGACCGTGGAAAGGACAGATTTCCGAAAGTGGACGGGTAGGGCCCAATATCGAGCCACCGGTAGAAAGGATCACTACAAGACCACTTTTTATTATCGAGACGACAAGATCGGGGAGGTTTTGGGAAAAATCCAGGACTCATTCGGTCCGAATCGTAAGGATGGTGAGATCGGCTGTGTTACCTTTTATGAGTTTCATTCGGACACTCACAGGAAAGTTGACGAAGCAGTACTTGGCTATAATGTGTCTTTTTGCCGAGGAAGTTCTCATTCCAGTGTGATCATGCAGTCGTTTCGGTACATGGGGAATGGTGGTGCTTACGTATGTGTTTCCGAAGGAAATCCGTATGGTGAACACAGTTCTCAGGTGACGGTTAGCCACACGGCTCTTGCTGATCGGCTTCGGAGTGATTCTTCGTACGAAGAAATTTCTCCTGTTGCCGAAGGTGCAGCCTGGTTTATTGCCAAGCAGGACATCGGAAGTACCGAGCAGCAACTGCGAGGTATGGTTCTATAATTTACAGATAGAGAAGCTAGTCAACTAGCTTCTCTTTTTCTATTATTCCTTTTTTGTAATGTCTTGTAAACCTCTACGAACATCCCAGTCATCTTTTCCTAGATCAGAATTTAGTTTCAAGTTAGGAAAAGCTTCAGAAACCGCATGATGCATTTGATGGGCAATTTTTCGCAGTGTTGGGTGAACAGGTTTACCAGACCGAAGTTCAATTACATAGACAGTAGCTGGTAAACCATATGTGACACGACAAGGCATATTGAAACCAAGAGAAATGTAGTACTGTTTGATTTCTGGAGAGGTAGAAAGTTGAGTAATCCTTTCAGTTTGGTCTTTGATAATGTTTTCGGCAACAAATCTTAGATCATCTGGTAGTTGTTCTAGGTACCAATTATGAAAGCCGTACTTGGTTGTTAGAAGAGGCATGCGACAAACACCGTTTCGATGTCTTTGTAGATCTCTGAATGAACCGTAGTCTAGTAGAAATTCAAAACGGTTTAGTCCAAGCTCTGTTAGGAAGTGGGGAAGTCCAGTTTTTGGTGGACGAGCTAGAATGTCTGTGTATTGATTTAATTCACTTACTTTGATGTCTGTATTGAATTGAAATTCAGTATTGTGGCTAATAGGGTCATAAAAACTGTATTCTTCATTAGAAACTTTTCTATATTGTTCTTGGTTGTGATCAAGTTCGTGTGAGAAACTGTGAGAATATTTTTCTTTGAGTTGTGATAGCATTTCGTTGGCAATTTGTTTAACTTCTGGAAGTGGGTTGTGACGAAGAAGTGCAAGTTTGTCCCAAGCTTGTCTCAAGTTTGTGTGCCAACTAAGTTGTGTTGTGATACCTGCTGGTAAAAAGCCTCTCATTATATCGTAGCCACGAGCAGCTATAGCTTTGTTATATACAATTTCTTTTTCACCTGGTTTAATTGGATATTTTTGTTTTAGGTGTTCTTGGATTCTTTCTTGATTGTCGACATAAAACTTCATCCAAGTATCAAGAATTATTTTTGACTCGGGAGTTTTGATAGGGTCAATAATTGCTTGTTTACTCATATCTACGTATCGAGTACTGGTTTCTTGTCCAGAGTAGAGTGGCCAATCTTGGATGGCTTTGTCAGCAAGAATGCTCAATCCTTCTATAAACAAGGTAGTACTACCACAATCTGCAATACTCGCGTGACCATAGCCAACGTAAAATTTTTCCATGAATTTGCCAGAACCACTTTGTCTAACTTTGTCTACGTGTTCAGCTACACTCAAAGGGCTTCTGGAATAAAGAGCCTGCATCATTGCGGTATCTTCTGGACTGAACTCATCATAAAGAAAAACTTGATAACCATCTTTTCTAATTGTCTCCTTTTGAGGTTCAATTGTGGTAGAGGTTGTTGTGGTCACGGTCTTATTAATACTAGAATCAGAGTATTCAGTGACATCCTGACTTAAAAGTACAAGTTCAACACCTGCTTGTTCAAAAATTTCTTTGCTTCTTTGGCTTGCGTGGTAGTCTTTGGCACACACAACACGAATAATTCCTGCGTTGATTAACATTTTGGCACAGGTGTAACATGGAGTCATGTTTATATAGAGTGTGCTACCTTTTATGCTTATGCCAGATCTGGCAGCTTGGGCAATAGCGTTTTGTTCTGCATGAGTTGTGCGGATGCAATGTCTAGATTCATGACCATCACTGTGGATAACTGTGTGCATTTCGTGGCCAACCTCATCACAATGATCTAGACCAACTGGTGCACCAGCGTAGCCGGTAGAAAGGATTCTTTTTTCTTTGGTAATAACACAACCAGCATGACCTCGGTCACAAGTTCCTCGACTTCCTACAATTGTTACAAGATTTAAAAAATATTCATCCCAAGTTGGGCGAATATTTGACGGATTATTAGCGTTGTCCATAGATTTATAGTTATTACTGCATTAGGTTGTTTTAATTTTAACAAAAAAACTGGTACCGGCAAAATTGAAATTTGACAACATATTTTCAAAGTGTCCCTTTATGTGTATAAATAAAATAACCCAGAGTAGAACTGGGTTATTTTAGCTAAGATAGAATTATTTGATTTCAACTTTGACACCAGGTCCCATTGTTGAACAAACAGTAATACCTTTGATATATGATCCTTTGGTTCCTTCTGGTTTGGCTTTTTGAAGAGCGTCTAAGAAGGTAGTGAAGTTTTCAGATAAAGCTTTGTCATCTGTACTAACCTTACCAATTCCTTGGTGAAGGTTTGCAGAGTCATCATTTTTGAAAGCGATTTTACCTTTTTTCAATTCATCAATTGTTTTCTTTAGGTTTGTGGTAATTGTATCGTTTTTTGGTGATGGCATAAGACCCTTGGGTCCAAGCATTCTAGCTAGCGGTGCTAGATTTTTCATCATATCAGGAGTAGCAACTGCGATATCAAAGTCGATTTTACCAGTTTTCTTTAATGTTTCCATGTTGTCGACTGTATAGATAACGTCTGCACCAGCTTCCTTGGCTTCTTTTTCTTTGCTTTCTGCAACAAAAGCGGCGACCTTCTTGGCTTCACCAAATGAGTGAGGCAAGACAGCAGTTCCTCTAACTTGTTGATCACCTTTCTTTGGATCAATCCCAAGTCTAAAATGTAATTCAATTGTTTCATCAAATTTTGCTGTAGCAGCTTTTTTTACGATTGCTAGAGCTTCTTTGATTGGATAGACTGTTTCTTTCTCAAATCCTTGATAAAGAGTAGTCATGCGTTTGTTTTTTGCCATAAAATAAAATTAGGCCGCACGGACCTAATAATACCCAATAATAGGGAAGTATATAGGCCGTGGTAGTAGCGCTCTATTATAATGTAGAGCTTCCACAACTTAATTATTAACTATTTATTTAATTTTGATACCCATTTGTCGAGCTGTTCCGGCAATGGTTTTCATTGCTTGTTCAACGTCGTTAGTGTTCAAATCAGGTAATTTAACTTCAGCGATTCCTTTTAGTTGATCTTTGGTAATTGAACCAGCTGTATCAGTTAAAGGATTCTTGGCTCCACTTTTGACACCGGCAGCTTTTTTGATTAATTCAGAAGCTGGTGGTGTTTTCATTATAAAAGTGAAAGTTCTATCTTCGAAAACTGTAATGATTACTGGAACAATGTCACCACCTTTGTCTTTTGTAGCTTCATTGAACTGATTACAGAAGTCTTGGATAGCAATACCGTGTTGACCAAGTGCAGGACCGACGGGCGGAGCTGGAGTAGCTTTGCCAGCAGGGATTTGCAGCTTAATCTTTGTCAATTCTTTTTTTGCCATACTTTGTAAGGGCCAAGGTATTTGTTGGACATCATATAGTAAATAACCATGGTGATATCATTCAAAATCTTAGCAACTTATTTATAACTAATTAAATCTTTTTTACTTGTAAATAATCTAATTCGACAGGAGTTTCTCGACCGAACATGTTAACCAGTACTTTGACTTTGCCTCTTTCTTCATCCACGTCAGCAATTTTTCCTTCAAAGTTCTTGAATGGTCCGTCGTTAATTTTTACAGGTGTATCAATATCGACATCAATTGTGTATTTAGGTTCATCGACTCCCATTCGTTTCTGTAATTCTTTCATCTCGGCTTCAGAAATAGGAGTTGGGATTGTTCCACTTCCAATAAATCCAGTAACGTTTGGTGTGTTTCGAACAACGTACCAAGAGTCATCAGTCACTAGCATTTCCACAAAAACATAACCTGGGAAAATTTTCTCTGTTACGATTTTGCGTTTTCCGTTTTTGATTTTGATTTTTTTCTCTGTGGGAATCAAGATGTTAAAAATCTTTTCTTCCATGTCCATTGATTCAATTCTTTGTTTCAGGTTTTCAGAAACATTTTCTTCATACCCTGAGTAAGTGTGAATCACGTACCATCTGCGCCCACGGACTATTTGTTTTGGCATAGGCTTTTTTTATAAAAAGAATTATAAATTAAAGAATAACTTCAAGCACTTTGGCAAAAAAGAAATCTAGGATGCCTAGAAATGCAGCAAGAAATAAACTTAAACCAATTACAATTAGAGTGTGCTTGGTTGTTTCTTTCTTTGTTGGCCAAGTAACTTTTTTTAATTCAGCTTTTGACTCGATTAAGTATTTAATCAAGCGTGTTTCTTTGAAATTTTTCATATAAAAATTAACTATCTTAAAAAGGCCCTTCGGCCTCTAACAATTGGATTATAGTACAAAACGCAAAAAAATGCAAGTGTTTTGGAGGTGTTAACTGTGCTTAGTTGGAATAGGGTAGAAAGAGGTGATTAAATTTGAATTTTTGGGTTTTTTTGTCTAAAATTACACTTCACTGTCGGTTTTGTCGTTTTGATTCAAAACAAAAGACCCAGTCCACACAGGACTGGGTCTTTTTTATTAAGTGGGTATTAAATATCTAGATTTTTTACATTTTTGGCGTGAGTTTGAATAAATCGTTTTCTCGGAACAACATCTGAGCCCATAAGTACATCAAATACTTCATCAGCGGCTTCGGCGTCTTCGACATTTACTTTTTTCAAAACTCTGTTTTCTGGGTTCATGGTAGTTTCCCATAATTGGTCAGGGTTCATTTCACCAAGACCCTTGTATCGCTGAATAGAAACACCCTTAATCCTTTGTATTCCTTCAGGAATATCCTCTGAACTATCTTCACCACCTTCAGATTGAGCTTTTTCTTCCTCTTCTATTTCTTCTTTGGTTTTCTTTGGTTCAACTTTGGGTTTTTCCTTTTCAATTCTTTTTAGATTGATTTGCAATTCCTCTTCAGTGTAAACGTATGTTGATTTTTTGCCTTGTTTGATTTGATAAAGAGGTGGTTGTGCAACGTATAAATGACCTTCAGTGATAAGTTGGGGAAAGTGTCGATAGAATAAGGTTAAAAGAAGTGTTCTAATGTGGGATCCGTCTACGTCCGCATCTGTCATAATAATAATTTTGCCATATCTTAAACTTTCAAGATCAAACTGTTCCCCAATGTTGGTACCCATGGCAATTATTAGGGACTTTACTTCATTGTTGGCAAGCATTTTGTCTAGACGAGCTTTTTCAACATTGATAATTTTTCCACGTAGTGGAAGAATAGCTTGAAATTCCCGACTACGACCTTGCTTGGCAGAACCTCCAGCCGAGTCTCCCTCAACAATGTAGAGTTCGCATTTTTCACTGTCCTTGGATGAGCAATCAGCCAGTTTTCCAGGTAAGCTTAAACTATCAAGTACACCTTTACGTAAAACTGTTTCACGAGCAGCTCTTGAAGCTTTTCTAGCTTGAGCAGCCAAAAGGGCCTTTCCAACAATAGCTTCTGCGTCTTTCGGGTGTTCTTCGAGATAGATTGCAAGAGACTCAGAAAGGGCACTATCAACTGCCGGTTTTACTTCGGCATTACCAAGTTTTGCCTTGGTTTGTCCTTCGAACTGAGGATCAGCAATTTTGATACTCATGATAGCATTTAAGCCTTCTCTAGTATCTTCACCAGATAGATTTTCATCTTTTTCTTTGATGAAACCTTGTTTTCTAGCATAACTGTTGAGAGTTCTTGTCAGTGCTGTTCGAAATCCAGCCATATGCATACCACCTTCAGGATTGAGAATGTTATTGGTAAAGGCTAGAACAGTTTCATTGTATTCTTCAGTATATTTAATTGCTATTTCTACTTGAATATCGTCAACTGTTTTGTCTACATAAAAAATATTTTCATGCTTCATTTTGTCGTTTCGATTTAATTGCCTGACGTATGAGGCTACACCACCCTCGAAATAGAAAGCATATTGTCTTGGAGCTTTTTTGTCTCTGAGATCAATACAGATAATCTTGATACCTTTTGTCAAAAAGGCTTGTTGGCGCATTCTATTCAAAACTTTTTCCCAATTGTATTCAAGGACAGTGAAAATTGAAGTGTCAGGTTTGAAGACTTGGGTTGTTCCAGAGCTAAAAGCTTTTTCTGGAAAATGTGAAGCTGGTTTCAGTGTTCTTTTTATTTTGCCTTCGTTCTTGATTTTGTGTTGAGGTTCACCACGTTTGAATGTTTGGGTATAAACATTGCCATCTCTTTTGATTTCAGTATTTACGTATTCTGATAAGGCATTTACAACTGAAACACCAACACCATGAAGACCACCAGAAACCTTGTATCCACCATCTCCAAATTTACCACCAGCATGAAGTTTTGTCATGACGGTTTCTAGGGCGGAGACCCCGGTTGTCTTGTGGATTCCTACTGGAATACCACGTCCATTGTCAGAAACTGAAACTGTATTGTCAGGTAAAAGTTTAACAATTATATCAGTACAGTAGCCAGCCATAGCTTCATCAATGGCATTATCAACTACTTCCCAGAGCATATGGTGTAGACCTTCACTAGCAGTGTTTCCAATATACATTCCTGGTCTTTTTCGTACTGGAGCTAAACCTTCTAAAACTGTAATCTGTTCAGCGCCATAATCAGAGTTTTTTGTCTTAGCCGCAGGCTTTTTACTCGTTGGAGTTTTGGCTTTGGTTGGGGATTTTTTTTGTGTAGGCATAATTTCAATATAGATAGTGTATGAATTTACATACCCATTTTAGCACAATTTATAATGTTTGTGAATAGTAAAAGGCAAATAAAATATCTAAAATAGGGGATAAATTTTACTCAGTATTGACGTTTTGTGGTATAATTAATTTAGACATAATTAACATGTTCATTTTTGTAGTATATGCCTAACAACATTGTGGAAAATTTAAGTAATGATCAGTTAAAAGCTGGTTATTGGTACGTTACTCATCGAGTTATCTTGCGTAAAGTCGGTATTATGATATTGGCGATTTTTTCTGGTATTTTACTTTTGTTTGGAGTAAAGGGCTTGGTTGATTATTATATTATGGATAGACCAACTCGTCTGGCAATTGAAAGTAGTATTGTGAATCCCAAATTGAACAATAATCTTTTGAAAGAAATTAATACACCTAGAACTTTACAGATTATTGAAACAAATGTGATAAAGAAGGATGACAAAGTTTATGATATTGCGACGGAAGTTTTCAATCCAAATGCACAATGGTATGTTAAATCATTTGATTATTATTATAAGTTGGGTGATGAAAAAACAAATACCAAGGAAGGTTATATCTTGCCTGGGCAAAATAAATTTGTTTTGTATTTGAATTATAGGGCAACTGGAAATTTTTCTGGTGCACAGATCATGATAGAAAATATTGAATGGGAAAAGGTTGCAAACTATGCAGAAATGCAGGAGAAATTCATTAGTTTTGTTTTTGAAGATGCTACAATATTGTCACCAAATCAAAGTGGCTTGAGTGATAATGAAAAAATAGCAAATTTGAGTTTTACTGTTTTGAACAAGAGTACATATAATTATCATGAACCAAAATTTATTATATTCCTTTATAAAGGTGGCAGTCTGGAAGCTGTGACGCAAACGGTTTTGGATAGTATTATGTCAGGAGAGAAAAAGACGGATAGTTTCAATTTGTTTCAGTCGATTCCAAGAGGTACTGACATGATTATTGTGCCAGATATAAATATTTTAGATCCAACGGTTTTCAAGGGGTTTGATGTGGGGCCTGGGACACTTAAATAAGGTATACAAATGTGATATATTGAGTTAAGATGAAGTAGAACTTCATCTTTTCTTTTTTATGTTTAGACGTTTGGTCGACAATTTGCGAAAATTTGATTGGGTGCTCTTGGTGGCCACTGTTTTGTTGTTTTGTTTGGGGTTGGCAGCTATTTATAGTGTAAGTTTGAGTCAAGAACAGTCTGATTTAACTGACTTTAATAAACAAGTTATCTTTGGTTTAATTGGGTTTACCGTTTTGTTTTTTGTTGGCTTTAGTAATTATGCCAGTTTGCGAGTGTACAGTCGGTTTTTGTTTGTTGGAGTTATGGGACTTTTGATTGGTGTTTTGTTTTTTGGAACGGTGATTCGTGGAACCAAGGGATGGTTTAATTTGTTTGGTTTTGGGTTTCAGCCGGTAGAGTTAGCCAAAATTGTTATTATTATTATGTTGGCTAAATTTTTCAGTAATAGATTACAGCAGTTCAAGGTCCACAAACATATATTGGTTAGTTTTTTTATTTTTTTGATATTGGCGGTACCGGTTTTGTTGCAACCAGACTTGGGCTCAACTTTAGTGATGGGTGGAATTTGGTTTATTGTATTGTTGCTGACGGGAATTGATAAAAAATATATTATTATTCTTTTGATATTAATGATCTTTGTTTCTAGTTTTGCTTGGGGTTTTATGCTCAAGGATTATCAAAAGGGGAGGATTATGGCTTTTCTGGATCCACAGGCTGATCCTCTCGGAACTGGTTATAATGTTTCACAAGCAATAATTGGGATTGGTTCGGGTCGCTTTTTTGGACGTGGGCTGGGGTTTGGATCGCAAAGTCAGTTGAAGTTTATTCCTGAGGCGCAAACTGATTTTATATTTGCTGTTTTGGCAGAAGAATTAGGATTATTTGGTGTATTTCTGGTTTTGGGCTTTTGGGGCCTTATTTTTTACAGATTACTTCGGATTGCCAAGCAGGCAAAGAATGATTTTGGGCAATTTTTGGTACTTGGAATTATGAGTTTATTTTTTATTCATATTGTGGTTAATGTGGGGATGAATTTGGGGGTGATGCCAGTTATGGGGATTTCTTTGCCCTTGCTTAGCTATGGAGGTAGTTTCCTGGTTGTAACTTTGGGGCTTATTGGGATTGCGGAAAGTGTGGCTGTCCGAAAATAGCTAATATTTGACTAATTTAACAAGTTTTGTTATAATCTTATTCGATTCAAATACAAACAAAATATGTTGCCTGAACAGTTTAAGGCGTTAAAATTGATCTCAGATTGTCCTGTTTGTCAGAAGAAACAGTTTCCAGCGGAAGTAAAATTGCTGGAAGAATATAGAGAAGGACATTTATTGCATGTACAGTGTAAATATTGCAAAAGCTGTGTGGTTGTTTTTGTCCGAATGGAGGATCAAGGACTGAATTTAATTGGTGTTTTGACTGATTTGCAAAGTGATGAAATAATGAAGTTTCATCGTAGGGGACCAATCAGTTCAGATGATGTTCTTGAGGTGCATGACAGTATCAAAAATAATAATTTTATTAAACAGATAATTTAATAGTATGGTATACGAATTTAAAAGTGAAAAACGTGAACAAGGAGAGAAAAAAGAAAAATTTGTACCAGCCGTTGTTTATGGATCAGAAGTTAAAGAAAATCCTTTAATTTTTATTCATGAAGTAGATTTCAAAAAGTTGTATGATGCAGCTGGAGAAAGTTCTATTATCAATTTGGGAATTGCTGGTGAAAAAGAGCCTCGTGAGGTTTTGATTAAAGATGTAACTTGGGATGTTGTAAAAGACCAGATTATACATGTTGATTTTTATCAAATTAAACGTGGTCAAACACTTGATGTTTCAATTGAATTGAACTTTGTTGGTGAAGCACCAGCAGAAAAAGCTTTGGGTGGTATTTTGGTCAAGAGTATGGACGAATTAAATGTTAGATGTCGACCTGCTGATATGATTTCAGAGATCAAGGTTGATCTAACGGTATTGGACTCTTTTGACAAAAAGATTCAAGTTAAGGATTTGAATTTGCCAGAGGGACTTGAAGTTATGGGTGACATGGATGATGTAGTTATGTCAGTATCTGAACCTAGAGTTGAAGAAGAAAAACCGGTTGTAGCGGAAGCTGTTGAGGGTGAAGAAGGTGAAGAAGTAAAGGCAGAGGACGGTGATAAACCGGCTGAAGGAGGTAAACCTGCTGAGGCATCTGAAAAGAAAGAGTAAGTTGCTTAATATACAGAAGTGCTCTATTATTATTAATGTAATAGAGCATTTTTATTAAAAAAATATGAAAAATATTCGTTGGCAATTTTATTTAGTCGGCGTGGTTGTTCTCGTTGCAATTACCGCTGCTATAAGTGGATGGTTTTATTATCAAAGTCATCAAAATAGTGATTCAGAAGACAACTTTGAAGAAGTTGTTGTTGGTGAGTCAGAAATTGATTGTGAGAATGTGAGGAAAATTGATGGAACGTGTTATGAAGGTGATGGCGAACCAAGTATTTATACGGTAATGATTGAAAATCATGTTGATGCAAGACCACTTAGTGGGTTGAGTCAGGCAAGTTTGATTTATGAAGCTATAGTGGAAGCACCAATTACAAGATTCTTGGTGGTTTTTTCTACTGACAAGGATGTTGATAAAATTGGACCAGTTCGTTCAGCTAGACCTTTTTATGTTGACTGGACCAAAGAGTTCAACTCTGTCTATGCTCATGTGGGAGGTAGTCCAGAGGGATTGGAACAACTCAAAGGTTATGACTTTGATTTAAATGAGTTTTACAATGGTAACTCTTTTTGGAGAGCCTGGAATAGATCAATGCCTCATAATGTGTACACTTCATCTGAAAAGATTCACGAAGCTATTGAGGCAAAGGGTTGGGAATTATCAAATGATTATGATAGTTGGTTATTCAAAAAAGATGAAGTGGAAGAAAGTTTTGGCAAGGTAGATAAAGTGAAAGTTGATTATGCAACGGAATCATTTGAGGTTTTGTGGGAATTTAGCAAAGAAAGTAATGATTTTCTGCGTTACCAAGCCGGCAGAGTGCATGTAGATAGTCAGGGCTACCAAGTCCGAGCAAAAAATGTTGCAATAATGTATACTGAAAGTACAGTAATTGATGATTATGGTCGTCGCAAAACTGTGACTGTTGGTTCGGGTGAGGCAGAGGTTTTCTTGGATGGTCAGATGATTGAGGCCAAATGGCAGAGACCATCTTTGAATGATAGAACAAAATTTTATAGTGAAACTGGTGAAGAGATAAAGTTTAATGTTGGAGCTACTTGGATTCAGGTTGTACCAGAACATTTTGCAAAAACTCAGGTAACATATACAAATTAGTATGAGTAAAAAAGGTGAATCATATCGATCTTTTATTGCGGTTACGTTGGTTGGAATCTTTGTAGCGGGATTTGTTATTTTTGGGTGGAACTTCTTGCGTGGTAAAAACTTATTTAAATCACCAGAGTTTGATCTATCAATTTACGAAGACACAGATTGGTATTTGGAAAAAACAAGAAACGAATTTGAATATATTCAGTCATTGATAATGAAAAAACAAAAAGCTGAACAAAAACAACAAAACAATTTTGAGTTAGGTTATGTTTATTTTAAAGATGGGTTTGGAGTAGAAAAACCTAAACAGTCGATAAAGAAACTTTTGAATGATTATTTTGGTGAGAATGTAGTATTTGAAGATCGAGATATTCGTATCGCGGATGAGTATGACAAGGTTCATATACAACTACCAATTGAAGATCGACAAGTTTTGATTGGTGAAATAGAATTGATGGAACAAGTGAGAACGGTTGAGGTGGTTGAAGCTCCAATTTGGGAAATTGTTTTTTATGGGTTGCAAAAGGAGGAGAACATAGCTAATTTGTTTTCTCAGTTAAGTTCAGATGTGATCGTGATGAAAGATATTTTGCCAACAGGTTATATGGCAAGAGTTAATTATAAAAATAAGGTTATAGAAGAAACTGTACTTGAAGAGTTGCAAAAAGAGTATAGTGATGTTTTATATATACAAGTACCAACGCCAGAGGAGGAGTAATGTATTGGGAGATTGTTTTGTTGGTTTATATAGTAGGCTGTTTTGGTCTACTTTTTGCTTGCACTCGTCCAGTGGACTGGGCTGAGGTGCTGATAGTTATGATTTGGCCAATCTGTTTGGTTATGGTTGTGGTTCTGCTTCTTTTGTGGTGGGATTTGATTCTCTTCCACAAGGAATACAAAGAGTTGGTTGAAAAGCCAATTGAGTAAAAAATAAAGTAGGTTGCTTCAACCTACTTTTTGAATAAAAATGGACCATCAATCGTGATGGCCCGGTTGTTGATTGTCTAACGCTTCTTTTTGAAGTGAAAACCGTTGAAGCGTGTCCAGAATTCAACGCATTCCTCTTCAGAGAGCTCTGTGTCGATGGTTTGCTGTGGGTGTGGCGCGAGTGTGCCAAGACCTCTGGCCGCGCGACGGTTGAGATCAACCATCAGTTGGCGGTGTCGTTCTGAGATCCCAGCAAAGTCCATGACACTGTTTGTCCCGGCCTGACGAAGAAGGGCGTTCTTCAGTTCCTGCAGGCGAGTCATTTTACCCCCAATCCTCAGACTTTTCCATGAGCACTTGTCATAGAAAAACCCTACTTTGTTAGATGTTTTATTATAGTCTGGGGGGTGTTATTTGTCAAGCTTTATTAGCATGACTCGATTGCGTTTTGCTAAGTCTTTTTTTGTAGTTATTTTCGAGTTTGGTAGATGTTTTTCTACAAGTTCTTTTAGGTATTTTGCTTGGGAGTGTCCGATTTCTATCAAAATGTACTTGGGTTTGTTTTTTGCTGTCTCAATTTGTTGGAAAAGTTCTGTGTATTTGTCCAAACCAAGCTTTCCGGCATATAGAGCTTTGCTGGGTTCATGTTTTAACGCTTTTTCATTAGATGAGTGGAGTAGGTTTTTGTTTTTTGTATCTAAGTATGGAGGATTGCTGATTAGAATATCTATCTTTTTGTTATTCAGAGGTTGATAAAGGTTGCCCTGTAGGAATTTTATGTTTACTTTGTGGTTGATGGCGTTTTTGGTAGCAATTTTTAGTGCTCGTTTGCAGATATCAGTTGCAAAGGCTGTTATTTTTTTGTTGATGTTTTTCAGAATAGAGATTGTTACACAACCTGAGCCTGTGCCTATTTCAGCAATAGTTTTTAGAGTCGGATTAGTTTTGAGTAGGGTAATTGTTTCCTCAACAAGTAACTCCGTTTCCGGTCGAGGTACAAGTACGTGACTGTTTACGTAAAAGTCTAGATTGTAGAACTCTTTGTGTTTGACTATATAAGCAATCGGGTAGTGTGTAGCGCGTTTTTTTATTAAGGATTTGAACTTTGTGATTTGTTGAGTAGTAATCCGTGAATCTGGATAAGTATAAAAGAACTCTCTGGTTTTTTTGGTAACAAAACAAAGTAGAACTTCACTATCTAGAAGTGCAGTTTTGATGCCGGTGGTTTTTAATGTTTCTTGCCCAAATTTAAGAGCTTTTTTTATTTCCATATTTATTGTTAATTATAAACATGATAACATAAAGATATACTAAAAAATATTATATGTCTAATGAAAAGCCACCCCAAAGCTCTGTTGAGCAAGGGGAACAAAGTAAACAAGAATTCAGAAGTTTTGTTCAAGGTGCAAAAAGTGAGGAAAATTTGTTTTACTTGGACAAAGAATTAACTCTTGAAGAATTGAGGGAGAGATTTCAACAGTTTAATCAACTATTGGAACGTTTTGAAAAAGCGTCATTTGGGGAAAGAGAAGAAATAGAAAAGTCTGATTTGTTTAGTCAAATCCCGACTATTACAGCTGATGCGCAGTCATATTTAACAGAACTAAGGAGTGATCCGAATACTGAGATTACGGCTGGTGCAGAAAATGAAAATTATATTTATACAGAAGGTGAACAGAAAAAAGTAATTAAAGTTTCCAAAGAGAGACATGATTATGATGTTGCTTCAGTCATAAAGTTAATGCGAAATATGTATGCGTTGCAACTTTTTGAAAAAGAATGTCCTGCTTTTATGAGTCTGCAAGAAGGCAATATCGATATAAAAGTAATGTTTGAGAATATTGTGGTTTACAAGGATGCTGAAGGAAAATACAAGAGAATAATTGAGCAGCCTTTTGCAGATGGGGAACCGATAAAGAAAAAAATGGCTAATCAGGAAGAGGAACCTGAATTGCAAGCAGCGTGGAAAAAGTTTTTGGAACAAATTGGTTTGTTGCAAGCAACGGCCGAAGTTGTTTTGGATATAACGGATTCAACGCAGGGCGCAAAACCTTCAAGAGGAGATGTTTCTCAAACTGAAAATGTTTTCATTGATGAAAATGAAGGTGTTTATCAGTTCCAGATAATTGATATCGATGTGTTTGATGATCCGTTGATGGATACCAAGAAAGAAAAGGGAACTCAGCACAAGTTCTATGCAAGTGAGCATGTTCGAAAAAGAGGGTTGGCAGGAATTGTTCCTGCGATAAAAGTGTTTGTAACCAATTTGGCTCGTGAAGAGTATGTGAAGAAGTTGCAGGACGTGTTTACGAAGAAAGAAATGGATAAATAAGTTTTAAGTATAGCCTGTTAATCTAGGTGTTTTTTGACACCAAAAAGTGTTGGGGGTACGAAATGCGAGTGTTGATTTATTTCCATGGGATGTGAAATGGCAATCTCCACCCTAAACCCCGAGTTATGAAATGTGACGTATGAAAAAAATAGGTCGTAATAAAAACTGGCAAAAGCCAGTTTTTTGCGTTGACAAAGTGTGGGCAAATTGTTAGTATAGAATGATTCGTTGTTTTGGAGTGACAGATCTTGACTTATTGAAGATCTTTTTGAGGAGGTACGGATGACAGAAGCGAAGTGGGATCAAGTAGCGGACGCAGTAGCTGCGAGGTTGAAGAAGAAAGAAAAGTTCTTTGATGCAGTAAAGAATGGGTTGGCGGATTGTGGTATCTATGACTACAAGGACAACGCTAGCTACTACTGCAAGGAAATGGGAAAGCGACTCGGCAAACGCAAGAAGAGTCGTTAGAAAACAAAAGGAGAACCAGCATCTTGGCTCTCCTTTTTTATTTGAGTTTTAGTCGTTTAATTTGAAGTCAGCTTCTTTTAGGGCTTCGATGATTGGTTCAATACTACCAGACAAAATTACAGGCAGATTGTTCCAGTTGTTTTTTATACGATGATCAGTTATTCGGTCTTGTGGAAAGTTATAAGTTCGGATCTTTTCACTACGATCACCTGAACCAATTTGCTTTTTTCTAGCAGCACCCATTTCATCTTGTTGTTTTTGGGAGATGGTTTCGTATATTCTAGATCGAAGTACTTGCATAGCTTTCAATCTGTTTTGTTGTTGAGATCTTTCATCTTGGCAAACAACAACTGTGTTGGTTGGTAGGTGAGTGATTCTGACTGCTGAGTCCGTTGTATTAACACTCTGCCCGCCAGCCCCACCTGAATGAAACGTATCAACTTTTAGGTCCTTGCTTTCAATTTTTACATCGATTTCTTCAGCCTCGGGTAGGACGGCAACAGTGACAGCAGAAGTGTGTACTCTCCCTTGTTTTTCAGTTTCAGGAACTCGTTGGACTCGGTGAGTTCCACGTTCATATTTGAGATGCCCAAAAACATTACTACCTTGAACTTCGAAGACGACTTCCTTGAATCCGCCTATGCCTATTTGGTTTTTTGAAATAAGATTTATTTTCCAGCCTTGATTTTCTGAGTACCGAGAGTACATTTTGAATAGTTCGGCTGCAAAAAGAGCTGACTCATCTCCTCCAGTCCCAGCTCGAATTTCAACAATAACGTCTTTCTTGTCATTTGGGTCTTTTGGTTTCAGGGCGACTTTTAGTTCTTCTTCTACTGTAACCATTTTTGGTTCAAGATCGGCCACCTCTTCTCTGGCAAACTCGGCTAATTCAGAGTCCTTGGATTCAGCTGTTTCAGCGGCTTGTTTCAAGTCATCTTTGATTTTTTCATAGCGATTAATGATCTCTATGACTTCTTTTAGTTCAGAATGCTCACTTGAAATTTTCTTTAAATGAGCTGGATCGTTGATAACCGAAGAAGACTGAAGTTCTTGTTCCAGGTTTGAAAATTGCTGTTTGATTTTATCAATTTTTTCTTGCATATATCTATTATATCAAAAAACCGCTCAATCGTAGTATTATAAGTGAATGAGCGGTTTGGAAGTAGTTATTTTTCGTCTTTTTTCTCGGTTGTTTTCTTCTTTGTTTCAGCAGCTCTTTTTGCTTTTTTACCTTTTCTGACTTTTGCAGCATCTGCTTGTTTTGCAACTTTTTCTTTGAATTTTTCAACACGTCTAGCAGTATCCACAAGTTTCTGTTTTCCTGTATAAAAAGGATGGCACATGTGGCAAAGCTCTACCTTGATTTCTTTTTTGGTTGACCCAGTTGTAAACTCATTACCACAGGCGCAAATTACTTTTGCGTCTTTGTGGTACTTTGGATGAATATCTTTTTTCATATAAATAAAGTTAGATCACGTGACTGCATGATAGCACAGAGTTATTAATTTGGCAATAGTGCTGGCCCAGGGTAGTAAATTTAGTAAATTGTGGATAATTCCCGTATTTTAGGGAATATTTTGTGCTATAATACGGATGAATAGGAATATTCAATTATATGAAAACCAAAAAGTTTCTAGGCGGATTAGCACTAGGGGCTCTACTTGGTGGAGTTTTAGGTTTATTTGTGAGTCCTGACAAGGGGACAAAAAATAGGGCTAAGTTCAAGAAGGTAACAAAAACTTTGACGGACACTCTTATCAAGGAAGTCGCAAATGCTAAAAAGCTTGGCAAAAAAGAGTATGAAGCAATTGTTGAGAATATTGTAAAAAAGTATTCAAAAGATGATTTGCTAACAACTGAGGCCTGGAAGGGAATCTCAGATGAATTGAAAATGCGTTGGTCGGACATTCAGAAAGAAGCAGGCAAAAGAGTGAAAGCTAACAAAAAGAAAGTTCCGGCAAAAAAGAAGTAAATTAGGTTATGATTCAGAAATGAGTCATAGTTTAATATATTGCCGCAAGGCAAAAGGTTAAAACCCAAAACCTAAAGAGAAGCTAAAGAGAAGAGCCAAAAGGCTCTTTTCTTTTTGTGCAAATTTCCGTATAATATAGGCACTATGATCAATTTTTTACATACATATTTGCCAAATTCTATTGTTTTTGAGCTTGGTCCATTTCAGATTCACTGGTATGGTTTTTTGATGGTGATTGGTGGATTGCTAGGGTTTTCAGTTGTTTTGAAATTGGCTGATAAATATAAAATAGATAAAAAGATTTTTCATGACCTTTTGTTGTACTGGGTGATTGGTGCTGTGATTGGAGCTAGAATTTATTATGTTATTTATGCTTGGGAAATGTATCAGCATAATCTTTTGGATATTATACAAATATGGCATGGCGGATTGGCTATTCATGGAATAATGTTGGGTGGTTTTGTTACTACTTATCTGTATAGTAAATGGAAACATCTCAAATTTTGGCTCATGGCGGATATAATTGTTGTTGGGTTGGCTTTGGCTCAGGTTGTTGGTAGAGTTGGTAATTATTTTAATCAAGAGATCTTTGGTAAACCAACAGATTTGGCTTGGGGAATCCCAATTGAGATAGCAAGTCGACCGACTGATTATTTGCAATTTGAGTTTTTTCATCCAACGTTTTTGTATGAGTCACTTGGGAATTTGTTGATATTTGCACTTTTGTTGAGTTTTACTATCTGGAGATTGAAGAGGTCAAAGTACAAAGAGGGAAGTGTTTTCTTGGTTTATTTGATTTTGTATTCAGTGCAACGGTTTTCTCTGGAGTTTTTAAGGCTTGATTATAGCCCGATAGTTTTTGGTGTTAGGTGGGCCCAGCTATTTAGCGTAATTATAATATTGGTTAGTGTGGGAGTTTTGGTGTATAGGCGATATAAGAAGGCGACGGTTATCTGACGGATTGTTTCCCGCCAGAGGGCGGGCAAGCGCGCTGTTCGCGATATAAAAAGGCCTCGTGGAGAGGTTTTTTTGTTTGTAAAAAAAAAAATGTTAATTTACCCACAGTTTTGGCTTTTAAGGTGGACTGAAAAATGGTATAATTTAGTTAGAAAATCGAAAATTGTGATACTGCATGGAAAGAGTTTTTCGAGAAAATTTTAAGGTAATATTTATATTAACCCTAATTGCTTTAGTTGGTGGAGTTTTTGGTATTTTAAATAGTTACTCTGGGGTAAGGGCTGAGATTGAGGATTGGTCTGATGCGGTTGATATTATTGGTCAAGAGGTGTCTGGTGTTTTTAATGCTGATCAAACTGGTCCAAATGATGGCCCTACAGCGAGTGTTTTTGATAATCCTTTTGATGTTGAAGTTGATTTAGATAATGATAGATTGTTTGTCTACGATGATGAGAATGAACGAGTATTAATTTTTAACTTAGTTGATGGTGAGTTGGTTGATTACGAGGCTGATAATGTTTTGGGGCAAGATGTTTTTAACCAAAATCGGAGTGGAACGTATGGTTATGGTGAATATTCCATATCTAGTTTTGCTGGAGCAGGTTCATGGGACAATTTAGTTGCAGGAGGGTTAGCGTATGATTCAGATAATGATTGGCTCTTTGTCTCAAATGGTAATAGGGTTTCTGTCTTTGATTTATCTTTGGAGGTGACTGATGGGATGGATGCAACGTATGTTTTGGGTCAGGGAGCTTTCAATTTGAACCAAACTGTAGTAGCACAAAACTCTTTTGCGGGTGAAGCGAGGGGGTTGGCCTATGATCATGATAAAGATAGGTTGTTTGTGGCGGATAGTGATGGTAATAGAATACTCGTTTTTGATTCTTTCACCGTAACAGAAGAAACGTGTTGGGAGTCTTGTGACGGAGAAGATGCTGTTAATGTTTTGGGGCAATCAGATTTTATTACTAGTGATGCACTAACTACTCAGTCTGGTATGGATGAACCAACGGATGTAGTATATGACCCAGGTGAGCCTGCACTTGGAGATGAACGGTTGTTTGTGACAGATTCAGGTAATGATCGGGTTTTGGTTTTTGATATATCAGAAAATGATCCTGGATGTGAAGGAGGTGTCAATGATGGGATTTGTGATGGTGAAGAAGCTGTTAATGTTTTGGGTCAAACTGATTTTATAAGCAAGGGGACAGGAGTAACTGCAAATAATTTTTACCGTAGCGCGCAGCGTTTAACTTTTGATAATGAAGGAGATAGACTTTTTGTGACGGATGATTTACGTGTGATGATTTTTGACGTTTCAAGTGATGACCTGAATTGTGCTACACCTAATGAAGGAATTTGTGACGGGGAGGATGCTATTAACCTTTTGGGAGGAGCTACTGATTTTATATCTTATCCTTCCTCTGTACCATCTCAGTCAAGTTTTACCTACAGTCCATGTAGTGCTGGAGGATGTCTTAGAGGAGTTCACTATACTAATGATGGAAGTGATGAGCGGTTGTATGTGTTAGATCAGGACAGGTTAATGATATTTGATGTAGCAGATCCTATTATTAATGGTGATAATGCTATTGATTTGGTAGGGCAGAGAGAGGGATTATTACCTGATTGGGATAGAAACGGTCCAAATGGAGGGCCCAAGTCTACGGGTTTATATAACCCAGTTGATATTGAATTTGATGAAGTAAATAATCGAGCTTTTATAACGGATTGGGTGAATAGAAGGGTTGTTGTTCATAATTTGGATGTTAGTAATGATTTTGTTGATTATGTTGCAGATAATATCTTGGGAGGACTATTGTCTTTGACGACTTTTACTACTAATGGGGAACATTTTGCTGACCCATATGGATTAGCGTATGACGAGAATAATAATTATCTTTTTGTTTCTACTAGAGGTACATCGAAAGTTCTTGTTTATGATGTAAATAATATAGTAAATGATGAAGATTACATTTATGAATTAGGTGGAACTGGTCTGGATCAACATCTAATGGATGAGACGCGAGGTTTAGCCTATGATTCTACTAATGATAGATTATTTGTAGCTGACACGGATAATCATAGAGTAATGGTTTTTGACTTGAGTTTGGGGATTGAAGATGATATGGATGCTTCGTTTGTGTTGGGACAACCGGATTTTGTTACAAATGATGAACTAACTACTCAGTCAGGTATGAGTGAGCCATATGATGTTGATGTGGATATTTCTGACGGCGGAGAAAGACTTTTTGTGTCTGAATTTGGTAACAAAAGAGTTACGGTTTTTGATGTTCGAGATTCTGGAAGTGATGCAATGGATTTGTGTAATAACGGTACAATGACGACAGGGTTGGCCTCAGGGATGAATGCATCATGTGTTTTGGGAGAATCGAATTTTACATCTTCAACAGGAGGAGCCGACTCTCAGAGCAACTTGGCTTATAATATGGGAGTTTCTTATCATGATAACAGACTTTTTGTGGGAACTATTGGGGGTGTAATTGTTTTTGATGTAAATTCTATAACTAATGGTGAAGATGCTCAAAATTATCTTGGTAAAAGTACTTGGTCCTCCTATGGATCTGCGCCAACTCTTCGTGATTTTGGTTATTCATATGCTAGGGGTTTGGATTATAATTCCTCAAATGATCGATTGTATGTTCCTGCTATGGATAGCAATAGGTTGTCGGTTTTTGATGCCGAAGAAGTTTCAGTTGCACCAACCTCACCAAGTAATTGTTTTATAAGCAGTCGTTATGCAGAAAGTCTAAAAGTTAACTGGAATGATAACTCTGATGATGAGACGGGTTTTGATGTTGAGATTTCTACTGATGGGATTAGTTATTCTTTGTATGACAGTGTTGATCCAGACGATGAGAGCAAGGGAGTTTATCCTTTGTTACCTTTTACAGATTATTGGTTTAGGGTAAAGGCAAATGGTGACAGTGAGGATTCTGATTATACGACGTGTGACATGGTAACTATGAGACCAACTGCACCAGCTGATCCAGCTTTGAGTTTGCCAGCTGATGAGGCTACTGATGTTTCAATAAATCCAACTTTTACTTTTGCTACAAGTTTTACTTATGGTGAGGTTGTCAAATATATAATTGAGTTGGCCGCACATGAAAATTTTACTTATACATCTTTTGTTTTTGACCAACGGGAGTCATCACTTGGGTGGAGTGATACCGCTTATTCTAGTGATGAAGAAGCATCTTTTACTTTGCCAAATTCGATTTCTTTGAATACTAGTGCTAGTTATTATTGGAGAGTTAAGGCAATTGGTGTTGATGGTGAGATGACAACAAGTGAAATGTATTCTTTTACAACTATTGGTTCATCTGCACAAGAAGAGGCTGATGTGGCTTTTGTGGAAACCTTTACAAATTTAGGGTTTATTGATGGTAGTGCCTTGGCTTCATTGTCAGAAGGGTCGTATATACCAGCTATCTTGGGCTCTAATGCTATTGGTGTGCCGGCAACAAATACATGGGCAACCGCTCAGTCAATTGGTTCGTCTGAAAATACTTCTGAACTACATGTGTTTGATTATGATAGTGATGGGGATATGGACTTATTGGAAGATAATGGTACCAGTGCAGATTCATATTTGTATGAAAACAGTGACGGAGAAGGTACCTTTGTACAAGCTGAGTCTATCGGAACTTCAATAAATGCGTTGCTGGTTGGTGATCTGGACAATGATGGTGATCAGGATATTTTGAAAATTGGTGATGACTTGACTAATCATTATTGGGTAGAGAATGATGGTGATGGTACTTGGTCAACTCATGATGATGTTGAAGATAGTTTGTTCTCTTTTGACGCAGATGAGGGTGCTCTTGGTGATGTTGATAATGATGGTGATTTGGATTTGGTGATTGTTACAAGTGGGGATAATAAAATTTTGTTGAACGATGGAATGGGGGAGTTTGAGGAGCTAACTTTGTCTTTTGATGTAACTGATAACAGTACTGGTGTAGCTATTGATGATGTCAGTGGTGATGGTTGGAATGATATTATCGTTGCAAACTACAGATCTCAGAGTTATGTTTACGTAAATGATAGAGATTCTTCTTTTACAAGGACAAACGCTTTTGTAACTGAGGAGCAGTATACAACTAATGTTATAACCGGTGACTTCGATATTGATGGTGATAATGACATGATTGTTGGTGGAGCTGGTGGTGATGGATACTATTATTATAATAATGGTACGGGGTTGTTTTTGTATGGTAGCGGATCGAACACAGGCTTTGAATTAGGAAATAGTGTCAGAGCTGGTGATGTTGATAATGATGGTGATCAAGATGTGATATCTGCGAACTCTGCAGCAACATATCTTTATCGCAATAGTGGTGGTGATATGTGGGAACAGGGAGAAACTTTATATAGTGGGACAAGTAATGACGCGGTTATTGCTGATTTTGATGGAGATGGAGATAACGATATTGTTGTAGCTATTGATGGTCAGAACAAACTTTACTTGAATGAAACTGAGTTAGTTTTTGATAATGTGGATTTTTCTGGAGATGGAGGAGATATGCCAATAGGTATGTTTGATTCAGATAATGATGGTGATTTGGATATTTTTAATATTTGGTCAACTGAAGAGGAAGAGTGGGGGTGTGAATTGTGGGTGAATGATGGAGAACAAAATTATACAGAGTTAAGTGTTTTTGATGACTGTGGTTATTCTGAAAGTCAGTCGTTTTTTGATATAAACCAAGATGGATATATTGATGTTTTGATTCCTGGGGAAGAGACTGTTAGTCAAATATTTATTAATGATGGTGATAATGATTTCTCCGAGATAAATGGTGCATTTGATCATGGTTCTGTTGAAGTTGAGCAAATGATACCAATTGATGTTGAGCTTGATGGTGATTGGGATCTTTTGCTTGCGGTTGATGATGCGCCACATCAGTTGTGGTTAAATAATGGATCAGAAAGTTTTGTTGAAGTTGATGAACCATTGGGAGACACTTTTGGGATTGGTGAAGCTGTTGCTGTTGCTGACTTTGATCGTGATGGTTATGATGATATTTTTGTTTCATGGGGAGGTATTCCTGGAACAAGTGTTTATTTTAATCAGCAAGATGGTAGCTTTTCTGAAGTTTCTGTTGATAGTGGTGGCTATGAAAGAGTAAATGTAATTGACCTTGGGAATGATGGAGATATGGACTTGGTTGTAGAGGGTGGACGTTTTTATATAAATGATGGACAAGGTAATTTTTCTTCACAAATACAGTTATTTACTCCTGAAAATAGTAAAATTCCAGAGGTGGTTGATATAAATCGTGATGGGAATTTTGATATTGTTATTGCTGGTGATGATTCCATTGCAATGAATAATGACGAAATTCATTTTGGTTATAATGGTGATGGTTTTGTTTCAAGTACAAGTGTGATCGATGATGATATTTATAATTTGGCCGTATCTGCCGGTGATTATGATAGTGACGGAGATGATGATTTGTTGTTTATTCCAGCGGATGATTCGTTGAGTACTATGATGGTACAAAAGCAGACTTATACAACCGGTGCAAATTATGTGATGCAGTCAATTGAAATTGATACAACTGATGATGATATTTCTTCTGTAACTTTGACAGCTGATGATAGTATTCCGACCGGTTCGTCGATTTTGTATTATATAAATGCAGGTGCATCGACTGAAGCTGATCAGTATGAGGAGGTTGATTTTGGGGTAGTCGAGCCTGTGATAAATGGAACGGCACATTTTGCTAGTGATGAGGCTGATTATTATTCAGTTTATGGTGATGATGGACTGATTTCTCTTCAAATGGATGATAGTGAATGGATGACGTTGCCAGTGTTTACAAGTGAAAATTTTTATAATTTTGATCAATTGCCCTTGGATGGGGCAGATTATTTTTCTGTTGGTGTAGGTTCAGGTGGAACTATTTATAATGTAGCAGATGAAATTACTCAGTTTTGTGATGGAACAACTACTGAAGATTTGTACGCCATTAGCAAAGATAGTGATTGGGAAATGGGATTTGCTGTTGGTGATAATGGAACTATGGTTCAGCTTGATATGACCGATGAAGAAAATGTTGTCTGTTCACTGGTAGCAACTGGCACAGTTTCTGATTTGAGGTTTGTTGAAGTTTTGGATGAGGATAAGATTCTTATTGGTGGAACTGGAGGTGTTTTGCTCTCTACTGAAGATGGAGGAGACAACTGGGTGGATCTTTCCGGTGGTTTGGAAAATGATTTTTTGGGGTCTATTCCAGTTGATGTTGACGCGATGGTTGTTGGTTCAAACGGTTTGTTAGCAATTATTAATGGTTTAGAGCCAGAAATAATTGAGACTGGTACAAGTGAAGATTTAAATTATATTACAACGGTTTGGGATAATGAAGATGAGATTGCAGTTGTTGGTGATGGTGGCGTGGTGCTTATTTCTGAGGATGGTGGTGAGACATGGGATGATAGTAATTCTGTGTTGACTGCTGTTGATTTAATTGGTTATGCTAATTTTACAGGAGATGAGGATACTGGGTATTCTGCTTATGCTGTTTCTGATTCAACATTGTATGGTGAAAATTCTGATGATAGTACAAACTATGTTTGGGAAGGACCTCTAACAAGTGGAGAAGAGTTTTCTCTGACCAATGCTGGTTCATCCTTGAGATGGAAGGCAGTTTTGAGTACTACTGATGCAAATGCTAATCCTGTTTTGGATAGTTTGTCTATTTCTTATTCAATTGAGGAGGTTGTAAGTACAAATAGTTCAGTTTTGTTTATTCCAACATCGCCAGTTGCTGAGGATGCTGATGTGTTGGGTTCAACTTCTATACAATGGAACTTTGAAGATACGGCGAATAATGAATTAGGCTTTAAACTGGCGGATGAAGAAGGGGTTTTGGTTACTCAGGTTCCAACGCCTGGTCTTGGCTATATTATAGAAAGTGATTTAGTGCCAAATACTCTATATAGCAGACAGGTTGCCTCATATAATAATGATGGCAATAGTAATTATGTCGATTTGGGCGAGTATTCTACGTTGGCTAATATCCCGTTTATTGAAACAGTAAATGTGAATAGTAATACTTCAGTTTCGTTGACTTTGGATACAAATGATAACCCAAGTTATACAAACTATGCTATTTATGAACCTGGTGCAGCCTTGTGGTTGCAGGCTGATGGGACACTTGGTGACAATGAGGTTTATCAAACATATGCAGAATGGTTGAATGGTGGAAGTTCAATCTTGATTAGTGGTTTAACTACAAATGCGCGTTATGAGTTTATGGCTAAAGCCATAAATGAGGATGGTATAGAAACAGAGTTTTCAAGTTCTGTTAGTGTTTTGGTCAATCAGCCAGAAGGGGCAAGTATAATTTTGACAAAGAGTGTTGGTGTAAACGTAGATCAACAAGTTGCTCAAGGTTTTTATATGGGATCAGTAGTCTCTGCTGGTCAGGGGGGTGACTGGGTCAATGTTTTGCCAGTATACTCGGAGTGGTTGAACTTGTTCTTGATTGGTGGGGGATTGTTGGCTTTGATTTTGGCTTTGTTCCTAGTAATGAATGTTCGAGATGGTAATTTTATAGGGAAATTGAAACATTTAAAACATACACACAAAATATTTTTTAATGATTTAGCGCGCAAAAAAGGTGATGATTTGTATTATTTATTGAATGGAGAAAATGCTAAAACTGAAGGACGTGCATATAGTCGACATCATGTGATTTATCGATATACTGGTGCGACGGTGATGAGTGTTATGATGGCAGGTATTGGTAAATTGGCAGTAATTGGCGCGATGATGGCCTTGGTTTACGGAGGCGTTGGAGTAATTGCTTTTGAAAATCAAGCTGGTGAAGCTGTTCACCAAGGAGACGTTTTGACATATCGAATTGATTATACAAATAACGGAACTGAAACTGCGACGACTGTTAGCGTTACCGATACTGTGCCAGTAGGTTTGACATATATGGAGACAAGTTTGTCTGATGGATGTAGTTATGTGGCAGGAGAAATTAGTTGTTTGGCTGTAGAAGTGTTACCGCAAGGAACTGGTTATTTTGAATTTATGGCTTCAGTGTCTGTTGCAGTTGGAGAAAGTATTGTTAATATAGCTCAAGCTACATTTGATCAATCAATAGAATCAGTTTCAAGTAATTCAGTTTCTAATGAGATTGATTTGTCTGCAGACCCTGACTTGATTGGACCTGGTCAAACCTTGGAAACAACATTATTGCCAGGTTGGAACTTTTTCAAAATGGCGGAAACTGCAAAGGTTCAATTTCCACATAGGGATGGTTTACATGCAGTAGAGTTAGTTGATTCAAGCTTGGAGGCTACACAGGGTAGTTTGCGAATTACTTCAGATCCAATAGATGTAACATCATCTCAGGGTGAGGTGAGTTCTGTCGATACTGACCTTAATGGCCAAAATGACTTGTCTGTAAAGATTCAAAGTATAGAAAGTGATACCGTTGCTATTGTTGGAATTAGGCAAGACGTAGAGGCGGATGGTCCTGGTGAAGTTTGTGGTAATGATTTTTGTGGTGCGGGTGAAACATGTGGAACATGTGAGGTTGATTGTGGTGTTTGTCCTGTCTTGCCTGTTTGTGGTGACAATAGTTGTAATGGAGCAGAAACATGTTTAACTTGTGAGGCTGACTGTGGTGTGTGCCCACCACCGCCAATTTGTGGTGATAATGTTTGTAGTGGAATAGAAAATTGCTCAACATGTGTCGGTGATTGTGGAGCTTGTCCGCCACCGCCAATTTGCGGAGACAATGCTTGTAATGGCGATGAAACTTGTGATAGTTGTGAATTGGACTGTGGTATTTGTCTTGTTGTACCAGTTTGTGGTGACAATGAGTGTAATGGTGATGAAACTTGTGATAGTTGCTCAGATGATTGTGGTGTTTGTGCTGTAGGTGCAAGTTGTGGCGACAATAGTTGTGATGAAAATGAGTCTTGTGAAACTTGTGAATCTGATTGTGGTGAGTGTGAAGTGATCGATATTCTGATTGAAGATAATGTGGAAGAAATTATTATAAAAATAAAAAATGGTGGAAAAGACTTATTCAAAGACCCTGAACTTATTGAAAAAATAAATGAAATTGATGATAAAAAAGAGTGGAACAAAACTGAGCCGGAACGTGAATTGGAGCTTGAATTTGAGATTAATGAGACAACTGAGGTTTTGGAAAAGGTGTTGCCAGTAGAAACAGCGGCCAAGGTGTCTCGTGCGTCAAAGGTTGTTCAGAAATTTACTGTAGATAATCCTATTTTGGAAAAAATCAATTATAATGTGAAAAATACTACAGTTACGACTGTAACCGCTGCATCGATTGCTAGTGTTGCGACCGTTGGGGCAACCAGTGCAACGGGAGCATCATTGTTGGCTTATTTACAGCTATTGTTTACGCAGCCGCTCCTACTATTTGTTAGAAAGAAAAAGAGAGGTTGGGGAGTTGTTTATAACTCTGTTACCAAGCAACCTGTAGATTTGGCTATTGTGAGGGTGTTTAATTCTGAGACAAAGAGATTGGTGGGTACAAAGGTAACAGATAAACATGGAAGATATCAATTTATATTGAATCCAGGTAAATATTATTTAGAAGTTAGTAAAAAAGGATTAGCGTATCCTTGTGAATTGTTGGAACATCAAGAAAAAGATGATGTTTATGAAGAACTTTACTATGGTGAAGAGTTTGAGGTTCATGAAAGAGATGCCGTAAGTTGGCCAATACCAGTTGATCCAAATGTAAAAGAGAGTACAGTTGGGCAAGAAATGAGACGGTATTGGGGGAGAAAAGTTCAGTTATTCTTGACTTTGTTTGCTCCATTGATCGCACTTGTGTCATGGGTTATTGCGCCAAGTTGGAAGATGACAGCCTTGGTTGTGTCTCAATTGTTGTTACTAATGTTGTTTAATCGATTGGCTAGAGGGCCAAAAATAAATGGTTGGGGATTGGTAAAAGATGCTCAGGTTGATAAGGGATTAAAGAGGTCAATTGTTAGGGTCTTTGATACTAAATTTAACAAATTACTTGAAACCCAAGTTACTGATAACAAGGGACGTTATGCGTTTTTGGTAGGGAATCAGGAGTATTATATGACTGCCGAGAAGATTGGTTATGAGAAAAAACAAACAGAAGTAATTCAACCAAAAGAAAAGCCTGGTTATTTAGCAGAAAATATTAAATTGAAAAAATATGTCAAAAAATGAAGAGGATACAAACCAAGGTCAAGGTCGGGTTGATGATGGGAGAGGAGATGTTGGTCGACAAGAGGAAAAAATCGTTGATGGTAAATACAGGGTGGTGAGAAAGGAAGAGGAAAAGTTTCAAAAAAATATTAAAGATGTGAATGAGGACGAGTTGCATGAGGATTTTTATAACGTAGACAGTATCTAAAGATAGATAAAAAAACCGAGAGAATCTCGGTTTTTTGTTTTGGGTGGCTATGAGGAAACAGATGTCTCGTTTGCTACTAGATTGTTTCCCTCCATAGGCGGGCAGGCGCAGTCCGCTCGCAATGTGTTGGTGATGATGTTGATTTGCGGGGTTGTGAAACGACGTGGCAATCTGTTGAAATAATGTCCACAGATAATGCTAAATTTGGCTTTATTGAAGACCTAAAAAGTGGTATAATTGAGACAGAAAGAACAAATTACAGAGTTCTTGTGGAAAGACTATTTCACAAAAAATTTAAGGTTGTAAATTTACTGCTAATTTTTATGTTAGTTAGTGGGTTTTTTGTTATATTGAATGCCGTATTGGCTGCTGCGCCGATTGAGCCAGCAAATGTAGAGGCATACTATATTTCCGATGAAGCTATTCGAGTTTTTTGGGCTGATAGTTCTGTGGATGAAGATGGGTTTTATCTTTACAGAGAAGATGATGACGGTGCTTTTGCATTGATTGATACATTGGCTTCTGACAGTTCTACATATTTGGATGATACTCCTGAGGCTGACCACAAGTATCGTTACAGGGTTGTTGCTTATAATATTGATGGCGAGAGTAGTCCTGTAACTTCAAATTCTGTATATACAACACCAGCTGCACCAAGTGGCTTAGAGGTTGATGAGAATGTTTTGACTTGGGATGACCCTGCAATGTATAGCGCTTCTTTTTATATAGAGAGACAGGAGAATAACCCCTCTCTTTCTGATGATTGGGAAGTGATTGCTTCTGATGTAAGTCCATATACTGACACCTCGGCAGTTGAAGGAACTGATTATATGTATCGTGTTAGGGCGAAAATTTCTGAGAGATATTCTGCTTACTCTGAAATTGTCGCTGGTAATTGGACATTTACAGAGGTTCAGTCAGCTGGATTTCAACCGGACAATACTGTTGATGCTAAACATGAAATGGAAGTGGATGGAGATGGTGGTTTACATGCCGTAATGTGCGATAGAAATGATTTTAGTTTGCATTATGGTTACTCTGAAGGAGATGGTGAACCTTGGTCTTTTGGTAAGATCGCGGATTCTGGGCATTCAAGTTGTGAATATGATTTTGATTTAGAGCTTGATTCAACCGATAATGATCGTCCACATTTAATCTACAATGATGCCTTCGGTAATGATTTTGAAGCTGGTGATGTTGCTCATGCTACTTATTCAGCGACAACTGGAGATTGGGAATTTACAGATCTTCTTACGACTGAGTCGAATGGGAATTCTATAGAAGTTGAATTGGAGATTGATAGTATTGGTATTTTGCATATTCTTTCGGTAGCTAATTCTGGTGGTGAGGGATGTAACATTATTGATATTAGTTATTGGAATTATGGGATTGAAGAGGCTGAGGTGGTTGTTGAAAATGAATTAGTTTGTAATATGTACACTGGTAGTGCTATAAATATTTCCTTGGCGTTGGATAGTTCTGACAAACCACGTTATTCTTATCATTACAAAGACGATAGTGGTGATCCAACTGACGAGTATGTGATGTATCGTGAGTGTAGCGCTGATTGTGTAATTGATCCATCTGACTGGGCAGATTCAGAGTTGGTTGTTGAAGATACTTCGTTTCAAAGTGCAAAGCTTTTGTATGATACTTTTAATGATTGTGAACATATATTGCATAAGAAGGATGGGCAGATTAATCACGCAAATAATTGCGCTGCTTCTTGGTCTTTGTCAGAGAATGTGTTTGTTGGAACGATGTCGAATGATAGTCCGTGGGATGCTGAAATTAATGGTACCAATGGTGATATATATGTAGTTAGTGATAAAGGTGGTGTTGTTGGAACTTTTTATAATTTATACAGTACTGGTTCATGGGGAACTGCGGAGTCTTTGGAAAGTGGAAATCAAAATGCAACATATTATGATATTCAGTATTTAGATAGTGAACCTGTTGTAATGGCTGTGGATGTGGCTGGAGCTTATGCTTATTATACGGATCAAAGTTCTGCTTGGACTGATAAAAATGAGATTTATTCTGGTGAGGTTCTTGGAGACTATGCTGCAATGGATTTTGATCATAATGGTGAATTGAGTTTGGTTTATACAACAAAATCTTATAGTGATCCAAACTGGGTAAAGACAATAAACTTTGCTCACAAGCTAACTTCGTGGTCAACAGAGACTGTTGATACGCTTACAGCCCCTGTTGCCGAAGGGGAGGTCCAATTGGACATGACATTGGCTGGGAGTAGCGGTAATTGTTCTTCAAGTCAATTTGTAGCTATGTCATTTGATGGTATGGCACTTTGTTCAGTAGATCAATATTTATATAGTGGTTCTTGGACAAAAACCAATCTTGATTGGTGGAGTTGTGGGGGTATTGAAAGTTCAGCTGATAATCTTGATGTTGATGTTGATAGTAGTTGTTATCCTGTTGTCGCCTATGGAACGGGTGATAGTGATATGAATGTGGCTTATTATGATGCGTCTTGGAATATCGATACCGTAGTAACTTTGAGTAGTGGTGTTCCACAGGGAGTGAGTGTTGCTGTTGATAGTCGTGATTTTTATCAGTTGGGTTATATTGATACATCGGCTATGCAGGGATCGCAGATGAATCATTACGAAAAAACTGGCAGTTGGTCCAATATGTCAGGGGTCCCTGAAAGTATGAATAATCATTATGCTCTTGATGTTGAGGTTGATAGTAATGATTATCCATTTGTTTATCATGATAATGATGATGACGAAAATTCAAGTATTGGTATGGCTTTTTATGCGTCTGCAATGTGGAATAAACAAACTGGAATTATTGGTGGTTCATCAGGTATTTATAATAGTGATGATGATCGTATTAGTGCTGATATGGTTTCAGATACTAGTTATGTTTTGCATAGAAATTTATATGACACTTTGTCGTTGTCCCTAGTTGGTGGTTCTTACGGAGGTTGGTCAACGTCTTTTGTTGGAGAGATTTCGGCGTCAGGATTGCAGGATTTGGTAATAGACAAGGATAATGGAAATAGACACATTATAGCTGAGGTGGACGGTGCTTTGGTTTATGGTTATAGTGTGGCTCCGCCGACATCGCCTGGCACTTTGGGTTCTTCCTCTGTAACAACTTCAACTATAAGTTTGGGCTGGACTGATAATTCAAATAATGAGGTAAGGTTTGAGTTATCACGTTCTTTTGATGCTGAGACATGGACCCCTGTGTCAGTTTCAATTGCACCTGATGAAACTTCATATACTGATACTGGTTTGAGTACAGGCACAACGTACTATTACAGAATTAGAGCTTGTTCTGACGAACTTTGTTCACAGTGGGAAACGTCAGGTTCTATGAGTACTTCTGTGATTGCACCAAGTATTCCAACATTATCAACTCCAAGCAGTGGAGCTATCGAGGTTTCACTGACGCCGACTTTTACCTTCTTAACAACGATTGAGGAAGGTGTTTTGCGATACAAGATTGAGGTAGCATATGATAGTAGTTTCCAGAGAACAGTTTATTCTTTTGATCAAAGAGAGGATACAACTGGTTGGTCTGATACAGCTTATACGACGGGAGAAACTGCTTCCTTTACAGTGCCAAATAACTACAGTTTTTCTTCTAATCAAACCTATTATTGGAGAGTAAGAGCGTATGGGGAAGGCAATGCTATGGCTGTTAGTAGTGTAAGGAGTTTCACCAGTGTGCTTTCTTCAGAGGTAGAGGAGTCTGATATCGATCATGAAGAGACTTTTTATTCAATGGGTAATTTGAATTGGTATACAAGTTTTTTGGCTAGAAATGGATCTATTTCGTTGCCAGCTGAAAGTAGTCAATTGAGTGGTGGTACTCTGACAATTGACAGTATGCAGACGAAGAAGATTGAACTGGTGGATGTAGACGGAGATGCAGATTTGGATGTTTTTGAATATAATGAAAATTATGCACAAATGAATGGCATTTCATATTTATATATAAATGATGGTAGTGGAAATTTTACCAAAGATAGTCATCAATTCGGTAATATTTATGATGACATGATTTTGGGTGATGTAGACAATGATGGAGATATAGATGTTGTTAAAGTTGGTACTTTTAATTATTGGGAGTTGAATGATGGTACTGGTAATTTTACCCTTGATGATGAGTCTGAGTTGATATCATCAAATGTGAGAACATGTGCACTTGGGGATTTGGACAGGGATGGTGATCTTGATTTGGCTTGTGCCGCGTTTGGTGAGAACTCAAACTATGTTTATACTTATGCTGGAGGCGAATATGATGGAACATCTTTTGGCCCTGCAGATGATACGGATGCTATTGCTATTGCGGACATGAATGGTGATGGTTATGGAGATATTTTGGTAGGAAATTCAAATTCGCAGAGTAAAATGTGTCTAAATGAAGGTGATGGGTCTTATGATTGTAGTAATGCCTTTTCATCAAGTGGTACTTATGAAGTTGCAAATTTCGTGGTTGCGGATATGGACAATGATGGTGACCTGGACGTAATAGAGGCTGGTACGGGAAGTTCGTACGTTTTTTATAATGATGGGACTGGTAATTTTGATAATACTTCTCTTGATTCAATGCCTTTTGGTACTATGGCTGAAGTTGGTGATGTGAACGGTGATGGTTATTTGGATGTTATTACAAATAATAGTGCACACATAAACAATGGCTATGGGCTGTTTGAAGCAATGGATCTTTTTTCAGCAGAAGCAGAAGACGTTGCTGTTGGAGATATTGATGGAGATGGTTTGTTGGAGATAATTGCAGCTATAGAGGGTGGACCTAATCAAGTGATTCATATGACTGATGCAACGGCTTTTGTGTCTGAGGAAATGAGTTATATGATTATGGCCATGGTGGATATAGAGTTTGATGGAGATATTGACTTGCTGACGGTTGATGAAAGTGAATGTGGTGATGAAGTTGAAATATGTCCTATTAGCTTGCAGGTTAATGATGGAGAACAGGGGTATACAGAGATTGAGATCACAGACCTTGGTATTCCAGATGAGCCTGTTGTTTTTGATGCTGATGCTGATGGTGATTTAGACATGCTTTTTACTCGTGGTAGTGATGATGAGGATTCTTTGCCGGATTTGTTATTGGTGAATGAAGGAAATTATGTTTTCTCAGAAGAAACTGAAGTTTTGGGTTCTGATGGACATTCTGAAACGCCAGATGCTGTTGATGTTGATTTAGATGGAGATCTTGATATAGTTGTTGTTTATGAAGATTCTCAATCAGACTGTTATGCTGAAGTGTGGTTGAATAATGGGGGTAGTTTTGTTGAAGATTCAGGTGCTCTTGGAAGTGAAAAGTTGATGTGGTGTGAAGAGCCTGTTATAGGAGATATTGATTTGGATGGATATCCTGATATATTATTTCTTGGTGAGGATGAGGAAAATGTATTGGTTTATATGAATGATGGTAATGGAGATTTTGATGGTGAAGTATTGCTGGATACATATAGTCAACCAAATCTTCAGGATTTGAATAATGATGGATATCCTGAGTTAACTCTTGGGTCTGATGATAATTTTATAATATATCCAAATGTAAGTGGAGAAATTTCATCTTCCAACTATAAAACTTTATCTATAGATTGTAACTTGGCAATGAATTCTTCTTTTGTTGATCTAGATAGTGATGGAGATATTGATGTTTTGTTGCCTTGTGGTCATATGGAGGGAAATCAGGCTGTGAAGGCTTTGATTAATTATGGAAATTTCAATTTTGTGTTAGTTGATGAGTGGTTTGATGATGAGTTTGCTTATCCAAACGTTGTGGTTGGTGATTATGATAGTGATGGGGACATTGATTTTGCACTTGGAGCAGAGGATGCTGATGATGAAGATACGATGTATTTTTACTTGTATACACAAGTACAAAATCATGAGACTGATGTTGATTTTGAAGGTATTTCGGTTGAGGGGTTTGATGCAACTGATGATACTATCTATTCAGTTACGATAGAAGCAGAGGATCAGACTCCAACGGGGACTTCAATTGATTATTATGTAGCGGCTACTACTAATGCGGTTGGTGGAACGGTTTTTTATGAAGAAGTTGATTTTGGAGCCACTTCACCGGTGATTAATGGTGTTTTGTCATATGTTTTGGATATTGGTGCGTATACCATAGTTTATGGAGATGATTTGTTTTTTGTTAGTGTTGATGGTGGTGATTGGGTAGATGGTGATATGGAAGGCTTCAATGTTAATTATATGGATTTTTTACCGGTTGATGAGTCAAATTCACTATTGTTTATGGTAGGTGATGAGGGTGGTATGTATGTTTTTGAAACGGAAGAAGGTGGACCTAGCCAATTATGTGAAGGGTTAACAACGGAAGATTTGTATGATGTCCATTCCAGGGGTGATGCATCGGAAGCTGTGGTTGTTGGTGATAATGGAACGGCCATAGTCCTTGACCTTGATGCTGAAGATGCCGCGTCAGTTGTTTGTACTCTTTTGGATACGGGAATAAGTGAAGATTTGAGGGTTGGAGCTATTCCTGAGGGGGGTAGTGTGGTAGTTGGTGGTATGAATGGTGTGTTTATGGCTAGTGATGATGTTGGTGTGACGTGGGAGGATTATACTGGATTTACTACAGAGGATATTTTGACTGATTATATGCCTGATGAAGGTGATTATATGTTAGCAGGCTCAAACGGAACTTTGATAATTTTTGGTGATGGAGATCCTGAGGTTGTAGACACTGGTATGACTGGTAATATCACAAGCTTGAGGTATTTTGAGGATTTTAATGAAATATATGCAGTGGGAGATGATGGGTTTGTCTTTTATTCAGAAGATGGTGAGGGGGACTCTTGGGAACAAAATGACTTTGGCTTAACATTTGACTTGCGTGGTTATGCTTCTTTGTCGGATGATGACCTAAGTGGTTATGGTGGCTATACTGTTAGTTCTACAGCGTTGTATGGGTTACTTGATCTTGAAGGAGAGGGAACAGTAGAACCAGAGGAGCCTACCTATACAGACATATTACGAGCTACTGAAATTGATATTGGTGCCAGTTCACCTAGGTTTAATGGAGTTTTGCCATATTATGATTCAGAAACATTTTTGACTGCTGCTTATGTATATGGTGATGATGGACTTTTTTATGGCAAGGTTGGCGATGATGGTGAGTGGCAAACATTTAGTTATACCAGTGAGGATATTCTCAAGGCTGAGGTTTTGAATGTGAATGATCATGATTTGTTGGTTACATTAGGTACAAATGGTAGTTCTCACGTGGTAAGTGAATCAATTGTACAGATTTGTCCTGACATGACTACTGAAGACTTGTATGACACATCAAAGGATGATGATTGGCCATACGCGTTTACTGTTGGATCAAATGGACTTGTTGCAAAAATTAATACAGAGGCAGAACCAGTACCAACATGTGAAATAATTGATATTGGTAGCACAAAAAATCTATATGCAGTAGAAGTTGTTGACACAAATGAAATCATGATTTTGGGTGAAGCAGGTGCAGTTTATTTTTCGGGAGATGGTGGTTCAACTTGGACAGTTGACGGTGAGATTTTCACTGGATATAGTGATTATGATTTTTTGGATAGTTTGTGGCTAAGTGATGGTTTTGTTAACTTTGAATATTGCTGATGCAAAGTTGACTTGTCGGTTTGTTAAATTACGACATGTTGTTAAGTTTTTCTTACTGGATATAAGGCGTAAAAAGGCAAATCAGTTATATTCACTACTTCATTCTGATCAGTCTAAAGGTGGTAATAAATATATACGTCACCATAGAATTTATAAATATTCAGGTTGGGCTTTTGGTGGATTGGTTTTTGGGATTCTTGTGAAATTGGTAATAGTTGTGATTATGATAGTCTTGGTGTACGGGACTATACCTGTGTTTGCTATTGATGATCAGAGTGGGGAGAGTGTGAACATTGGGGATATTTTGACTTACCAAGTTCAAGTGACAAATAATGGCAAGGGACGAGCAACGGATGTATCAATCGTTGATTCATTGCCTGATCATATATCATATATTTTGAGTAGTATAAAGGTGGATGGAATTTATTTAACAGATAGACCAAGAGATGATAGGGCAAGTCTGATTGGAAGAAATATTGTGGTAGAAACGGAGTATTTGGACTATGAGGAGTCAGTTACTCTTGAATTCAAGGTAAGAGTTGTTGGTCTTGAAAATAAGGAGATAATGAATTTTGCAAAAGTAAATTATTCTGAAAATAAAAAAGCTTTGGTTTCTAACAGCGTGAAAAATTTGGTGGATAATCGGACTAAATGTAATGATCGCAAAGATAATGATAGTGATGGCTTTGTGGATTATCCTGATGATCCAGGTTGTAGTAATTTGGATGATGAAACAGAGGGTTCAGATTCTGTCTTGTGTGGTGGTTTGAGTGATGAAATCAAAGGATTAGACTTGCTTCCAAAGAGGGGTGGTAAAATAAAGAAAAATATAAAACAAAAAACTAAATTTTATTGGCAAAAAGGGGCAGATTTATTATTTGAAAAGAAAAATCAAGAATATTCTGTAAAAATAAAAGAAATTGATTGTGAAACTGGGAAAGTTATATTTACGGTTGAATAAGTTATTTGAGAAGAAAAAGGGACCTTGTTAAGAGGTCTTTTTTGGTTACTTGTTAGTTAGTAACAAGTGCCATTATTTACCCACAATTATACTTTAATGAAGTGTGTGAATGTGGTATAATTTACATAGAATCTAAAACTTAAAGAGCGTGATCGTGGAAAGAGTTTTTAGACCGAATCATAAGGTTGTAATTATAACCTCATTACTTTTATTAGTAGTGGGTCTTTTGGGTTTATTGAGGGATCGTTCAGGGGCGAATGCTTTGCTCACTGATGGTTCTAGCGCTGTGAATATGGTGGGGCAATATGATATTGCTGGAGATCTTTATTATACAAAAGGTGGAACCAATAATGGACCTAATAATGTTGGTTTTGATGGTGCTGACGGTGTTGCAGTTGATGAAGTTGATCACCGACTGTTTGTTACTGATAGTAGTAATCATAGAGTTTTGGTTTACAATCTTAATGTGACTACAAACGTTTTGGATGATTATGAGGCTGATTATGTACTAGGGCAAGCTGACTTTTATAGCGCAGATAACTCACCAACATCTTCAACTTTGTATTATCCTAGTGATCTTGATTATGATTCTACCAATAAACTACTTTATGTTGCTGATACATTGAATAATCGTGTGGCCGTTTTTGATGTTACGTCTATTACCAATGGAGAGGCTGTTGCTTACGCACTTGGTCAATCAAATACTTCAAATAATTCATCGGCAACGACTCAAGCGGGTATGAGCCGTCCTACTGATATAGCTTATGATTCAGTGAATGAGATATTATATGTGGCTGACTTGTTGAATCATCGTGTTTTGTCTTATGATGTCTCAACCCTTACTACAGGTGAAAATGCAGCAAATGTTTTGGGGCAGGTAGATTTTGTGACAAAGACGACAGGATTGACGCAAAGCACAATGAATCGACCACAAAATTTGGATATAGATCCTGTGAATAATTATTTGTATGTAGTAGATGATAGTAATAATCGTGTTTTGGTGTACGATGTAACGCCAAATGATGCTGGTTGTGGTGCACCAAATGATGGTATTTGTGATGGTGAAAATGCCTATAAGGTTTTGGTCCAAAGCGATTTTACATCAAATAGTACCTCAACACTGGATCCGTATGCTGTTGAGTATGATGAAACAAATGATAGATTGTATGTTTCTCATTGGACAGATGGAATAAAAGTTTTTGATTCTGTAAGTACTGCTGCAGAGACTGGGACAAATCCAAATACAACAATAGCTGATGGAACTACAGGTCAAAGTGGTTTGAATTATTCAACTGCCATTGCTGTTGATGAGGGGGCTGATCTAATGTATACCGTGGCAGATAATAACCGAGTGTTGGTGTTTGATGTGGATACTGTGACTCCTGAGGAAGATGCAGTAAATGTTGTTGGACAACTCAACGAGTCTGATACGCCTGTTTATACCAAGAATGGTGCAAATAATGGTCCTAATTCTTCCAGTTTTGGTAAACCTGTTGCTATGGTGGTAGATACTGTCAATCATAGGCTTTTTGTTACAGATAGAGGTAACAATAGAGTCTTGGTTTTTAATTTGGATGCTTCTGATGAATTGGTAGATTATAATGCGGATTATGTTTTGGGACAATCAGATATTTACAGTGATAGTAGTAGTTGCACTTCAACTACTTTGAATAGTCCAAATGGGCTTTATTATGATGACAGTATTCCTGGAACAGAAAGACTTTTTGTTCACGATTCTTCAAATGCTAGAGTCATGGTTTTTGATGTGACTAGTATTTCTACCGGTGAAGCTGCAGTAAATGTTTTGGGACAAGCAGATTTTACTTCTTGTACGGGTGGCACGACTGCCAATATGTTGATGTCGGTTCCATATTATAACGATATTACTTTTGATACTGGTCGATCTCATTTGTACGTAACAGACGGACCAAATCATCGAGTAATGATTTTCAATATAACAATAGATGATTCTAACTGTGCAACCCCAAATGATGGTATTTGTGATGGGGAGGATGCAATTAATGTTTTGGGACAAGCAGATTTTGTTTCCAATTCTCCTGCAACAACACAAACTGGATTAGATGCAAATTCCAATGTGGGGGTAGTTTTTGATAATGTGAATGATCGATTGTTTATTGCAGAGGATGATAATAATAGGGTTGTGGTTCATGACTTTGGAGGAGGTGCGCCTTTGTCTAATGGAAGGGGGGCGGATTATGTGCTTGGGCAAGCAGATTTTACTTCAAGTGATTCAGCTACTACTCAGGCTGGAATGAATTCTCCGGTAAGTGTTGAGTATGATGAAGATGATGATCGCTTGTTTGTAACAGAATATTATGGTGCTCGAGTAGTTATTCATAATTTTGGATTTTCTGCTATATCCAATGGTGATGATGCGGATAATGTGCTTGGGCCAAGTCAGTGGTGGGGATATGCATGGTCTGGAACTGACACAGAAAAGATGAGTTTTCCAATGAGTGCTCATTTCGTGGAAACATCGAACCGTTTATTTGTAGCGGATGGTAATAATTATAGATTAATGATTTATGATGCTGAAGCACCTGCCCAAGCGTCTGTATCGGTAAATAGTGCTGTGCAAGCAACTGATGGAACTGGCTATGTTTCAATCTCAGTTGATGTTGATGATACTGCAGATAGTGATACAAAATTGAAAGTTGAATATGAGTCAGATAGTGATGGCTCTTGCGATGGACCTTGGTCTGCTGCTACATTGATAGGAACAGAGGCAACGGCAGATTTTGATGACAGTGGAGGAGCTCCGGATATTGATAATTTAGAAACATATCAAGTTGGTACTACTGCTACAACTAGAATTATAACTTCATCAGGTGCAAATACTATTACTTTTTCATGGGATTCAGCAACTGATTTGTCATCAGCAAATGAGACAAATTGTTTGAGATTTACAGCTAATAATGATTCAATTGATGGAACGCCGACTACCGAAACTTTAGCTTTGGACAATGTTGCCCCAACAGGTTTGGGAAGTTTGGTTGTTGATACTTATTCTCCAACAACAATGGATTTTGATTGGAGTGTTGCAAGTGATGATAATTTTGCAAACTATGAAATCTGGTATGGTAGTAGTCAAACGGCTGTTCAAAACAGAGTTGAGTCAATAAATTGGAGTGCTGGAACACAGCTCCGATCAATGGGTAGTTCTGATACTGCTGTGGGTGTGTTTGTTTTCGATGTTAATCAGGATGGGAATGAGGATATTATAGCAACTGATATGAGTGATGGTGTTTATTTTTATGAGAGTGACGGAGTTGGTGGTTTTACGGAAAACCCTGTTGATGAAGTGATGTCTGGGGCCTATGATGTCTGGGTTGAAGACATTAATGAGGATGGATATTATGATATTTTGGCTGCTGCTGGTTGGTCAGATGAAATAGTTTGGTATGAAAATGATGGTAGCGAAAATTTTACTCGTCATCAAATTGATGGCAGTCTTGATTATGCCACAATTGTTACTGCTGGTGACTTGGATGAGGATGGAGATATTGACGTGGTTGGAGGTAATATTGGTTCTGATGATGAGTTTGCAATTTACTGGAATGATGGAAGCGAAAATTTTACAAAAGAGCAATTAGCAACTTCAAATGGTTCTGCAAGGGATGCCTATCTTGCAGACGTTGATAGTGACGGAGATTTGGATATCTTTACAGTTGAGCAGAATAGTCCAGATTCGTTTAAATTGTGGACAAATGATGGTACTGGTAGTTTTACTTCTGAGGGAATTGATACTGGAGCTCTGAATACGATTCATGTTGATGATATAGATGGTGATGGGGATATGGATGTTGCTCTTACCAATATGGGTGCTTTTACAATTGATTGGTATGAAAATACCGATGGATTGGGTTCTTATACTGAAAATTCAGGAGCTTTGTCTGGTTTATCTAGTACTCGAGGTGCACATATCGTTGATTTGGATGGTGATGGGGATATGGATTTGATGGCGTCAGGTCAGACAGAGGAAGTGATTGTCTGGGGTGAAAATGATGGAAGTGAAAATTTCACCAAAAGAACGGTAGTTTCAGGTCATAAGACTGCTGATGGTGATGTTATTGGGACTGGGGATTTTGATGGGGACGGTGATATCGATGTTGTGGCTGGTACGACTTGGAGTACTTCTGGAGCAGATGAGATTAGGTGGTGGGCAAATTCTGGTACGGCGGCTGAATGGGATGATAGTAATGATGTTGATTTGGCAACTTCGACGACAGCCAGTACAACAATTACAGGCTTAATAATCAATACAGAATATTATTATAAACTTTTTGCTGTAGACGATTTAGGGAATTATCAGACTTTGGCAGATGATGCTATGTATACAACAATTAATGATGCAGGAGAGGGAACTTTGACTGCGACTGGTCCAAATTCATTGAATTATGTTATCAACACAAATAGCAATCCTGTTGATGTTGAGTATACGATTACTGACATAGATGGGAGTCGGTATGTTCAGATTGATGGTTCTTTGGATGATCCCTATACTGTTCAAACATATGCTGAGTGGGGTGGAGCATTGGGACAGTCGATTATTGGATTGAGTAGCAATACTGAATATAATTTTGCTGCTATGGGAAGAAATGGTGATGATATTAATTCTGGACAAAGTGATACATCTACGTTGGTGACCTTGGCTGATCAGGTAACTTCTTTGTCGGCAAGTGATGTAACAACACAAAATGATTATATAGTAAGTTTGACTTGGTCAAATAATGGTCAAACAGGGATGCTGATTGAGCAGGATACTGATTGTGATGGATATGAAACTACAGTGTATGACGAAACAGCAGTAAATGCTGGATCTCCTTATTGGGTGGGTGGATTAACTGAAGACACTTGTTATAAGTTTAGGATTTCATCATATAATTCAGAGGGAACAATAAATACAGTATCTCGTCCAGAGACAAGCGAAGTAACTACACCGCCAGCTCAGCCAATTGGTTTGTCTGTTGTTTCCACGGGAAGGTCAGAGGTTACGTTGGATTGGGATGATGTAGTGGGAGCTACTGATTATTATATTTACGATAGCGATGACAATTATCTTGCTGCACCGGGTTCAGCAACTAGTGGAATGGAGGTACAATCATTGTCTGCAAATACTCAGTATACTTTATATGTTAGGGCAGTGAATAGTAATGGTGAAGGGATCGCTTCAAGTACGGTAAGTACATATACAAAAGCTAATATGCCAGTTAGTTTGGGGCATTCAAGTCAAGCAACTGATTCAATGAGATGGACATGGTTAAGTGGTGGAACACAGCAAGATTTTTATGCTTATTGTGAAAATCCAGTGGCTAATAGTGGTTATACTACAAACTTATATTGGGATCAGTCTACTTTATCTTCAAATATTAGTTATCAATTTTATGTATATGCGAGAAACCAAAATGATGAAATTGCAGATGGTGATTTAGTTTCATCATGGGCCAGTTTTTACACATCTCAAACAACGCCAACTGGTATTACTGCTTTGACTACTACATCTACTAGTTTGAGATTGCAAGCTGATGGATCTTATCCTAGTTTGGATCAAGGTTCTTCAGGTTTGTATTTTTCAAATGACACAACTGAAAGCAATTCAGGTTGGTTGCAGACGGCTATTTGGGAGAATTCTGGTTTGGATGCGAATACTTTGTATACATATTCAGTCAAGGCTAGAAATGGTGATGGAGATGAAACAGTGGAGACTGAGGCAAGTTTTTATACAGCTCAAATTACACCAACGGAGTTGAATGATATTGAAGTTGGAACGTCAAATATTATTGTTGAAGCGCAAGGAGATTTTGTCGATTTGACGGAGGGAATTTCAGGTTTATATTTTGAGAATATCACTACTGAGCAAAATTCAGGTTGGGTTCAACAAATAACCTGGAGTCAACAGGGTTTAACTCCTGGTCAGACTTATGAATTTAGGGTGAAGGCTAGAAATTTCTTAGGCGTTGAAACAGCTTATAGTGATACTTTGGAAGTAGTAACACTTGATCCCGATTCAGTTACTTTAACCGGTTTGTCTGAAGAAGAAGCTTTAACTTCAGTTACTGTGACTGCTGTTGGGGATTTTTCAAATTTATCACAGGGACAAGTTGGATTATATTTTGAAAATGTTACAACAGCAGAAAATTCTGGTTGGGTTCAAGAAACAAGTTGGATAGACGATGAACTGACTCAGCGAACAACTTATGAGTTTAGAGTCAAAGCTAGAAATTCAATTGGAGTTGAAGGAAGTTTCTTGGACGCAATTGAAGCAACAACATTGTCTTCTGGTGGTATAGGTAGTGAACCTACAGGAACAATTGGTGATGGTGATGATGGTGGTGATGGTGATGGCGATAGCGATGATGGAGATGGCGATGGTGATGACCAGGGTGAAGATGAGGCTGAAGTTGTTGATCCTGTGTATCAATGTAGTGATGGTCTTGATAATGATAGTGATGGGGATATTGATTTGGATGATCCAGGTTGTTCGTCTACCACTGATAATGATGAGTCTGATGAAGATGAATTGCGTTTATCATCACCTGATATAGAAGAGCCATTGGTTATTACAAGTAATTCAATTACTTGGCAATTCACGGATCGCGCTAGGGGTGAAAGCGGTTTTGGTTTGAAGGATGTTGATAATGAGGTTATCACTTTGGTTGAAGGTGAAGATTTAACAACTATTGTTGAAGAGGAATTAACACCAAATACTGCTTATCAAAGAAGAGTTTTTGCATATGCTGCTGATGTGACTGGGTCAGGTTCTAGTTTGAGTGATATTGTATATACTTTGGCACAAAATCCTGAGGTGAAAAATGTAAGTGTGGTTGACTCAGAGACTGTAAACTTGGAAATAGATACTCAAGATAATCCGGATCATACAAAATATTCAATTTATGAAAAAAATACAGAAAAGTGGGTACAAGAGGATAGTGAATTAGGACGTAGAAAGATTTCCAAAACATATACTGATTGGGTGGGTGAGGGAAGTGTGGTTAGTATTTTTGGCTTATCCCAAGGAGAAGTATATGATTTTCAAGTTCAAGCATTAAATGGTGACGGTGTTAGTACTGATTTGTCAGAAGAGTTTGAAGTGATTGCTGGAGAAATACAGGAGCCAGATTTGTTGGTTTCCAAGAGGGTTGGTATCAATTTGAAAGAAGAAGTTGCTCAAAAGGTTATCTTTGGAGATTTGGTATTGGCCTCAGGATTGGAAGATAAAATTATCAAGACTTTACCAGTCGCGTCTCTATTGCTAAATAGATATTTTATGTTTACGGGGCTATTGTTACTGTTTTTCTTGGTTTCATTGGTTTTGAATATTGCCGCTGAAAGTATCAAAGGAAAATTGATACACCTTCGTCATGCTCCAAAAATCGTTTTGACTGATTGGCGAAGTCGAAAAGTTGATCATTATTATGAATTGATGCATTCAGATCAACCAAAGAGGGGAATTCGTTACCATCGTCATAGACAGTTTTATAATTATACTGGATGGGCTGCTTTGGGCTTGGTTGTAGGTGTGGTGGCTAAATTGGTTATTATTGCTGTAACTGTAGCTTTGATTTATTGCTATGTGCCAGTTTTCGCGATTGATAATCAAAGTGGTGAAGAGGTTCATGTTGGAGCTGTATTAACTTATCAAGTTGAAGTTGAGAATCGTGGTGATGGTAGAGCAACGGATTTGAGTATTATTGATTCATTACCAGATAATAGTACTTATATTTTGGATAGTATAAAGATAGATGGTTTGGGTGTAACTGATAGAGCAAGGGATGATCAGGGAAGTTTGGTTGGAAGAAATATTATTGCAAATTTTGAATATTTAGACCCAGAAGAAACTGCAATTTTGGAATTCAAAGTAAAAGCTGGCGAAAAAGAAGATGCAGTAATTAGGAATGTTGCATATGCAAATTATGCAGATAGTGAGAAGTCATATACTTCAAATGTTGTGTCTAATGTAATTGCTGGACGTACTCGTTGTAATGACAGGTTGGACAATGACAAGGATGGATTTGTTGATTATCCAGATGATCCTGGATGTACTAGTTTGGCAGACAAAACTGAAAATACTGATTTGTTTCCACAGCGAGGTGCTAGACTCAAGAAGCTTATAAAGCCAAAAGCATTGTTGTATTGGTTGAAGGGAGCTGAGTTGTTGTTTAACAAAGGTGAGCAAGAGCACAAAATTAAAATTAAGAGTATTGATCCTGAAACAGGGAAAGTTATATTTACAGTAGAAAGTGATCCAATAGATGTAGAGGTTGGTGTTGGTGGATCACAGCAAATTGATATTGATGGAGACGGTATTCCAGATATCGAAATTAATTTGGAGGAAATTTATAGTGAAGACGAGTTATACTTTGGTGTAGAGGACCTTTCCATTGAGGCAACTTGTGGAGACGCTGTGTGTAGTGGGGACGAAACTTGCAATACCTGTGAATCAGACTGTGGTGTTTGCGAAGAGGAGGAGGTTTTACCGGTTTGTGGTGATAATCAATGTAATGGAGAAGAAACTTGTGATACCTGTGAATCAGATTGTGGTGTCTGTGAAGAAGAGGAAGTTTTGCCAGTATGTGGAGATAATCAATGTAATGGAGAAGAAACTTGTACAACTTGTGTCGATGATTGTGGAATATGTCCAGTCTTGCCGGTATGTGGAGACAATCAATGTAATGGAGAAGAAACTTGTACAACTTGTGTCGGTGATTGCGGAATATGCCCAGCTTTACCAGTGTGTGGAGATAATCAATGTAATGGAGAAGAAACTTGTACAACTTGTGAGAGTGATTGTGGTGCCTGCGTTGTTGAAGGAGATGAGAGTGGTGAGGAGGGGGAAAATGCAGTTGATGAGGAAGATGAGGAAATTGATGAAGAGGAAGCAAATATTATTGAAGATATAATTGATGAAGAAGAAGCGGAAGATGTGGCTGGTGGTAATGAAGATGAAGAAAAAAAGCAAAAAATAGTTGAAGCAAAGGATGCTTTGGATAATATTGAAAAAGGTGAAGATCTTTCAGTTGAACAAGCTGTTGCTATAATTGAAGTTTTAGGCGGTAGTGTTGATGAGGAAGAGAATGATGACAAATTTGCGCAGCAGTCTGAAGCTTTGGCTAATATTGTTAATGAGCCTCAGGTTGTAAAAATAGTAAAAGAGATTGACAAGAAGAACGAGTGGGATAAAACCAAGTCTGAGCGAGAGTTGGAATTGGTTTATGAAACTGAAAAAATTGTACAATCAAAAACTTTGAATAGTACAACTGGCACTTTGGCTAAGGTTGTTAGCAAGGTTACTGGTATGACAAAGAAACGAGCGCAGGTGGAAACAGAAAAAACTATTAGGAAAACTGTTAAAACAACAAAGATTGTACAGAAAAGCACAATTGATAATCCCACTGTGGAAAAAGTGAATTATTTGGTCAAAACACCGACGGTGTCTACGGTTACAGCTACTTCTATAGCCAGTGTCGCGACGGCAGGGGCTACCAGTGCAACTGGAGCATCTGCGCTTACGTATCTTCAATTTATGTTTACGCAACCATTGTTGTTATTTGTACGTCGTCGAAAACAGGGTTGGGGAGTTATTTATAATGCAGCGAGCAAACAACCTGTAGATTTGGCGATTGTTCGGGTTTATAGTTCAGAAACAAAAAGATTAGTAGGAACGAAAGTTACTGATAAACAGGGTCGATATGAATTTATTTTGAACTCTGGTAAATATTATATGGAAGTTAGCAAAAAGGGCTTTCTTTATCCATGTAAAATTTTGGATCACAAGGAGCATGATGATGTGTTTAATGATATTTATTATGGGGAAGAGTTTGAGGTACATGAAAGAGATGCTGTGTCATGGCCAATACCGTTAGATCCAGTTCAACAATTGAAAACGAATTCTGTTGAAAGAAAAACTTATTGGCGTAGACGGTTACAGCTTATTTTGACAGGGTTTGCACCAATGGTAGCTTTGATTTCAATAATAATTTCACCAACATGGAAAATGGGTGCATTGTTTATTGCTCAAATTGCGTTGTACTTTTTGTTTAATAGGCTTGCTAGAGGTGATAAACCAAAATCATGGGGAGTTATTAAGGACTCTGAGAGGAAGGCTCCATTGTCACGTGCAGTTGTTAGAGTTTTTGATACTAAATTTAATAAATTATTAGAAACTCAAGTTACAGATCACAAAGGACGTTATGCTTTCTTGGTAGGTAATCAAGAATATTATTTAACCGCAGATAAGCCAGGTTTTTATAATAAACGATCAAGTATATTTAATTTGAGGGGAAGTAAAACAGGTTACTTGGCAGAAACAATGGCGTTGCGACCTCACAAGTTGGGACCAGGTGTTGATAATGCGCAGAAGAATGATCAACCAATAACTGTAAGAACTGATTTGGGTAGACAGTCTGAAAAAGTTGTAGATGGCAAACAAAAAGTTGTTAGACGTGATGAAGAAAAATTTGAAAAAGAATTAAAAGAAGTCGATGTGTCTGAGATGCATGAGGACTATTATAACTTGGATACTTTAAGTTAAAATAAATATGAAACACGAGCCAAAGAAGCATACAATATTTTTGGTGTTTAACACTTTAATAATATTTTTCTTGTTAGGAGCTTGGTTGATTTACCGTATGTTGGTAGATAACTATGCTTTGGCAGGTTTTTAGATGATATGTTGGAATATTTCACTTACAAAAGAACTTTAGCGTTGGTTGTCTTGATTTGTGCCTTTTGGATAGTTTTGATTTTTTATCGTGTCGGCAGAGAAAAGATTGTAAAGAATGTGGATTTTTGGAGATCTAAATGGAAGATAGTTTTGTTTTGGTTTGTCTTGGCTGTGTTGGCACTAGTAGTCCTGTATTTGTTGGATCACTTTGGTTTATTAACTGAATAAAAGAAATAAAAAAAATGCTGGAATCATCCAGCATTTTTTGTTTATTGAATTTTTATTTAGTACGATTAGCCTTACGAAGTCTTTTGATCTTTGGTACTTTAGTACCTGTACCTTTTTTCTTGTTTTGTCTTGCCATAGGTTTGTATTAATAGAAGTTAACTGCAAATAGTATACGTAAAATACTGTAAATTGTCAAGGTGAGTGTTTTGACAAGGACCATTTTTAGTGTTAAATTAGTAACCTGTTCGTTAGTTAGATCCCAAAGTGGAGGAGGTTCATGAAGTTTTCAAATCCAGATATGATGTTGCGAATTGCTTGTGGTGATGCTGTGGCATTGCCTACGGAGTATGTGAAACCTGGTGATCCTATTATTGCTCGAACTTTACGGTTCAAGCAATATCATGATCATCCCAGTCATGGACAGGGTCGTGCGGGTCGATACAGCGATGACGCTGAGATGTCGGCAGCCAATGCTCATGTACTTTTGGGAGATTTCGAGCCCACGGAGCTGGGTTTTGCAACTGCCTATTTGGCAGAATTCGAAAGAGGTGGTTGTCGCGATGGCTATGCTCGGGGTTTTCAGAAGCTCCTGGAAAGTGTTCGTGGAGAACCTGAGGAGTTTTTGCGGCGGCTGAAAAGTCTCAATTCCAAAACTCATCAGCCCCACAACTGTTCCAAGAAGAATGGAGCAGCCATGCGGTCAGTGCCTTTCGGGGTAATGTCTGACCTCAGGAAAATGAGCGAGTTGGTTAGCCTTCAAGCGGCCATTACTCATAATAGCTTTGAAGGAGTCTTTAGTGCCAGGGCTGTGGCCCTGATGAGTCACTTTGCTCTCTATGTGGATGAACCATTCATTCATATGGGTGAGTGGTGTGTGGAGCATCTTCCTAGAGAAGAGAGAACTCTAAGAGCTATTTTGACTACGCCTTGGCGAGGTGGAGCTGTGACTAGTGGCAAGGGTGTTCCGGTAAGTTTGGCTACGGTTTGGGCTGTGGCTGATCTTCTTCGGGAGGATCATTCTCTGATGGGCATGATGCACCGTTTGATCGCCTGGGGAGGGGATACCGACTCAGTCGGCGCTATTGCTTGGGGCATTGCCTCAGCTCGCTATCAGGACGAAGTTTTGCCTGAGTTTATCGAGCGTGACTTGGAGCAGGGGAACCCGAGAACTGGGACGCTGTATCTCCAAGAATTGGGTAAATCATTGATGAATCGCTACAACTAGCGGTTATAGACGAGGAAAGTAATTTCCTCGTTTTTTGTTTAATTTTGCAGAAAAACGGAATAATTAAATATTTACATTGACAAAAGTGTAAAAATATGATATAATTCTTTGTTAGATAAGCTCCATTTCGGAGCGAAGAGTTCCTTTCCCAAGACCAAAAGGAGATATCATGGGAAGCAAGGTAGGCGGTTACGTGGCAGTGGTTCTGGACTAGGCGAGTCAGGAGCAGCTCAAGGCTCTGGCGCTTCACGCAACGGTGCACGCGCATCACACCACTTTGGCGTTCAAGCCCAAGAAGGTGCAGTTCGCCGAGGAGTGGGAGCCGCAGCTGGGCCAGACCGTCACGCTCCGCGTGATCGGGATGGCGCAGGATGAGCGCTGCCAGGCCGTCAAGGTCGAGATTCCCGATGGGCTGCTCTGCCTCAACGACAACCCGCACATCACCGTCAGCTGCGCTGACGGCACCGCTCCCAAGTACAGCAACGAGCTGTTGGCAGCGGCGGAGCTCGAGCCTCTCGAGCTGGTGCTGACCGGGACCGTCGAGCTGGTGAAGTTCGGTTCCAAGTAGAGCGTTTGAAGTCATTTGACCACTTCCAAGTAAGTGGATCGTAGCAATTGACTTAGCTCAACACATACATACAACGAGGAAGAATTCAAATCTACGAATAAGAATTCTTCCTCATTTTTTTATTTTAAAAACTATGTAAATATGATAAAATGTGAGTAACTTGAAATAAGTATATATTTTATGGCAAATCCATTTGAACCACAATTTTCTTCTGCTCCAGCAGTAGAAAAAGAAGAAAAACCCATTGAATGTAAAACTGTTGAGTGGGGACCAGGAAGTGGTGGAAAAATATTTCAAATTTATTTGAAATCTGATGATCCGAGATTCAGGAGGGTAGAAGAGGTTTATCAAAAATTGCATCCAGAGGGACATGGCATGGGGGTTTCAACAACTGAGTTTTCTGATCATTCAGGGTTGCCTTTGGCAGAGGCTAGAGAGAAAGCGGCTAGTCTGGTAGAAAAGGTAAAAGCTCCAGATTTTTTGAAGAAAGTAGAAGCGTCATTTGCTGAGTTTAAAAGAGTTAAGAAAGCGTTGAAACAGTTGGAGAGACAATTGGAAGATGATGAGTTGGAGTATGAGGATTATGACGAACAGGAGGAAGCGTTGATGGATGAATTTGAAAAAACAAAAGAAGCCTTGATAGAAGTTATGCCAGGGACTACAGGATATTAGATAGTCAACGAAAAAAGCACGATAAATCGTGCTCTTTTCATGGCGGACCGGACGAGACTCGAACTCGCGATCTTCTGCGTGACAGGCAGATGTGTTAACCAACTACACCACCGGTCCAGGTGATTATAGACAAAGTTGTGCTTAGATTATAGTAAATCTAATATATTTAGTCAATACGTATGTGAATAAGAAAAAGCCGCCAATAGCGGCTTTTTCTAGTATAGAAGTTATTTGGCAGGATTGACTTTTTCAACTACTTTGGCAAAGATTTCAGTGTTGTTTTCAGCTAGGTCAGCCAAAACTTTTCTATCGATTTCAATTTCGTTGCTTTTTAGTAGGTGAATGAACTTACTATAAGATAGCTCAAATACTCGTACAGCGGCATTTAGCTTGGTTTGCCATAAACGTCGCATTGTTCTTTTCTTGGCACGACGATCACGGTAAGCATAAGAACCAGCTTTCAGGATTGCTACCTTGGCTAGTTTGATCAAGTTTTTTCGACCATGTCTATATCCTTTGACGGCCTTCATTATCTTGCGTCTTGACTTTACATGACTTGTACCTCTTTTTACTCTTGGCATATTTCGATTAGATGATAGTTAACGGGTCTATCAAATAGTTTATTATAATTCAAATTAAGCTTTTGAAATGAATCTTTTGATGTTACGTGTCAATGTGTCGCTCATTTCTGATGAACGTCTTTTGTTTCTTGTAACCTTACCAGATTCTCTAGAATTAAAATGACCTTTCCCAGCTTTTTTCTTTAGGACTTTTTTGGTTTTAGTCAGTTTAAATCTTTTAACGACTGCTTTTTGAGTCTTTAATTTCGGCATACTATTTATTGTCTGGAATTAATATTGTAAATAATTTGTTTCCTTGTTTGGATGTGGCTTGCTCAATCTGAGTTGGGACGGATAGGTGAGTAATAAACTCCTTGATTAGGTCTTTACCAATATCTAGATGAGCTCTTTCTCTACCACGGAAAATTAATTCGATTTTTAGTTTGTGACCTTTGCCAAGAAACTTGTCGGCTTGTTTAACTTTGGTTTCTTTGTCATGATCACCAATTTTCATAGATAGACGAACACTTTTGACGTCCAAGCTCTTGCCTTGGCTTTTTTGTTTTTTGGCAGCTTTTTCTTTTTGGTATTGAAAACTACCATAGTCCATGATTTTACAAACTGGGGGATTTGCAACAGGAGAAACTTCTACTAGATCAAGTCCTTTTTCTTCAGAAAGCTTGATAGCGTCTCGAGTTTCTAGTGTTCCAAGTGTAACACCTTCTTCATCAATAACCATAACTTCTGGTACCTTGATTTGGTAATTACAATTGAACTTTTTTTCTGTTACGGTTTTCTTCTTGAATTTGTATGATTTTCTCATGGTTGAATTTATAATAATGCATTGTTTGGTAACAATGATTGGTGGAGATGGCGGGAATTGAACCCGCGTCCAAAGAATTTATTAATTTGAGTCTACAGGAGTATTTTACCTTATTTTTTTAGAACTTTCAACCTAAAAGGTAAACAAAATGACTGAGGTTCGAGTCTTAAGAAAGTTTCAATTATAGATAAAGACAGTTCTATAATCTAGCTCGCTATATAACACCGAGGTCCGTTTAGCAAGCTTCAACGGTTCGATGGCTACGTGTTTAAATTAAACAGCAGCAGGCACAAGGCTAGGCATTACAGCGAATGACTTTACCTTGTTAACAAGAGTGTTTGCACTTGTTGTTTTGATGTATTTTATGAGAAACATCATCTCATCCTGCACAAATCAACAAGGTTCCCTGTCAAAGCCTGGCATCCCCATGCTTATTCAAGTTTTGTTAATTTAATACGTTTATTGGTATTTTAACGTTCGGCGTATTTCTTTTTCTACATCCTTGGTTTTCTTGGCTTCCTTCTTTTCGTATAGTTTCTTACCTTTGCCTAGTCCGAACTCAATCTTCACCAAAGTGCGTTTAGTATACACCTTAATGGGTACTAATGTCAAGCCTTTCTCCTTTAGTTTTCCTATTAGCGATTTTAGCTCATTTTTGTTAATTAAGAGCTTTCTGGGCCGTTCTGGATCATGGTCGGGGAGTGGACCTGCGTACTTGTATGGTGAAATATGAGCCTTTATGAGCCACAAAGCAGGATCAGGTTCAGATTTTAGGACAATATAAGCACCTTTTAGGCTAATTTGCCCACTTTTTATGGATTTTACTTCATGTCCTTTGAGCACAATTCCAGCTTGGAAGGTGTCTAGAAACTCAAAGCTAAATCGAGCTTGTTTGTTTATTATGGCTTTCATGGATTTATTATAAATTTAGAGCAAAAAAAAGTCAAAGGTTGTTGCTCTTGAATTTGAACATGAATTCTATATGTTGTATAATATACTTAGCTAAAATTTAATAAAATAAAAAATATGCCAGATCGAGAAAGACAACTGGTAGATTTATCAATCATGTCGATTGTTAAATTTTTCATGGTTGTGATATTTTTGTTTTTTTTATATTTAATTAAGGAAGTATTGGCAATTCTTTTTGTTGCTTTGATATTTACTTCAGCTGTTGATCCCTGGGTGGACGCGATGGAGCGGATAAAATTTCCACGTTGGTTAGGAATTTTGTTGATTTATATAGCTTTGTTTGGAGTTATTTTCTTTTCAATTTTTCTTTTGATTCCACCAATTTCTGAACAGGTTGGTCAGTTGGCAGGTAATTTCCCAGAATATTCACAGAAGATGACAGCAGCTTTTGATAGTTTGAGAGATTTTTCAATTGAACATGGCGTAATGGGGGACATTGACAAAGGTATTAGTGCATTAAAAGCAAATGCGGCTGGTGCTTTGGGGTCAGTTTTCTCAACTGTAGCGGGAGTTTTCGGTGGTATTGTTTCATTCTTTGTTGTTTTGGTAATTACTTTTTACATGACGGTAGAAGAAGCTGCGATGAAGAGAACAATTACATTTTTGTTACCTGAGAAATATCAACCATTCACTTTGCAATTGATTAACAAGGTTCAGAGAAAAATTGGAGACTGGCTGAAGGGGCAACTCCTCTTGAGTTTAATTATTGGTGTGATGGCTTATGTTGGTCTATTGATACTCGGAGTAAATTACGCCCTAGTCTTAGCCTTGGTCGCTGCTGTCGGTGAGTTTATACCTTATCTGGGGCCAACTCTGTCAGCTATTCCTGCAATCTTTTTGGCTTTTTCTCAATCACCGGTCAAGGCTTTATTTGTATTGATCTTGTATGTTATCATCCAACAATTAGAAAATAACCTATTGGTGCCGAAGGTCATGCAAAAGGCCGTTGGTTTAAATCCAATTGTCAGTATCGTGGCATTGCTCATTGGTGTGAAGGTAGCTGGTTTTGTTGGAATTGTTTTGGCTATCCCTGTAGCAACTGCGGTAAGTGTTGTGATAAGTGAGATATGGAAGGCCAAGGAAACAGCTAGAGAAATAAAAGAACAATCAACAGTAGAATAATTTGAATATGCAACACAAAAACAAGATCAACATTTGGCGGTCTGTGTCTTCTGTTTTGATAATTTTTTTGTTTTTATTGGTGGTTATCTTTTATTTTTTTATGTTTAGAATCATAACTGCTCCGTCTGATAGCGTGAACAATGAAGTGATTGAACAGCAGACAGAACAATTGACTGAAGAGCAAAATTTTGCTAAAGCTTCATTATCGCTACGTGATGATATAAAGAGGTTTCTGGAGGTGCTTTTGACTCAGGATTTTCAAAATGAGAGAATAAAATGGAATTTTATTCAACAGGAGTATATACGCTTCTTGGATTACCCGACTCAGAGTGAACAAGATCAAGAGTTATTGATAGCCTTGATTAATCAATTGGGTGAGTTGATGGATAAGTCCAAGGATTTGAGTGCTGATTTTGAACCGGCGATGGAAAATTTAGAAAATTTGTATAATCAAATATAAATGTATTTACTTCGACGTTTGATACTATGGTTAATTCCAACTTTTTGGATTGTAGGTCTAGAGTTGGTTAGAGTCGACTATGAAAAGTTTTGGTACTTTGTAGTCGGTTTTTTGCTTTATTTGATTGCGGCCATATTCTTGATATCAAAAGCAAACAAAAACAAAATTTTATTGAACTTTTTGATATTGCCTGTCTTTTTTGCTATGTCGAGCATAACGTTTTTGTTGTTTATGGTAAATGAGATGGCGTTTCATTTTGTGACTGTGTTGACCGGTGTTGTTTTGTATTTAATTATCAATCAGTATTATATATATTTCAATTTTCCATTCAAGTACCAACCGTATTCATTGGAAAGTTTAAATTTTTACACCAGTATTTTGACTTTTTTCTTGTTGTTTTCTGGTGGGTTTGCAAGTTTGATTTTATTGAAATTTAATAAGTTTCTTTTGATCGGTTCAATTTTGCCAATAATGGTTTTGTTGCTGTATCAGTTTTTCTGGATTCATAAAATTAAATTCAAAAAAAGTTGGATATTTGTATTTTCGATTGTAGTAGTTGTTGTGGAATTACTTGCTGCTTTGGCTTATTTGCCAACGAGTTATTATGTAAATTCATTTGTGTTGACCATTTGTTGTTATTTGATGCTTGGGTTTAGCAAAGGGTTTTTGCAAGAAACATTAGATAAAAAAAGAATAATAAGTTATTTGTCAGTGGGATCAATTTTGACATTGATTACTCTGTTAACTGCCCAATGGGGGTAAATATATTACATTTATGAAAATCAAAAAATCGTTTTTATTTCTAGTTTCCGTTGTAGTTATACTTGGTTTTATGGGAGGTGTAGTGGGGGAATTGTGGGTGAACAGTTTTCTTTTGCCTGACCCGTACCTGAGTTTCAAGAGTTATTCAGATTTGTCTTACAAGATCGATGATCTTTTGAGTGGAGAAGAGAGTGTGAAAAATTTGAATGAAAGAGATATTGCGATCGACAAGACTATTCAGAAAATTAGACCAGCGATAGTGAAGGTTTATAAATATAAAAAGTTTGCAGAAGATCGTCCTGGTAGTTTGTTGCCAGGAGAGTTATTGGCTCAAGGAGCGTTGATTACAAATGATGGTTGGCTTTTGACCAACAGTAAATTTATTTCTAATAATACTGATTATTGGGTGATGACACATGACAAGAAAATTTATAAGTCAGAACAGGTTATAATTAATGATGAACTGGGTGTAACGTTTGTGAAAATTAGTGCAAATAACTTGCCAGTTGTTGAGTTTAATTTGAGACATGACCTTGTTGATGGTCAGGGCGTTTTCCTTTTTGGTTTCAATAGTGGGGTAATGAATTCTAATATAAAGAGTCGACATTATACGGAATTGAATACATTTAATGATTATATACATGTAAGTGAGGATTTTTATAAATTCATTCAACTAAAAGAGACAGTTGATTTAGAATACTTGGGAAGTCCGGTTATCACCCTTGATGGTAAAATGGCTGGAATTCTTCAAGATCAAACTGGTAAGGTTATTCCTATTAATCATTTAACAAGTTTGATGAAAACAACTGTCCAGGGTCAGAATTGGGAAAGACCGTACCTAGGCGTGAAGTTTTATGATTTGACTGAGGTTCACAATCCAAACATGGAACAAACCAAAGGCGCGCAAGTTTTGGATGTAGGTATTTATTATAATAGTCCAGCCAAGGGGTTGTTAGCTGGTGGGGACATAATTTTGAAGGTAGAAAATGAGGAGATTAATGATAATAAAAACTTGAGTGAACTTATTGCTGAATATAAACCAGAAGATACTGTTAAATTGACAATTTTGCGTGGAGAAGAAGAAACACAAGTAGACGTAAAGTTAACTAAAATTAAGTAATAACTTTGACAAAAAAGCTGTTTAGTGATATGCTTTAATCAGATTTATTTAATTTAAAAAGCAAAGTATGCATAATATTAGTAATATTAATCACTTCGATGTAGTCAAAAGAGATTGGCGAAAAGTTGTTGTTGTAACGCTTTTGGTCTTGCTTTTGAGTTTAGTTATGACCTTGGTTCGGCCATTTTTGTATGAATCAAATGTTAGTATTTTTGTTATACAAAAGTCTAGCTTTAGTATTGATGCATATAGTGCAACAAAGTCAGAAGAGAGAATTGCTAATAAATTGTTAGATGTAGTGGACTCAAGTCTGTTTGCAGAACAGGTTATTTATTCAGGGTTTGATATAGATAAAAGTTATTTTCCAAATGACGAGTACAAAAGACGTGAGAAATGGCAAAAAACGGTTGTTGCTTCTGTACCTAGTGGAAAGAGTAAATTGGATATAAGTGTTTATCATACTGATCCTGCGCAGGCTTTGCAGATTTCTAATGCAATTGCTTATACTTTGACTGAGAAAAAACGCGATTATATAGGTATTGATGATATTGATTTGAAGGTTTTGGATTCACCCTTGGTTTCAAAATATCCAGTCAAGCCAAATGTTATTTTGAATTTGTTTGTTGGTTTATTGCTTGGTTTTGTTGTGGGTGTTTTCTATGTGATTGTGTCATATGATCCACGTAGAGATCGATTGTTTGCAGTGCCAGAGTACAAGGATAATGAGCCACATTTAGTAGAGTATGATGAGGTTCCACAAGATGATAGTGTTGAAGAGGATATGGAAGAAGCTGTGATTGTACCTGAAATAGAGGAATTAGAAGAAGTTGAAGATTTGGTTGAGGTGGAGGAAGATCCAGAAAAACCAGCGGAAAGTGAGCAAGAATTAGAGGAAATTGAAGAGTTTGAATTGCCTGATATAGAGGTTGAGATAGGCAAGGAGCCTCAAAAAAACACAAATCGAGAGTTGCGTGACATGGCGAAGCAAGAAGTGAAAATGCCAGCAGTGACTGACGAATTAGATGATGGTAATGACGAAAAGGTTAAAATGGCTTCTTTTGATAAAGAAGATAAGATGTTTAGTCTGGCTGATTTGGAGGAAAAATAATAGACAATATAGTAAATTTAGATAAAAGTAGTCTTTTGGGGCTACTTTTTTTATACTGAACTCAGAATTGAATTTATGGTGGTAGTTTTTGTCTGTAGTGATGTTATGAAGAACGTGATTCAGTACCCACAAGATAGTTGATTTGTTAGTGAAACTTGACAAAGTATTTGATCTGTGCTACAATGCGAAGTCAAGTAAATTGACAAAGTATGAATTTTTCAAGGCTCATTGTAAGCTATCTTTATAAAGGTAACTTGTAATGATCTTTGAATCTTAGTTCGAGGTAAAGCAATGAAAATCAACATTTCCTTAAGGAGGAAAAACATGGCTGACATGACGAATCCCTGCCCGACCTGTGGAATGGAGATGGGAGATACCACTGGTATGTCTCAGTGCCCCGAGTGTGGGGTCGATCTCCCCGTGATCGCGGATGACTCGGCGACCGGAACCCACCCTGTCCCTGATGCCCCGGACGCGGATGCCCCGGATGCGGATGCCCCGGACGCGGATGCCCCGGATGCGGATGCCCCGGATGCGGATGCCCCGGACGCGGATGCCCCGGCCGATCGTGGTGGTCTGGATGATCCGTTCTTCGTCGACGAGGAGCTCCCCCCGGAGCTGCGACCCGATGCGGACGACGACGATCCCACCCCGACCCCCGATGCCGATCCCGAGGACGACGATGCGCCCGACGCGCCCAGCAATGGGAGCAACATGTGGGCGGTCATCGCTCTCACGGCTCTCGGTCTCGCCGCGGCTGGCCTGCTGGTCGTGGGGTCCATGATCGGGAACGTCTAACCTGAAGGAGACCACAGTATGTGGTACGACAAAGTAGGGTTTGGTTAACACCTAACTCTACAGACAACATCCATCGAAAAGGCGGACAAACTAGTCACATGAGTGTGCATCTGAAGGCAAAGGGTGCATGAGTTGTGAGCCAAGAGGAAGCAGAGCCTCACTAAAGGGAGTAAACACAGCGTTGTTTACTCCTTTTTCTTTGACTTAAATTTAGCTAAATATTGATGTTTAATGTAATTTTATGAAAAACGTTAGAAGCTATTGACAAATTAATAGTAATTTTGTAAATTAGTATGTTATGAATTAAGAGGTTCTTTGTTACATATACTTGACAAAGTTTGCGATGTATGCTATAATACGGGGTCAAGTAAATTAACAAATGTAATTGAGTGAAACAGCTTGTTTCCTATATAGAGTAAGAAATAAACTGGTTCGTTCAATTGACAAGTGTATCATGGAAAACCAACTAAGGAGGACTCCCATGAATCGTGTTACTGGTATCGCTCTCGTCGTCGTGGCCCTGCTCTTCGGACTGGGTGCCTACTACTTCCTGGTCGTCGACAAGGCCCGCGTCGCGGGTGACGACAAGGTCCGTTCCGAGGTTCCCGAGCTCGTCTCGAAGGCCCTCGAGGAGGATCCCAAGCTCAAGAAGGAGCTGACGGGCGCCAAGGGTGACGAAGGTCCCGCTGGTCCGGAAGGTCCCAAGGGTGACGAAGGTCCCGCTGGTCCGGAAGGTCCCAAGGGTGACGAAGGTCCCGCTGGTCCCGCTGGTCCGGAAGGTCCGATGGGAGCCTGCGAAGGATCCTGTGAAGACGGCGTTCCTGGTATTTCCGGAACCAATGGCAACGATGGAAGCGATGGCCTGGCAGGAATCAACTGCTGGGATCTGAACTCCAACCGAGTCAATGATCCGGAAGAGGATGTCAACGAGGACGGGAACTTCGACGCGAAGGATTGCCTGGCGCTCATCGCCAAGCAGCTCGAAGCGGACAAGCCCCCGGTCAAGAAGCCTGTGAAGGTCACCAAGCGTACGCCGCGTAAGTCGCGCAAGACGGCACGCAAGGTGGTTCCGACGGCCCCGACCCCCTCGGTCATGCTCGACCAGAAGGTGACCGTGACGGTCAACGGACGTGATCTCGGTGGCGATGCCTCCGACGAAGACGCTCCGGAAGCCAGCGACGATCCGGGTACCGTGATCACCAATCACGGAACCATGATCAACGCGCCGGTCCGCATTCACGTGCGGTAACGCACAAAATCTACAACCTGGGTGGAACAGCCTCGCTGTTCCACCCTCCATCTGAGATATCAACTAGTTTGATAGTTCAGATGGTAAGTGAGTTCTTTCAGATAAACTATGATTTCCATAAGGAGGAAACCATGCGCAAGATGATCGCAACCCTGATGACGTTGGCTTTCGTGTTCACGATGGCCGTTCCGATGACCGCCTTCGCTGATGACCCGCCCAAGCTGGTTGTTACCGAAGAGGCCAAGCCCGATCCTGCCCCCAAGACCATCCTGGTTCGTCCAGGAGGCGTTCTGGTGAATGCCCCCGTTGACGTGAACGTCACGGTGCCGGACACCACGACCGTCGATGGTCGACTGGACGTCTATCTGCTCAACCCGCCGCCGGTTCCCAAGGTCGAAACCAAGTCCTGGTGTGCGCGGAATCCCGGATGGTGCGCAGGCATCATCATCGTGAGTACCGCAGTCGCCACTGGTGTGGGCTTTGGAGTCGCCGATCACTATGGAGCGTTCGATACGCACCATCGTCGGTAGTCTCCAGAACTTCACAACCTGGGTGGAACAGTCAAACCTGTTCCACCCTCCATCTGAGATATCAAGTCGCTTGATAGTTCAGATGGTAAGAGAGTTCTTTCACTGTGTAAAAAATTTCCCAAGGAGGAAGCCATGAAGATCAACCTGATCACCGCCGTTGTGTTCGCCGCCCTGTCCCTGGTTCTCGTCGCCGGATGCGGAGACGAGATCTACGACGATCCAATTCCAACCGAGATCACCGACACGGTGCAGACGCACCAGAACGGTCCGAGCATCGAGCTCGAGATCGGTCTCACCAAGTGCCTGTCCAACGACGGGTGCGAGGCCGTGGAAGTGTGTCTCCCCTTCGAGGAGGCCAGCGAGTATCAGCTCATCAAGGTGTGCACCGAAGGGTGTGATGCCAAGCTGGACACGGTGGTTACCGAGAAGGATGACGGCACCACGATCACCGAGATCGTGCGGAGCAATGACACCTGTCAGCGCTTCGGTGATCCGCTGTACTGCGACATGGACAAGGATTCCGATACCTACCGCCAGTGTCTGGTGATGGTCTCGGATCCGGACGTGACGGAGCCCACGGAGCCTACGGAGCCGGTCGAAGAGGATGACTCGGTCGAGATCACCTGCTGCTATGCGGGGAACCTCGATGGACTCTACGGTCAGTTCGGCTGGTCGGAGTCTACGCTGGAAGATCCGGAAGCCTGGGGCGCAGGTCGTGACCTGAGCTTCACCGGAGAGTGCTACTCCTATGTCGTCGACGATTCGACGATGGTCTACGATGGTGTATACTTCAGTGACGTGACGGACGATGTCCACACGGGGCTGCAGGAGCACGATTCGGCCATCAACTGGATCGGTTGGGACATGGAGGCACCCACGTGTTACGTGGGTGAGACCGAGGCTGTCGTGGGTGACTTCACCCAGAACCGCGGTTGGCCCTTCTGGCTCGAGTAATCGAGCAGTCTACAACTAGACAAGGTAACCAGTCACATGGGTTACGCCCCTCGGGGAAGTATCGAGAGATACAGTTGCGAGCCACGAGGAAGCAGAGCCTCATCAAAAGGAGTAAACACAGCGTTGTTTACTCCTTTTCCTTTGACTTAAATTTAGATAAAATAATGATTGACAAATTATAGCTAATGTGCTATAATCCAAAGTTATATTAGAGGATAGATAATAGGAAAATAGTATCTGATTATTTTCTTGCTATGGTTCCTTTAATTAGAGAGTTCTAACCCAAAGGCAGGAGGATTGCCATGAAGAACGTGATGACTTGTTTGCTGTTCGTGTTGCTGGTTGCCGTAATGGCGGCCTGTGGAACGAGTTCGAATCCCGGTGCTCGCATCGTGGACGCCGAAACTAGCAGTGATACCACCGGAGAGTCGGTGGTGACCTGTCAGAATCATCAGGATTGCCTGGAACAGGGCTACACTTGGTGTGTCTACGGGACATGTGAAGAGCCGATCAACCAGGTTGGTTCTCAGCCCACTCTGCCGGATGTGCAGACGGGTGAAGAGGATGCTGGTTCGGTGGAAGATGTTCAGCAGACTGAGGATGTGGTCGAACCCGAGGACACCGATGAGGTGGACGAGGGAGAGGTCACTGAGCCGGAATGTCAGAACAACGAGCAGTGTGTGCATCTCGACAACCTGTACTGTGCCGATAACTGTCAGATGATGGCGGTTGGTCAGTGCGTGGATGGCGAGTGTCAGACCGTGGAGCAGGAGATGTTCGAATGCTCTACCGGATGCTTGCATGGAGCTTGCTTGCCTCAGTCTGAGTGCGAGTTGGATCTCCAGTGCGTGCAGTCTGGTGGAGACTTTTGCAGCTTGTCGAACACTTTCGTGACCTTCTATGGTACGGGAGAGTGTTTGGACGGCCAGTGTGTCGGAGAGTTCCAGGAACTCGAGTGCGTGGGAAACTGCTCGCTTGGTGAGTGCCTGGAGTGTTACTCTGATCAGGACTGTGCTGACGAGTACAGCTGCACCACCGATCACTGTGTGGCCGGTGTGTGTGTGTACGAGCAGCAGGAAGACTGCTGCGAGTCCAACCAGGACTGTGAACAGACGAATTACTTCGACTGCATGGGCAGCACTTGGGCGCACTATGGAAACACTGGCAACTGTGTGAACAATGTCTGTGAGACGTTCAGCTCCGGGGTGATCTGCGAGTTTGGTTGCAACCAGTATGGCTGTGTGCAGCCGCCGGAGTGTTTCAACAACACTGGCTGTGAAGACGGAAATCCGTGTACGCAGAACCTGTGTAATGCAGGTGAGTGTCTGGATCCTCAGCCCATCCTGGGTTGTTGTAATTCGGATGAGCAGTGTGGTCAGGGCGGAGGCTGTGGCTGTGTCGGAAACACCTGGACGTGTTCAGGTTCGACTGGCAGCTGTGTCGACAATGCCTGTGAGGTTGCGACCGAACAGACCTTCTGTGAGAATGGTTGTGGTGATGCCGGTTGTGAACAAGCTCCTGCGTGTTTGACGGATTGGGATTGCAAGGACTTCAATGCTTGCACCGATGACGTCTGCTCCGGGGGTGAGTGTAGCAATCCGGTTATCCCGGGCGCCGTGGGTGTGCCGTGTGGTGAAAGCCACGTGTGCCAGCCGAGCGGAGATTGCCAGCTGGTCGAGTGTATCTCGGCAGGTCAGTGTGAGGATTTCGATCCCTGCACTGAGGAGAGTTGTTCCAATTCCCAGTGCGTTCATGAGGACAAGTGTGAGTACTCGGGTGAGGCGATCAAGCTGACCTGTGACGATCACTCGGACTGTGAGGGTTCTGGTATGGGTGAGTACTGTGTGTATTCGATTGGTGCGGACAAGTCGTATTGTCAGGTCTGTGCTAACGAAACTGAGCAGAACTATCCTTGTGAAGAGGGTTACCTCTGTCACTGGGGTGTGACTGGTCAGCATCCGGATTACTTCTCTCACTACTGGTGTCAGGAAATCGAGTGTGATGAAGCACTGGACTGCGATGATGAGGATCCGTGTACTACGGAAATCTGTTCGCTGGGCGAGTGTTTCCACAACTCGATCGAGGCCTGTGAGGTCTGTGATGCGGACAGCGACTGCCAGGAGCTTTCGAGCGTCTGTTCAGGCAATGCTCTGATCACGTACAGTGGTACTTGCGAAGAAGGTCTGTGTGAGCAGTCCGAAGAGGATTGTTCCTTCGACTGTGTCGAATGGAGCGACGAATCGCAGTACTGTGCTGAATGCGAGGTCAACGACGACTGCAGCTTCGGACAGGTTTGTACCGAGAACAAACTGTGTGGCTGGATGGGAAACCTCCAGTGCAAGTTCATTTGCCCGGAGGGCAAGCATCACGCAGTGGTGTGGTACGGTAATGACCTGCAGGCCGAAGTTCTGTGTGATGAGGAGATTTGGACGTTCCCACAAGGGATGTTCAGCTCCTGGGGTGATTGTCATCCCGAATTCCGGTTCAATCTCGTGACTGCCAATGGCATTTATGGGGATGGTGACTTGGCAGAGCTTCAGTGCAATGCCAGTTCCAGTGAACTGGACCTCGAACATGTGATCGATGGAGTGATGGAAGTCACTTTGTCGAATGTGTTCACCGGCTTGCCTTGCCAGCCGTAATCTAAAATCAAAAGCCTAGTGTTCCTCTGAGCACTAGGCCTTTTGTTTAATTTTAGCACAAAAAGTGGCATAATTTTGTTTTGTTATTATACCTTGACAAAACGGTCGTTTTTTGCTAAAGTTAGATGTTAAAACAACATCATTATTCAAGGTTTTAATTAGGGAAAAGCTAGTGTGTTTTTCTTGGTTTGAACCTTGAATTGAGTTGTAGCGTCCGTTGACAATTGAGTTACTAAATTTCTTAAGTAGGAGGATCAGATGATCAAGAGTACGAGTTTCTTGGGCAAAATCTTCAACAACCAACACGGAGGTGTGAACATGAAGACGCTCACTACCATGATGCTGCTGCTCTGTATTTCGATTTTCGCCGGATGCGGTGGGAGCGAGGTCGGAGACGGCAACGATGATCAGAGTCAGTGCGAAGGTCTTTGCCATGATGGCGAGATCTGTGTTCAGGACAAGTGCTATGAACCTTGCCTGGATCACGATGATTGCATCGACAAGCACGGTGCGGGCTGGCGTTGCCAGCAGGTTGACGGTTTTGCCGTTGGCTACTGTGCGTTGCAGACGCAGACCGATGGTGATCAGGAGGGAGACGTTCCGACGACTCCCACTTGTGTTCCCAAGTCCGAGATCTGTAACGGTGTCGATGATAACTGCAATGGTCAGGTCGACGAAGGGGTTACCAATGCCTGTGGAGGTTGTGGTGACGTTCCCGAAGAGACCTGCAATCAGGTTGACGATGACTGTGATGGTCAGGTTGACGAGGGTGTGACCAATGCCTGTGGAGGCTGCGGTGACGTTCCCGAGGAGATCTGCAATGGTCAGGATGATGACTGTGATGGTCAGATTCCGGAGATCGAGCAGGATCATGATGGCGACGGTTTCCGTGTCTGTCAGGGTGACTGCAACGATCTGGTGCCAACCATGTATCCCGGGGCTGATGAGCTTTGCAATGGTTTGGATGATGACTGTGATGGTCAGATTCCGGACGGCGAGATCGATCAGGATCTGGATGGGTTCATGGTGTGTCAGAATGACTGTGATGATACCACGGATCAGATCAGCCCGGTGATGACCGAGCTGTGTAACGGTATTGATGACAACTGTAATGGCGAAGATGACGAGGGATTCCACCTTGGAGTGCCTTGCATCGGAGTTGGCGTGTGTGGACCAGGTGTTTACGAATGCCTGGATGACAACAACTTCCACTGTTCGAGTATGCCCAGCGGAACCATGGATGGATCTACGGTCGAGCTGTGCAGTGACAACGTGGATAACGATTGCGACGGATCTGTGGATGAAGGCTGTGAATGCGATGAGGGCGACCTCAAGCTGTGCGGCACTTCGGAAGTGGGTCAGTGTGAGATCGGTCTTCAGACCTGTCAAGCGGATGGGACTTGGGGCGAGTGTCTCGGAGCCATCGAGCCGGTACCGGAGCTTTGCAACGGACTGGACGATGATTGCGATGGGCAGTTTGGTCCGGGTGAAGTGGATATCGATCAGGACGGTGAGATGGTCTGCGCAGGTGACTGCAATGATGGTCAGCCGTTGATCAATTCCTCTGCGCAGGAGCTGTGCAACAATATCGATGATGATTGCGATGCTCTGGTCGATGAGGATTACCATATCGGTGTTCCTTGTTTCGGCTGGGGGCTCTGTGGTCAGGGAGTGTACGAGTGTGATGGTGAAAACGGCTTTGTCTGTTCCACCATGCCTGGTGCCTCCGGAGATGAGTCGGAGTTGGAGTTGTGCAGTGACAATCTGGACAACAACTGCAATGGCTCGGTTGACGAAGGCTGTGAGTGCGATGAGGGTGACCTCAAGTATTGCGGTACTACGGATCAGGGTGTTTGTCAGATTGGTCTTCAGACTTGTTTGGCGGATGGTACTTGGGATGTGTGTATCGACGCAGTCGAGCCGGTTCCGGAGCTTTGCAACGGACTGGACGATGACTGTGATGGTCTCGTGAATAGCGATGAGCTGGATCAGGATGGAGACGGGTTCCGTGTGTGTGATCAGGACTGCAATGACCTGGACTCAGACATTTATCCGGGTAATACCGATGCCTGTGACGGTGTTGACAATAACTGTGACGGCCAGATTGACGAAGGTTACTTCGTTGGTGCGCCGTGCAATGGTCTGGGCTCCTGCGGTGCAGGAACTCTGGAGTGCAACGTGACTGGTGACGGTACGCTGTGTTCTACTTCACTGAATGGGTCGGAAGACGCATCAGTGAATGAGGCTTGTGGAGACAACGTGGACAACGACTGCGATGGGTTGGTGGATGAGGATTGCGCTTGTGATCCTGGTGAAATCGAGCCGTGTGGAAGTTCGAACGTTGGATCTTGCCAGTTTGGTCAGCAGACTTGTCAGGTAGATGGAACTTGGGGCACATGCCTCGGAGCCATCGAGCCGGTGGATGAGTTCTGTAACCAGTTGGACGATGACTGTGATGGCGTGACTGACGAGAATGTGACCAATGCCTGTGGAGGTTGCGGTGACGTTCCTGAAGAGATCTGCAATGGTCTGGATGATGACTGCGATGACGTGGTCGACGAAGGGTTTATCAATCTGACCGAGCCTTGCACCGTTGGTGTGGGTGAGTGTGAGACTGAGGGAACTCTGGTATGTTCAGGCGATGGTCTGAGTGAAGTCTGTGATGCACTTCCGCTCGACGAGAGTGATGAAGTGTGTGATGGGCTGGACAATGACTGTGATGGGCAGGTCGACGAAGGTTTCTTTGTCGGGGCACCATGCAATGGTTTGGGTTCTTGCGGAGCAGGCAACTTGGAATGCAATGTGGCTGGTGACAGTGCCATGTGTTCCACAGCTCCGGATGGGTCGGAAGACTCTTCGGATGCTGAGACCTGTGGAAACAACGTCGATGACGACTGTGATGGGTCGGTGGACGAGGGTTGCGAATGTGATCCGGGTGATACCGAGCCTTGTGGAAGCACTGATGTTGGTTCGTGTCAGTACGGAGCCCAGACGTGCCAGCAAAATGGTACGTGGGGAGAGTGTGAAGGATCGATCGAGCCGAAGGCTGAACTCTGCAACGGCGTTGACGATGACTGCAATGGGCAGCTCGGAGACGGTGAAGTGGATGAGGACCAAGACGGTGAGATGATTTGTGCGGGAGACTGTGCAGATGATGATCCGATGATCAACACCACAGCCGATGAGCTGTGTGATGATATCGATAACAATTGTAACGGTGATGTGGACGAAGGTTACTTCGTTGGTGCGCCGTGCAATGGTCTGGGATCCTGCGGTGCGGGAACTCTGGAGTGCAACGTGACTGGTGACGGTTCGATGTGTTCCACCTCACTGAATGGGTCGGAAGATGCATCCGGTGATGAGATTTGTGGAGACAACGTGGACAATGACTGTGACGGTTCGGTAGACGAGGGTTGCGAATGTGATCCTGGTGAAACTGAGCAGTGTGGCAGTTCCAGTGTTGGCGCTTGTCAGTACGGAATTCAGACCTGTTTTGCGGACGGTACCTGGGGCTCTTGTCTTGGGGCGACCGAACCGCAGCAGGAAGTCTGCAATGACATCGATGATGACTGTGATGGCGGCACGGATGAAGGAATTTCGGTCAACACCTTCTTCCCCGACGTGGATAACGACGGGCAAGGTCAGGATGCTGAGCCGGATGACGGAATTCACGTGGTTGATTGTATGGCACCCGAAGGGTATGTCGGCAATCACGACGACTGCGATGACGGTGATCCGAACGTCTACAAGGGAGCTGAAGAGCTTTGCAACGGCGTGGACGATGACTGCGATGGAGAGATTGACGAGGGTTTCCTTGGCCTGGGTGACGAATGTGATCTGGGTGTAGGGGAATGCTTGAGTTACGGCACCATCGTGTGTGGTCCGACTGGAGCCAAGGTGTCTTGTGAGGTGGAGAAGATCTTCCCGCAAGACGAATTGTGCGATGGTTTGGATAATGATTGCGATGGTCAGACCGATGAAGATTTCTTTGTTGGTGCGCCGTGCAATGGCTTGGGGACTTGCGGAGCAGGAACCCTGGAGTGCAACGTGGCTGGTGACAGCGCGATGTGTTCTACTTCACCGACTGGGTCGGAAGACGCGTCGGATAATGATGATGCTTGCGGAGACAACGTGGACAATGACTGTGACGGGTCGGTGGATGAGGGTTGTGAATGCGATCCTGGTGATACCGAGCCGTGTGGCAGTACGGACGTTGGCCCGTGTGAGTACGGTGTCCAGACCTGTCAGGATGACGGGCTCTGGGGAGAATGTGAAGGATCGATCGAGCCGAAGGCTGAACTCTGTAACGGCGTGGACGATGACTGCAACGGGCAGCTCGGAGACGGTGAAGTGGATGAGGACCAGGACGGTGAGATGGTTTGTGCGGGAGACTGTGCAGATGATGATCCGATGATCAATACCACAGCCAATGAGCTGTGTGATGATATCGATAATAACTGTGATGGTGAAGTCGATGAGGGGTTCCACCTCGGTGTTCCCTGTTGGGGCTTTGGTGCCTGCGGACAGGGTGTCTACGAGTGTGCTTCTCTCTACGGCTTCTATTGCAGTACCATGCCAGGTGCATCATCGGATCAGTCTTCGGACGAAGTCTGTGGTGACAACATGGATAACAACTGCGACGGGACAGTGGACAATGGGTGTGAATGTGACCCAGGGGACATTGCTTCGTGTGGCACCACTGATGTGGGGCCGTGTCAGTATGGAGTTCAGACCTGCATGAATGACGGAACCTGGGGTAATTGCCAGGGTAACGTGGAGCCCAGTCCCGAGACCTGTGACGGTCAGGACAGTGACTGTAATGGTCAGCTGTTGATCGGCGAGGTTGACGAGGATGAAGACGGTTTCATGCTCTGTCAGAATGACTGTGATGATACCAACCCGGATGTCAATCCGGATGTCGGCGAGCTGTGTAACGGTTCTGATGACAACTGTGATGGGCAGATCGATGAGGGTTACTTCATCGGTGTTCCATGCATTGGTATGGGAGCCTGTGGTGAGGGGGTGTACGAATGTGCTTCCCTTCAGGGAACACAGTGCAGTTCGGTTGTTGATTCATCCACTGAGGTCTGTGGAGACAACGTGGACAACGACTGCGATGGTTCGGTGGATCAGGGTTGCGATTGTGACCCGTTTGATCTGCAGATCTGTGGTACGACTGACGTTGGTGTCTGTACGTTCGCACTTCAGGTTTGTCAGGATGATGGTACTTGGGCGGACTGTGAAAACAGTATCAACCCAACGCCTGAAGTCTGTAATGGCTTGGATGATGACTGCAATGGCCTAACCCCTGCTTCTGAGGTTGACTCAGATCAGGATGGTTACCGAATCTGCGAAGGCGACTGTGATGATGCCAATCCGGATATCAATCCGGGGGCAGAAGAGCTGTGCGACAACGTGGATAACGATTGCGATGGTCAGGTGGACGAAGGTTGTCCGATCGTGACTTGCAACATCTGTTGTGGGTTTGGTCTGGGGCATCCGGTTGTTTGGTGGGGTGGAGATCCTACCAATACTTGGTCAGGCGAAGGCTACTGCAGCATTTGGACTGGAACGGTTCAGCAGATCTGTCAGCGAGGTCAGTATCCGATCGATGGGTACACCGACGCTGGTTGGGTTGACTGGAATTGCCAGAATGGTAACGACTGGGGCGGTTGGGATGCCAACGGAGTGCTCTGGTGTGTGGATCAGGATGGTAGTCCTGTCAATTACGAGGTGGTTTCGGGTCAGGTTGATCCAGAGGATCCGGCTCCCGAAGGGGAAGTCATTCTTCTGGATGGTCTGTGCTCCGAGTAATCCTCGGCTAGCTTAAAACATAAGGTAGAAATCAACACTTTGATTTCTACCTTTTTTTATTAAAATTAGGTCAAAACAACTTTTGTGTTTCCATAAAATATGGTATTATATTAGTGGTTTAATCAATAAACTATTGGTTTTGCATATGGTGAAAAAACAAAAAATAAAAATGCCGGTTGATGCCGTAGTTGCGGTAACATATCGGTGTAATGCACGCTGTGTAATGTGTAATATTTGGCAAATTAAGGACTTTCCTGAAATGGCACCGAAGGAGTATCTAAAACTGCCAGCTTCGCTAAAAGATGTGAATATTAGTGGGGGAGAACCATTTTTGAGAACTGATTTGGTTGAAATTATTAAAAATGTGAAAAAGGCTTGTCCGAAGGCAGGAATAAATATTTCGACAAACGGATTTCTTGTGGATACAATTAAAAGAGTATTACCTGAAATAAAAAAGGTTTACCCACAAATTGCAATATCTGTTTCAGTCGATGGTATCGGGAAGATGCATGAAGAAGTTCGGAGGGTTCCAAATGCCTGGAACAAGGTTTTGGAAACAATTAGATATTGTAGAGATGAATTGGGTATAAAGAATGTAAAACTTGCATTCACTTTGAATGGATTGAATTTTAAACAGTTGAACGAAGCTCACGAATGGAGTGATCGTTTGGGAGTACAGTTTACGATGGCAGTTGCACATTCTTCAGATATATATTTTGGAAAAGATAACGTTATTGACGTAGATCCTGGTTTTTTGGAAGAGGAGTTTAAGAAGGTTATCAAAAAGTTAATTAAGTCTTTATCGCCAAAGGATTGGGTAAGGGCTTATTTTGTTAATGGATTATTGAGAATTACCAAGGGCAAGAGACGACCATTGGAATCTTATGCTGGAGAGGATTTTATGTATCTGGATCCAAAGGGAGACGTGTATCCGTCCGTAATTGATAATATTATAATGGGTAATATTGAAGGAGATGAAAAGTTTGAAGAATTATGGTATTCGAAGCAGGCTGACAAGGCTAGAAATGATGTCAAAGGTTTTGAGAACAATTATTGGATGGTTTGTACTGCTCGATCAGCAATAAAGAGAAATCCTTTGAAAGTTGCTAATTGGATATTCAAAAACAAATTAAGATGGGGCAAGTGATTAGTGAAAAATTAAACAAACAAAAGTTTAGCAATTTCTTGGAACTTGGTTTAGTGGTTTTAGGTTTAGATTTTATTTTTGCATTGGTGGCTGGTTTGTTTGTTAATTGGTTTCTGGTTTTTGGAGTATTTGCTTTGGTCTTGCTGGTATATGTTTTTTATTTTTATCCAACTTTAGGTCTTTATGTTTTTACATTGCTATTCCCCTTTTGGGGATTATCGTTGCAGGTTGGGTCTATAAATTTACCTTACATCGATTTGGTTGGAGCGAGTTTGTTTTTAGCCTTGATTGTTCATTGGCTGATGAGTTTCATTTTGAAAAAAAGAGATGAAAAGGTGGACAAGCAAGTTGTGTTGTTGCAGGAGTTTCCTGGTTTGACGTATGCCATGTTGTTTTGGTTGGTTAGTGCTATGGCGATGACTAGTAATTCTGAATTTGTGTTAGCTTTGAAGTATTTGGTACGACCGATAATGTTTTTCTATTTGATTTACGTTTTGTTACCAATTAATTTAATTAAATCAAAAAAAGTTTTTGTTAAGGTTTTGTACTTTATTTTTGCGGGTGGAATTATAACTTCAATATTGGGTCTTTTGTCTGTGGTTTTGACTGAGGGCTCCTTGTATGCGAGAAGGGCCGTTCCATATGCTTTTGGGAATTGGAATTTGCTTGGTGGAAATCACAATGCAGTAGCTGAGGTTTTGGTAGTAGCGGTCCCGGTTGGAATAATTTTGTATTTTTTGCAAAAGAATTTGAAGTATCAGGGATGGATATTGGTTATGACGATGCTCATGATGTTTGTTTTGTTGTTAACATTTTCCCGTTCTGGTTGGTTGGCTTTATTCTTTGAGTTTTTAATTATTTTCTGGGTTTTGTATAGAAAAAAGTTTAGTGTCTATAATTTGTTAATAATTGGATTATTGGCAATTTTGATAATATTTTTATTTTATCTGGTTATTTGGCACAACGTTACAATGGTTCAAGGTTCAACTTCAAGTAGATGGCTAATGTCTCAAATTTCGTGGTATTACTTCTTGGAAAATCCAATCATTGGGAATGGTTTGAATACATTCAGTGAATTAGTGGGTTCTACCTTTGTTTATAATGTTGAGTTTGGGGACCCTCTTGATTCTCATGGTTTGGTGCAAAAACTTTCAACGGAAAGTGGGATTTTGGGACTTTTGACTTATCTTGGGTTACTTGGATTTTTTGTACGCTTTTATATTGAACGGTTCAAGAGGATAAAAGACTATGATTCAAGGTTTGTTGTATTATTGTTAATTGTTATTGTTTTTGGTGCATTGTTTTTTCAATTCTTTTCGACTAGTTATTATTTGGCAAAGCTCTGGCTGCCAATTGGTTTAGCTTATGCAGGTATAAAATTATATTCTTAAAATATGAAAAAGGTTTACGATAAATTTTTATCAAGTGGGTTTCAGGATTTGAATCAAGACAGTTCCGCTCATACGGTATCGTTGTACGAGCATAATTATAGAAACTATTTACCACAAGACAAACAGGCCAAAATTTTGGATATTGGTTGTGATATGGGAAGTTTTTTGCAATTTGTTGGTAGTGAGGGATTTGAAAATTATCAAGGGGTTGATTTATCTTCAGAGGCGATAGAGTATTGTCAGCAAAAAGGAATAATGAAGGTGAAACAGATCGATGATTTGTTGAATTATCTGACTATGTCAGCTGAAACTTTTGACTTGATCGCCATGAATGATGTTATTGAACATTTACCTCGGGCAAAGGTAGTAGAGATACTTGAAAAGATCTATGAAAAATTAAATCGGGGTGGTGTTTTTGTTGTCAAAACTGGAAATTTGGCATCCTTGGTTGGCCCCAGAATAAGACATGGTGACTTTACGCATTATTTGGGTTTGATTGAGTATAGTTTGAAGCAAGTATTGTTGGTAAGTGGTTTTGTTGATGTGATGGTTGAGCCATTTGTGTTTCCAAAGAATAAAATTACTAGGATTGTTCGTTTTGTTGGTCAGAAAATAATACATGGTTTGTGGAAGCTGGTTTTCTTTTTTGAGTTTACCAATGTTCCAAAAATCGTTGATGAATTAATTTTTGCGGTTGGTCGTAAAAAATAAATATATGAAAAAAGTAGTACACATTATTGGGAGGTTAGCTTATGGAGGGGCGGAAAAAATGCTTTTGGATATTTGCAAAAGGTTGGACAAGGATAAGTTTGAGGTTTATGTTGTTGTGTTGCAGGATGATAATCCATTGTTGCCAGCTTTTGAAAAGGCAGGTATTCAAATGGAGTTTTTTCATAAAAAAGGAAAATTGGATTGGGGGGTGATCAAACGAGTTGCTGATTATTTGACCAAGTTAAAACCAGATGTTGTTCATACTCATTTATTTGCTGGAGATTTTTGGGGAGGTATGGCTGCCAAGAAAGCAAAAGTGCCAAGAATTGTGTCAACTAAACATGACATTCTGAATGAGGGATATTGGAGAAATAAATTGGGGCGAAAGGCTAGGAGAAGTTTTGATAAGGTGATTGCAATATCCAAGGCAACGCAAGAGTTTTTGATCAAAGTTGAAAAGGTTGATGTTGAAAAAACGGAGCTTATTTATAATGGAGTTGAAGTCAATAGGTTTTACAAAGAGAAACCTGAACTTTTTGAATCAACAAAGTTGAATGTTGGAGCGGTTGGTCGTTTGTCAAAAGAAAAGGGACATAAACATTTGATCAGAGCTTGTATCTTTATAAAAAATATTGATTGGCGTTTGACCTTGGTGGGTGATGGTGCAATGAGAAAAGAGTTGGAGCATTTAGTTAAGCTGCTTAGTGTTGAAGATAAAGTCAAGTTTACTGGTTTGGTTGATGATGTACGAGAATATTTGGATGATATGGATGTGTTTGTGTTGCCTTCAGTTAGTGAAGGGCTAAGTTTGTCTATAATTGAAGCTGCCTTGGCAGGAAAGTTCATTATTGCGACTGAGGTGGGTGGAGTACCTGAGATTATTACACACAAAGATACTGGTTTGTTGTTCAAACCAAAAAACATTGAAGAGTTGGTTAAACATTTAAATTGGGTGAAGGATAACAAGGGTAAAGCTGCAAATATGGCAAAAAGTTTGCAGGCTCAGGTTATGAAGAAGTTTGATATTAATAAAATTGTTAAACAATACGAAGAGATGTATGAAAATCTTACTGATTAATAAATTTCATTTTTTGAGGGGTGGAGCTGAAAGGGTTTATTTGGAAACCAAGGAAATTCTAGAGTCCAATGGACATGAGGTCGTTTGTTTTTCAATGAAAGATAATCGAAACTTGCCATCAAATCAAGAAAAGTATTTTGTCGAAAACGTGGATTTTTCAAATACAAAAAACTGGTTCAAGAAATCATTGAGGTTTTTGTATTATCCGAAGGCTGGTGAGTTGTTGGAGCAGTTGATAGTAAAGGAGAAGCCAGATGTCGCTCATATTCATAATTATAATCATCAATTAACTTTTTCAATATTAAAACCTTTGAAAAAACACAAAATACCAATAGTACAGACTTTGCATGATTATCAGTTGATTTCTCCAAATTATAGTTTGTATTCACATAACAAAATTGATGAATGTGCTTATAAAAGAAAATATTACAAATGTGTTTACAAGAAAAGTGTACGTGGGAAATTTTTGCCAAGTTTGTTAGCTGCTTTGGAAATGTATTTACAATTGATATTCAAATTTCACAAAAAAATCGACCTTTTTGTGTCACCAAGTAAATTTTTGAGAGAAAAGGTGAGGGATTGGGGGTTTGATGTGCCAATAAGAGTGGTTCCAAATTTTGTTGATTTGGAAAAGTTAAAACCCACTCATGAACCTGGTGATTATGTTTTGTTTCTTGGCCGCTTGAGTCAAGAAAAAGGTGTTATGACATTGGTAAAGGCGGCAAGAAAGTTGCCAGAAATCAAAGTGAAGATTGTAGGTTCTGGGCCGCAGGAAGGCAAGATTGCTCACTACATAAAAAAGAAACAAGTGAAAAATGTAGAATTACTGGGACGCAAGGAAGGTGATGAAGTGTTTGAGCTTATAAAGGGTTGTAGGTTTATGGTTGTTCCGTCTGAATGGTATGAGAATTACCCAATGTCAGTTTTGGAATCATTAGCCCTAGGTAAACCTGTATTAGCATCAAAGTTGGGTGGTTTGCAAGAAATGATAATGGAGAATAGGACTGGTTGGTTTTTTGAAGCTGGTAATGTATATGATTTGAGAAAGAAAATCAAAATGCATTTTCCGGATTTGAGAACCATTGAACAACTGGGGAAGTCAGGAAGAAAGTTTGTTGAACAAAATAATAGCTCACAAATGTATTATGATAGGTTGATGAAGTGTTATTATCAGGTACTGCCAGAAGAAAAACAACTAAGTTTAGGTTAAAATGAGAAGAAGTGTTTTGTTTGTAATTATATTAGCGATATTGATTATTACTCCTTGGGCTATCAAGGGGGCAGTTTTGAATCACAACCAGTATCCAAAGCTGGCGAATTTATTTTACCGTTGGCATATTGAGGATGATGAAGTTGCACAGTTGGCAAAGTGGGACATTTTGATTATTGACATGGAAGTGCAGACATATTCTCCTCAGCATTTAATTAAACTGAAACAGTTAAATCCCGATATAAAATTATTGGCCTATTTGGCATCAGAAGAAATTCGTGGAGATTCTGGAACTTTGAATGGGACTTTGAGGCAAAAGTTGTACAACCGAATCCGTTCAGAGTGGTGGTTGAAAGACAGTTCTGGTCGTCATGTTGCGTGGTGGGAACCAAATCCAATGGTTAATGTAACTTTTGATGCACCAATGATAAACGGAAAAAGATGGCATGATGAGTTGCCTTTGTTTGTAAGAGATGAACTCATGAGTAGTGGATATTGGGATGGTGTTTTTTATGATAATGTTTGGGATAATATTGGGTTTTTGAGTTATTTGAATATAGATTTAGATCAAAACAATTCACCTGAAGCTGATGCTACATTAAATCAAAAGTGGAGACAGGGAATGAACAAATTGTTAGATAATACCCGAAAAACTTTAGGTTCAGAATATTTAGTGATGGGAAATGGTGGAGAGTATTACTATGAGTATATTAATGGAGCTTTGTATGAGACTTTTCCTGTTCAAGGTTGGAAGGATACCTTGAGTAAATACTTTTCTATTTTGGACAAAGGTGTACCACCTAGTATTGGAATTATTAATACAAACGTGGAAAATACTGGTAAACAAAATAACTACAAAAAAATGCGTTATGGTTTGACCAGTGCTTTGCTCGGGAATGGGTATTATGGTTTTGATAATGGTGATCAATCACATAATGAGATTTGGTGGTATGATGAGTATGAAGCGTCGCTTGGTAATCCAGCGGGTGAACCTGTAAATGTGAAAACGGGATCTAAGGTATTGAGCGAAGGTGTTTGGAGAAGAGACTTTAATAACGGAATGGTTTTGGTTAACTCAAGTAACAAAGATGAGTATATTGAACTGGGTGGTGAGTATGAAAAATTGCATGGTACGCAGGATTCCTGGGTAAACGATGGTTTATTTGTTTCTGGTGTTGATGTTCCTGCTAGAGATGGTTTGGTTTTGCTTCGACCATTGGATGAAATATTTGATGCTACTTATATTAATGGTTCTTTTGCTAGGGTTTTCAATGGTTATGGTCATGTGGCGAGAAGTGGTTTTTTTGCCTACAAAAATCAGTTTCAAGGAAGTAATCAAATTATTGAACAAGATATAGATAATGATGGAAAAAGGGAGATTGTGGTTGCAAACAAAAATAAAGTAATTATCTATGAAGATGATGGAACTGTTGTAAATACGTTTTTTCCATATACAAAAAATTATGATAAGGGTATAAATATTACAGTAGGTGACTTGGACAATAATGGGACAATGGAAATTGTGACTGGTACAGAATGGGGTGGTGGTCCACATGTTCGAATTTTTAATAGTGTGGGGAAATTAATTAATCCTGGTTTTTTTGCTTATGGACCAGAGTTTAGAGGCGGTGTGAATGTGACGATTGCTGATTTGGAAGGCGATGGTTATTATGAAATTATTGCTGGTGCTGGTGTTGGTGGAGGTCCGCACGTAAGAGTTTTTGCTGCAGATGGAAAATTGATAAATCCTGGTTTTTTTGCCTATGATCCAGGTTTTCGTGGTGGTGTAAATGTGGCTGGTGGTGATGTTGATGGTGATGGTGTTGACGAAATTATCACAGGTCCTGGCCAGGGTGGAGGGGCGCATGTCAAGGTTTTTGATAAAAATGGTAAGATAGATGGGCCTGAGTTTATGGCGTTTGACTCTTCACTTCGAGAAGGTGTAGAAGTAGCTGCCACAGATATGGATGGAGATGGCAAAGTGGAAATAATTGCAACTACAACAAATGTGTTTACATTGGCAGGTTTTTGAAGTAACTAGATAAAATATGACAAAGAAAAAATCTAAAATTATAAATGTAGAAGCGGGTGATGATTTGGAGAAGATTGAGGAAGATATTATCAAGGCTGCCGACAAAGCTGGCAAGCGTAATGTAATTGTTAATATTTTTTCTACTCCACACAAAAAGTTGAAAAGACGTTGGAAAATTCGCTACAAGTTTAATAAAAAACACTTGGTTTTTGATTTGGCTATTGCTGGTATGATTATGGTTCTGATTGGACTTAATGTTTTTTGGTTGTACGGAGGGTTTCATTATTTCACCAACAAGCTTGATATAGAGATAAGTGCTAATACTGAAAGTTTCGTGAGTGGTCAGGACATTGTTTTTAGTGTGCAATATGCAAATAATAATAAGTATGAACTTGAAGATGTTGTTTTGAGTTTCAAGTATCCTGATTACTTTGTGTTGAATGAGGTTTCAAGAGAAGAGTTTGTACCTGAGAAAAACATAGTTCGTTTGGGAAACTTGGAACCGGGCGCAAATGGTCATGTTGAAGTGCTGGGTCAATTAATAGGTAATTTCCAAGAGGAACAGGTTTTGTTGGCAAACTTTAATTTTTATAAAACAAATAAAAAAGGTGAAAGACTGTGGGGACAATTCAGAAAAAATGTACCCTACCAGTATTTAATTGAAGATAGTTATTTGCAAGTTGAAACTGAATTACCTGAAGTTTTGGTAAACAAGCAGATCTTTGATTGGTCTATCAAGATCAGTAATACAAGTGAAAACATAAATTATGAAGAAGTGCAACTGATGATTCAGGAGGATGGAGAGTTTCAATTATTGGAACAGTCTGATGATTTGGCAACTAGTTTGAACCCCGGAGAGAGCAGAGAATTCAATATAAAAGCAAGGTTCAATACAGCCAAGGAGTCTAAAGATGTGAAATTTGGAGTGATTTGGAAGTCTTCAACATTTGCATTGTTACAGAATAGTTGGTCCAAAGAGCAAAAAGTAATTTTGCCTAAATTTGAAGTGTCTCATCAGGTTCAAGTTGTTGATGCGGTGAGTCCTGGTGATGATGTGGAGGTAACGGTTGGGTTTGATAATGCTGGTGATTATACGATTGAGAATGCGGAAATTACATTGGAGCTTTTGGGTGATTATTGGAATTTGAACAAGGTGCAAAATGGAACTGGTAAGGTTTTTGGAAATAAGGTTACTTGGACTGTCGCTGAGATGCCAAAATTAGCTTTGATTCAACCAAAAGAAAAAAATGAATTTAGTTTTACCGTAGGAACTGATAGTTATGTGTCTGGTTCACAAGATTTGGATTTACGGAGTCGAATGACTATAAAATATAAACTGGAAGGGCAGAATGTTTATACTACTACTCCATATAAAACTACGAAATTGAACAGTAACTTGGCAGTTAGTGCTTATCCTATGTATTTTGCCAAAACTGGTGATCAACTGGGTCGAGGCCCAATTCCTCCTAGGGTTGGTAGTGAAACAAAGTACTGGATGTTTATGCGAATGGTTAATGATATACATGATGTTGAAAATGTCACTGTGACGGCTGAATTACCGTTTAATGTAACTTGGGTAAATGAAAGCAATGTACCTGTGGGGGATGCTATTGAATATAGTCATGAAACTAAAACTATTTCATGGCAAATTAGCAAGGTACCAGTTAAACCAACCAATATTGGTTTTGCTTTTGTTGTTTCGATAATACCAACGACAAGCCAAGTCGGTAGTTATCCAATTTTATTGAATAATATACAGGTAAAGGGAATTGATAAAATAACTGGTTTACCGATCAATAAAAATTTAGGTTCAATCAATACAAGTTTAATATACGATGCTAAGGGGAAGCAAAAAGATGGCCCAGTTCGTTAGGAGGTAGTGATGATCAGGGTGATTTTTTGTGCTCGTTGTAAGCGGCTGTGTAGTGTGCAGTTTGATTTGGGAATGTTCAAACATTCCTGGAAACGTTGGTCCCCATGGGCCATTGTTTCATCAGCTGGAGGCTGTAGCTATTGTCGTGGAAACGTCTAAATAAGAGACCACAAAGATATGGTCTCTTTTATTATCCACAAGAATTAGCACTCCTCTTGACAGAGTGCCAATTGGTTGATAAAATAAGGGTAAATAAATTGTTTATGCTAAATGAGCGTCAACAAAATCTACTCAAGTTAATTATTGAATCATACATAAATGAGGCTCAGCCAATTGCCTCAGGTCTTTTGGCGGCTAAAATAAGAGACAAGGTTAGTCCTGCAACAATTCGGAATGAGATGGTGAATCTGGAAAAGGATGGCTATATAATGCAACCACATACATCAGCTGGAAGAATTCCAACAGAAAAAGCTTACCAATTTTATTTACAGAACTTTGTGGAGCCGCAGGGAAGTGTTAAATTTAGTGTTGATTTGGATCTTGAAAATGATCGTTTGAATATCAAGAAATTGGCCAAAGAGTTGGCTGAAGAGTCAAAACAGGCCGTGTTGGTCGCTTTTACCGAAAATGACAACTACTATACAGGTATTTCAAATTTATTTTCTCAGCCGGAGTTTCAAAATCAGTCCTTGGTTATAAATTTGTCATCAATGATTGATCATTTGGACAAAGTTATCATCGATTTTTTTGAAAATAGAATTGAGGATGTTGAGGTTCTGATTGGTAATAACAATCCAATTGGTTGTGAATGTAGTGCGTTGGTTTCTCATTTTAATTATGAAAGATTTGCGGGTGTGTTGGTTATTCTTGGTCCTATGCGTATGAATTATAATAAAAATTTAGCTTTAATAAGAAAAGCAGTAAATTTATTGCAAAAATAGTATGAACAAAAAGGCAAAAAAGGAAAGTAAACAAGATTTAGAACAAAAATGTGGAGAGTATTTGTCTGGTTGGCAGAGGGCACAGGCGGATTATCAAAACTTGGTAAAAGAGTTTGACGAGAAAAGAACGCAATATACAAAGTATTCAAATGAAAATTTGATACTGGAAATAATTCCTATTTTGGATAATTTCAAAGCAGCATTTTCTCAAATACCAGAAGAAGAGAAGGAAAGTGCTTGGGTCATTGGATTCAGCTTTATAAAGAAACAATTACAGGATTTTCTAAACCAAAATGGTGTTGAGGAGATCGTTACAACAGATAAAGAATTCGATGTTGCTGAACATGAGGCTGTTGAGTATGACAAAGAAAGCAAGAAGAAAGAAGGAACTGTAGTAGTTGAAAAGAAGGCTGGTTATAAATTGAATGGCAAGGTTATTCAGGTTGCAAAGGTTGTTGTGTCAGGCAAAGAAAAGAAAAATAAGTAATAGTTTGTTGGTTCAATTAATAACATTAGTTGACTAGTGAACACAGTGATAAATATATGTTAATTCCATGGAGACCGTCTCTAGATCCTTTTGAGGAGTTTGAACAAATGCTTGGAGACAGTAGAGGTAAGGCACCTGTAGGATTTAGTCCTGCGGTAGATGTCTATGAAAAAGGACAGGATATTATCGTTGAAGTACCTATGGCAGGTATTGATCCAAGACATGTTGATATTACAATTGAAGATGATGTTTTGAGTATCAAGGGTCAAATGGAGAAAAAGTCTGAGGTTGAGGACAAAAACTATTATCGAAGAGAGGTTAAAAAAGGTAGCTTTTATCGTCAGATTGCAATGCCTACAAGAGTTTTGGGTGACAATGCGTCAGCTTCGTTTGAAGATGGTGTTTTGAAAGTGTTGGTACCAAAAGCTCCAGAAAAAAAAGGCAAGAAAATTGAAGTAAAAATTAAGAATAAATAAAATTTGTTTAACAACCTTTGCTCTTTGAGAGAGGGTTGCTAAGTAAATATAAAAAAATATCTATGGCAAAATTTTCTTTTCCTCACAAGGAAAGTGGTAAAAACATTGTTGTTGATTACGACGGTGTGAAAATGTTTAGTTCTGGTCCAATCAAGTGTTATGCTGATGATCAGTTAATGGGAGAAATCAACAATATGGAAGCTTTTAAAGTTGGAAAGATTTTTGATGTTGATGGAGTTGGTGAAGTAAGGGTGTTTTATAGAAAAGTATTCCTGTTTATCTGGGCTATTGCAGTTGAAGTCGGTGGTACACGCGTGTCAGGTTCTCAGGTTCTTGAATAAATTGTTAGTTGGAGTAAAAAAATAATTAAGATAAATATTATGGGAAAAATATTAGGAATCGATTTGGGTACAACAAACAGTTGTATGGCCATTGTTGAAGGGGGACAACCAAAAGTATTAGAAAATAAAGAAGGAAATAGAACCACTCCTTCAGTGGTAGCTGTTTCAAAGACTGGTGAAAGATTGGTTGGTTTGTCAGCAAAAAGACAAGCAGTAACTAATCCCAGTAATACAGTGTTTTCAATTAAACGTTTGATTGGTCTTCGTTTTGGTGATTCAGAAGTGCAAGAAGACAAAGAAACTTTGCCATATGACCTGGTTCAGTCTGGTGATGGTGTAAAAGTGAAGATGTCTGACAAGGAATCATCTCCACAAGAGGTTTCAGCTATGATTTTGCAGAAATTGAAAGCTGATGCAGAAGAAAAATTAGGAGAAAAAATAGAAGAAGCCGTTATTACAGTACCAGCGTACTTTAATGATGCACAAAGACAAGCAACCAAAGATGCTGGTGAGATTGCAGGCTTGAAAGTGAGACGTATTATCAATGAACCTACTGCCGCTGCCTTAGCGTACGGTTTTGACAAGAAAAAGGGACAGCAAATTGCAGTTTATGATCTTGGTGGTGGTACTTTTGATATTTCAATCCTTGATGTGTCTGATGATACTGTAGAAGTTAAATCCACCAATGGTGATACTCACTTGGGTGGTGATGATTTTGATAAGAAGATTATTGATTGGTTAATTTCTGAATTTAAGTCTGAAACTGGAGTTGATTTGTCCAAAGATCAAATGGCACTTCAACGTGTGAAGGAATCAGCTGAGAAGGCCAAAATTGAGCTTTCTACAGCACAAGAGACTGAGATCAATCAACCATTTATAGCTCAGGATCCAAATGGTAGTCCTGTTCACATGGTCAAAAAAGTTACTCGGGCTAAATTGGAAGAATTAGTTGGGGAATTGGTAGAAAAAACATTAGAACCATGTAAAAAAGCTTTGAGTGATGCAAATTATAAAGTTGGTGATATTGAAGAGATTATCATGGTAGGTGGAATGACAAGAATGCCACTTGTATTGAAAAAAGTTGAAGAATTCTTTGGCAAGAAGCCACATATTGGTGTGAACCCAGATGAAGTTGTTGCCATGGGTGCAGCTGTGCAGGCTGGTGTATTGCAAGGGGATGTAAAAGACGTGCTTTTGCTTGATGTTACTCCATTGTCACTTGGACTAGAAACACTTGGTGGTGTTATGACAAAATTGATTGAAAGAAATACAACTATCCCAACATCAAAGTCACAGATTTTTTCAACTGCGGCTGACAATCAGAGCACAGTTGAAATTCATGTGTTGCAAGGTGAGCGTGACATGGCTGGAGATAACAAGACTTTGGGAAGGTTTATTTTGGATGGTCTTCCACCATCACCAAGAGGTGTTCCACAAGTTGAAGTAACTTTTGATATAGATGCAAACGGTATATTGAATGTAAAAGCTGTTGACAAGGCAACTAACAAGGAACAAAAGATTACTATTACAGCTTCTTCTGGTCTGAGCAAGGAAGAGATTGAAAAGATGAAACAAGATGCTGAATCTCATGCTGATGAAGACAAGAAAAAGAAGGAATCTATAGAAATAAAAAACCAAGCTGATAGTGTTGTGTATTCAACTGAGAAAATGATGAAAGAGTCAGCTGATAAGATTCCAGAGGATGTAAAGACTGACTTGACTGCCAAAGTTGAAGAGTTGAAAAAAGTGAAGGATGGTGAAGATATAGAAGAGATCAAGAAAAAATTGGAAGAAATCAATGAGGTCGCTATGAAAGCTGGACAAGCCATGTACAAGGATCAACCACCTGCAGGTGCTGCTGGACCAGAACAGGCTGCTTCTACTGAGAATCCGCAAGATGAGAAACCGACTGAGGAGAAGAAATCAGAAGACAATGCTCAAGATGCTGATTTTGAAGAAAAAAAATAACTTAAGTTTATAGTGAGTAGCAAGTATATAGCTTGCTACTCGCTGTGTAATAAAATTATATGGATCAACCTCAACCAAAACAACCGCAACAGATGAATATAACTGACAATATTGCTGGGGCAGAATATACAAATGCTGCGCAAATTCAACACAACAAGGAAGAGTTTAGATTGATTTTTCTAAATGTGTTTCCGCCAACGGGTAGAACTGCTGCCAAGATTATAACAAGTCCTGGTCATTTCAAAAAAATGATTGCAGCTATGCAAAGTAATTTGGAACAGTATGAAACTCGTTTTGGGAAAATTGAAGATGTTCCGGAAGTTACAAAAGAAATCGGTTTTAAGGAAGCGTAAATGTATCTGATAGATGGGTATAATTTATACTACAATACTGACTTTGATTCACCAGAGTTGATGGTTGATGCTTTGGACAAGTTTTGTGCTTATCGAAAAAAAGGAGCAAAAGTCGTGTTTGATGGATACTCTGACTCTGACTTGAATACAAATTGTGTTCAGGTTGAACACGTAGGTGATGCAGATGTTTATCTACAGGGATTAATTGCTGAAAATAATGATCCATCGTATTATGTCCTTATAACTTCTGACAAAGAGTTAGTTTATCATGGCAAGAGAAGTAGAATAAAGGTGATAAAGTCAGAGGAGTTTGATTTTTCTTTGCCAGAGGTTCAACCTGTTGATATAGATGAAAAAGAAGATTTTTTTATGACTGAAAGTGAAGTCCAAAAGCAGCTTGAAGAGTTTAATAATTTCAAAAAATAGTATGAAAAAAATAGCTTTTTTGGCCTTGCTTATAATTTTAATTGGAGTTGGTTGTGTTGCGAATGATGTTGAAAAGGTGGATGATGTTGTTACATTGGGACCACCTGATAATTCTGATTTCATGCCAGCGTTCAAGTATATTGAAGAGCCTAATGAATTGATTGGAGATTATGATGTTATTGAAGGTGATTATGAGAGCATGATTATGGCGGAGGATGGAAGGTGGTATACACACCTTCATGCACGTCCTTTTTATGATGGTGAGTGGACTTTTGAAAATGGTTTATTGATATTTGAATCAATTTCATTTGATGAGCCTCGAGTGTACAACCATGTTGTTATGGAGGAAGGTTTAATAATTTTAGAAAATGATGGTGACCAGAGAGAAGTTTGGCAGCCAGTTAATGATTAATTATGGGAAAAGATTACTATAAAATATTAGGAGTTGAGAAAAGTGCTTCTCAAGATGAAGTTAAGAAGGCTTTTCGAAAATTGGCACACAAGTATCATCCTGACAAAGAAAATGGTGATGAGGCCAAGTTTAAGGAAGTTAATGAAGCTTACCAAGTTTTGGGTAAGCCTGAAAAACGAACACAATATGATCAGTTTGGATCAACATTTGATCAGCAAGGTGGATTTGGTGGTGATGCAAATTGGAGTGATTTTATGAAGTATGCTAGAAATGGAAGTGCTCAAGGAATGAATTTTGATTTTGGTGGAATTGATTTGGGAGATATATTTGGTGATATGTTTGGGTTTGGTGGAGGCCGAGGTCGAAGAGCAAAACGTCATGGTGAAGATATTCAAGTAGAGATGCAAATTGAATTTGAAGGTGCTTTTGCTGGAGTAAAAAAGGATATAGAATTATTTAAGGTTGTGAAATGTGAACATTGTAATGGTAATTTGGCTGAGCCTGGTACTAAAATTAAAACGTGTGAAACTTGTAAGGGCCAGGGTAGTGTTACGAGAGTTCAACAAACTATGTTGGGAGCGTTTCAAAGTAACTCTGTGTGTCATGACTGTCATGGAGATGGTAAAATACCTGAAGTAAAATGTTCATCTTGTAACGGCCAAGGCGTAGCTAAGAGAAAAGAAAAGATCGAATTGGATATACCAGCCGGAATTGAAGATGGTGCTACTATGCGAATGACCGGTCGTGGGAATGCGGCTCCATATGGAGGTGAAGCTGGCGATTTGTATGTACGAGTTCGAGTTCAGCCAAGTAATAGGTATGTTCGAAGTGGACAGGACGTTTATGTAAAAGAAAAGATATCTTTTGCCAAGGCGGCTTTGGGTGCTCAGCTGGATGTGAAAATATTAGATGGTGAGGTTGATTTAAAAGTTCCAGCAGGAACTCAACCAGGAACGAGGTTTAGGCTTCGTGGCAAAGGATTTCCTTATTTGCAATCTGGTGGAAGAGGGGATATGTATGTCGAGGTGGAAGTAGAGGTTCCCAAAAAGCTATCAAGAAAACAAAAGAAAGTATTGGAGGAATTTGATGCTTAGGTTGACTTTTTGGTCATGTTGTGCTATAATAGATCTGAGTTAAAACTTAATGATAAATTATGAAATCTGAAGCAAATATGTTTAAAAAGCAACAAGAAGAAGTAGATTTAGTGGCTAATTTTGAATACATTTTGGGAAAAACGGATAAAGTTGAGGGTGGGAAATATGCTGTTGAGCATGTTGTGAAAAATTGGGATACAGCCAAGAAAAGTTTAAATTCAGATAAGGCTAGACAGTTGAGTCAGTTGATCAGAAATAATGCTACAGAAATTGACCCAGGTCAAAGAAAAGCTGTCTCTGCTATTTTGAATGAATTACAAAAAATGCAACTTGCTGGAGAAAAACCACAAGCCAAGCTAGAGGCTGTCAGTGAAATTAAACCACAGCCACGAGAAGTAGTGTCAGAACAACCCAAGATGAAGTCACCAGAAATTGTTCGAGCTGAAGATAAAATAAAAGCAGTTCGAGAAAACATGGATGGTTGGTCTAGAGATACTATTGATGAAATCCGACAGATGATTGGTGATGTAAGGTTTGCTGGTTTGTCACCAGAAGAAGAAGCCGCAACAGTAGCCAAGCTTGATGCATTACAAAAAAGGGTAAGAAAAACAATTGACGCAAGAGGTGAGATTTCTGAATCAGTTAGACCAGTTCAACCAAAGGAACAACCTGTTTTACGAAAAAAACCTGTAAAAGCAAAAAAAACTGGTTGGTCCAGATTAGCTTTTTGGAAATAATTTTCAATATAAAAAAAGCAGTGAGGATATCCTCACTGTTTTTGGTTGATTTAATTTTTGATCTTAATCTCGATTGCGTCTATTACTTCCTTGTCTATGTGATTTGGGTTGAAAGTTATTGATAGATTGTTGTCTACTTGAATGTCTTTTATTTCAAGAAGTTCTTCTCCAACTAAGTCGTTGAAGGTTGGACTTTCACCCTCTGGAAATTCTTCTTTGATAGTTAACTTGTATAGTTTTGTTTTGTCAGAAACTTTGAACGTGTAATTCATTTCATCTGTTTTAAGGATTTGTTCAACGGTTCTGGGTTGGGAGCTTATAGTTATTTCTTGTCCAGAGATGGCTGTGACGGTTCCAAAAAGTATATTGTCTGGATAGGTGTCTAGCATTTCGATCCCGGGAAGGTTTTTAACCTTGTCTGTTATCTCTGCTATGGTTTCTAGTTTGGCTTGTTCAATTTTGTCTTTTGCCAAGATGTCTTTGCCAATATATATTCCGGTGAATAAACAAGCTACTCCAATAAGAACTATTAATAAAATTATAATTATCCAGGTTACAAAGTTCTGCATATTTTTTGTATTTATTAGATATAGCTATTATAACATTAATTGTTTTTCTAGTTAAATAATGGTAAAATTAAGTAGTAATAAACAAAAATAAATATGAAAAAATCAATATTTTTTCTCAATTTTTTGGTAATAATGTTATTTGGATTGGTTTTCTTTTACCCTGCTTTTGCATGGACAGAGCCATCAGGTACGCCTCCGGATAATAATGTTTCAGCACCAATAAATGTTAGTGATATTGATCAATCCAAATTGGGAGGTTTGGGGTTGAAGGGATCTGACCCTGGTTTGCAATACGGATTGTCAGTTGGTAATGGATCTCTTGGTGTTGCTAAGTTTTCTCATTCTCGTTTGAATAATTCAGTAATTGTTGGAGGTCCAATGTCTTCATTGGAAGTCATCAATAGTGGTGAGGCCAACAATGCTGTAGATGTAAGTCTTGATGGACGTAACGCCACTGGCTTGAGGGTTTCTAATCGGGGTAGTTTTGGTACTGGATTGAGTGTTAATTCGGATATTGGCGCTACGATTGTTTCTGAAGTAATTGGATTGAATGTTATTTCTGGCGATGTGGGGGTTCTTTCTAAGGCTGATAGAAATGTTTTTACAGGAACTTTATATCAATATACTCCGAGAAAAACGGTAGCTGCGAAAACTATGTTAGCTTACTATGAAGGAAGTGACCCTGTGGGATTGACGACTACTCAGTATAATTCTCGTGGGCAATTGAAGAGTAATGCTAAATTAGCAAGTAGAGGGATGGGAATTTCAGCTTATGGAACTGAGTATGCTGGTTACTTTAATGGACCAGTTGAAATCCAAGGAACTTTGCGAGTTACTGGTGGATGTAGTGGTTGTGGTGACATTGCTGAGGCAATAACACAGGCAGAGAAGGTTGGGTCTGGTGAAATTGTCGCTACTAATGATGATATGCATTTGATAAAAGCAACTTTCGATATGCCAACAGTTATTGGTGTTGTTTCTACAGCGCCATCAATGGCTCTCAATGATGCAGTAGAACTTGATGGTCAACCTGTGGCTTTGGCAGGAATTGTGCCGGTAAAGGTTAATCGTGAAAATGGTGTTATCAATAAAGGTGACTTTATTGCTGCCTCTATGGTTCCAGGAATTGGGGCAAAGGCAGTTTTGCCGGGGACTGTTATTGGCAAAGCATTGCAAGATATGCGTGAGGAAAGTGGAACGATAAAGGTGTTTGTGTCTCTTGGTTATTTTGCTGGAACAACTTGCGGAAATAACTAAAATAAGATAAATTAGTTTTGTTATGTTAAAGATTTATAATACTTTATCTAGGGAGGTAGAAGCATTTCAGCCTATTAACAAGGCTGAGGTAACTTTTTATACTTGTGGACCAACAGTTTATGATTATCCTCATATTGGTAACCTAAGAGCTTACTTGGTGTCGGATTTGCTTAGAAGAGTTCTTGAATATGATGGTTACAAGGTGAAACAAGTGATTAACATTACTGATGTTGGTCATTTAACAAATGATAATGATGATGGGGAAGACAAGATTGAAAAGAGCGCAAAATTGGAATCAAAATCTGCAAATGAAGTGGCGGATTTTTATACAGGAATTTTTAAAGAATATTTACATAAGTTAAATATACAAGAACCAACAATTTGGGCCAAAGCAACTGAATATATTGATGAGCAAATTGAGTTGGTCAAAAAGCTAGAAGTAAAAGGATTTGTTTATAAAACTTCAGATGGTTTATATTTTGATACTAGTAAGTTGGATGATTATGGCAAACTGGCTCGTTTGAATTTGATGGGCCAAGAAGAAGGCGCTCGGGTTGTTGTAAACAAAGAGAAAAAAAATCCAACGGATTTTGCTGTTTGGAAATTTTCTCCCAAAGATCAAAAAAGACAGATGGAATGGGATTCTCCATGGGGAGTTGGCTTTCCAGGATGGCATATAGAGTGTTCTGCTATGAGTATGAAACTATTGGGTGAAACAATTGATATTCATGCTGGTGGTATTGATCATGTGCCGGTACATCACACAAATGAAATTGCTCAAAGTGAGGCAGTGACTGGTAAAAAGTTTGTAAACTATTGGGTGCATAATGAGTTTTTGGTGGTTAACAAAGAAAAGATGGCCAAATCTGAAGGGAACTTTGTTACTTTGGATACTTTGATTGAAAAAGGTATTGACCCAATGGCTTATCGGTTCTTTTGCATTGGTGCTCATTATAGGAGTAAGTTGAATTTTAGTTGGGAAGCCTTGGCAACTGCTCAGTCCGGTTGGACCAAGTTGAAAACCAAATTTTTGTCTCTTGGTGAACAGGATGGTCAAGTTGATGACAAGTTAATGCAACGATTTATTGATAATGTTAATAATGATGTAGCTTTGCCTGAAGCTTTGGCTGTTGTGTGGGAAGTTCTCAAATCTGATCTGCCAGATTATGACAAGAGAGCTACTCTTTTGGAGATGGACAAAATTTTGGGGTTTGATTTTGAGAATATTCAAGAAGTCTTGTCTGATGTGCCTGAAGAAGTTGAAATTTTGTATCAAGCACGATTGAAGGCAAGAGAAAATAAGAATTGGGAAAAATCTGATGATCTGAGAAAAAAAATAGAAGAGCTTGGTTGGTTAGTTGAAGATTCTGCTGACACGAGTAAGCTTGTAAAAAAATAGAATAAAGCTACTCAGTAGAGTAGCTTTATTAGTTTAAATTAATATGGGAAATTTTTGGCAAAAATCAAAAAAACCAATAATGGTATTGGCTCCATTGGCCGGAATCACAGATACTGCGTATCGGAAAATCTGTCGTGACAATGGTGCTGATGTGGTTTACACGGAGATGACATCTATTGATGCCCTGTATTATGATTCAGTCAAAACCATGAAGATGCTTGAGTTTAACAAGAAAGAAAAACCGGTGGTGTTGCAACTTTTTGGGAAAAGACCTGAATTGATCAAGAAAGCTGTAGCCAAAGTGGAAGAAGCTGGGTTTTCTGGAATAGATATAAATTTTGGGTGTCCGGCTAAAAAAGTTGTGGCTCATGGCGGTGGTGTTACTTTGCTGCGTAATTTGGCGTTGGTAAAAGAGTTAGTCTATGAGGTGTGTAAACATTCTTCATTGCCAGTGTCTGTGAAAACTAGAGTTTCAATAAATACAAAAAACAAAGATCACAAAATCACAGTATTGGATTTTATTGATGTACTACAGGGATTTCCAGTTTCAACTTTGATGCTGCATGGTCGCAGTTATGAACAGGGTTTTGTTGGTGAGGTTGATTGGGATATGTTACAACGTGCACGTGAAAAATTTAATGGGACTTTTATTGCTAATGGTGGAGTGAATACTCCAGAAGATGCAAAGATCATGTTGGACAAGGTTGGAGCGGATGGATTGGGTATTGCTCGGGGTGTTTACGGCCGACCATGGATTTTTCAACAAATAAAAGACTATTTGGACAAAGGGAAATACAAGGACCCAACGATTGCAAGGATCAAAAAGATTGCTATTGAGCATGCCAAATTGCTTGATAAAAGCAAGGGGCAAGCTGGTATATATGAACTTCGAAAACATCTTTGTTGGTATGTCAAAGGATTCCCAAATGCGGCTAAATTTAGAAGTGAATTAGTTCAGGTTGAGTCGGTTGATGATGTAAAGAAAATTTTGAAAAAGATATAGACAATGATGGTAGAAAAGAGGCTCTTGACAGCCTTTTTTTTGTTTTATAATCTCTAATGGCTGAAGGACTCCGGAGGAACTGGGAAAAATCCCTGCCGAACCTGGGGACTGTGATTGATCAGACTGATTGGATTTTCGTACGGCATGTCAGTGAAGTATGCTAAGGAAGTGGGGCCTGCCCGGGCTCTGCGAATGGATTTTGGACCTCTGGTCCTGGATCTGGGCAAATGCCTGGCAGAAAAAAGACTGAATATTCCCTCGTTTGGGAAGAATCGCGAAGATCAAACGCATCAGATTGAGTCATGAACTTATCGGTTCTGTATCCTTTTGCACCTCTCCATGGCGGCACGCGCTGTGGAGAGTTTATTTTTTAAAAAGTTAAAGACCATCACGATGTAGTGATGGTCTTTGGGTTAGGGGTTGCCCTGTCTGCGCCGCTGACGCTGTTGGCGACGTTGCTGACGACGTTGCTGCTGTTGTCGTCGACGCTCGGCTCTCATGTCTCTCCACCAGTCACGGATCCAACGTCCGATCATGCGGGGAACAAATAGAACGATGTCGACGATCAGTTGCACGATCGTGCGAACGATACGGCCAATCAGGCGCCAGATGGCATTCCAGAGTCGACGAAACTGTCGGCTGAGGAAGTTCGGGAGTGCCTTGGGCTTGCCGACGATCATCAGCAGTCCCTGTAGCATGATTCCCAGCATTAGGATGGATCCAAGCATACCGGCGATCTGCTGTTCGATCATTTTTTCACCTTTTTTCTTTTTTGTTAATCCAACAATACAGTATAGCATAAATTCAATAAAAAGTCAATGTTGCGTCTAATTTTAGCTTATTTTATTTATATTATCCCGAGGTTATAGACAGCTCAGTTTGGTTAAATTAGTAAAAATATTGTATAATAGACACAGCCAATTAGGCTTGATTTTTTAGTTAAACAAGGTAAAGTATTAGAGATATATGACTACTCAACAAACTGCTCCAACACCAGAAGGTTCAATGCCTAGTGGAGCTGATAAAGCAAAAGCAACAAAGATAAATTCTGATGCTGTTGGGTCTGAACAGGTTGTAGAGCAAGAATTGACACAAGAACAAGTTGCAGAGAAGGCAGTTCAAGAAAAGCAATCAGAGGCAGCGGCAACTGCGGCTGTTCAAGCTGCCCCAACTGACAATGCTCCTGCTGCTCCTGTTGTAACAAAAAGTGAGGAACTAATTGATATTGAAAAAATATTATCAACTGGTATTGAGGATTTATACAAAGAATTGCCAGACAATAGAAAGCAAGAATTTCGTGATAAAGGTGAAGAAACAGCAAGAGCTATTGAAGTCTTGATGCGATCTGCTAAGGTGAAGATAGGTAAAGTGGTAAAATTGATTGCTGATTGGTTGAAAATGATCCCTGGTGTAAATAAATTTTTTCTTGAACAGGAATCCAAGATCAAGGCTGATAATCTGTTGCAACACAAAAAAGACAAAGAAGAGGGAAAAGTTTAAAAAAAATATTCAAACAAAAATAAAAAACACATTTCTGAAGTCTGATACTCTTTGTGTGTTTTTATTTATTTCTCAGTTATGTTTATAAGAAAAATCGGAATTGATTTAGGAACAACTTATACTTTGGTTCATTTACCAAAGCGTGGCATTGTGATTAACGAACCTTCAGTTGTGGCGATTTCAATGACTGATAAAAAAATATTAGCTGTAGGGGACGAGGCCAAGGAGATGCTTGGTAGAACTCCTGATACTATTGTGGCAAGTCGACCATTGAAAGATGGTGTGATTGCTGATTACAAAACTACTGAGGCTATGCTTCGTTATTTTATCAACAAAGCGGTTGGTGGAATTAAATTATTTAGACCAGAAGTTATGGTTGCTGTACCTGCTGGGATTACTTCAACTGAGAGGAGAGCGGTAATTGATGCTACGATTGCTGCCGGGGCAAGAGCTGCTTATATTATCAAAGAACCTATTGCTGCAGCGATTGGTGCAAATATTCCGATTGGAAGTGCTTCTGGGCATATGATTATTGATATTGGTGGTGGAACTTCTGAAATCGCAGTTATTTCATTGGGTGGTATTGTGGCTGCTTCTTCTGTGAGAATTGGTGGTAACAAATTTGATACTTCAATTGCCGAATTTATTCGTAGAAAATATAATTTGGCGATTGGTGAGAGAACTTCAGAAGATATCAAAATTGAGATAGGTTCAGCAGTTTACTCCGAGGGGCCTGCGGTTATGGATGTACGTGGTAGAGATATGATTGCTGGTCTACCAAAAACTATTACAATTAGTTCAAATGATGTAACTGAAGCTTTGCAAAAAGATTTACAAGGTATTATTGAAGCAACCAAGGAGGTTTTGCACAAAACTCCGCCAGAGTTGTCAGCAGATGTTATTGATAAAGGAATTATCATGTCTGGTGGTAGTAGTTTGCTTCGGGACATTGATCAATTGATCTCTCGAGCAATTGGTGTGCCTGTGTATGTAGCGGATGATTCACTACTTTGTGTGGCAAAGGGAACCGGAATTGCACTTGATAACTTGGATTTGTATAAACGTTCTATTTTAGCAACAAAATAATTATGCTTATAGGGATAGATGCCTCTAGGGCAAATAAGGATAAAAAAACTGGAGTGGAGTGGTATTCTTATCATTTGATTGAAGAGTTCAAGAAAATGGATAAGGATAACCACTATTTTTTATATACAGACAAACCATTAAAAGGTGATTTGGCTAAATGCCCTCCTAATTTTGAGGAAAAAGTTTTGAAATGGCCATTGCCAAGATTTTGGACTTTGGGAAGACTTAGTTGGGAGATGTTGATAGGCAAGAAGCCTGATGTGTTGTTTGTGCCAGCTCATACGATCCCGTTGGTTAACCCAAAGAAGACTGTGGTAACGGTACATGATATTGGATTTGAACATTTCCCTGATCTATATAAATGGCCAGACAAATTGTATCACAAGTTTACGATTCGTTTTATCAAAAAATTTGCTGATCAAATTTTGACCGTTTCTGATTATTCAAAACAGGATGTAAGTAAATTTTACAAAATTAAGTCTGACAAAATACAAGTCGTTTATAATGGTTATGATTCTTATAAGTATAAGGTTTTGGATGAAAGTGAGAGATTGATAAAAGATAAATATATTTTGTTTATTGGGCGATTGGAAGAAAAGAAAAACACAGCTAGACTGGTAGAAGCATTTATAAATTACTGTACGCAAGAGGGGAAAAGTGAATTAAAATTGGTTTTGATTGGTCGACCCGGGTATGGATTTGAAAAGATTGAAAATTTGATAAAGGTGAGAGGTTTTGAAGATAGGGTTATTCTCCCTGGTTGGGTTGAAGATGATCAGTTGCCTGTGTATTTGAATCAAGCTGAGGCATTTATTTTCCCTTCACTGTTTGAAGGTTTCGGAATACCCGTCTTGGAAGCTATGGCTTGCGGGTGTCCAGTTGTTTGTTCAAATACAACCAGTTTGCCAGAAGCGGCAGGTGAAGCTGCAATAATGATAGATCCAAGGGATGTTGGTGCTATTACGGACAGTATTGCTAAAATTGTAGGAAATACAGAACTACAAGAGCAATTGAGAACAAAAGGGTTAGATAGAGTGAAGGATTTTTCGTGGCACAAGTGTGCAAGAGAAACCCTGGATATAGTAACTAGAAACAGATAGAATATTCTGTTAATATAGTAATATGAACAAGCATATAAAATTGGATTGGCAGATAATTGGCCATGACCAAATAAAAAAGTTTTTACAGACTAGCATTGATAATCAAGCCATTGCACATGCTTATTTGTTTTATGGTCCAGCCAAGGTTGGCAAAACCTTGACTGCAAAAACGTTTGCGAAGTCGTTGCTTTGTGCTAATTACCGCAAATATGTCTTGGGTGAGCCAATTGACTCCAGTACACCTTGTTGTGTTTGTAGTGCTTGTGAGAAATTTGAAAAAAAGATATATCCGGATTTGTATGTGCTGGAAAGAGAGGTTAATGAAAAAACTGGGAAAGTTAAATCAGCAATTACTGTGTCTCAAGTTCGTGGTCTTCTAGATAAAATTGCGAAAAGATCATTCATGAATTCATTCAAGATCGTTATAATACCTGAGGCTGAAAGGTTGAATAAGGAAGCAAGTAATTGTTTGTTGAAAACGCTTGAAGAACCTGCTCCAAAAACTGTGATTATTTTGGTTTCCTCTAGCAAGGATTTGATTTTGCCAACTATTTTGTCCAGAGTTCAGATGTTCAAGTTTCTGCCAATTACTCGAAATGGCATTTATGAATATTTGTTAGAAAAGGGCGCAAATCGTTCAGAGGCCAAGGAACTTGCCAGTGTTGCGCAAGGTCGACCGACGGTTGCAATGAAGTATTTTACAAAGAAAGAGCTGTTTGAGGAGCACAAAAAAGATGTCCATTCTGTTTTGAGATTGTTCTCTGATGGGGTAATCGACAAGTTCAAGTTTGTCGAAGCTTTGACAAACAAGTATAATGGAAATGAGGATTTGTTGCTTTTCTTGAATAAATTGACTGCTGTGGTGAGAGATTTGATTTTGGTGAATAATTATAAAAATGATTTAGTGACCAATTTGTACTTGGATACTGATTTGCAAATAATTAGTGGCAAGTATGATCAGACAAAGTTGAGGCAGTTTATTGTAATGATTGAGAAAACAAAAGTAATGCTGAATAAGAATATTAACTCTAGGTTAGCTTTGGAAAATTTGTTGTTAAATATATAAATAAAATAAATTTATGTGGAGGAAACTTTTAATCTGTTCAGTCGCAGTTGTCGTAATGATTGGGGCAACTGGTTGTATAAAAATTAATAAACAAAAAACTCAAACTTCAAATCTTGGAGGGATATTTTTTACTGATGATCGATTTGAGAGTTGGAAACATCGTTCTCTACTTATGACTCCCGGTGAAAATCCAGGTACTATTGGGGGAACAAATGTTTATTTTATGAAATTTGACCCAAGTGATAGTGAGGCCCTGTATGCTGCAACTTTGGGGGATGGTTTGTATTATTCATATAATGGCGGATTGGGCTGGTTGAGGTCTGAGCGGTTGCCAGCTGGGTTGATTAGAGATCTTGTCGTTAATCCAAAAGATAAGTGTCAACTGTATATTGGTGTTGATATTCGAGTATATCGAAGTGATGATTGTGCTAGAACTTGGAAAGAACTGTATTTCTCTGATAGCGGTGAAAAGAAGGTTTCTGCTTTGGCTATTGATTGGTATACACCTACGGTTGTTTATGCAGGGTTGACTGATGGTTCATTGTTGAAGAGTGATGACTCTGGACTGAGTTGGAAGATGGTAGATACCTTTGGAACTCGAGTTCAAAAGATAATTCTTGATCCATTTGATAGTCGTAATCTTTATTTAGCATCTGTTGATCATGGACTTTGGAAATCAATTGACAAAGGAGTAACTTGGGTGGACTTGATGCCAGCGATGCAAGATTTCAAGAGTTCAAGAAAGTATTATGATTTTAATTTATCAGCAAGTACTGAGAATTTATTAGTTTATGCATCAAATTATGGTTTGTTGCGTAGTTTGGATGGTGGAGAGACTTGGTCAGAGATAAAATTAATTACACCTCCAAATGCTGAAGAAATTTTTTCAGTAGCGATTGATCCAATCAATCCGAACTATATTTATTACAGTACAAATTCAGCGGTTTACAAAACTGTTGATGGTGGATTGAATTGGGTTGTAAAGAAAACTCCAACTACTAGAGTTGTTAGTGAGTTATTGATACATCCAACGGATACAAGTAACATTTTTGCAGGAGTTAGATTAATTGAACAATAATTAAAAAAAATATGAACGAATTTATTTCACAACATGAGGGGGATTTCGAAAAAACAATTGAACATTTCAAGAAAGAGTTGAACTCAATTAGGGCTGGTCGTGCTAATCCATCAATGGTTGAAGACGTTTTGGTTGATGCATATGGTGTCAAAACACCGATCAAGCAGATGGCTAGTATTGCTGTTCCAGAAGCTAGGGTTATGACTGTAGAACCGTGGGACAAAAACTTGTTAAAAGAAGTTGAGAAAGCTGTTACTTATGCTGATTTAGGTCTAAGTGTGTCTGCTGAAAGTACTTTGGTTCGTTTGACTGTGCCCCAGATGACGGAGGAAAACCGTAAGCATTTGGTAAAGATGATGAGTGAGAAATTGGAAGCTGCCAAAGTTGCAGTTCGCTCAGTTCGAGAAAAGGCAAAGGAGGCTATTGTGGAAGCTGAAAAGAATAAAGCTATTACAGAGGATGACAAATATAGTTATATTGAAGATTTGGACAAAAAAGTGTCAGAGTTGAACAAGCAGTTGCAAGGAATTGCTGAACTCAAGGAAAAAGAGATAATGAGTGTCTAAATTGACATAAATTAAACATTATTGTTACAATAGGTCTACTGGAAGAAAGGAGATTGGCTCCCTTTCGTTATGACCAGATAATTGAGGTGTCCTTCTAGGCTCAAGCTTTGAAGGAAAACTAGATGGAACCGCGGGATAAATTCTCGTTCTAGTAGTTAAATGATTTTTTAGCTGTTAGAACGGGAATTTTTTATTAATCTAAATTTATATGTTGTTATTTAGTTCAGAGAAAAAATTTAAGGAAAAATTAAAGATTATTTTTAGTCGTTATTGGTTGGCAAGTGTTTTTGTGTCAATCTCTGCTGTGTTGAGCGTGATTGATGTTTATGGTGGATTAAAAGAACTTAACAAATTTACATTTATTTGTTTCCTTCTGGCTTTGTTGTCACTTGGGGGTTCTATGTTACTCACGACAATGAAGGTTTCAAAATTACATAGAATTGCTTACTATTTAGCTTTGTTTATTGCTGGTGGTGGTTTTTATTTGTTATTCACTTATGGTCCTGACCAACAAATGATTTATAGATACGTTGTTTCAGGGGTTTTTGCCGTGTTGGCCTTTTTGTTTATTCCATTCTTGTTTAATACTGACAATAAAGACTTTTTGGCTCATTTGAAAACTTCACTAATTAACTATTTGTTAATCATTGTCTTTAGTGGACTTGTTACTATAGGAACTTTGATACTTTTTACAATGCTGAGATATTTATTTGAAATAAGGTTGGACAATTTGAGGTTTTTAAGTATTCTTTATGCGATTTGGTCAGTTTTCAGTTTCTGGTTGTTTGTTTCTTTGTTTCCTGAAAACTTTGTAAAGGCAAAAGAAAACAAGTTTTGGAACAAGTTGGTGAATTTTGTTACTGCATATGTCTTTGTTCCATTTTCAGTACTGTATTCAGTGTTAATTTATGTTTATTCAATTGGTATCATGGTCAAAGGAGAGATCCCAATAAATAAAGTCATTTGGTTTTTGGTTGTTATGTATACGTTGATATTTATTGGATATATTTTACTTTTTGAAAGTACCAAAAAAACTTACTGTTGGATTAGGAAGTTTTTAAGAGTTTTTATCGTTGTGTGTTCACCGTTATTAGTTGTGTATTTTGTGGCAATTTGCTCAAGGATAATTGATTATGGGTTGACGGTTAATAGACTTATGATTGTTACAGTAGGTTTGTTTTTTCTGTTGATGACTTTGTATTTCGGGGTAAACAAGAAAGTGCAATTGAGATTTGTGCCACCAGTGATTGCTGTGGTGCTATTGTTGAGTATGTTTGGTCCTTGGAGTTTCTTTAATATCGAAAAATTGGATCAAGTAGGCAGATATGAACAATTCTTGATAGAAAACCAATTTATTATAGATGGTCATGTTAATAAGAATTTGAGATTTGAAGATTATTCAGGTTTGTATGTTGAGTTTTATAATAAATCAAGGGTTGTGAGGAACTCTTACGGATCAAAGTATGTAATTAGGTATTTTGATGAAATAACTGAATCAAAAAACAGTTCTACTTTGAATTTCCAACGTATAATGGATTATTATATGGGAAAAGTTGACCTTTCTGATGAACTCAATGCAAAAGAAATTGGCCCCGGGCCTGGAACTTTTTGGGAAAAAGCAACTATATCTGAAGAAAGTTATAAATAAAATAATTAAAAAAAAATTAATATGTCAAAAAAACAAGAAACAAAATTGGACACAATTGTAAGTTTTTGCAAACGTCGTGGTTTTGTATTTCCTTCATCAGAGATTTATGGAGGATTAGCTGCGGTTTATGATTACGGTCCATATGGAATTGAATTGAAAAATAATATTCAACAAACTTGGTGGAGAAATATGGTGCAGAACAGACCGGATATAGTTGGTTTGGATGCTGGTATTTTTATGTCACCAAAGGTTTGGGAGGCTAGTGGTCATGTTGGTGGTTTTTCTGATCCATTGACTGAGTGCAAGAAATGTCACAGTCGTTCACGTGTAGATCATTTGTTGGAAAGTATAGATGTGTTTGCTGATGAAAAGATGACAGAAGAAGAAATAAACAAAATTTTTGCTGAACACAAAGCAAAGATAAAATGTCCGAAGTGTGGCTCAAGTGATTTTTCTGAAGTGAAGAATTTTAACTTGTTAGTAAAATCAAATCTTGGAGACTTTACTAATACTGGAGAAGAACCTGTTTATCTTCGTGGTGAAACCTGTCAGGGTATTTATGTAAATTTCAAAAATATTATTGATACCAATCGAATGAAGGTGCCTTTTGGTATTGCTCAGGTTGGTAAAGCTTTTCGAAATGAGATTACAGCTAGACAGTTTATTTTCCGAACTCGCGAATTTGAACAAATGGAAATGCAATATTTCGTAAGACCAGAAGAAGCAGACAAAGAGTATGAAAGATGGAAACAAGAACGATGGGCTTTTTATGTAAATGATTTGGGGCTTCGAGAGGACAATTTGCAATGGCATGAACATGAGAATTTAGTTTTTTATGCCAAGGCAGCTTATGATATTGAGTATAATTTTCCATTTGGGTTCAAGGAACTGGAAGGTTTACACAATCGTTCTGATTATGATTTGACTCAACATAGCAAGCACTCAGAGTGTGACTTGAGCTATACTGATCCTCAGTCCAAGGAAAAGTTTGTGCCTTGGGTGGTTGAAGCTTCTGTTGGTTTGAATCGAATGGTTTTGGCAGTAATTTCAGATGCTTATACTGAAGAGGATTTGGGAGAAGGGGAGTCACGAGTTGTGTTGAAATTGAAAAAAGAGTTAGCGCCTGTGAAGATTGCGGTATTTCCATTGTTGAAGAATAAACCTGAGTTGGTTGAAAAGGCAAAGCAGGTTTTTGATCAATTGAAATCAAAGTGGGTTTGTGAATTTGATGATAATGGTAATGTTGGTAAGAGATATAGACGACAAGATGAGATTGGTACGCCGTATTGTGTAACGGTTGATTTTGAAACACTGGAGAAGGATAATTCAGTTACTATTCGCGATAGAGATACGATGAAACAGGAGAGAGTGAAAATTGAAGAGTTGAATAAGTATTTTGCAGAAAATCTTATTTAGTATGGGTTTATCAAAAACAGAAATAAAAATATTGAAATCAATAAAGGTGGCGTCGGAAAATGACCCCAATAAACCTGAGTTCCCTGCTGATGATCCGAAGTTTCCCGCTACACCGACTTATCGGATAAAGGTGCCCGGTTTTACTAATGTTTGGTTGAAAGATGAAAGCCGTAATCCTACAGGTACTCACAAGGATCGTATGGCTTGGGAGATGGTTGTGACGTATAGAGACTTTCTTTTGGCCAAGAAACGGGGACAGGTCAAGGGGCGGTTACCTAGTTTGTCAATAATTTCATCAGGTTCTGCTGCAGTAGCGATACAAACACAATTGGAAAAGTATAGTTTGCCAAATTTGAAGGTGTTGATTGATTCGGGGATGAAACAGCATGTTATTGAATCCATGAAAAATATTGGATGTGAAATTTACAAAGCTGATTTATCCAAGAAAGCTTATGATTGGCAAGAGATTTTGAAATTAACAGACAACAAGAATGGATTTGATATTACTTCAAGTGAAGCGCTTGATCCAACCACGAGGTTTTATGATTGGTTGAGTTACGAAATAATTAATAGTTCACCAGATTATTGTTTCATACCTTTTGGTACTGGACATTTGTACGAAAATATTTTGAATATCGTTAAGAGGGAGGTAAGTACAACAAGTAATCATGATCCTAGGTTTAAGGGGAATGTAAATAAATTAAAATCTTGTAACTTTTACGGTGCAACTACAGATAGAGCTAGTTCAAAAGCAACAAAATTGTATTCACCTCATTTGCCGTTTGTAAATTTTGATGAACAGTGGATTCATCTTTATAAGCAGGCGGGTTATTGTGGCTCAAAGTCTGATGTCTATGTTATCAAGGAAAAGTATCTTGATAAAGCAATTGAGATAGCCAGAGAACAAAGTGTTGATTGTGAACCATCTGGTGTTGCTGGTTTGGGATTGTTGTTGCAGTTCAAATCAAGAATACCAAGAAACAAAAAGATTCTTATTGTGAATACAGGAAATGTAAAATATCCTTAGATAGAATAAAAAAAGAAAAGAGGCATTCTGGTTGTACAGAATGCCTCTTTTGAACTAGGCGAGGCTAGTCCACATACATGTCGGCGCCGTAGTAGTCGCCGTCGTCGTAGCAGGAGCCGTCTTCGGGACCGAGTTCACAGTTGAACTCACGGTTCATGTCGGCTTCGACGTCTTCCCAGTACTGCCTCGAGTACTCCTCGTCGATCTCGCGCTGTTGACGGTCCAGTTCCTGACGGGTAGCCAGGAATCGGTGCCAGTTGCGGTTGACCCACTTCTGGAGCGGCTTGGCGTGGACTCGGATTTCGAGTCCACGAAGAGCTCCTTTGTGGAGCCCTGGCAACCAGCGGTCGGCCAGTAGATCCTGGATCAGGCCCGGCTGCTGCTTGAGCCACAGTGCGCGAACCTTGCGGTCGTCGATCGGGCGGTCCAGGTTGTAGGGCAGACGAGCCAGGAAGTAGATGACCAGGTCGGTCAGGCTTCCCTGGAGCTGGCCCTTGGCCGGGTGGTTGACCATTCGGTCCGTGAACTCGTCGCGGAAGACGTTCTTCGGTCGGTAGGGCAGGTTGCCACGCTGCACGACGTTGGTGACGAAGCTTTGGTCGAGGTACGTCTCCTTGTTGGTCTCCAGGTAGACGATCTTGAGCAGGGGGCTCGATCCGCCGAACCGCTTCTTGATCTCGAGAATCTGGACCTTGTGCGGTCCTTTGTCCTCGGGCTTGAAGTGATGGGGCAGGTAGATCTCGACGGTGTCGCCAACGTTGCATGCGACCAGGTTGATTTTCTCACTACGACGCATTTTTGCGCTCCTTTTGTTGTTGTTGCCAAAGAACTTGTAATTATAGCATAAAAATAATAATTTGTCAATGTTTGCCTAAAATTAAATAAAAAAGGGCCTATCTGAGAGATAGACTCTTTTGTTTGCTAAATGACCAGAAAAGCCTGATCAGGAAGGCATTCATCTTCGCACATATATGCGAAAGATTCATAGATACCATCAGTTCCAGCCTGTCGGTGTTTTTGTTGTGTTTTGACAGGTAGTTCTGCCAGTTTGGCTTTGCAGAGTTGAGCTCCACAGTTACTGCACCGAAAAGGGAACATCCAGCCAGTGAGTTTTGCCGAAGCCAGCCAGCGGATGACTTTTTCACCTTTGCTCATCTGTTTTCCTCCTAGAAACGATAGTAAAAGCGCATGTTTTTGATCATTAGATAGAAAGCTGAGTCACCTTGGCACTGTTTGGTACAGCGCCAGATATTTTCTCGGCTTACTGAAACGTAACCCTTGCGTAACATTCTCAGTTTGACACGGCTTGGCATGTCAAGCAGAGTTATGTTTTCGAGCGTAGAACCGCACTTGTCGCAACGGTATGGAAAGATCCAACCAAAGACTTTGCTTTTGGCTAGAACAACTTTAAGTCTCTCCATATCCCCACCCTTCCCTTTTGTAATGTCGTAAAGAACGTTATAATATATCATAGTATAACATAAATATCAATAGGTATGATTAAAGGTGCTTTAGTTATTATTTTTAGAATAAAGGGGGAAAAGTCTGAATTTTTGATAATTGAAAACAAAGAAACTGGTAATATAACTTTTGTTGGGGGCGCATGTGAAAATGATGAATCTACAAAGCAGGCAGCAGAGCGAGAGATGAAGGAAGAGCTTGGATTGAATTCTGATCAATATGATTTGGTTGAAATTGAGTTCAAGTACGAGTTTGTTTTTGATGATAAGAAGAAAGAAAGAGTTGGTCAAGAGGCAGAGTACCAGGTTTATTTGAATGATCTAACAGATTTTTTTGGGGAGATTATAAAAACTGATGATGTTAAAAGTTTCGAATGGGTCAGTGAGGAAGAGGTCATGAAAAAATTAACGTTTGAAGAACATAAATCTATTTTTACAAAAGCAATTGTGGGACAGCTTGCGTAAAGTTGTGTATTTTGGTAAATTGGAATTAAGAATCATAAGTAGGAGGATAATATGATCCTAAAGACAGGTGAAAAAACTATTGAGATCAATCAAGACGGTGTTTTGGTTGACGGTCAGCAAGTAGCTCGAGGAGAGTTTAGTTACTTTTTTACTGACCAGCCGGCAGATAGCACTTTTCATTTGGAACCCAAAAGCCAGGAACCTGTAGTGGGTATGAAGCTGGTGGTGTTTCAAAAAGGAGAAGAGCATCCGGTTTATCAGAGTTTTCCAATCACTGAAATACAATAAAACAGCCTTGGCTTACCAACGCTGTTTTTTAATTTTAAATAGATTTTACATTTGAAATGTTCTGGCTCGGCTCATGTCAATGCCCAGTTTGTTTGCTGCTTTGAGTATTTTTTCGTTTAGTCTAGTTTTTAATCCTTGAAAACCACCATTTTGGGCAATTGTTTCTATGCTGAAGTTGCCTTTTTTGTCTGAAAATTCAGATTGAATTTGAGCGAGGATACCTTCATTTTTTATTAAATGGACTTGTATTTTTTGAACACTTTCAACAAGCTCTTGCGCTATTGTTCTAGCTTGCTCAGTCAGTACTGTGTCAGGAAGGCTAATAATTCCTTGTAGAACGTTGGCGACTGTTTCCTGTAGTGGTAGTGTTTCATTTTCTTTTGCAGCTTCAACGTCTTGGCTCAAGAAATCCTCATCAGTTAGTCTAAAGGCCATGTTTTTGAAGCCAGCATTGGCAAGCATGTCAGCGTCAAAGACAACTCGGTCAACATTATCTTGTGGCTCAGGAAAGCGTTTGCCTTTGTTTAGCATAACAAGAAATGGATGATTCATGTGTCTTTCAACTGCTTCTAGTGCTTTTTTCTTTATTTCTGGAGTAATAGTGACGCCTTCGAAGACTTGGCCAGTCAATTTATCTATGGCTATGTCTGCGTATTCTACTCCTTGTTCATGATGTTCCAAAAGTTGTGATGCTATTTTGCCAGCGTCATGTTCAATGGTTGCAATGATTGCGGCGGTTCTTTCTTCTGGTGATAAATTTATAGCATCAACAAGTTCAACAGCATAACCAAAAACAATTTTATTGTGGGTGTCTAGATTGGAGCGTAAGCCTTTTTTGCTTGGGTCAGCTTCAAGGTCTCGGTCGTATTGAGATTCTCTTAATTCAAAAACTGGTTTGAACTGTTCAGCAATTCTTTCAATTTTTTTGTCTAATGGAGGAACAAGTTCAATTTTTACATTTGAACCTCTTTTTTCACCAGCTTCTTGTTTTTCTGGTTTTGGTGGTTGGTCTTGAAGTGAATTAGCCATATAAAGGTTTATGTTAAGCTTAGTTTTATGTTATAATATATTTAGAAAAAAAACAAATAAAAAACAAATATGAAGTCATTTGAAGTGGTTACTTTTGGTAGTGCCTTGAAAGACATAATGTTTTACAGTGATGAAATTGAAGTTCTGAAAAACAGTAAAGATGTAACCAAACAAAAATTGATGGCAGTTGAATATGGAGCAAAGATGCATATCAATGAGGTTTTTGTGAATTATGGTGGTGGCGCTTTGAATGTAGCGGTTGGTTTGAACAATTTTGGTATACGAGTAGCTCCAATGGTTAATGTTGGCAAGGATCTTGTTGGCAAGGAAATTTTTTCATATTTGAAAGGTTTGGGAGTAAAGACTTCATTGATGAATGTTGATCATCAGCGTAAAACTGGATTTTCATTAATTTTGACTGACAAGAAAACTAGAGAACATACGATCTTTACTTACAAAGGGGCAAGTAACTTTTTGGAAGCTAAGGGATTGAGAAATTTTAGAACCAAGTGGATGTATCTTTCTTCTTTGAATAGTCATGACTGGGCCTTGCAGGTAGACAAGATTATGCGTCAGACGCGTCGAGATGTTAAAATATTTTGGAACCCTGGGTCAATGCAGTTAGAAGAGCATGAAAAATTGGTTCCGTTTTTACCATTTGTTGAAATTTTGATGTTGAACAAGGATGAGGCAATTGAATTGGTGAAGAATGAAAAACCAAGAACAACTAAAGCTAAGTTAAATGATGTAAAATTCTTGTTGAACTCTATTGTAAAAATGGGTCCACAGAAAATTGTGATTACTCAAGGTGAAAAAGGGGTAAGTGCCATTGATGAACTTGGGAAGTATTATTATATTCCGTCACAGGCTGTGAAAAAGAGAATTGTTGATACGGTTGGGGCTGGTGATTCTTTTTCTTCAGGTTTGTTGGCTGGCATGGTTAGATATGAGGATTTTCATAGAGCTCTGAAATTGGCGGTCAAGAATAGCTCTTTTGTTCTGTATCGTATAGGGGCTCAAAATGGTTTGTTGAAAATAAAGTTATAAAAATATATAAATTAAAAACGGTTACTAGGATTAGTAACCGTTTTTTTGTTTGTTAACCGGCAAGTACAGCTTCCAGTTTTTGGAGTTCTTGCTCGATCTTGTCGGAAAGCTTGTCGATTTCCTGAATGTAAAGGCCGTGAGCTGGGTTGACCTGATTGTTGTCTCGGAGCCAGGGGAGGATAACCTCTCTGGTCTCATTGATCTTGCGATGGATCTTTCGCAGCTTGCAGCGACTCAGCGTTCGAACGTTGTGTAGTCTGTCAGCAGCCTTGACGAGCTTGGTGGGAACCTTGGTGCTCGACAGAAGTCTTTGCCACGGATCATTGTTGCATTCTGTTTTCTTGGGCTTTGTCAATTCCCATGAAACGATTGCGATATCTTGGCTAACCTGGTCGAAGATGAAGTGCAGATGGCGCTTTTGCGCTATGTACGTATCTTCCATCAGGTCATGGAGTAGTGCAGTGCAAACCAAAATGGTCAGTCTGAATTGGTCGTTGATGTTGACTTCAGTCAGAATGATCCAGGCGACCATCTTCACGTGTTCGAAGTATCGACTACCATCATCACGTTTTTGAGGCCGGTGAGCTTCCTTGGCGATGTTGTAGGCGACTTCGATGCAGGTGATCAGCCGGTCGTCAGTGATCTTTTCTTTGACTTTGTCGAAAAACTCTTTCCTATTGGGTCCATGGATAGGGTCCATAATGCCCTCCTTCAATTGAATTGTAAAAGAATAGTATATTATACAATTTAGAAATAATTTGTCAATACTTGTAGGTAATGGAACTTTTTTTTGTGTTGAAAAAATGCTAAAATGGTATTAGTAATAAATTTGGTAAAAAGAAACCATCTTACATATGAATTTTAAAAAATTTTCTCTTGATGATCCTGAGACATTTAAATCTATTGCTGGTTTGATTTTGCTAATTAATATATTAGTGTTAGCTTTTTTGAAAATTTATAATCTTACGGTTAATGTCCAAAAAGATATTTCGGGGAAGGGGTTTGTTTATGGAAGTTCTTTTGTTTTGTTTATTATTGGTTTTGCTTATTTGAGAATAAAGTTTAGAAAAAGCAAATACAATTTACTTATTTTGTTAGGAGCGTGTTTGTTAATGTTAGTTGGGTTATATATAGCGATTTATTTTAAAATTAATTATTAAAAATTATATGGCAAAGATTAAAGTGGAAATTTCGGCACACCATCTTCATCTGACAAAGCAAGATTTGCATCAGTTGTTTGGTGATGGTTACGAATTGACCAAGGAGAAACATTTATCTCAACCTGGTCAGTTTGCTGCCAAGGAAGTTGTTACTCTGGTTGGACCAGATGACAAGATTGACGATGTGAGAATTATTGGACCATGTCGAGGCCATACTCAAATTGAATTAGCTCGAAGTGATTGTTTTCATTTGGGGATCAAGGCGCCTTTGCGTTTGTCTGGCAAGGTTATTCGGTCAGGTGCTATTAAAGTGGTAGGGCCAAAGGGAGAGTTGGATCTTGAAGAAGGAGCAATTGTTGCAAAACGACATGTGCATTTGAGTTTAGAAGAGTCTAGTAATCTAGGCTTATCAAATGGACAAAATGTTAAGGTTAGGATTGATGGACCTAGGGCTTTGACGCTTGAAGAAGTTGAGGTTCGTGTTGATGAAGAATTTGAATCAGCTGTTCACTTGGATACAGATGAGGCCAATGCTGCTTGGGTAACAAAAGAAACACAAGCAGAAATAATCGTTGATTAAAAGTTATTATGAAACAAAAATTTATACTAGTGATAAACGCTGGTAGTTCAAGTTTGAAATTTAAACTTTTCAAAGAAGATCTAAGTGATGTGGCTAGTGGTATAGTAGAGAAAATTGGAGCAAAGGGTTCTTTTATTGATTTTAAGTTTAAAAAAACAAGTGAAAAAAGAGTTTTGACTATAAAAAATCATGACCAAGCAATTGAAGCTGTTATTGATGTTTTGCATGAAAATAAAATTGACTTTTCACAGATTGTTAAGGTTGGTCACCGAGTTGTGCATGGTGGAGAGAAATTTGTTAAACCGGCTGTGGTGAATGCCAAGTTTTTGAAAGAAATAGTACAGTTTAATAAATTGGCTCCACTACATAATCCAAATAATATTGCTGGAATCAAGGCATGTTTGAAACTTTTACCAAATGCTAAGAGCTACGCGGTTTTTGATACAGCTTTTCATGCTTCAATCCCTGATTACGCATTTTTGTATCCTTTGCCATACAAGATGTACACAAAGCACAAGGTGAGACGATACGGTTTTCATGGAACGTCACATCAGTACGTGAGTTTGGTAGCAGCCAAAAAACTAAAGAAGGTAAAACCAAATTTTATTACGTGTCATTTGGGAAGTGGTTGTAGTATTACTGCAATTAGAGATGGTTTGTCAGTTGATACTTCAATGGGATTTACACCACTTGAGGGGTTGATGATGTCTACTCGTTCAGGAGACATTGATCCAGCTATAATCTTTTATCTGAAAAGAGAAGGAATGACAGAGAGTCAGATTGACCGATTGTTGAATTTTGAGTCAGGCTTGAAGGGGGTGTCCGGGATGAAAGATATGCGAGATATAATGATTGCAAATGGATACAAAATCCCTGGTTACAAGTCACCTGTCAAGTTTACAAAAGAACAAAAGTATTTAGCCAAGGTGGCTTTGCAGATGTTTGTTTATCGAGTGAGAAAATATATCGGTGCCTATACTGCTGTGATTGGTGATGTTGATGCAATTGTATTTACTGCTGGTGTAGGAGAGAGAAACAAGGATGTGCGTGATTTGATAGTCAAGAACTTGAAACATAAACCAAAGGTGATGGTTATTCCGACTGATGAGGAATACATGATTGCAGCTTTGATTTAAGTGATGATCAAAAAATTGTTTGCAACAAAATTTAGTTCCATAACTTCAGCGGCTGTAGTAATTGCAGCGGCTGGTTTGCTTAGTCGAGTTTTGGGAATCGTTAGAGATCGAATTTTGGCAGGCGAGTTTGGGGCAGGTAATGAACTGGATATTTATTATGCAGCTTTTCGTGTGCCTGATTTGGTTTATAATTTGATTGTTCTCGGTGCTTTGTCAGCTGGGTTTATCCCAGTGTTTGTTAGTTTGCTCAGAGATGATGAAAATTTTAAATACAAAGCCAATCAAGTGGCTTGGGATCTAGTGAATAATGTTTTGAATATTATCGCGCTGTTTCTCTTTGTTGTTTGTTTGTTGTTGGCAGTTTTGACTCCTTGGTTGGTGCCACTCATAACTCCTGGTTTTTCTGGCGAAAAGTTACATTTAACGATTCAAATAACTAGGATTATGTTTTTGAGTCCGATACTGCTTGGACTTAGTGGTGTCTTTGGGGGCGTGTTGCAAGGTTACAAGAGGTTTTTGTGTTTTTCCTTGGCTCCCGTTATGTATAACTTGGGAATAATTTTTGGAGCAGTTTATCTAGTTGATATTTTTGGTTTATTTGGGCTGGCATGGGGAGTTATTATTGGAGCAATGTTGCATCTCTTGATTCAGGTTCCAACGGTGTTTCGTTTAGGGTTTTTGTATAAGCCTATTGTGTGCTTCAGAAATTCTGAGTTTTTGAAAATTGTGAAATTGATGGGCCCAAGAATTTTGGGGTTGGCTAGCACTCAGTTCAATTTGATTGTTATAACAATCTTTGCGTCTACGTTGGCGGCGGGAAGTTTGGCGATTTTTAATTTAGCGAATAATTTGCAGAATTTTCCGATTGGCTTGTTCGGGGTGTCGTTTGCAATTGCAGCTTTTCCAACACTGTCCAAGACATTTGCTATCAAGGACATGAAAGAGTTCAACAAAACTTTCCAGAATACTCTAAAGCAGATTTTGTTTTTTGTAATACCTTTTTCAATCCTGTTTATAATTTTGCGAGTTCAGATAGTTCGAGTTGTTTTGGGTGCTGGTAAATTTGATTGGCAGGACACAGTTCTCACAGCAAACTCTTTGGGTTTCTTTTGTATGAGTTTGTTTGCTCAGGCGTTGTTGCCACTTTTGGCAAGGGCTTTTTATGCTCGGCACAATACAATGGTTCCTTTTGCGGCAGCTTTTGTAAGTTTGATTACTAATGTTTTCTTGAGTTGGTGGTTGATCGGTGAAATGGGTGTGCTCGGGTTGGCTCTAGGTTTTTCTATAAGTTCAATTGTTAATTTGGTGATCTTGGTTGCTTTCCTTGTTCGTGATGTGAAGGGGATTGTGAAGAATGGAATTTTGAAGTCACTGGCAAAGGTTTCTTTTGCGGCCTTGGTAATGGGTGTTGTCACACAGTATGTGAAGACTTGGTTGGGGCATACAGTTGATATGCAAAGTTTTGTAGGAATATTGACTCAGGGGTTTGTGGCTGGAATCGTTGGAGTATTGATATTTGCTTTGATTAGTTACTGGCTGAAGACGGAAGAGTTTTTGAGTTTTTTGGGAAGTTTGAAGAAAAAGTTATTGAAAAAGAAATTTAGTGTTGAAAAGGAGGGGATTAGTAGGGTTGAGTAAAAATTTATTTAAAAAGTGAAACCCCAGAACGTTGATGTTCTGGGGTTTGTTGTAGCGCGAGGGCTACTTGCGGGGCTCACGGAAGTGGCCACCGCTCTTGGCGTCGAGACGCTCGAGGATTTGGAATCGCAGGCTGGTCCAGAATTTCGACCAGTCGAACTGATCTTCGATTCCGTAGCGCCGTGTCAGCTCGCGCCAGGGCTGGTTGAGTCCGGCGGTACGAGCTTCGTTGTCGTAGTCGTTGAACGGAGGGGTGATGATGATGTTGTCTTCTCCCACCAGTTCTTTCCACCAGTCGTCGTGAGCCATCAGCTTGGAACGGGTCGTGATGACGATGACTGTGAATCCCTGAGCCAGCGCAGTTTCGAGTTGACCGGTCTTGTAGATTTCGAGCGGTTTGCGGTTGGGCTGGGGGATGGTGGTGAAGGGCTTTGCGCCTTTCTTCATGGGGTAGGTGCTGAAGATGTCGGAGGTGCTGAAGACTGCCAGTTTTTCGTTTGTCACGGTTCTTGCCTCTTTGATGCCTTTTGAAATGAGCTTAGGTAACCTTATAATTATATCACATATTAGTGAATTTGTCAATGTCTGGGTATCTTGGGTTGATTTTTTGCTAAAATTTGGTATTATTGGCATATATATGATGGAAAAAACTAGAAATTTTTGTATTATTGCTCACATTGATCATGGGAAGTCTACATTGGCTGACCGGTTTCTTGAGGTTACGAATACGATAGACAAGAGAAACATGAAAGCTCAGTTGCTAGATACTATGGAACTGGAGCGCGAGCGAGGGATTACTATCAAACTACAACCCGCCCAAATGGACTATGAAGGTTATATTTTGAATTTGATTGATACTCCAGGTCATGTGGATTTCAATTATGAAGTGTCTCGATCACTTGCTGCGGTTGAAGGTGCAATTTTGTTGGTTGACGCTGCACAAGGAATTCAAGCACAGACTTTGGCCAATCTTTATTTGGCTATTGAACAAGGTTTAGAAATTATTCCAGTATTAAATAAAATTGATTTGCCGGCCGCTGATGTGCCTCGTGTAACCAAAGAAATTATAAATTTGCTTGGCTGCAAAGAAGAAGATATTTTGAAATGTTCTGCCAAGACTGGTGAAGGTGTGGAAGAAATTTTGAAAAGAGTTATTGAAAAAGTTCCAGCTCCCGCTGATGATAAAAATGCACCAGTGCAAGCTTTGATCTTTGATTCATTTTATGATGAATACAAGGGTGTAGTTGCATATGTTCGTGTAAATGCTGGAAAATTGGTCAAGGGAGATGATGTTTACATGTTGGGTACCACTGCTGAGGGAGAGGTTCTTGATTGTGGTGTTTTGAAACCTGACTTGAGTTCGCGTGATCATTTATCAGCCGGTGATATTGGATACATTGTGACTGGGTTGAAAGAAATTGAAAAGTGTCGAGTAGGTGATACTGTTACTCTGAGCAAGAATAAAGTGGCGATTGATGCTTTGCCAGGTTACAAAGAAGTAAAGCCAATGGTTTACGCTGGTATTTTTTGTTCTGAAGGTAATGAATACAATGAACTGCGTGAGGGAATTGGCAAATTAAAACTTAACGATGCCGCTCTTGTATATGAACCAGAGAATTCACCAGTGTTGGGCTTTGGTTTTCGTTGTGGGTTTTTGGGAATGCTCCATTTGGAAATTTTCCAAGAAAGATTGCGAAGAGAGTTTGACTTGGATTTGATTGTGACCGTACCAAGTGTTGCGTACAAAGTTGTGTTAAAACCTGGTTCAAAATTTCCTGATAATATTAAATCTGAACAAAAATTAAATGCTACTGACTATTTGATCAAGAATCCAAATGAGTTTCCTGATCCGACCAATATTGATCACATGCAAGAACCGATTATGAAAGTTGATATTGTAACTCCTGCCGATTATATGGGAAACATCATGACTTTGGTTCAGGATAGTCGAGGTTCATATTTAAATACTGAATATATTGATGAGAGTCGGGTAATTTTGCATTACAAGATTCCGTTGGCTATGTTGATTGTAGATTTTTATGATAAATTGAAAACCGTAAGTTCTGGGTATGCATCAATGAGTTATGAGATTGATGTTTATGAAAAAGCTGATTTGGTGAAAATGGATGTGCTTGTTGGTGAGGAGCCGATTGAGGCATTTGCTTCGATTGTATACAAGGATTCATCTTTCAAGACTGGGAAGAAGATTGTTCAGAGTTTGAAAGAAACAATTCCAAGACATCAGTTTGTGGTCAAGATTCAAGCAGCTCTAGGTGGCAAGATTGTGGCCGCTGAGCGTATTTCAGCCTTGAGGAAGGATGTAACAGCTAAATTGTATGGTGGTGACTACAGTCGTCGTCAGAAGCTTCTGACCAAACAGAAAAAGGGCAAGAAGCGTATGCTTGAGATGGGCAAGGGCAAAGTCAGAATTCCACCTGAGGCGTTTCTGGCAGTTATGAAGAGATAGATATACTTATATAACAAAGAGTGGCTAAGATTAGTCACTTTTTGTGTTGTTTTTTGAAAAAAATTAACCTTGACAAAAGTGATAAAATAAGCTATTATTTAATGTTCTAGTATTTTTTGGAAGCTACAAAACTACTGAATGGAGGGCAAAATGAAAGTTGCTATTTTGTCAGACATCCATGGCAACTTGCCAGCTCTGGAAGTAGTCGACAAGGATTTGGCGTACCAGAGACCGGATGCGATTTACTGCTTGGGGGATACCGTAGGTTACGGTCCCTACCCTGGGGAGTGTGTGGACTGGGTAAGAGAGAAAGCAAATATCGCGTTGCAAGGCAATCACGATCATGCCATGTATGACGATGATATTCTCCGTTACTTCAACCCGCCGGCGATGTTGGCTATGGGGTATACTCGTGACCGACTGACACCGTATCAGCGTGAGTTTTTGCAGGGATTGCCAGTTGTTATGGCGATCAAGATGCTTAATCTGACACTGGTTCATGGAACGTTCACTAACCCGTGGGCGTGGAAGTACATTCAGAACGAAGGTACGGCCTATGATGAGCTGTTGGCATGTCCAACGCAGTTTCTCTTTTATGGTCATACCCATCAGCCTGAGATTTACACCATGGGTCAGGGGTTGCGGACGGATCTTCATCCAGGCGTTCCGCTTGGTTGGCAAAGTTTGTCGACAACGTACCAGCATGCTCTCAACGTTGGGAGTGTGGGACAGCCGCGAGATCGTGACCCGCGAGCGTGTTACATGACGGTCGAGGTTTACAAGCGGCGATTCAAGGTTCAGTACCATCGGATCGCTTATGACATTCCTCGAATGTTTCAGGCGGTTTGTTTGGCTGGCCTCGAAGGTCACCTGAGTAGACGTTTGTGGCAAGGTCGTTAGAAAACATAATCACTACTCTTAGCACGTAAGAGTAGTGATTTTTTTTGTAATTTTGGTTGTTTAGTAAATCATTGCACCCATTGTCCACATGAGCATTGAGACGATCATCATAACGATAACCAATATCATAACAGTTTTTTGTATTTTGCCTTGTTTCATAGTAAAATGGTGAATAGCTTAATTAAGAAATTAAAATTAAAATAAATGAAAAAGTGGGAAGTAAAAGAATGGGACGTAGGAGAGTTGCCAGTCGATCTAAAAGGGTTTCATCCATTAATTGCACAATTATTATATAATAGAGGTCTAAAAAGTCAATTTGCGATAGATTTGTTTTTCGAACCAGGATATGAAAAAGTTCATGATCCTTTTTTATTTAAACCAATGGAAAAGGTGGTGAAGAGACTCTGGCAGGCGATTGAAAAGAAGGAAAAAATATTAGTTCACGGTGATTATGATGCTGATGGTGTGACCAGTTCAGCTTTGATGTTTAGAGCTTTGAAGATGTTGGACGCTGACGTCGATGTGTTTATTCCACATCGTGAAGATGATGGGTATGGTTTGAATCCAGACAACTTGAATAAGTTTGTTGAAGGTGGAGTGAAAGTTTTGGTCACAGTTGATTGTGGGATTACAAATGTAAATGAAGTGAAAGCATTACAAGATGCTGGAGTTGATGTTATTGTAACGGATCATCATGATGTTCCGGAAAAATTACCTGAGGCTTTTGCGATATTGAATCCAAAAGTAAAAGACATTGGTTATCCGTTTCCTGGTTTGTGTGGTGCAGGTGTTGCTTTCAAGTTGATTCAAGCTTTGATGAGGGATGAAGCAAAGATGAAAAAGTTTGAAGCAAAGTTACAGCCCTATGGTGGTGTGTTTGGTTATGAAAAATGGCTTCTTGATATCGTGGCAATTGCAACGGTTGCAGATATGGCGCCTTTGATCGATGAAAATAGAATTTTTGTGAAATGGGGATTGATTGTTTTGCAACAAACTAGACATGCAGGTTTACAAAAACTATTAGAGATTATTAAACCAAGACAAATAGATTCATTTACTATTGGATTTCAGATAGGTCCGAGAATAAATGCAGCGGGTAGAATAAACCATGCTAGTATGGCTTGGGATATGTTGGTGACGGATGATCCAGTGGAGGGTGAGAGATTGGCTTGGGAGTTGCAAAGTATTAACAAGGATAGACAAAAAATTATTGAAAAAGCGATGGAGCAAGCTAGAGAGCAGATTGGTGATGTTGAAAACAAGCGATCATTGTTCTTTTTTGATGAGGAGTGGAAGCCAGGGGTTGTGGGTTTGATTGCTGGAAGAATGGCAGAGGAGTTTTATCGTCCAGTGTTTGCAATGACAACTTCAAATGATAGTGTAGTTGGCTCTGGTCGGAGTGTGGCAGGATTTAACATTACAGATAGTTTGCATCAAGTGAGTGAGCTTTTGGCTCGTTATGGTGGACATGAAGCGGCTTGTGGGTTTACTTTGAGTGGTGTTGATGTGAGACAGAACTTTGAAAAAAAGTTGAATGCGTATATTGAAGAAGCTTTGAAGGGGGTGAAACTGGAACCAACTTTGGGTATTGAAAGAAAGGTAAATATAAGTGAGTTGGACTTTGAGATGTTGGAGCAATTGGAGAAATTTGCACCGTATGGTGAAGGAAATAGTAAACCATTGTTTTTGCTTGAGGATGTTGAAATAACGGCAATAGACAAGATTGGCAAGGAATCAACTCATTTGCGACTACTTGTAAAACAAGATACGCCAATTTTGTACAAAATGTTGTGGTTTGGCAAAGCAAAGGAGTGGGCGGATGTGTTAAAAGTAGGTGAAAAGGTGGATGTTGTGTGTGAAATGGGTATCAATAGATGGAATGGAAGCAAGGAATTTGAGTTCAAAGTTGTGGATATGAAACAACAAAAGGCTTGAAATTTTTTTAAAATCGCGCTAGAATTGAAGCGGGATTTTATTTTTTAAATATAAATTTATTTATGTTAAACAAACTATGTGCGAGGGTGACCTCAATTGTTAAGCAGGCTGCTTGGAGAAGAAGTGTGCTTTTTTTAGTATTTTTGGTAGTAGTTCTTATTGGAATGCCTTTTGTTCAGGCAAGTGAGACTGAGCCAGTGATGGCGATAGATGTCCTAAATGAAATGAAGGCTGAACAGGCTATTGATGCAGAGCACGTAGTCGATGTTGAACATGTTGTTGAAACTGAGCATGCTGCTGAAGGTGGGCATGGTGCAGAAGCAGCCCTGACATTTTTTTGGATTGCTATTATTTTGCTATTTGCTAAATTATCAAGTTTGATAGAAAAGTTTGGTCAACCGGCTGTTCTTGGTGAATTGATCATGGGTGTTATTCTGGGTAATCTGTTTTTGCTGGGAATTACTTTTTTTGAAACAGTTAAACATAATGATATTATTTTGTTCTTGTCAGAACTGGGGGTAGTGATTTTGTTGTTCCAGGTAGGTTTGGAATCAAATATTAATGAAATGAAAAAGGTTGGTGGAAAAGCTTTTGTTGTGGCGATTATCGGTGTGGTAGCTCCATTTATTTTGGGAACCTATGTGGTTGGGCCACTTTTGATGCCAGGACTTAGTTCAAATGCTTATCTTTTCTTGGGAGCTGCTTTGACTGCGACGTCAGTGGGCATTACGGCTAGAGTTTTTCAGGATTTGGGCAAATTGCATACCAAGGAAGCCAAAATCATTTTGGGTGCTGCTGTGATTGATGATGTAATGGGTTTGATTATTTTGGCAGTTATTTCTGCTATGGTTACACTTGGCGCAGTAAGTATTGGTATGGTTAGTTGGATTATTGCCAAGGCAGTTTTGTTCTTGGTAGGTGCGATTGTTTTGGGACAGGTTTTTGCCAAACAAATTGGAAAATCATTTGCCAAGATAAATACTGGTGTTGCGATGAAGTTTACGATTGTTATAAGTTTTGGTTTGATTTTTTCATTCTTGGCACAAAAAATTGGTTTGGCTCCGATCGTGGGTGCTTTTGCGGCCGGTTTGATTCTTGATCCCGTACATTTTAAGTATTTCAAAGATCATAAGATGGTAGAAGATGTGAAAGAGGCCGTAAAGGAAGTGCGCAAGGATGCAAAGGAAAAAGTGAATAGGGTTATTGCTACACATTCACATAGACACATTGAAGACTTTATTGAACCGCTTGGTCATTTCTTGATTCCTATTTTCTTCGTAATGACAGGTATGAGTGTTAATCTTGAAACTTTTAAAGATCCAAGGATTATAATGGTTTCATTGCTTGTAACTGTAGTAGCGTTTATTGGTAAATATATTTCAAGTTTGTTTGTTGGTAAAGGTATTAGTAAAGCAATCGTTGGTTTTGGGATGGTGCCGCGTGGAGAAGTTGGTTTGATTTTTGCTACGATTGGTAAATCTCTTGGTGTAGTGAATGATGAAGTGTTTTCAATTATCGTAATAATGGTAATTTTGACAACCTTGTTGACACCGCCGATCTTGAATATGCTTTTGAAAAGACAGAAATCTGATTAGTGTTTTGTTGTAAAAATTGATAGAATGTAGGTATTAATAAGAATATTTATGAAGTTAGTGATTAATACTGATGGTGGTTCACGTGGTAATCCTGGCCCAGCGGCTATTGGTTATGTTATCAAGGATGAAACCGGAAAACTTTTGGCAGCTGATGGGCAGTATATTGGTGAAACAACAAATAATCAGGCTGAGTATCAAGCCGTTGTGATCGCGTTTGAAAAAGCAAAGGAACTTGGTGGTACTGAAATTGAATTGAATATGGACAGTGAACTGGCTGTAAAGCAGTTGTTGGGTGAGTACAAGGTGAAAAATCAAGATTTGGCACAACAGTTTTTGAAAATTTGGAATTTATATAATCAATTTAAAAAAGTAAAAATAAATCACGTCTACCGAGAAAAAAACACAGAAGCTGATGCTCAGGTAAACATTGCCTTGGACAAGGCCTTGAAAGGGGAATAACGGTGCGTTCAATCATTGTTTTGATGACAATGGGTGGTAGTGGTCTAGTTTCTATCGGACTGATTGGGTGGTTGATCGCTAGTGGTTCAACCGCAAGTTCGTGGGGAACGGTGGCCCTGGTTGGTCTTGTTGCTATGTTGACTGGTTTTTTCGTGGGAATCTTGGATTCAAAATAAAAGAGGTGATTAGATATATAACTTCTTGGCAAAACTGCCAGGGAGTTTTTTTTGTATTGACGAATTGAGTCATTTGTGATTAAATGCTTTGTTAAACCGTTCAAGGAGGTGGTTATGAAGAGAAACTTCATTTATATTGTGCTCCTGCTTGGTGTGATAGCCGGGTTTGGGGTGATGCTGTTTTCCGTTTCTGCAGACCTTTTCTCCTTTGTCCTCACGGGACATGGGTTTGAGGTCTACTCTGTGTCAGATCGGATGATGGCAGCAGCCATTGGACTACTGACTGGTTCAGGGTGTCTGATGTGCGGAAGCATGTGTGGTTTCTGGTCGAATGGTTCGTCCGGACCGCCAATGGTTGAAAAAGAATAAAAACAATACTCGTTAGATCTCAATCTAGCGAGTATTTTTGTTGGATTGTGGTATAATTTAAGTATTATGAAACGCAAAGTTATAACAATTAGTTTGGTTTGTGTCTTTTTTGTGCTATGTGGCTTGATGGTTTTTAATTTTGAAGTGGAAGCTACAAAAAATCATAAAGTAGCTGGTTGGGCATGGTCTGAGAATATTGGTTGGTTGTCTTTGAATTGCTACAACGAGGGTTTGTCGAATCGATGTATGCGAACTGATTATGGTGTTGATTATGACAAAAACTTGGCTGAATTATTTGGTTGGGCGTGGTCTGAGTATGGTGGTTGGGTTTGTTTTGGTCGAACTTGCCATGACTATGAGCCTGGTCTCAAGAGAACTATAGTTGAACTAAAAGAAAATGGTTTGTTGAATGGTTGGGGCAAATGGTTACAGCTCAGAGATGATGGTTGGATAAAATTTCAAGGAAAGTCGGTTCAGGTTGATGGTGCAAAGTATTCTTGTCGTAATTGCTATACTCCCAAGTCTACAGGTGTCAAAGAGTGTGCTTTTTGTTTTGGGTCATCATTTTTGAATGGGAGCAAAGAACTGTGTCAAAGTTGTTCAAGTTGTCGTGGTGATACTTGCCAGAACTGTGATGCTTGTTATGAGTATGGTGTTGCTCTAGATTATTCTACAAACAGTTTGGTTGGTTGGGCTTGGAATGGTGAAGAGCAGGATACAAGTTATGGTTGGTTGCATTTCAATCCAAGTAAGTCACAAGTAACGGTAAACGCACCATATTTGGAAACCATTGGTGGTGATATTTATGCTAGAGAAGGTGTTGGTGGGCTGACTCAGTCAATTACTCCAGATGAAAAGTACAATGCAACTTATATGATTCAGAGTAATGGTGACATTGTTCATTTTGATTCAGACTGTACTGATAATAGAGATTGTTCGTCGGCTGATTGGGTGACTGACGAAATGGATGAGTTTGATTTGCCGGATTCGGAAAATAATTATGTTGGCAATGTTGGAGCTTTGGATATCAAGGGGCTTTTGGCTGGTCAATATGGGAAAATAGAAAATATTAGTACAAGTTCGCAAATTGATTTTATGTTGGGAGGGAAAGTTTATTATAGTCCAAATGATTTACATGTTTACACAAAAACTTTTCGATCTGGACGAAATGGTGTTAGTGGTGCGGGTACGGTTGTGGTGAGAGGGGATTTGTATATACATTCAAATCAAGGTTATTATACTGCTTATCAGTTGAAAGATAGTTCTCATTTGGAGTCTGTAGGTTGGATGGTTTTGAAAAATGCTGATGGAAGTGGTGGTAATGTTTATATTTTGCCAAAGGTTACGACCGTTGTTGGCAGTTTTTACGCTGAGAACTCAATTAGCACTGGGACTTATGGTGGTAGTAGGTTTGATAGTCCATTGCAAGTAATGGGTCTTTTGGTTTCAAAGCAGTTTAATTTTGAAAGGCAGTATGCAGATTTGGATGCTCAGCATGCGGCAGAAAAGATAATTTATGATGGGCGAGTGATTGGTAATCCGCCATCAGGTTTTGCTGATTTGTCAGCAGCTTTGCCAGTTTGGACCAAGTTTGGGGAATAAAATGTGAAATAAGCAAAATATAGTGGATAAGATTTTTCCGATTTGGCTGAAAAATGTTATAATATATTTGAAATTACAGAAAAATAAAATCAGTTATCAAAATCATGATTAGGACATTACGGCTGATTTTGATATTTGAATATTTTTATAAAAAATATGGGATTATTTTCAAACAAAGGAACTGCTGATACCAACTACCTAGGCGTTGATATTGGTGGGAGTAGTATTAAGTTAGTTGAACTAACAAACAACAACGGAAGAGCTCAGTTGGTTACATATGGATATTTGGAGAGATCTCTGAATGGTGATGAAAAACTGATTGATAATCCTGACAAAACAGCGGAGTTGATAAAGAAAGTTGCATCTCAGAGCAAAGTTGTTACGAAACGAGCTATAACTGCTTTGCCGGCCTCAGCTGTTTTTAGTTCTATTATTTCTCTATCAGAAATAAGTCGCAAGGATTTGGCTTCACCAAAGAAAGTTACGGCTGCAGTTGAGTGGGAGGCTAAAAAGGTTTTGCCATTACCATTGGAAGAGATGATTTTGGACTGGAAAGTTATTGGGTCTGATAAATTGTTAAAAAGTGAAGAAGGTTCCAAGGATACAATCAAAAACTTGCAAGTGCTTTTGACTGGAGCTTCAAAGGAAGTTGTTCAAAAGTATATTGAAGTGTTCAAAAAATCTGGTTTGGAATTGATTAGTTTGGAAACAGAAGCGTTTGCTTTGGCTAGATCTTTGGTTGGCAAGGATAAATCCGTTGTCATTTTGGTTGATATTGGTGCTGTTAATACTGATGTTTCAGTTATTGAAGATGGAATTCCTTTGATGGATAGAAGTCTTGGTGTCGGTGGTCTAGAGATTACTAGACAGATTAGTACAACAATGAATGTTACAGTTGAACAGGGTGAGCAATTTAAGCGCGATTTGGCTGGGAATGCTGAGTTTGCTCAAGGGCAAAATGTGTTGCCTCCAATTATTGAAAGACCTGTACAAGCTATTATTGATGAGATTCAATATACAATTAATTTTTATTTGGAACAACCAGACAACAAGGACTCAAAGATTGAAAGAATTGTTTTGTCTGGTGGTACAGCCAATTTGTTCAACTTGCCAAAACATTTTACAGAGAAACTTGGAGTTAGAACTTTTATTGGAAATCCGTGGGCAAGAATTATTTATCCAGAAGATTTACAACCTATATTGGAAGAAATTGGACCAAGGTTGTCAACTGCTATTGGTTTAGCAATGCGCGATATTGAGTAATGTAATTATTAAACCGTTTATAACATGTCAAAGAATGACATAAGCTTACTGCCAAGTGATTTGCGTGGCAAGGAGAATGAAGAAAAGGCCAAAGTCAAGGATGCTATGGGTGATCCTAAGTTTAAGATGCATGTTCCTGGTGCTGATGCAAAGAAAAAGGTTGAGGAAAAGGTGGAAGTTAAAAAAGAAGATGATATTAGTATTGGTTTGGATCATGCGGAGCAAGAAAAACCGCAGGGTGTTTTTAAAGTTGTAAAAAAAAAGCCAACACCAGTAGCGCCTCCACCAAAACCTAAACCACAACCACTACCGCCAAAGCCAGAACCGCCAAAGGATGATACTTTTTCTATGAAGTTTCCCAAGTTTATTGAAAGATTGAGAGGGAATGGGAAGAAGGTTATTCGAGAGGCTACTGATAAATTGGAGGAAGTAAAAAGTCCACCACCTATATCAGAAGTTTTTCACAAGGATTTGGATAGTTTATCAAGAAATGATGAGCAAGCGGAGGTAAATTTGATTTCAGAAGATTATCAACAGGTAGTAAGACGAGAATTTTGGATAAGATTTAAAAATACATTGATAGTTGTATTAATTTTTGTGATAGGTTTTACAGGGACGTATGTGTATTTGAAATTAAATCGAATAGCTTTGGGTGCAGAGTATAGTTCTTTGGAGCAACAAATTTCTCAAACTGATGCAGCAATAAATTCTTATAGTTTGGAGAAAAAGCAAGCAGAGCTTTTGAAAGACCGAACACAGGTTTTGAAGATTCTTTTGGATAATCATGTTTACTGGACTCAGTTTTTGGATTTATTGGAACACAATACGGTTAATAACGTTTATTATACTAATTTTGTTGCTGAGGCTGGCGGAAGTATTATACTGACTGCTCGAGCAGCAACTTATAGCGATTTGGCTAATCAGTTAGCAGTTTTTGAAGAGGCTCCCTTTGTTGAAACAGTGGAAATAAATGGGGCAACTCAAGTGCACTTTTTGGAAGAAGCGGTGATGGATGGTGAATTACCTGAAGAGATTGATTTAAATGAAGTGGAGGGAGAGGAAGCTGTTGAAGTTGTAGAGCCCGAAATTGATCCTGATGAGGTTACGCCTGTGCAATTTAATGTGGTGTTGAAATTAAAACAAGATGCTTTGTATAAATAATTATGTTTGAAGCTAAAAACGAAAATAAGCAACAGCCGAAAGAGGTAACTCCGGTTGGTCAAACACCAAAGGTTGTTCGAACTGGCAAAATGCCAGAAAAAATAATTAGAGCAAATAATAAAAAAACTAGCGGTTTTATAACATTTGCTGAAAACTTTATTCGGTTATACAGGATTATAATGGTTTTATTCGTTGTATTGTTGTTGGTTGGTGCGGGTGGTGGTGGATATTGGCTATACCAAACAAATATTTTGGATATAAAAGGTTCTCTTGATCAAAAGATGAAGGTTCTTGATGAGAAAGAACAGGAGCTGAGTAGTTTAAAGTCAGTCAAAGTTAGTTATGATGATCTTGAAGATTCAGCTCAAAGAATATTGGATGTTTTACCTGACAAAAAAGACTTACCAAGTTTGTTTGTTCAATTGGAAGCTTTGGTTTACAAAAACAATTTGTTTCTTGAAGCGGTTGATGTAGCGGAGGCGGATCAATTGAATGAAAAGTTGGCAAAAATAAAAAAGCAAACGTTACATAAGTTGGCAATAACATTGAATTTGTCTGGTGGTGACTATTTTACATTAAAGAATTTATTAGTAGATATTGAAAAGAATTTACGTTTACTTGATATTAAATCGTTAGTATTTTCTCCTGATAGCCAAACGTACAATTTGACAGTCAATACTTATTACTTCGGAGAGAGGTATGTCCAAACAGACAGCGAGTAAAGAAAAAAGTAAAGCTTTATTTGTAGCGGTGATAATAGTAGTGGTTATCATCGTTTTGGTTGTAGTTGAACTTTTTGTTTGGAGTTTTTTGGGGTATGACGTTGAGAGTTCAGGGTCGGTGTTTTTTGCATTTGATGAACCCGAGAAGGCTAGTTTGGAAGATGAATTTAATAAAGTAAAAAAAGACTTATTGGAGGACGAAACGTTTTTGCATTTGGAAAAATTTGGTGAGTGGCCGATTATTATTTCGGAATTGGAAACTGATAATTCTGCACCATTTGAACTTGAGGTTGAAACTCCTGTGCTTGTTGATGAACTTGTTGATCCAGTAACGACGTTGACGGTAGAGTAATTAATTTATTATATAGATTGTTTAGTGGTTGTCTGAAAAACAGTCTATTTTTGCGATGTTAACAGGAACACAAAAAAGATTATTGGATTATCTAAAACAAAAGGGTGTTTTGCGTGAAAATCAAGTGGATGAAGTTGAGATGATCATGAAAAGTAGCGAGAAAAAAGATATCCGTGAAGTTTTAATTAAGGGTGGGTTTTTTGAAACAGAAAAATTGGCCCAACATGAAGCTGACTTTTTTAATTATCCATATATAAATCTATTGTCCGTCCCTGTGACTGATGAAGTGAAAAATGCATTGCCAAAGAATATTGCTGAACAGCATCAGGCTATGGTTTTCGGTCAAGAAGGAAAAAGGGTGAAGGTAGCAATTGCAAACCCAGAGGATTATGATGTAAGAGAGGCCATTGACTTTTGGGCTTCTAGCAAGGGATTGATAACTGAATATCACCTTTGTTCATATGCGGCTTGGAAACAAAAGATGGACAAAACGGATATGTTTGGTGAAGAGGTCGCTTCGGCTGTAGGTCAGGTTGAAAAAGAAAGAGAAGAAAAGTCTCTAGATGATGTGTCAACGGAAAACATTGAAGAGATTATCAAGCAGGCCCCAGTTGCTCAGATTGTTTCTATGATAGTCAAACATGCCATGGACAATAGAGCTTCTGATATACATATTGAGCCATATGAAAAATCTTCAAGGGTGAGGTTTCGTGTTGATGATCTTTTGAATACGGTTTTAACATTACCAGCACATATACATGAATCAGTTATTGCTCGTGTAAAAGTTTTGGCTCATTTGAAACTGGATGAAACGCGGGTACCTCAGGATGGGCGATTCAAATTTCAGATAAAGGATCATGAATTTGATTTGCGTGTATCTATTATGCCTTTGGCAGGACAAGAAAAGGTTACATTGCGTATTTTGGATATGTCTGGAAAGTCTTTGACTTTGGAACAGTTAGGTTTTAGCAAAAAGATTAGAGATATTGTGGATGAAACTTTGAAATTGCCATTTGGAATGACTTTGATTACAGGTCCAACTGGTGCTGGTAAATCAACGTCACTCTTTTCAATATTGAGCATGATGAACAAGGAGGGTGTGAATATTTCAACATTAGAAGATCCAGTTGAGTACAATATTCCTGGTATCAATCAAGCTCAGATTCGACCAGATGTAGAATTCACTTTTGCGTCAGGTTTGAGAGCTTTGCTACGACAGGATCCTGATATTATTATGGTAGGTGAAATTCGTGATGGTGAAACTGCTGAGATGGGTGTTCACGCTGCATTGACCGGACATATACTGTTTTCTACTTTGCATACTAATGACTCTATTGGTGCAATCCCTCGTTTAGTTGATATGCAGGTAGAGCCATTTTTGTTGGCTTCAACTTTGAATTTAGTGATTGCTCAGAGGTTGAGTCGTCGTATTTGTTCTAAATGTAGGGAGTCTTATCCTTTGCCAGAGGATATAAAGGCACAGATACGTAAAGAGTTGTCTGATGTGCCAGCTGATGCTTTGCCTGAGGGGATTGATTTGGATAGTGACTTGGTTGCTTATCGTGGAGTGGGTTGTTCTGTGTGCAAGGATACTGGTTATACTGGTCGAGTGGTTTTGTCTGAAGCTTTGCCGGTAAATAACAAAATGAAGAATCTAATTGCTAATGGGTTTCCACAAGATGAAGTAAAAGCTGAGTTGAAGAAAATGGGAATTGTTAGTTTGTTGCAGGATGGTGTGATAAAGGCTTTGCAAGGAGTAACTTCATTAGAAGAAGTGTTCCGTGTAAGTAAGGAGGTAGAAGAACAAGAATAATATATGGCTTTATATAATTACAGAGTCAAGAAAAGAGATGAAGATGATTTGATGGAAGGTTTGGTTGAAGCAGATTCAGAATCAATGGCAGTAGATATCTTGGAAGAAAAAGGGTATTTTGTTTTGTATTTGGAGCCAAAGAAAAGAGGGTTTGCTAGTTTGAAATTAACTTTGGGCGGGGTGAGTGCAAAAGATTTAGTGATTTTTTCAAGACAGTTGTCAATTTTGATTTCTGCTGGCGTGGCGGTGGTAGATGCTTTGCAAGACGTTGTGGCTCAAACAAAGAATGTAAAGTTGAAAAAAGCAATTTTGAAAGTTTCTTCTGAGGTTGAGGGAGGTGTGAAGTTTTCCGAGGCCTTGTCTCATTACCCAAAGGTATTCGATAGTTTTTTCATAAATATTATTAAATCTGGAGAAGTGTCTGGTAGATTGCAGGAAGTTTTGATTTATTTGGCAGATCAGTTGGAAAAAGATTATGACCTGAAAAGTAAAATCAAAGGAGCACTTATTTATCCAGCGTTTGTTGTTGGTAGTTTGGTCGTTATTGGTGTGCTTGTAATGATGTTTGTGGTTCCAAAGTTGACTGATATGTTGACTCAAACGGGAGCTGAGTTGCCCTTTACAACAAGAATGTTGATGGGATTAAGTGATTTCTTTTTAGGCTTTTGGTGGTTAGTATTGATTTTCTTGGTTGGATTTGGTGTTGCTGGTTATTTTATTGTGAAGTCTCCTCGAGGTAGGGCTATAATTGATAATATCAAGTTACATTTGCCAGTATTTGGTAAAATGTTTAATTCTATTGCAGTTATCAAGTTTACAAGGAGTTTGAAAACTCTTAGTTTGGGTGGTGTTGATTTGGTTCAGGGGTTGGAGATAACCGCTGAAATGGTTGGAAATACTGTTTATCGTGGTTTGATTTTGGAAACAAAAGAAGTTGTAGAGGGAGGAGGTTCAATTGGTGAGGTTTTTTCAAATAATAAAAACGTACCCAAAATGTTACCTCAAATGTTGGAAACTGGTGAGGATACAGGTCGAATTGATGACGTCTTGACCAAGATTAGTGAGTTTTATACTCGTGAGGTGAACAACTTGATTGCGAATATGATGTCTCTATTGGAACCTTTTATTATGATTACCTTGGGAGTGGCGGTAGGACTTATGATTACAGCTGTGATCATGCCTATGTATGAAATTTCCACAAATATGTGATAGAATATAGATAGGAGATTTGTAAAATATATAAGTATACAAATAAATTTTAAGTATGTTCAAAAAAACAAAAGGGTTTACGTTAATTGAGCTTTTGGTGGTTATTGCGATCATTGGGCTTTTGTCTTCATTGGCAGTTGTTGCTCTGGGCAATATCCGTGAAAAAGGTCGTGATACAAAGCGTTTAAGTGATATTGATGCTGTTAGATCTGCAATGGCATTGGCCCAGAATGAATATGGTTCATATTCAGAAGGTATTGGTTGTAAGAATGGTCAGGCTTATATTTGTACTGGAGGTAATTTGGAAGAATTCTTGCCAACACTTAAGAATTTGTTAGATCCAAGTTTTATCAAGGGAACACATAATGGTTGTGCCAGTCGATGTAATGAAAACTGTAATTATGCATTTAAGACAATTACGGAGGATTCATTCCAATTACTTTTTTACCTAGAAAATGGCGCAGGTCAATTCAGAGAAGGTGGGTGTTATGAATTAACAGAAAAAGGAATTTCAAAAGTTAATTAGTTAATAAAAAATATAATTAAAACTTTATGAAGAAAAACAAAGGTTTTACTTTGATTGAGCTTTTGGTTGTTATAGCCATTATTGGTTTATTATCATCATTAGCTGTTGTTTCTCTTGGTAATATTAGGGAAAAAGGACGTGATACAAAGCGTTTAAGTGATATGGATGCAGTGAGAACTGCTATGGAATTGGTCCGATCTGAGTACGGTGGTTATAATGAAGGTGTTAACTGTCGAGTTGGAGCTGAGTTGGATAGTTGTGTTGGTGGCACATTTGAAGAGTTCTTACCAACTATCAAGAATTTATCAGATCCTATGGGTGGAAGTAGTTGTATAAAATCTTGTATCAAGGGTTGTAATTATGCCTTCAAGGCGTTGAGTGAATCTGACTACTCTGTGTATTTCTATATTGAAGCAGGCGCTGGTCAGTTCAAAGATGATGGATGTTATATGATGACTTCAAAGGGTATTGAGATGGTCCCTGCTCGAACGGCTACAATTCGTAGATAAAATAAAAATTAAGTATGAGAAAAACAAAAGGTTTTACCTTGGTAGAGATTTTGATTGTTGTTGGTGTTTTTGGATTGATTTTGACAACTTTGGTTGTGATTTTAAATTCCAAGCAAAAAAATCTTTATGATACCAAGCGGGTGAGCGATGTTCAGGCTTTGCGTAATGCTTTGGAGGTTGTCAAAAATGAACAAGGTTCATATGACAAGGCTCTTTGTGAATTGGGCTTTGCAAGTGCTTGCGCCCAAAAATCAAGTTCTTATTTGTTACAAGTCATGCCAGATCTTGGCAATTTGAATGATCCTGCCGTATCGAATGTGCTGTGTACGAGTGGGCAGAGTTGTGTGAAGAGCGGTTGCAACTACACTATAACTTTGATGGAAGAGGATGCTTATGAGGTTTTGTTTCATTTGGACAAAGGTGTAGAGGGTGTTGGAGAGAAAGGGTGTTATCGTTTAACTCAAGAGGGTATTAGTGCTTATTAGAATTTGAATTTAAATCTTCATTTTGTATATGGATATAAAACGTTGGATAGTTTTAGTATCAATAATAGTTTTCTTTTTTGGTATTTACCAAGCAGCAGATGCAGCGACATTAGAGTCGTCTGTTGTTGCTTTTGATACTGTTACTATGCAGCGTGGTTTTCCCGTTTCAAGTGTTGACAAGAATTTCACAGTTCCGGTAATGCCAAATCATTTTTCTGAAAAGTTATCAATCAAGATAGATGAGGAAAATAATGTAGACAGGTTGCCTGATGGTAAATCCGCAGTTTCAGCTTTCTATACTTATGACTTGAAAACAAATTATTCTGGCATATTGAAACGTCCTATTTATTTATGTTTTCGAAATTTAGTTGGTCTTTCTGCTGATGCAGGCATTTATTTTTATGATAAGCATCAAGGAGTTTGGCGTGAATTGGATTCGGATTTAAATTTGGCCGAAGGGTCTATTCGAGCAAAAACTGTTTTTCCTTATGCAAAGGTGGCAGTTTTTCAAAAAAAACAAGGTGAGTTGACGGCTCATTCTGCAATTGTTTTGGACAAGAACAGCAATGAGGTGGTTTATGCAAAGAATACACAAGAAGTTCGATCAATTGCTAGTTTGACTAAGCTTATGACAGCCTTGGTTTTTGTAGAGAATAATCCTGGTTGGGACAGAGAAGTGATAATGCAAAAGTCAGATTTTGTGGGTGGTGCAACTCTCTGGGTAAAAGAGGGTGACACTGTTACAGTAAAAGATTTATTTTATTCACTGCTTGTGGGGTCCAAGAATAACGCAGCAGAAGCACTGGTTAGAGCTTCTGGTTTGACTAGGCAGCAATTCATGCTTGCTATGAACAAAAAAGCTTTGGATATGGGATTGACTCATTCATATTTTGTTGAACCAACTGGGTTGAATGAGAGGAATGTGTCTACAGCAACTGAATTGGCTGAAATTGCGAAGTTGGCTTTCAGTAATATGGATATTTTGCAAGCAACTACAACGATGTGGTATCAAGTTGAACCAGTAAATAATGATTTGAGTTATTGGGTGAGAAATACAAGTAAAAAGGTTTTGGAAAGAGATCTTTATGTTACGGGTACCAAAACTGGTTGGACTGATGAAGCTGGTTACTGTTTGGTCTCTCAAGCTAAAGTTGCTGACAGGGAATTGATTGCCTTGGTGATGGGTGCCAAGATTCGTCAGAACTACGAAGAGGTTTATTATTTACTTAAGAAATATTTATAACCTATGACTTTTCAACACAAGCCAGCAAAGAATATAATCATATTGTTAGTTTTTTTGATATTTATTGGTTTGATTTTCTTTTTGCAGATGGATCAATTTTATGCAGAGCCACCAAATGAAAATAAATTATTGGTTACGGACCACTTGAATGAGATTGATGGGCCCCAAGATTTTACAGACCATTTAGCAAGTTTCAAGAATTGGCCAGCTGATCAACTTTATTTGGAAAACGAACAGCAAGAATTGGATGCAAGAACTCTTTATATTGCCGATGGTGTTGTTCAACCATGTTTGGATGGAAATACTGCGGTTTGTGGTTTTGATTTGATGATTATATATCCAGGGGAATTATCACCAGAAGAGTGGACGGAGATTGAAGAGTTTTATTTTGTGTTAGAGGGTAAGGCTGGTTATCATTACTTTGGATCATTTGAAGGAAATATAAATAAAATTATTGAACAAGCAAAAGATTATTCAGTTAAAATTAAATAGCTATGGAACAAGAAAACGTTAGTCAACATGAGTGTCAGTGCAAACGACCATGTCACAAAATCGTAAAAATGTTTGTAATATTGTTACTTGTTGTCAGTATTGGATTAGCTGGTGTTAGTTTTTGGATGGTGAGTGAATTGAAAACGCAGTTTAATGTTTTTAAGTTTCAGTCTACTGGGGAATTGGACAAAGTAAAAGATGTAGTAGAGGATGAGCTTGATGAGTTGGGGTTGGAAATCGATAAAAGTGGAAATGAACAATTGAAATATATATCAGAAGCTGAGATGGATGAGGTTTTGAATAAAATAGAGGACGAGTTTGATAGATTGGAAGATGAAATTGAAAATTTAAATAATTAAATATTAAATAGTTTAGTCGAAAGTTTGATGACTTTTGGCTTTTAAATTACATTATGTCAGATTCATTAACTAGAATTCAGCAAATGCATCAAGAAATTATTGATGCTGGTAAAAAGAAAAAAGAATTAAATGCAGTTTTGAAGGAAGCTTATGAAAAAAGCAAGGCTTATCATGATTTAAATGAAGAAATGGAACAATTGAGAGCAAAAAAGAAGCAGCTTGAAACCGCAATCAGACAGGAATATGCGTCTGAATATAATGATTTAGAAGATATAAAAACTGACATAAAGGATACAAAAATGGTTTTGTCAGATATGATGTGGAATGAATTGATGAAAAACAATAAAGTAGAAGTACTAGACCAATATGAGAATAAATTTGTGCCACAAGTTCTAGTAACCTTGAAAAAAGCTGGATAATTTGACAAAAAGACGCATAAGCGTCTTTTTTTGATATAATAGACTTATGAAGGACAAAAAGAAAACCAAAGTGGCTATTGGTATGAGTGGAGGAGTGGACTCTTCTGTGGCTGCAGCATTATTAAAAGAACAAGGCTATGAAGTCATTGGTGTGTTTATGCATTTTTGGAGTGAAAAGGTTAAGGGGCGAGTTCGAGAAAATATTTGTTGTTCTCTTGATTCTGCTGAAGATGCTCGTCGGGTGTGTAATAAACTTGGAATTCCTTTTTATACAATAAACATGAAAGTGCCATTCAAGGAAAAGATAGTTGATGATTTTATTGCTGAGTACAAGAATTGTAGAACTCCAAATCCATGTGTTCGATGTAATCAATATATCAAGTTTGAGGAGCTTTGGAAGAAATTGAAGCCTATGGGTGTTGATTATGTTGCTACGGGTCACTACGCGCAAGTCAAGGCTGCTAAAGGTGGTGTTAGATTGGTGGCAGCCAAGGATCAGGACAAAGATCAGACATATTTTTTGCATCAGATAAAACAAAAGCAATTAGCTCATACTTTGTTTCCTGTGGGACATTTAACAAAACCTGATGTCCGGGTTTTGGCCAAGAAGTTTGATTTGTCGACTAGTGGCAAGAAGGAATCTCAGGAGATTTGTTTTGTGGCTAATGGCAAAATTGGTGAATTTTTGCAGAGATATATAAAGTTTGATTCCGGTGAGATAAAAGATGTGCAAACAAAAGAAGTTTTGGGTCGTCATGATGGTTTACCTTTGTATACAATTGGTCAGAGAAAGGGGATTGGTTTGCCTGGAGGTCCTTGGTATGTAGTCCGTCTTGGTAAAAAGGACAATACTCTTTGGGTGAGTCGGGATGAAAATGATTTGTTGAGTAATGAATTGAAAGTGAAAAAAGTGAATTGGATAAACGAGGAACCCCAGTATCCTGCAAAATTAAACTGTAAAATACGATATCGTAGTAAGTCATTCCCTTGTGTGGTTGAAAAAATGAGTAATGGTCAATTATTAGTAAAATTTAAAAAGCCTCAAAGGGCGGTAACGGTTGGACAGTACTGTGTTTTTTGGAAAGGAAAGGCTTGTATTGGTGGTGGAGTGATTGTATAAACTAATTTTTTAAAAGATCGTCTAGTTGACGGTCTTTTGTAATTGACCGGTGAATATAATTGTGATAAGTTGCTGAGTCGTTTGTTCTTTGATTGTCTAGTTGATCAGTGGAGGTACACATGATCATACCGTGTATTGACTTGATGAACAGTGAAGCTGTTCAGCTTGTTGGTGGCAAAGAAATAGCCATTGAAGCAGGTAATCCTTTTCCTATCGCCAAGAAATTTGGTTTGGTGGGGGAGATTGCTGTGATTGACCTTGACGCAGCTATGGGGGTTGGTGGTAATCGTCTGATTATCGAAAGACTCTTGAAAATAGCACGTTGTCGAGTTGGTGGAGGTATTCGAGATTACACCACTGCCAAGAAGTTGTTGGATTTAGGGGCTGAGAAGATTATCATCGGAACAGCTGCTTCTCCAGCCTTTTTGCAAAAGTTGCCCAAGGATCGTTTGATTGTTGCGCTGGATGCAGTGCATGATGAAGTGGTCATTGGTGGGTGGCAAGTGAAAACCGGTAGAGGTATTGCCATATGCATGAATGAACTCAAGGGGTTGGTGAGTGGTTTTCTCGTAACTTTTGTGGAGCGAGAAGGTCGGATGCAAGGAACCAACTTGGATCGAGCTAGAGAGTTGAGTGACTTGGCTGGTTCTGCAAAGCTGACCATTGCCGGCGGGATCAATACTCTTGAAGAGATTCGAGAGTTGGACCGTTTAGGAATGGATGCTCAGGTAGGAATGGCGATATACTCTGGCCAAATGAGTTTGGCAGATGCTGTGTCGGCCCCAATGCAGAGTGATAGATCTGATGGTTTATGGCCAACCATTGTGACTGATGAACATGGCGTTGCTTTGGGATTGGCTTATTCAAACTTGGAAAGTTTGAATGTCGCCTTGGAGCGAAAGCTTGGAGTTTATCATTCTCGCAAGAGGGGACTTTGGGTCAAGGGTGAGTCTTCTGGAAACACCCAAGAGTTGATTCGAGTTGATCTGGATTGTGATAGAGATACTCTTCGCTTTATGGTTCGTCAGAAAGGCCAAGGGTTCTGTCACCAGGATACATGGAGTTGTTTTGGTGAGACTGGTGGATTGCCAGCTCTGGCCAGAACAATTGCTCAGAGACTGCATAATCCATCGGAGGGCTCTTTTACGGGCCGGTTGGCCAACGACTCAAATTTCTTGGGAGCCAAGATTTTTGAGGAAGCTAGAGAATTGGTTGATGCTTATGAACATGGCCATGTGGTTTGGGAAGCTGCGGACCTGATTTACTTTGCAATGGTAAAGCTTTTGCAAAGTGGTGGGACTTTGGAAGAAGTCGAGAGAGAGCTCAATCGAAGAGCACTTCTCGGTGGGTCTAGACCCAAATAAAAAAAACAAAACCGAACAAACAAGTTGTTCGGTTTTAATATTGACAAAAGTGTAGCTTTGTTATAAGTTAGTAAATTCTTTAACGGTCTAAAAGGGAGGTACGGATGGACATTCAAAACAGACTTGATCAACTTTCAACGGTCTTGGCTGACAAGCAGGGTGTGTTCTATATCTTGATTTCTCAGCTGGATCCTGATGCCGTTGGTTCGGCTATCGGTTTGCAGTTTTTGGTTCAGCAGATCAATCCTGATTTGCAGATCAAGATCTTCTACTGTGGTAACGTTGGGCATCCACAAAACATGTGCTTGCTCAATCGTTACAATATGTTGGGGACTGTTCTTCGACATGTTGATGATCATGAGTTCATGCCTTGTGCTGAGGGCGTTTACTACAGCTTGGTTGATTCTTCCACGGTAAAAGACAATCGACTCGGGAAGCTCAAGGAAGCTTTCATACCGTGTGTGGTGATTGATCATCATCGCAGTGAATTGGAACTGACTGATGACATGTTTCTCTGGATTGAGGAACTTGGATCTGCCAGTACGTTGTTGGTTGAGTTGATCAGACATTACAAGGAATCTGTTAAACAAGATGTACAGCTTCCTGAGCGTTTAGCTGCAGCTTTGGCCATTGGTATCTATACAGATACCAAGGCTTTGGTGACTGGTTCAATGCGAGATCGTGAGGCTTATGGTTTCATATCTCAATTTGTACCGGTTGATCAACTCAATGCACTGATTGAGTATCCCTTGCCAGCTAGTCATTACGATAACTTTTTGTATGCTCTGTCTCATATGGAGCGGCATGGTTCTCGTTTGGTTGCTAGCGTTGGATACGTGAAACCTGAGGAAGGCGATGACCTTTCTACAATTGCTGATTACTTGATCCGTATGGATGGAACATCCATGGTGGTTGTTTGGGGGATCATCGGCAATGCTGTCAGAATCAGTGCGAGAAACATTGATTTGACAACGCCCTTGGATCGTTTTCTCAAGGAGTGCTTTGGAGAACGTTCAGGAGCCAAGTTGACACCAGAGGGTCGTGGTGAAGGCGGTGCTTTGATCGAGTTGGATCTTGGGTTCTGGCTCTCTGAGTCAACCAAGGAAGAAGTTCGAGCATTGGTTGCCAAGCAGATCAGTTCACTGATCTTTCAGGCGGGACCAAACGAATAAATAATAAAGGAGTGAACCATCGTTCGCTCCTTTTAAAATTGAAAAGCTGAAAGGTCGAGACCTTTCAGCTTTGTTTTTCTAGTGCTTCGGGAGACATTCTCCTGCCTTTAGGCAGTGTGAGCAGTCTTGGATGCACTTGGGGTCGTCGGGCCAACCCAATGTTTGTCCAGGCCACAGGTTTTCCGGGCCTCCCCAGGTTTCGCCAGTTGGCTTCAGGGGGATTTGATCACATTCTTGGCGAATGGAGCAGTGTTCGCAACTCTGGATGTACCTTGGGTCATCCGGCCACTCGTAAATGGGAACTGCAGATGAGCTCATATTGGACCTCCTGTTTGTTGTACGTACCACTTTAACTTGTAAATTATAGAGTATATCACCCGTTTTGTCAAGGTTAGATGTTGATTTAATAAATGAATTTAGCTAAAATGAGAGATATAGGTTAATAATAAATTCAAAAATATGACCGCGAATGACTTACGGGCACTGTATTTGCAGTTTTTCAAGGAAAAACAACACGAAATTATTCCATCTGCATCTTTGATTCCAGAGAATGATGCAACTGTTTTATTTACTACAGCTGGGATGCAACCATTAGTACCGTATTTGCTTGGAGAGAAACATCCTGCTGGTACTCGTTTGGTAAATGTGCAGAAATGTTTGCGAACAGTAGATATTGATAATGTTGGTGATGATACGCATCATACTTTTTTTCAAATGTTGGGAAATTGGTCTCTTGGTGATTATTTTAAAAAAGAATCAATTGCTTGGAGTTTTGAGTTCTTGACTGCCAGTGAATGGCTTGGTCTTTCTTTGGATAAACTGGCTTTTACTGTTTATGAAGGTGGGCACGGTATTGAAAAGGATGAAGAATCTTTTGATTATTGGAAAAATTTGGGGGTACCTGAGGACAGAATTGCTTATTGGGGAGAAGATAATTTTTGGTCAGCAGGGGAAACTGGTCCTTGTGGTCCAAGTTCGGAGATTTTTTATTGGTCAGGTTCTCAGCCTGCACCAAGGGAGTTTGATCCAAATGATGAAACTTGGGTAGAGATTTGGAACAATGTTTTCATGACTTATGATAGAAAAAAGGATGGGGAGTTAGTTCCTTTGAAAAATAAAAATATTGATACAGGAATGGGATTTGAGCGAACCTTGGCTGCACTTGATGGCAAGAAGAGTTCGTATGAAACTGATCTTTTTCAACCAATAATCAAAGAAATAGAAAAAATTAGTCATTGTAAATATGAGGAGAATGCAAGGGAATTGCGGATTATTGCAGATCATGTCCGAGCTGCTGTCTTTTTGATTGGTGACAAGTCGGGTGTTGTTCCTTCAAATGTGGATCAAGGATACGTTTTGAGAAGTTTAATCAGACGTTCTATTCGAATTGGTAAACAAATTGGTATTGAAGAAAAGTTTGTTTCTAAATTGGCAAAAATTGTTATTGAGAATTACAGTGATTTTTATAGAGAGTTGGAAGAAAACAAAGAAAGAATAATTTCGGAATTGGATAAAGAAGAAAATAAATTTTGGCAAACATTGGAACAAGGTTTAAAAGAATTTGACAAAGGTACTGATCCATTTATTTTGTTTACGACTTATGGATTCCCTATTGAGATGACTGTTGAATTGGCCAAAGAAAAGGGGACAGAGGTTGACGTTGAAGCTTTTGAAAAGAAAATGAAGGAACATCAAAACCTTTCACGTGCAGGTGCGGAACAAAAATTCAAAGGTGGTTTGGCTGATCATGGAGAGACAACTACCAAGTTACATACTGCAACTCACCTTTTGCATGCTGCGTTACGGCAAGTGCTGGGTGATCATGTTGCACAAAAGGGAAGTAATATTACGCCAGATCGCTTGAGGTTTGATTTTGTACATGAGGCGAAGATGACTGACGAAGAAAAACAAGAGGTTGAAAAATTGGTTAATGATTGGATTAGCCAAGATTCGGAAGTTCAATGTGAAGAGATCCCTTATAAAGACGCTAAGGATAGAGGTGTGATTGGTTTGTTTGAGGACAAGTATGGTGATGTTGTGAAAGTTTACTCAGTGGCAGATGTTTCGGCTGAGATGTGTGGAGGTCCGCATGTGGTACGGACTGGTGAGTTGGGACATTTCAAAATCAAGAAAGAGGAATCCAGTTCTGCTGGTATTCGTAGAATAAAAGCAATTTTAGAATAATGTATATCAAAATGTCGCCACAATCAGTTGGTGACATTTTTGTTACTTTTTTTTCTCTATATCGTATATAATTAAGGTATGCAGACGCAGGACAAAAAATTTATAATTCAATGCAAAAAAAGAGAGGCTCAAGCTTTGAGTCGTTTTTATGATTTATTTATAAAGAAAATTTATAAATTTGTGTATTACAAAACACATCACAAGGAAACGGCTGAGGATTTGACTAGTCTGGTTTTTACCAAGGCGTTTGAAAACATAGAACATATAGATATTACGAAAAGTTTGCAAGCTTGGTTGTATACCATTGCTCGAAATACAGTGATTGATCATTATCGAACACGTAAATCACATTTTGATATTGATGATGCTTGGGGACTATCCAGTTCTGAGCGACTTGATGAGTTGGTTGATAATAATGTTCAGCTTGAAAAAGTCAAAAAATATTTAAGAAATTTAACCTCAGAGCAGAGAGACATTGTTATTATGAGAGTTTGGCAAGGGATGAGTTACAAGGAAATCGCACAAATATTAGACAAGAGTGAGGCTAGTTGCAAGATGTCATTTTCTAGAACTATGAAGAAGCTTCGTCACGATATGCCACTCGAAACATTGTTATTGTTACTCTTTCTGAACTTTATCGTTTAATTTATATATATAATCAAACAAAATATGAACAAACAAACACAAACAATTTTGAAGGAACTTTATGCTCTTGATGAACGATTGATGGATCATGAAAAAGATTTGATAAAAATCGTGGAAACTTTGATCAAAGAAAAGCCAGAGATTGAGATTGATAAAAATTTTATTGTTAAATTAAAGAAGCAGCTAATGCAAACGCATCAGGAGATTGAGGAATCTAAACAAAAAGTGAAATCTTTTTCTTGGATTGGTGGTTTGCATAAACTTACAATGAGAACAAGTGTGATCGCGCTTACTTTGTTGGTTGTTGTTGGTGTTGGTTATGTGTTTGGCGTGAAGTATTTTAGTTTTGATGTGTCTACAAAGGTAGCAGAGAGAGGCTTTGGTGATTTGGTGAGTAATGAGATGGCCGTTGGTGAGTCGGCTGGTGTTAGTGGTGAGTCTGCTTTTGGGCTTGGTTCATTGTCAAAAACGGCGTCATCAGTTGCTCAACCTGAGAATGAAGATATGGTCGCGGTTGAAAGCATGAAGATGATTGCACCGTTTCCAGGGCGAATGGCTGATTTTGAATATAGCTATAGCGGAATTAGGTTTGATATGTCTACTGTTGATTTGCCTGTTTACAGAAGAGACAAGACACCGTTGGGCAAAAGCAAAATGTCACAAGTTCTTAATAATTTCAAAGTTGATTTGATGAATTTGCAAAGTTTTGGAGATATGAATATTCGATATTTCAGTTTGTATGAAGACAGCAAGAAAGGTTATCAGGTACATTTGGACTTTGAAGATGGAAACGTTTCAGTTTCTAGAAATTGGAATAATTATCAAGTATTGGAAAAGGAATGTTTGAGCAAGGACTGTCTTTCAAATGGAGGTATGAGTTATTCAGATGTACCAGAGGATAGTGTAGTTATTGGAATTGCGAACAAGTTTTTGCAACAACGAGGCATTGGGGCTGGTCATTATGCTAAACCTGAGGTTCAAGATAATTGGAGAACTTTGTATGCTCAAGCCAAGGACAAAGCGACTGTGTATATTCCAAGTTCAATTACGGTTGTTTATCCATATTTAGTTGATGGATTACCTGTTTATATGGAAGGTGGTGAAAAAGTTGGTTTGCAGGTTACCGTAGATCTGCATGATTTGGTTGTTAATAATGTTTATAACTTGCGAACAATGGAAATGTCTCAAACGACTTATGATTTGGAAAAAGATTTTGATAAAGTGTTGAAGTATGTTGAGCAGGGAGGTTTTCGTCCAATCTATTATGGAAATAGTGATGCAAAAGAAAAAGTAAAAATTGAGTTTTTGGACCCTGAATTAGCCTATATGCAGTTTTGGCAATACAAAGATGGTCAAAATTATGAACTGTTTTTGCCAGCCTTGGTTTTTCCTGTTAAAGACCTTCCAAAAAATGCAAATTGGCACAAAAAAAATCTCGTAATACCGTTGGTTCAAGAAATCTTGAAAGAACAAGATATGCCAAAGATAGGACCAATGCCTGTTTTGCGAGAAGTTGGTACGGCTACTGGTCTTGCTGAATAAGGGGTACTTTGATATATTTGTAAATGTAAGTAATAAGCTAGGTTTATGACTAAAAAATGTAAAGCATGTCAAGCACCAATTAGTGGGTTGTTGGCCAAAGTTTCAGCGTTTGCAGGTGTGAAACAATCTACAAAATATCCTGATTACTGTAATAAGTGTGAAGGTATGTTGGATAAGAAAAAGGGTGAATCAGAAGAGGTGGAAGTGAAAGAACCGGAAGTAACTAATCAAGAGATTGAAGCTGCTACTGATCCTACTGTAGCTCCTCCGAAGGAAGAGAAGCCAAAGTCAGAGCCGAAGCCTGGATCCCAAGAAGAAAAAGAAGAAGATTGGGCTGAAGAATTGAAGAAAAAACACGAAGGAAATATTGCTCAAGAATAAATACAAAAAAATCCGCTTTGGCGGATTTTTTGATTGGTGCAGGTGATTTGCTGAAATGATCCAGTTTTGTTAAGATAAAACAGATATAAAGTGACTTAAATTACGGTTATTTATGGCTGAGTTGACGCCAATGCTCAAACAATACAATGAAATCAAAGAAAAGTACCCAAATGAACTTTTGCTTTTTCGGTTGGGTGATTTTTATGAGATGTTTGGAGAGGATGCCAAAATAGCTGCCGGGGTTTTGGATATTGTTTTGACTGCGCGTAACAAAGGTAGTGCAAATGAAATGCCTATGTGTGGAGTTCCTCATCATGCTTTGGAAACCTACTTGACCAAGTTGCTCAAGGCTGGCAAAAGGGTGGCGATTTGTGATCAAGTAAGTGATCCTTCTTTGCCTGGAATTGTGAAGCGTGAAGTTACACAAGTGGTTACACCTGGTACAACTTTGGTAAATGCAACTTTGAACAACAAAAATAACAATTACATTGCTGCTTTGGTTTTACAAAAGAATGTTTGGGGGTTGGCAATAGCTGACTTGTCTACGGGTGAATTTCAGTTAACGGAGATGTCTGATTTTGTTTTGTTGAAAAATGAACTGTTTAGATTTAATATTTCGGAAGTTATTGTGCCGAGAAGTTTGGCCAATGACACTAGATATCAAGATTTTGTAAGTCAGCTTCGTAATGTGAATGTTTTTCAATTGTCAGCTTTTGATAAACCGTATAGTTTGTTGATTAAACATTTTAGCGTAAAAAATTTGCAAAGTTTTGGGGTTGAAGATGTGAAAGTTGGTGTTGAAGCGGCAGGTTTGTTGTTTGGATACTTGAAAGAAACTCAGAAAACTGATTTGAAACATATTACAGTATTGAAAAGATATAATTTCAAGGATTATATGGTATTGGACGAAGCCACTATTAGAAACCTGGAACTGTTTAGAACGTCTACTACGGGTGATTACCAGGGGAGTTTGTTGTCTGTGATTGATAGAACTGTAACGAGTATGGGAGGACGGATGTTGCATCGTTTTGTAATGTTGCCTTTGATACAAGCTGACAAAATAAATCAAAGATTAGAAGTGGTTGCAGATTTCAAATCAGATTTGGGGTTAGTCAAGAAAGTGAATGATAGTATAAATAAATTTAGTGATTTAGAGAGGTTGGTTGGGCGATTGGGTTGTCGTAGAGCATCAGCCAGGGACTTGATTGCATTGAAGAAGAGTTTGCAGGCTGTACCAGACTTGATTGCGTTGTTGAAAGATCGACAACCTGAGTTAATAAAACAGTTTTTGGGAAAACTGGATCCACATGAAGATTTGGTGCAACTTTTGGATAATGTAGTTGTCGATGATCCACCAGCCACTATTACTGATGGGGGAATGATCAAGGAAGGTTACCAAAAAGAGTTGGATGAACTGAGGAAAATCTCCAAGGGTGGCAAGGACTGGCTTCTTGAGTTTCAGGCAAAAGAAGTTGAGCGGACGAGTATTTCATCATTGAAAGTAAAGTTCAACAAAGTGTTTGGTTATTATATTGAAGTTAGTAATTCCAATTTGAATCAAGTTCCGGAAGAATATATTAGGAAACAAACGTTAGTAAATGCTGAGAGGTATATTGTTCCAGAGTTGAAAGAGTATGAAGAAAAAATATTAAATGCTGAGGATCGAATCCAAAGTATTGAGCAGCAACTGTTTTGGGAAACTGTAGAAAAGTGCGAAAAATATTTCGATTCCATTTTGCATGTAGCAGATACGGTTGCTTATATTGATGTGTTACTCGGATTTGCTAGGTTGGCGATGGACAGTAATTATTGTCAGCCAGAGATAGGTGATAAAGGTGAGTTGAAAATAAAAAATGGTCGGCATCCAGTGATTGAAAGTTTTCAAAAAGAACGATATGTACCAAATGATTTGATAATGGATCATGAGAAAAATGAATTTATTTTATTGACCGGACCAAACATGAGTGGTAAGTCCAGTTTTCTTAGACAAACTGCTTTGGTTTGTTTGTTGGCTCAGATTGGTTGTTTTGTTCCGGCTGAACGAGCAGCTCTCAGTGTCGTGGATAGAATTTTTACTAGAGTAGGTGCTTCTGATAATTTGGCGCAAGGTGTTTCGACTTTTATGGTGGAAATGCAAGAAGCTGCAAATATTTTGAATAATGCGACTGATAAATCATTGGTTATTTTGGATGAGTTAGGTAGGGGAACGTCAACGTATGATGGTGTTAGTATTGCTTGGGCTATGATTGAGTACATTCATGAACATTTGAGATGCAAAACTATCTTTGCAACTCATTATCATGAACTGACTGAAATTATTGATAAATTGGCTAGAGCTGAAAATTATTGTGTTGCTGTAACCGAAAATGATGGACAAGTAGTGTTTTTGCACAAAATTGTCAAAGGATCGACATCTGAAAGTTATGGTATAGAAGTAGCTAAATTGGCCGGTTTACCAGAAGAGCTGATAGCCAAGGCAAATGCTATATTATCTGGTCTAGAAAGTGGTGATAGTACTAAAATTAAACAAAAGTCAGAGCAATCAAGCCTTCCCTTTGTGGTTACACCGGAGGAGAAGAAGGTTAGTCATGCTTTGAAGAACATAGATGTTAATGAATTAACCCCCATTGAGGCTCTTCAGAAGATAGATGAGCTCCGAAAACAGTTAAAAGACTAGTTTTGACTAAAATTAGGTATTTTTTTGCCTATTTTTTTGATTGTCAAAGGCCCAAGACAAAATTGATAAAATTTGATAAAGTCTTATGTACTTTGTTCTTTTCCCATAGTGGGAATTAGTAGTGTGTCTCAACCAACCATGGAGGATCAAAATGATCAACAGGTTCAACAGTCAGTGTGCGGAGTGTCATGATCTCGAGGGATGCCTGGAGCGCATCATGGCCAAGCTGGATGGCGAGGATGTCCTCGTCGCTCAGCAGCACGTCGTGGGACTCTTTACGGAAGATCACATGCAGCATGTGTTTCCCTTCCTTCGGGAGGCGATCGACGGGCGAGTCACCGATGGCAGTGAGAACTTCATCGGGGTCAAGACGACCTGTGACCAGCTCTTCGCGCTGGGTACGGTGATCGATGACGTGATGAACTTCGAGCGGGCGTCGGATGACGACCGTGAGCGGTTCCTGACGGCCTTCGAGCCGTTCCTGGGTGACGAGGTGATGTTCGAGAGCCTGCACGACTTCTTCGACACGCACTGCGAAGTGATGGCGGAGTATCTGGTCGGGCGCATCGAGCAGCTCGACGAAGCGGGAGCGATTGACAGTGAGGTCGCCAAGGCGAACCTCAACTTCCTGCGTCGCAAGATGTCCTGGCTGGCCTTCACCGCGAAGGTGAATCCCACGCTGCGGCAGTACCCGATGACCTTCGAGTTCGTCGAGGCGCCGGAGGATCTGCAGCAGATGTACATCGGCGCCACTCTGGACTACCTCCAGACGCAGCAGCGTCTGGGCGTGGATCTCGACGGGCTGATCGGCTGGTTCAAGCGGCTGATCAACAAGTTCGAAGGGTTCGAGGCCAAGGCTCTGCCGAGGATGGTCGAGATCACTGAGCTGTCCGAGCTTCACACCTTCCTGGTGTCGAAGGCTCGGATCGATGAGCTCATCGAGCAGATTCAGCCGCGCTTCACCTTCCTGATCGAAACCGGCAACGGTAACGATCAGGCGGGTTCCGAGCTGGTCGGTCTGTTCTGCGATCTGATGATCGCCTGTCCGAACGATGAGCAGCGCCAGGGTTACCTGGATCAGTTGCTCACCGAGGACATGAAGAAGCGGGCCGAACCGATCATCGGACGGTTCCGTGAGCTGGCCAGCAATGGTGTGGCCAACGCCCCGATCTTCCAGACCTGCGTGACCTACGTGGACGGCAAGCTGGAGGAGGAACGTCAGCGCGAGGAGGAATCCCGAATCGCCAAGGCGAACCGTGCCGAGGTCGAGGACTTCCTGACCACGGACTACAGCACCGAGGCCCTTCTGGCCATGGTGAACGACTCGCCGACCAAGGCGATCCATCTGGCCGAGCTGACCTTCCGCGCCGAGAAGACTGAGGACTTCGATACCGTCATGGGGCGGATGGAGGTCCTGGCGCAGGAGGATGAGGAGTATGCGAAGGTGTACGAAGCGGCCAAGCTCGCCTCGAGCGGTGGCAACGGCATCGGCGGTCTGCTCGCGGCTCTCCTGGGTGGCGACGGTGGTCTCGGTGGCATGATGCTCGAGCTCGGTCCGGACGGCGTCCACATGATGGATCTCTAGGAACTTATTTGCTGGTTGTATAGTGCTACGAAATGCCTACGGGTACTTGGTGGGAAAGTATGACCGGTGACGAGGTTCTGTAAGAAAACATAGGAGTGCAATCTACTCGTAGATTGCACTCTTTTTTTTGCATAAATTAATTGTAGATTGTTTTATTGTATAACTCCTTGTAATGAAGTTTTCTATTGACAGAGAGGTGGTTTTATGCTAAATTAGAACGAGTTGTACTCTGAAATAGATGGAGGTGAATAATGAAAGACAGCTGCAAGGATTGCAAAAGCTGTGAAGACGAGCGTACATGTACTCGTGCTTTGCAGATGGCGGTACGTTTCGGGGCTCCTCGAGAGGTCATGACCGCGATGAACGTGATTCTGACCAAGCGTCAGGAACTTGTGACCATGGCTTTCCACTTGTTGGAAGAGCGCCTTGGTCGAATGGGTTTCAAGGAACGTGAACCATTCGTACAGGTCTATGACCATGCTCGAAGCCTGGAGCGTCAATTGGCGGAAAAGGAAAGGGTGGACGCGGAGCTCAAGGCTTTGCCACAGCTCTTTGCTGGACGTTTCATTGACTACCGAGAGGTGCTCGACGCGATCGACAAGGGCCCATCTCACGCTGAGATCATTGCTCAGTGGGTTCTGAAGAAGAAGCTGTTCGACCTGTTCGAATATGCTCTTGAGAAGCTTGACCTGTTGTCGGACGAGAAAAAGTCCTATGTCCCGGCCTACAATACGTTGGCTCGTGGCATTGAACAGCTCAAGATGTCTCAGGCCGCGAAGAGTGGCAAGCTCATGATGGTCGATGGTCAGGCCGTTATTGTGCAGAGTGTTGATCCGTGGGAGCAGTACTTCAACTCCATTGTTGGAGGAGGAAATACTGACTCGGATGACAAACTGCCGAATTAGAAAATCAAGGACCGCTTCAGTCGACACTGAGGTGGTCTTTTGTTTACTTTTGTACCTTTTGCAAATCCCAAGACGTATGATAAAGTAATATAATGTAAAAATAACCTTTTAGATATGCCAATTAAAGTATTGTCACAAGAATTAATCAATAAAATTGCGGCTGGAGAAGTGGTTGAGAGACCTGCTTCGGTTGTTAAAGAGTTGGTTGAAAATTCGTTGGATGCAAAAGCTCAAAATATTACAATTGAGGTTGAAAATGGTGGTATAAACCTTATCAAGATAATTGATGATGGAGTTGGTATGAATAGACGGGATGCGGAACTCAGTATTGTACAGCATGCGACAAGCAAGATAACCGGAGATGAGGATTTGTATCAAATAATGAGTTTAGGTTTTCGCGGAGAGGCATTGGCTAGTATTTCTTCAATTTCCGAATTTACACTTTTGACAAAAAGAGAAAAAGACGAAGCTGGGACAGAGGTCAAGGTTGTTGATGGGGAAGTTAGTATTGGTGATGCTGGCGCTGCTGATGGGACCAGTGTCGAAGTTGCAAATTTATTTTTTAATGTGCCAGCACGACAGAAATATCTAAAAACTGCAGTAACGGAGTTTAATCACGTTGTAGATTTATTTTTAAATTATTGTTTAGCTTATCCTGGCATTGCATGGAAACTGGTTCATAATCAAAAAGTTGTATATCAATTTCCAGCTACGAAATTGCAGTTGAGAATATTAGATTGCTTGGGAGAAACTATTAGCGGTAACTTGATTCCTATTGATCAAAGAATGAATGGAGTGCATGTGACTGGATTTGTGGGTAGACCGCAAATTGCTAGGAATAATAGAAAGTTAAGTTATTTGTTTATTAACAGAAGGCCAGTAAATGAGTTTATTGTGTCCAAGCAAGTGAAACAGGCTTTCGGTACATTGATAAGTCGAGAGTTGTATCCAGTTTATATATTAAATTTAGATGTTGAACCGGATAAGGTTGATGTGAATGTGCATCCACGAAAAATGGAGGTTCGTTTTTCTGAGCCACAAATTATTTATCGAACGGTTTATCAAGCAATTGCAAATACTTTGGATGAAAATGAGTTACAAAAACAGGTGAATGTTCAGGATATGAAAAAGTTTGTTCCTATCAAGCAGTTGTTGAGTAACAAGCAAGAAAAAATGCCAATTAAGACTTTTTCCAAGCCAAGAACGGTATCATCTTTTCAGCAAGCGGCACAAAATTTTTCACAGCACGTAGAAAAACAAACAGTTGAGGCGCCAAAAGTTGAGCTAAAGGTTGATGATTATGAAGTTGAGCCAACGGTTGCAAAGAGTTATTCTGGTATTGTTGATGATGATCATTATATTCCAGAATATAGGGTTTTGGGTCAAATTGAGGATTCATACATTATTGTAGAATCTGAAAATGGTTTAAAAATTTATGACCAACATGCCTCGTCTGAAAGAATTCAATATGAAAAAATAAAAAATGAGTGGAAGATTGGTCGGTTGGCTAGTCAGAAGATGTTAATTCCTGAGAATGTTCAACTTTCTCCTGGGGAGTCACATGTATTGAATGGCAATAAAGAGCTATTCATGAAGCTTGGGTTTGATATTGAGGACTTTGGTTCTAATACTTTTGCTGTATCAGCTGTTCCTCAAATTTTGAAAAAAAAGGATATAAAGAACTTAATTACCAATTTGGTTGGGGAAATTTCGGAGAATATTAATATTGATGAGCAGATTGCTGAGCCAGTTGATAATATATTGAAAATGATGTCATGTCGGAGTGCTATTATGTTTGGAGATACCTTGACTAATGAGGGTATGGAGGCTTTGATCAATGATTTGGAAAAGCTTGATAATCAATATACTTGTGTTCATGGTCGTCCATGTGTCTTGGAATTCAAATTTTCAGAACTTGCCAAGATGTTTAAAAGGACGTAGGGTGGGGATAACTTTTGATTGTAAATATAGAGGAATTTGACAAAATTGTAAATTTGACATAGAATAAATAAGTAAAATGTGTAAATTTACAGATACAGAAATTTGGCAATATTAATATATTTTGTCTAAAATTAAACAAAATTTTAAAATTTATGTCAGAGTAGGGCATAGAATGGCTCTTTTGTGTTGACATATTTTTTAAAATGTTTATAATTAAGTTACTTTTTCGCATGACAAAAAAAGATGTTATTGAGATGAAGGGCGTAGTTGAGGAACTTTTACCAGCTGGATCATTTAATGTAAGGCTGGAAAATGATCATATCGTCTTCGCTCATCTCGCAGGGAAAATGCGTATGAATCGAATTAGGATTCTCGTTGGTGATCAGGTCAAGGTAGAAATGACTCCATATGATCTAACCAAAGGTCGCATTACGTATAGATACTAGTTCTCAAGATAAATCAAAAAATTAAAATGCTACTCCTAAAAAGAGTTAGCTTGGAATAAATTTGTTTATGAAGGTTCGTGCCTCTGTTAAAAAAATCTGTAAGGATTGTAAGATTGTTCGAAGAAAACGAAGAGTCAGAGTTTTGTGTGTAAACCCAAAGCATAAACAAAGACAAGGTTAAATTTTATGGCTAGAATATCAGGTGTAAACATCCCAAACGATAAAAGAGTTGTCATTGCATTGACATATATTTATGGTGTCGGTCTAGTGACTTCAGCAAAGATTTTAGATAGTCAAAAAATTGATCATAGTATAAGGGTCAAGGATTTAACAGAAAATCAGATTAATGACCTACGAAAATACATTGAAAAGGAATATAGAACTGAAGGATCATTAAGAAGAGACGTTTTAGCAAATATTAAAAGACACAAGGAGATTAAGTCATATCGTGGTTCACGTCACGCCAAAGGTTTACCAGCTCGCGGACAGAGATCTAAGACAAATAGTAGAACTGTTCGAGGAAATGCTAGAAGAACTATGGGAAGTGGACGTAAAGCAGGGGCACAAAAGACTTAATTTTTATTTATAATTAGATATGGCAGACGATAAAACAAAACAAGTAGACAAGAAAGAAGAAAAATCAACTGTTTCAGTTGATGCAACTTCAAGTATCGCCCCAGAAGTATCACCTTCAGAGGTTCCTATTGAAGTTGAGAAAAAATTGAAGGGCAAGAAAGCACCCAAGGGGAAAAAAGGAAAGAAAAAGAATTATCGATCAGTGCCTATTGGAAATGTTTATGTAAAAGCTACTTATAATAACACTATAGTAACAATTGCTGATCAAGCAGGAAATGTAATTTCATTTTCAAGTGCTGGTGTAAATGGATTCAAGGGGCCAAAAAAGGCAACTCCATATGCAGCTAGTGTGATTGTTAAAGATGCGGTTGAAAAGGCTAAATCATTTGGTCTAAAGGATGTAAATGTTTTTGTAAAAGGTGTTGGTATGGGTAGAGAGTCAGCTGTTAGAGGATTAAATGCAAATGGTCTCAATGTAATGATGATCAGAGATGTGACTCCAATTCCTCATAACGGTTGTAGAAAAAGGAAACCAAGAAGAGTTTAATGATTTTATATGTCTGAAGGATCAACTGCAAAATGTAAACAATGTAGAAGAGAAGGAACAAAGCTTTTTCTTCGAGGTGAAAGATGTAACAGTTCAAAGTGTGCCATGGTTAAACGTAACTACATTCCTGGTGTTCATGGAACAAAGCTAGGAAGAGGTAGTAGATTAACTGGATATGGAACACAGCTTAGAGAAAAGCAAAAAGCTAAAAGAACTTACGGCCTAAGAGAGAAACAGTTCAAAAATTACTTTGATAAGGCTATCAATAAAGACGGTGAGACAGGTGATAACATGTTTTATCTACTAGAGTCAAGATTTGATAATGTTGTATACAAAGCTGGATTTGCTCCAAGTAGAGCAACAGCAAGACAGCTTATTAGTCATGCTCATCTATTGATCAATGGGAAGAAGGTAAATATTCCTTCATACCAAATGAAAGTAAAGGACAAAATTACAATAAGAGAGAAAAGTTTACAGGCAGGTCCATTCAAGGATTTGGTTGAGAAATTGAAAAATCATGAAGCTCCAGAGTGGTTGGTTGTTGACTTGAAACAAATGGAGATTACAGTTATTGATAAGCCGAATTTGAAGAATGAAACACCTGCATTTGAGCTAACACATATTATTGAGTTCTACTCAAAATAATATATTAATTAAACACTGTCGCTGGACAGATCCAAGCGTCCGAAGACAGTATAAAAAAGAAAAAAAGTATGGAAAATTTTTTACTACCCTCAAAAATTTCATTTGAGGAGTCAAAAGAACCCAACAATGCAAAGTTGACCGTTGAACCATGTTATTTCGGTTATGGTACAACTCTGGGTAATGCATTGAGACGAGTAATGTTGTCTTCATTGCCTGGTGCTGCTGTAACTTCAGTAAAAATTGTTGGTGTTGATCAAGAATTCCAATCAGTTGAAAATGTTAAGGATGATGTTTTGAAGATTTGTTTGAATCTAAAAAACTTGAGAATGAAGGTTCATACAGATGAGCCAGTGAAGTTAACAATGAAAACTAAGGGAATAAAAACGGTTACTGCTGCAGATTTTGATAAGAATAGTGATGTTGAAATTGTAAATCCAGAATTGGAAATTACTGAGATCACTGATAAAAAAGCAGAATTGGAAATGGAAGTAACTGTACAAAAAGGTAGAGGTTATTGGCCAACTGAAGAGAGAACAAAAGAGGACGTTGAGATTGGAACAATCTTGGTGGATGCAGTGTTTTCTCCAGTTAGAAAAGTTGGTTACAAAGTTGTCCCAACTCGTGTGGGAGATATCACTAACTACGATAAGTTGGAGATGGATATTGAAACAGATGGAGCTATTACACCTCAAGCAGCTGTAGAACAAGCTTCAAAGATCTTGATTGATCATTTCTCATTGACCGTTGGTGATTCAGAAGTAGTAAAAGAAGAAGAACAAGAACAAGAAGAAACAAAGTAATTATATATGCGACATCAGAAAAAGAAAGGATCTCTAAGCAGAAAAGTTGGCCCTCGAAAAGCACTATATCGTGGATTGGCTACAAGTTTTGTGTTGGAAGGAAAGCTTAAAAGTACAGAAGCAAAAGTAAAAGCTATAAAACCAGTAATTGAAAAATATATTACTGTTAGTAAAGAAGATACTTTAGCCAACCGTCGCAGATTAATTGCATATTTTTATGATGAAAAGGCTGTAAATAGACTTTTGAAAGAACTTGGTCCTAAATACAAGGAGAGAAAAGGTGGTTATACTAGAATTATCAAATTGGCAGAGAGAAAAGGCGATAACGCAAAATTAGCATTATTAGAATTAGTTTAATATGAATAGAGAATTACACAAAATTGATGCTACTGGTAAAGTTTTGGGAAGATTAGCAACTGAAATTGCTAACTTGCTAAGAGGTAAACACAAAGTTGAGTTTGTGCTACATTTGGATATGGGAGACATTGTTGAGGTTAGTAACTATGATAAAATCAAGGTAACTGGTAATAAAATGGAAGATAAAATTTATTACCGACATTCTGGTTATCCAGGTGGGTTAAAAGAAACAACTTTGAAAGAAAAAATGGAAAAAGACCCAATATTTCCTTTGCGTAATGCAGTTTATCACATGTTACCAAAGAACAAATTGCGTGATAAAATGATTAAAAGATTAAAGTTTGTAGAAAGTAAGTAGTATGCCAGAAGAAGTAAAAAAGAAGGCTCCTGTTAAAGAAGTGAAAACGGAAAAGCCTGCAGAAAAAGAACAAGAAGAACAAGATTTGGACAGCAAGAAATCTGAGTATTTATATAGTGTTGGCAAAAGAAAAACTGCTATTGCTCAAGTTCGGGTATACAAAAAAGGAACTGGCAAGGTCACTATTAATGAAAAAGATTATAAAAAGTTTTGTATAACAGAAGAATTGGAAGAAAAAGTACTAGCTCCACTTAACATTGTTGGACAACAAGAAAAATTAGATGTCACGGTCAAGGTTAAAGGTGGGGGAGCAACTGCTCAAGCAGAAGCTATTAGACATGGTGTGTCAAAGGCTTTGCTACAATTAAATCCAAATTTCAGAAAACCATTGAAGAAGGTTGGCTATCTTACAAGAGATCCTCGTAAGAAAGAGAGAAAGAAGCCAGGTTTGAAAAGAGCGAGAAAAGCTCCACAATGGAAAAAACGTTAAAATATACTTCAAAAAGATCTGCTTGTTAAAAGCAGATCTTTTTATTGAATAAATGTCCATAATTTGTTATAATTTAGGCATATTATGACAGCTCAAACAGTAACAAGAAACACAACATACCTGACAATGTCCTATATTTGGCAAAAAATATTGTCATTTTTTTATTTTGTAATGGTTGCTAGGTTTATTGGGGTAGAAAATCTTGGTAAATACACATTTGCAATATCATTCGTTACCTTGTTTTCTGTTTTTGTTGACGTTGGATTGACTCAAGCCTTGATCAGAGAGTCTGCTAAGTACAAAGAAAAAGCTCAAAATTACCTGTCAGCAGCTTTGGCAGTCAAAGCTGGGTTGGCAGTCTTGATTTATATAACGGTAGCAGTGGTGATCAATTTGATGAATTATCCTGAAGTTACAATACAATTGGTTTATTTAGCTGGTATTGCTATGCTTTTTGACCAATTTACGGCTACATTTTGGGGAGTTTTTCGTGGTCATCAAAATTTGAAGTATGAGGCGATAAGTATTGCAATAAATCAAGTTGTGATTTTGATGGTAGGTATGACAATTTTGTACTTGAAATTGCCATTAATTTACCTGATGTTACCATTTATCTGTGGGAGTTTGTTTAGTTTGTTGTTTTCCTCAATCAGTGTCAGGCGAGTTTTGAAAGTAAAGTACAAATTCAAATTTGATAAAAAAATATTAAAGTTTTTGTTCAGAATCGGTATTCCTTTTGCTCTGATAGCTATTTTTAGCAGGGTCTATGGATATATAGATACTGTCATGTTGTCAAAAATGATTGGAGACAAGGCTGTGGGTTGGTATAGTGTGGCTATGAAAATTCCTTTTGCTTTGCAATTTATTCCAGCAGCTTTGGCTGCCGCAATTTTTCCAGCATTTAGTAGACATTATTTACATGATAAAGAACAATTAAAGTTTACCTTTGATCGAGTAATGAAGTTTTTAGTTATTATTGTATTGCCAATTTCTGTTGGTGTTACTGTTTTGGCAGAACCAGTTATTTTGGCGTTTTATGGATCTGAATATTTGCCAGCTGTGTTACCTTTGCAGGTTTTGATGATGGGATTGTTCTTTGTGTTTTTGAATTTTCCTTTAGGATCACTTTTGAATGGATGTGATAGACAAGTAAAAAATACATTTTTGGTTGGAATAACAATGGTGTTGAATGTTATATTGAATATAATTGTTATACCTAGATACAGTTTTGTGGGAGCAGCAGCAGCCTTTATGGTTAGTCATAGTTTTCTTTTTGTTATGAGTTTGATTATTGCTAAACAGATTATTCCATATAGCAAGAGGAATTTGTTGAAAGTGTTATTACGATCACTTGTTGGAGTTGCTGTCATGGGGGGTGTTTTATTGTATTTGATTGATTCTTTACACTTTGTGGTCTTGATAGGACTTGGGGCAATAGTTTATTTTGTTGTGATGTATTTGATTCGTGGATTTACAAAAAGTGATGTGAAATATTTTTATAATATTGTGAAGAACAAGAATGGATAAAACAATAAAAATATTTGAAAAGTTTGATAAAGAAATAAAAGCAGGGTTTTCAACTAAAAGTTATGGTAACTTGTCTTTCAAATGGAGTGGCTTAAGTGTTGTTGAAAATAGAGAAAAATTTTTGAATGATCAAGATCTAAACTTGGAAGATTTGATAATGGTTGAGCAGATACATGAAAATAAGATTGTGGTGGTTGATAATAAGTTGAAAGGACGTGGAGTTAGAAAAACTGATTGGTTAAATGGCGCTGAGGGAATGGTGACAAAAGATGCTTCTGTAGTTCTTGGTGTTGAAACCGCAGATTGTCTACCAGTTTTTGCATGTGCGCCTACGAGTGGTGTCATTGGTGTAGCACATGCTGGATGGCGAAGCGTTTTGCAGGGAGTTGTTGTCAACTTGGTAGATGGTATGTTGAGTCTTGGTGCTTCAAAGGAAGAAATTTTCATAGAAATTGGACCACATATAAAATCATGTTGTTTTGAAATAAAAGATGATGTTTTGAGTCAGTTCGATGATTATGAGGATTGTGTCGAAAAGCAAATGTTTGGTTCTGTTGTAAATTTGGCCAAAATAGTTTTGGATCAATTGACAGAAGTAGGTCTTATGGCTCAAAATATAAAGTGTTCAGACCTTTGTACTTGTTGTAATCATAATTTTTATTCCTTTAGAAGAGACAAGTCAGAGTGCAATGGTAGTATGCTTGGTGTAATTTCTTTGAATTGAATATGCAAAAAACTTTATTAGTAACAATTGATTTTCCGCCAATGTTTGGTGGAGTAGCGAATTATTGGGCAAACCTATGCCAATGTTTGCCAAGTAATGATGTGGTTGTATTAGCACCAGAGTGTTTTAATTCTTTGGACTTTGATTTAAAACAAAATTATTTAGTTTATCGAAAAAATTTATTTTCAAAAAATAAGTGGGTATGGCCAAAATGGTTACCTTTGTTTATCAATACTTATAAAATAGTTAAGCAAGAAAAAGTAAAAAAAATTATTGCTGGTCATGTTTTGCCAAGTGGTACAATTGCATACATAATAAATAAATTATTGGGTATTCCATATTATGTGTCAGTTCATGGTTTGGACTTGGCTTATGCTACCAAGACAAAGAAAAAAAAATGGTTAGCAACAAAAGTTTTTAATAATGCAGAAAGTATCATAGCAAATAGTCAGTATACAAAAGGTTTGTTGGAGCAATATTTCAACGTTGAAACGCCTGTAACGGTTGTCTTTCCGTGTCCAAATTTTACTTACAAGGACGTTTGTTTAAAGGAGATGGAACAAACTAGAAAAAAGTATGGTTTAGAAAATAAAAGAGTAATACTTACAGTTGGCAGATTGGTAAAAAGAAAAGGTCACGATAAAGTGATTGAATCAATGCAAAAGATAACTAATGAAGTTACAAATGCTGTTTATGTTGTGGTTGGGCAAGGCAAGGAACTTGTGGGTTTGCAAAAAAGGGTTGAAGAGATTGGTTTACAAGAAAAAGTAAAATTTTTCACTGATGTGATGGATCAAGAGATGTCTATGTTTTATCATTTAGCTGATATATTTATCATGCCAAGTCGAAAACTGGAAGATGGAGATATTGAAGGTTTTGGTATTGTTTATTTGGAGGCTAATTGTTTTGGACTGCCGACTATTGCTGGTAAGTCAGGTGGGGCAGTTGAGGCAGTTGAACATAATGTTAATGGTTTGTTGGTGAATCCACAAAGTATAAATGAAATATCTAAAGCAGTCGTAACTCTTCTAACTAATTCTAAAAGAGCTGAAGATTTGGGTGAAAAGGGACGTGCTCGGGTGTTAAAGAGATTTAATTGGCCTGAACAGGCTAAAAAGCTCAGTAAATTATTAAATTAAATTTATGGTAGGGGGATTGTTTTTAATTATTTTCATTCTAACCTATTTTTTTATAATCATGCGACCGTTTAAGGTGCATGAGTTTTTTTATGCCTTATTGGGGGTATTTGCTTTGGTTTTAAGTGGAATATTGAGTTTTTCGGAAGTAGGGAAGTCATTATTGAGTTTTGATAATGTTCAGCCGTATACAGTTTTGATTTTTTTTCTTACTTTTGCTGTTTTGTCTACTGGATTAGATCGATTTGGGTTTTTCAAATTCATGGCATTGAAATGTGTAAAATTGGCAAAACATGATGGATTGAAATTGTTTAAATATTTATTCATATTGTCAGCGATAATAAGTTACGTTGCGGCTAATGATATTGTGATTCTTACTTTAACTCCGTTTGTTTTGTGTTTTGCACAGTATACTCATATTGATGTCAAAAGTTATTTGATTACGATGTTTATTGTGGCTAATACTGCCTCGATTGGTCAACTTACATCAAACCCTACAAATTTTATAGTTGCTTCAGCTTTTAATTTGAATTTTCTTGAAAATCTTCTTGTTATGTTTTTGCCAACCGTAATTGGTTTGATATTAATATATTTCATTTTAAAAAATATTTTTTACAAGAAAATAGATGTGAAGTTTCATGAAAGAAGGGTTGATTTAAATAAAATTATTACAGATAAGTATAAATGCGGTGTGTTTTTTGTCACATTAATACTGTTGATGATACTATTCGCAGTAGCTCCATATTTCAATTTACAACTTTGGTTTGTCTCTTTGGCTTGTACATTGCTAGCAGTGGCGGTTTCAAGAGTTAGCGTAGTTTCGTTGGTCAAAAAATTGCCGTGGGGCGTGATTGGATTAGTAGCTTGTTTTTTTGTTATATTGTCAGGTTTTGAAGTGACCGGTATGATAGATAAACTAGAAGTGTACATGGTTAATTTTATGCAATGGAGCGGCTTTGTTGGTTTTTCTATCTTTACTGGATTAACGGCTGTGTCTTGTGGATTGTTTAATAATATTCCGACTACAGCTCTTTTAACGGCTATTACATCTGAGTGGACGACCCTTAATCATGAGTTAACTGCCTATGCTCTGATAATTGGATCTAACGTAGGTGCAAATGTTACAATCATTGGTTCGTTAGCTGGAATTATGTGGATGCACCTTGTGAAGAATACCAAACAAAGAATAAATTGGTTAGATTTTACAAAGTATGGGTTATTGGCTTCTGTGCCTTTTGTTGTTGTTGTCTGTGTTATAATATATTTAGAATTAGCTATAATTAATAAAATTTGATTTATGTCTAAAATTGTCATGGACATCGGAGGTTCAATTGTGGCACCGAAGGATTTTGATATTGAGTTTTTGCGAAAATTAAAAGAATTATTAGTTGAGTTGAGTCAAAATAATCAATTATATATTGTTGTTGGCGGTGGTTTTACGTGTCGTGAATACTTGGGTGCTGCAAAAGGTGTTTCAGAAGTTGAACCTGAATCTTTGGATTGGTTGGGGATTGAGACTACTCGTTTGAATGCCAAGTTTTTGGCAACTATTATTGGGGATAGTGCATGTCAGAATATATTTGTAGACCCTGAACATTTACCTGATACTGAAAAAAATATAATTATTGGCGGTGGTTGGAAGCCTGGTTGGTCAACTGATTATGTTGCTACCAAAGTTGCAGAAACACAAAAAGCAGAGACTTTGGTTGTTATGACAAATGTTGAGTATGTTTATGACAAGGACCCAAATAAATTTGAAGACGCAAAGAAAATTGAGAAACTTAGTTGGTCTGAATTAAGAGAATTGCTTGGGGAAGATTGGGTGCCAGGTCTAAAAGTCCCATTTGATCCAAAGGCTTGCAACTTGGCTGAAAAGATTGGTTTAAGGGTGTTATTTTTATATGGACATAATTTGAATAATGTTAAACAAGCTATAAGTGGTGAACCTTTTGAGGGTTCAATCATTGAATAGATGTTCAAAATTTAAGATAAAAAGCAGGTTTTTTGCAAACCTGTTTTTGTATTGACAAAACAAATATAATATAGTAAATTTAACTGTTGATAGTCAACGTGACAACCGGCATTAGCTCGGTTGAGGAGGTCGAATTTTGGAACTATCACAGAGTCTTCGGACTGACTTGCACCAGAGACAGGAATTGACGCTTGAACAGCGTCATGCAGTCAAGCTTGAGCTTGAACAACGTTTGCTGGGTCTAATCTCGGCTGTTCGGGATTTCTCTTTTACACCAAAGGGTGTTTGCCCAAACTGTTCTCACAAGATGGATTCAATTGAGATACTGGAGGGCTTTTCTCGGGATCCCAAGGATCCGCGGACGACTTGTCCCAAGTGTAAGCATCAGTTTAGTGCAAAATTGGTAGTCTCGGATAACCACAGTAGCGTGGAAATCCTGTATTACTGTCCAGATCAGGTACTGGAGATTTTGCGTATTGAACCAAGTATGACGTTGATTTCACCAAGTGAATTTCGTCAACATCATGCAGCGGTTTTTCATTCTGCTGTCAGGCACTTCGGAAGCTTGACCAGTGCGTACGAAAAGGTGGATGTGAAATACCTTTTTCAGGAACTACCTCCAGAAGAGGAGTTGCTGCAAAAGGCAGAGCCCTTCATGGGTACGCTGTCCGATTCGGTCATTGCTCGGGTTATCCGGGTGCACACAAAGAAAGTGTATCGATATCGCAAAGCAAAGGGTATCAAGGCTTACAATCGGTCCGATGTGGCCGATGAAGTTGCTTGATAGGAACATACAAGTGAGAAAGATCAACTCTTTCTCGCTTTTTTGTTTAATTTTAGGGATAATTTTTGTGTTGACATAAAGTCATTTATAAGTTATACTTATTTTGACAATTGATATCCGCAGACAGTAGGTGCCGAATGGCTTAATTACCTGCCGAGGAAAAAAGTTATTTTTTTATGTCTGCGTATCTCCGCAGATATTTTGTTTATAATTTAGTAATTAATAATATAATATGGCAAAATCAAAACAGCAAAAAGAAGATGCAGTAAAAGCATTGCAAGAGATTATCTCTAATGCTAAATCTGCTGTGATTGCCAACCATGAAGGTTTGACCGTTAATGACAGTCAACTTTTGAGGGAAAAGTGTAAGGAAGAAAGTGTGGAATTCATTGCGGTGAAGAAAACTCTTTTGAAATTAGCTTTGGAGGCCTCAGGAGTGAATGACGCTGACGTTAAATCTATGGAAGGTAGTTTGGCTATAGCTATTAGTCAAGAGGATGAAGTTGCCCCAGCCAAAATCTTGAAAGAGTTTTCAAAGACTCATGAGCAAGTTTCATTTCAAGGTGGAGTATTGGAGGGTTCACTTATTTCTATTGAAGAGCTAACTAAACTTGCAAACTTACCAAGCAAACAAGAATTATTGGCCAAAGTTGTTGGTTCAATGAAGTCTCCAATAACTGGATTTGTAAATGTTCTGTCTGGTAATTTACGAGGATTAGTGTGTGTGTTAAATGCAATTAAAGAAAATAAATAAAACTTGGTTTATTAGTTAATTATTGACTAATAAACTAAATAATTTGAACAAATATGGCAGAAGAAACAAAGCAAGCCGCTGAGGCTGTAGAAACTAAAGAAGAAAAAAAGGAAGTTGCTGTTCCAGCAAAATTCAAATCTTTAGTAGAAGAAATTGAGAAAATGTCTGTTATGGACTTGGCTGAATTAGTTGAGATCCTAGAGGACAAATTTGGTGTTAGTGCTGCTGCTCCTGTAGCTATGGCTGCTGCCGCTGGTGGTGCTGATGCAGCTGCTGTTGAAGAAAAAAGCGAATTTGATGTTGAGCTAGTATCATCTGGTGAAAACAAAATCGCAGTTATCAAGGTAGTAAAAGCAATTTCAGGTCTTGGGTTGAAAGAAGCTAAAGACTTGGTAGATGGAGCTCCTAAGGTTATTAAGGAAGCTGTAAAGAAAGAAGAAGCTGAAGAAATGAAAACTAAGCTTACAGAAGCTGGTGGTACAGTTAACCTAAAATAAGTTCGAATAAAAAAATACGGTCTGATGACCGTATTTTTTGTTTTCTTTTTTTATAGATTCGCTTGGTATAGTTTGTTGTTTGATATTAAAAATATTTTGTTGTCTTTGATTAGAAAATCAGAAATATTGTTGTCCAATGTTTCAAATAAGTATTGTGCTTGCATTGCACCTTCCTTGTTAACAGTAATAATTCTTTTGCTGTTTTGTTCCAATAGATATATTTTGTTTATATCTGCATTGGTGTAGATTTTTTCTATACCGGAAAGCTCTGGTTCAATGGCTTGTAATTTGAATTCTTCGAGATTCCCTGTGAAAAATCTATATACTTTGCTGTCGGAGGTGCTGACGTAAATATTTCCATCAATAGTTAGACTCGTAGCTTTTGTTAGATCAGCTGCGGCTTTTTCTTTTATCCAAGACTGAGAACTGCCATAAGTATCAGTTGCTGGTCTCCATTTAAGGATTTGGCCTTGTGATGCATCAACTGCATAAATATTGTTGTTGTATAAACCAAGGTCAATGATTTGAGTATTATCACCCCAGGTTATAGAAATAGGTGTAAGTTTGTTGTCTTTGAAGTTTAGAAGTTTGTTTTGATTGGTTACAAACATGACTTTGTCATCTTCTTGTAGACTGTGTCGGAAATCTCCTTGTTTTGATTTGTATGGTCCGCCAATGGTTTGATCTTCGATGTTAGCGGAGAACAAAAGGTTGTCTATTGTACTTGCAAGGATAGTGTTGTTTGCAAGTTCTATACTAGTAAGATTTGTTGGTTGTCCTTCGTTGGTAAAGCCGTTTACCAGTTGTGGTGTTACCTTTGTGACATGTAGTAGTTGATTTATGATGTTGTCAGCCTGTTTTTGAAGTTCTTGGAAATTAGCTTGTTGAATGGATGTTGCCTGTGGTAGATATTCAATGATTTCGTTAGCTTTCTTTACGAAATCGAGGCTTTTGGCTTCATCTTTGTATATCAAGTTTACTTGGGCGTTGTTGATATGGTTTTTGGCTGTTTGTATTTGAGCAGCATAAGCTTCTTGGTCAGCTTTGACTTGTTTGTGGTGTTTCATCCAGAATATGCTACTTACAAAGGCTATTACAAGGATTACTAGAACTGCTAAAATGTATTTACTGTATTTATTTAATGAAAAAAGTCTATCCTTTGATCGAGAAATTTTTGTTTTTGGTATTTCTCCAAGTTTTGGTTTTTCTTTTTCGCTTTTTCCTTTGCCTGCAGCAAAGTTTTTTATTTTGTGCCCAATGCTGATAATATATCCAAAAAATATTTTGAAAATGTTTGCAACGTATTTCACAACCCCAAATTTCATTTTTTCATTTTTGTGTGGGCTGTGTAATTTTTTGTTAGGTTTTCGTTTGAATAGTTTTGTTATTCTCCTAAATTGATCCCAAATATTTAGGGCAAAGGTTGGAGTTAGGAACTTTTCTGTATTTTCTTTTGTTGATATTAGGTTGTTGATTGATTGTTGTGAAACCGGCTCTTCTGAAAGGTTTCGTTTTTCTGAGAGTTTCAAAAATATTGCACAGTAAGTTAAATATGAATTGTTTTTTACATTGTTAATTAAACTTTTGAAATAATCGATAGCAGTAGGGAGGTCGTTGGTTGAAAGAATTTTGTTCACTTTGTGTGCAGGGATGTAATTGCTGAAAATTTCAGAGCTGAGGTATAGTGCGTCGTTGTGGTAGATGCTTCCTGCTAGGGTTGAAGAAAATATCTTTAGTTTATCTGACTGTTCTTCTTTTAATTTTGGGGTATTGTCTAGAATGTTTATAACCTTGTAGTTGTTTTGTTTTGTTTTGTGCAAAAGGTAAGCATTGATTAAACCTTGTTGAGCAAATATAAAATCAATGTTTTTTCCTTTGTTTGGTTTTGCTACTGCAATTATATAATTCAAGTTTTCAAGAACTAAATTTATGTGTCCGATCTGAATTAATTCAACTAGAGCCGCGTTAGTTTTCTGTAGCGCGTATTCAAAAACAGTCTCAAGATTTAACTTTTGAGGTTCTGGGGAAGAATTGATTTGGTCGTAGTAGTTGTTCTTGAGAGTGTTGATCAATGTTTGAACAATTTTTTCGCTCTCATCAGTTGGTGTAGCTCGAACTTCTACAATACCCATTAGATAACCACCGTTTTTTTCTTTTCCTTCTGGGTAAATGACAAAATCTTCACATAAATATGTGTCTTTGTCGTGTTTGGACGGGATATACAATTCTTCGATTGCTATATCGTAGTTTTTGTCCATAATTTGACTGTTGCTAAGTAACTATATTATACTATATTTGAAAGAAATTAAGCAAATAGCATAGTTGACAATGTGGGGGGTAAATTGAACAACTCAAAAATATGTTTGAACAACTATTTGGTTCAAAGACAAGGGTCAAGTTAATTCGAGTGTTTCTGGACAACCCAGAAAAAAAGTTTTTTGTTCGTGAATTGACTAGATTGACCGATACATTGATTAACTCAATTAGGCGAGAATTAGACAATTTGGTGGACCTGAAGATTGTAGTGATAGAGGAGTCTGCAGAGCCAAAAGTGGAGAAGCGTGGACTGAACACAAAAAAGTTTTATAAACTAAATAAAAAGAATTTATTCTTGCAAGATTTGCACAACCTGTTTTCAAAGGGAAAGATATTAGTTGAAAAAAGGTTAATAGAGAAAATAAAGAAATTGGGTGATGTTCATTACATTGCATTCAGCGGAGTTTTTATTGATGATGAAAAAGCAAATACGGATGTTGTTGTTGTTGGTGATATGGAGATGTCAAAGTTGAAAGCCGTTTTCAGTAAGTTTGAAAAGGAAATCAATAAGCAAATACGGTATACTATAATGAATTTGAAGGAGTTTGAATTGCGAAGTGATATTGCTGATAATTTTTTACGTGATATAATAGAAAATGAACGTAATATTGTTGTATTAGATAAACTTAAAAAAAAATAAAAGATGTATGGTTAGAAAACCAGTGATTTTCAGTTTAATAATCCTTCTTGGAGGGTTTTTTTTATTTAGCTCGATTTCCTTTGCAGAAGAGGAGAAAATTGATTTGCGTGTATTTGATGAAGATTTAAATATGAAGTTTGAGTTAGATTTGGTGCCAGATGATTTTTCAGGGACAATTAGGTTTCAGGTTGGGAATTTTCAAGAAGACACAGAGAGAGAGATCGTTGTAAGTTATGGGAATATTGCAAAACCAGAATTGGTTGTGTATGACTTTGCTGGAAAGGAACTACGTAGATGGCAACCATATGTACCAGGTTTTACTGGAGAGATAAGTTTGGCTATTGCGGATTTTGATGGTGACGGCTTGGATGAGATCGTTACAAGTCCCGGAGCTGGCGGTGGACCGCAGATAAGGGTTTTTGATGGAATGGGTGAACCAAAATTTACAAATGCTTTTTGGGCACATTCTCAGGATTATAGAAAAGGAACTGAGGTAGCGACAGGTGATATAAATGGAGATGGACAAATTGAAATATTGGCAAGTGTTATAGATGCAGATCAAGCATTAATTAAATATTTCACACCAACAGGTCAAGAGGTTGAGAATTCAATAGGGATTGATATAGGAAATAGTTTTGAGCCAGTTAAATTGGCAGTAATGGATTTGGGTAGTGATGGAACACAGGAAATTGTTGTAGGTCTAGGTTCTGGTAATCAACCAAAAATAAAGTTGCTGAGACGGGATGGTTCTATGATTAAAGAGTTCTTGGCTTATGGAGAGGCTTTTGGTGGTGGCGTAAATTTTGCCGTAAGTAAGTTGCCTGATTATAACTTGATTGCTACAGGCGCAGGTTTTAGTGGAGGGCCTCATGTGAGATTTTTTGATAGTTATGGTAAATTAATGAAAAATCCGGTTTTCTTTGCTTATGAGAATAGTTTTCGGGGTGGTACAAATGTTGAAATTGTTGATTTGGATGGCGATGAAAAGGTAGAGTTCATTACTATGCCGTGGCAAATAAATAACAGCAATGGAAAATATTTGCATAAGTATATTGATGTAGATATCTCTGAACAGCGATTAAGTTATTATCAAAATGGTAAATTGGTAGATGGTTATACAATTTCTAGTGGACGTTATGATATGCCAACCCCATTGGGTGAGTATACGATTTTTCAGAAAAATCCAAGAGCTTATTCGAATAAATATGAGCTTTATATGCCATTTTGGATGTCATTTAAGCCTAGTTATGGTTTTCATGAGTTACCAGAGTGGCCAAGTGGGCACAAGGAGGGACAAAATCATTTAGGGCAAAGGGTTTCTCATGGTTGTGTTAGATTGGGAGTGGGGCCGGCTGAGAAGCTTTATAACTGGACCCCTTTTGGAACAAAAGTATTTATTCATGAATAATTTTATGTCACAAAAAAGAGCTTTTATTGTACACGGTTGGGAAAGCTATCCAGAAGACGCTTGGTTTCCATGGTTGCAGGAGGAGCTTGAGAAAATGGGATACGAGGTGTTTGTTCCAGCGATGCCAGACTCAGAGGCTCCAAACATTGAAGCGTGGGTGCATGAACTACGTCACATTGTTGATCAGTTGCAAGATACAGATCTTTTCATTGGTCATAGTGTTGGGTGTCAGGCAATTATGCGTTATATTCAAACTGTTTCGCAGGATATCAAGGTGGCTGGTGTGTTTTTTGTAGCCCCATGGCTAGATTTGCATCCTGGAGTGATTGAATCACAGGGTGAGGAGGCAGTTGAGGTTGCAAGACCCTGGTTAGAAACACCTATTGAGTTTCCTGTTGTAAAAAGTAGAGCACAAAAGATTGTTGCAATTTTTTCAGAAGATGATTATTTTGTCCCATTGGAACAAAAAGAGGAATTTGAAAATAACCTTGGTGCTAAGATTGTTGTAGAAAATGGAAAGGGACATTATGCTGGACGTGATGGTGTTATGGATTTACCAGTTTTGTTAGAAAATATAAAAGAAACTTTGTAAATGTATTTATTGATTTCTACTGAAAATAACTCTCATTTTTCTATTGCTATAGGTAATAAGGAAATAGAAAAAATAAAAACTGTAAATAAACCGTATAAGCAGTCTGAATTTTTGTTGAAAGAAGTGGGGAAAATAATTGAGCCAGAGAACGTGAAGGGGATAGTGGTCGTTGAGGGACCTGGTCAGTTTTCTGCTTTGAGAATTGGGGTAGTGACCGCAAATACACTTGGGTTTGCATTGAAAAAGCCTATAGTTGGTGTGAAGTTGATGAAATCTTGGTTAGAATTAATTGAAAAAGAAAAACTACAAAAAGTTTGGACAAAGGGATTGGTAAAATTGGAGGGTAAAAAATTTGGATTGAATAATTTGGTCAAACCATATTATGATAAAGAGCCAAATATAACTGTGGGGAGGAAATGATTTTAGTTATTGGTCCTTTTGTGGTATAGTAAACTGTAGAAAGTGTTGTAAGTTACTTAACTTAATTTTTTTGTTAAATATAAAATAAAATAACTTAAATTTACTATGGCAACAAAAGTAAAATCAAGAGTTTCATCAAGTGTTAAACTTGGTGTGGTTGTTGCATTGTTTATTGCGGTGGTCGCGGCAGCAGGTGTTTATTATACAGTGCCAAAGATCAAAAAAGTTTTTGATGGTGATTCCAATTTTACAAAGTGGTCTTATTTGGATGAATCTTTGGGTGGTAATACTTATTATCCAAACAAAACTATGCCAAAAACTAATCCATTGTATTTAGATGGAAAGGGAGGCGTTCAAACTATTAAGGTGGTTCCAGGGCAGCAAATTTCAATAAAGTTGAAAACTAAATTTTTGGCTAAAAAAATTAGATTCGCGTTTGATACATTTCAAGTGCCTTCTGATCCAGAATGGCAAACTTCTTTGCCAGATTTAGAACAGGTTGTTTACTCTTTTACTGGTCCTCATAGTGCGGACAAATTTAGTAAAAAATCAAATTTTATTTTCTCTATACCTGCTGATGCGCAAGTTGGAGACAAGTTTGATCTTTTGGCTGGTATGGTAAAGAAAAAGAATAAACCACAAATTAAATGGGCTGGCGTAGATGATTGGTCATTCTTGAGGTATGAAGTGGTAGCCTTGGCTCCAGCAACTGCTGAATTGACTATGGGGAAGAATGTTTCCAATACAATGGTGGCTGGTAATAATGTTCCAGTGTTAGATTTTGCTCTAACTGCTGTTGGTGGTGATGTGAAAATGGCAGAAGCTTCTTTCAAGTATAGAGCTCATCCAGCAAAAGATGTTGAGTTTAGGTTGTATGAAAAGAAAACTGGTGTTGCTGTAACTGACTGGGGTACAGCTTCAATGAACTTTAATACACCAACTGATGTTGTTATTCAAGAAGGAAAAACAAAGTGGTTTACAATGAAGATTAACACATTGACACGCTTGGTAGAGAATCAAGCAATGCAGTTTTGTGTGAATAATACAAATTTTGTAATTCAGGATATGGCTTCAGCTACATATGGTTCTCTTTCAAATAATGTTGGTTTGAACTGTGTGACAAAGGTGAAACCGTAAGATATCAAAAGTTAATATATTAGAAAGCCCTGATATCGGGGCTTTTTAAATTCACGTAATTCTGCTATAATTGGTATATAAATTATTTAACTCAAATTTATGGAATTTATAGAAGATAATCTGTTTTATATTATTATTATTGGGTTTGCGATTTTCTTTTTGTTTAGTTATCGGAGAATGTTTACAGGCGGTGGGTCTAGAGGCTTTAGTTTGGATCAGTTTACTGAGGATTTAACCGAAAAGGCTAGACAGGGGATGGATCCTATTATTGGGAGAGAAGAAGAGATTAAACAGGTTATTCAAACATTATCAAGAAAAACAAAAAATAATCCTATTTTGCTTGGAGAAGCTGGTGTTGGTAAAACTGCAGTAGTCGAAGGTTTGGCTATCAAGATGGTAACTGGAGATGTTCCAAGTGGTTTGGCAAATAAAAAAATATTAGCTCTTGACTTGGCAAAAGTAATTTCTGGTACAAAGTACCGTGGTGAATTGGAGGAAAGATTTAAGCAAATTATTGATGCGGTAGTAGGAGCAAATAGACAGATAATTTTGTTTATTGATGAAATTCATATGTTGATGCAGACCAAGGGGACAGAAGGTGCTATGAATTTGAGTGATATTATGAAACCAACATTAGCAAGAGGAGATTTGCAGCTAATTGGAGCAACTACAAATGATGAATATAAAGAATACATTGATATTGATGAAGCTCTGGCTCGTCGTTTTCGGTCAGTGAACGTTGGCGAACCATCAGAAAGTGAAACTTTGAAAATTTTGCAAGGTGTAAGAAAAAATTATGAAGAGTATCATAAGGTGCGCTTTACTGATGAGGCTTTAGAAATGATTGTCGAATTGGCAGATGATCATATTAAAAATAGGAAGTTTCCTGATAAAGCTATTGATTTGGTGGATGAGTCTGGGGCAAGGGTTAATATCAAGACTTATCAAACACCAGATAGTAGCATTGTTCTCATGAGTGATGCTGCTAAGGGGGTGCGATTGAAAATGGAAAAAGCACCTGCGGAAGTCAAAAAACTAAAAAACAGATTGGATGAATTGAAATTAAAAAAAGAAAAAACCGATGGCAAAAGTCAAAGAGAAAAAATTACCAGAGAAATGTTGGATATAACATCTGATATACAGGAAGTTGAAGAAAGGATTCAGGAAGAAAAAAGTGCTGAGAAATATGATGATCAGTGGCCAGAGGTTCGGCCAGAACATATCCGAAACATTGTAAAAGAGTGGTCAGGTGAGTAATCCTATGCAATCTTTTACTTGGATGCAGAAAATAATTTTAGGTTTGCTAGCCCTAGTGATTTTGGGATTTAATTACTGGGGTATTTTTGTATTTGAGGAATTTAAGTTTCAGGTGTTGATTGTGGGTATTTGGGTTCTTTTGCTAGTGTTGGTTTTTTTGAATAGAAAGAAGTGTAAAAAGATGGTTAAGTTGTGCATTGAATGGTTTCAGGATTTGCCAGTTTGGTCAGTGGAGTTTTTGTTGATTTCATTTGTTTCAGTCTTGGCGGTTTCGGTTTTGTTCAATTATTCAGCGGCTCATACTTCTATTTGGGGGGCGGGTAATAGGTATATGGGTATTTTGACATGGGTTCATTTGTTGATATGGTTTTTCTTGGTAAAAAGATTTTTTGGTGATAAGTTTAGTTGGTTTAAGTTAAGTTATTTTTTTAATGTAGTGACCTTGTGCGTTGGGTTATATGCTGCGCTGCAGAAGATTGGGTTGGATTTGCCTGGGTTCTATGGCACATTTACTGTCCCGGGTACGGGGATTTATAACCGAGTGTTTTCAACATTGGGGCATCCAAACTATTTAGGGATGTTTATTGTGCTGATTTTACCATTTTTCTTTTATTTGTTTGTAAATGAAAAGAGGCGACTATATCAGATTTTTAATTATTTTAATTTCTTCTTGATCTATTTGACCTTGATGTGGACTTTGAACAGGGGGGCATGGATTGGTTCGATTGTTGTTAGCGTTGTGTACTTGATTGGAGTTTTATTAGCTAAACAAAAAAAGAATGGTTGGCAGATATTCAAGTTTGTTGTTGTTTGTTTGTTGATGTTTAGTTTGTTTACTCCTGCTTGGAGTTTTGGTTTTGGTGAAAGAGTAAGAGAGGATAGGACTCTTGATCGAATGGGGAGTTTGGAGATCCGATTTAATGAATGGAAGTTTGCTAGTCAGAAGATTTGGGAAAGACCAATTTTGGGTTTTGGGTTGGAAAATTACAGATTGATTTCAGGTGAAAGAGAAAGGAGCGATTTAGAATTTATTTCTGACCATCGATCAAGTGATAGAGTTCATAATATATTTTTGGATATTTTGATGAATGGTGGATTTTTGGCATTGTTGGTTTATTTGTTTCTGATGGTAAAGGTTGTGATCGTTCTCTGGCGGAGTTTTGCAAATAAAGAGCTGTATTTTGTGTCACTAACCTTGTTGGCTGGTTTTGTCGGATATCTGGTGGCTATACAGGTTCACTTTGATACGATTTCTAGTCTGGTTTTACTTTTGTTGTATTTAGCCTTGACGGTTGTTTTGCCAAGTAAAAAGATTGTTGCTTGATATTTTTTTAATGTGAAATAGAAGAAAGACGATAATAGTTCGTCTTTTTTGTTATATTGACATGATTATGTAAATATGTTATTATGTATAGTTCTTTCTTCTGAACCTGTTATGGAGGAAACGTGATGACATCATCGTCTCAGGAGCGGGTGCGATTGATGGTGGAAGAGTTTCGTGGTTGGAACAGGGTTTCAACCATGGAGTCTTGTACCGGTGGGGCTGTTGCAAATGCTATAACCAGTGTGTCTGGTGCTAGCGATATGTTCCAGCTCGGGTTGGTCACTTACTGTAACGAAGCCAAGATTCGTTTTGGTGTTCCGGCAGAGGTGATTGAGCAGTATGGGGTTTACTCCATGGAAACGGCCAAGGCTATGGCCGTTGCTGCTGCAAAGCAGTTTGAAGGAACCAGGTATGGAGTTGGGATTACTGGCAGTATGTCTCGAGTAGACCCTGCCAATCCTGGCGGTTCCATTCCTGGTGTGATCTATGTGGCAGTGGTTGGTCTTTTTCGAGATAACCACTTTACTGAGGCTCGTTTGGAGTTGGATGACTCCATGGGTCGAGATGCCATGAAGGAGCTGGTTGTGGCGCAAGTCGCAAATATGCTTCTGGACGCAAAGTACGTGAATTTCACGTAGAAACATTGGAGCTCGGATCGTATTCGAGCTCCTTTTTTTTGTAAAATTAGAAATGTAGTTATCCACAAAATGTGTTGATTGGTAGATTGATGTGGGGTATAATGTAGACAGAGTGAAGAGAAGTGGGGAAATGTGGTATTCTTTCTTAACTTTTCTTTGCGTATAAAATTGTTAACATGTTTATTGGTGAATACAATTATTCTGTAGACACAAAAGGACGTTTGGCTATTCCGG
>Ga0233431_1000101_pt1 | contig 189688 bp, 150 predicted proteins | sample SI_118_April2016_FD_179867 | JGI IMG/M metagenome (GOLD analysis project Ga0233431, IMG submission 179867) | Seawater microbial communities from Saanich Inlet, British Columbia, Canada - SI_118_April2016_200_MG | ecosystem: Environmental > Aquatic > Marine > Inlet | place: Canada: British... | reverse complement strand
ATAGTTTGTGAATACTTTAATTATTGGCTTTATAGCCTTTTTCAGGTGACATGAATCTTTCTTTCTCTTTCATTTTTTTGGTACAATTGAGATGTTTATCGCCAAGTTAATAATTTCTCAACTCTTAGCCAGCCCTGAAGTACCAAATGCACTGAACATTCTGCAAACAGACTATGAAAACAACGTGTTTCCTTTTCACTTCTAAGAAACATGAATTTTAAACCCATAATTTCAAGATATTAAAAATTCTATGTTTCAGGCATTTAACACGAGGGTTACCCAAGTGAGATGCTAATGGGAAACACGTGACTAATTTATGAGCCGACCATTAGTAATTCCCCGTCTCCTGCAAGTTAACCCTTTCACGCTTTGGCACCTGTTTATCTGCTTTTCGCCTGATAAACCATCTGGACACGTTCCAACTGACTGTTAAGAATATTCACAACCGCCTTAGATGAGATGGTCGCACCGGATATCGCCTGTATCTCGTTTGGTTTGGAAGGTTTGACATTCTTAATGACTGTAATTTCAGGCTTGAATTTCAATCCCTTAAACTGTTCTGGAAACCAGAAAGCGTTGGTTTTGTTGGAAGGATCCTCCAGGATTTTATTCCCCAGACCCGGGGTTTCATTCTGCTCCAGCACCTTGAAACCAGTCAATTCGGTGAAGTCGGGGTTGATCCCTACCATAATGGAGATCTTGTCCTGAAATCCGCTGCCAATCAATCGTGTTGCCACCCCTACTGTCGCAGATCGTTCTGTTTTCTTTCCAACGTAGAGTGTAACCTCCCCTTGCGATACCTCCTCGTAAAAGTCATGTGCCGGGAGCACTTCAACAATCGCTGCTTTCAATTCCCTGATACGGTGCTGTTCAATACGGGGTGCAGTCACGTTATTAAGCGCAGAGAGCAAACCGCCTGAAAGAACGGCTATCAGGGTCAGTACGATAAACATTTTAGCGCTGAGATTCATTTTCGCACCTCACCAAGGAATTTCGGTCGGGTATAACGATTGATCAAAGGCGTCACGGCATTCATAAGTAAGATGGAATACATCACCCCTTCTGGCAAACCCCCAAAAAAACGGATCACTATCACCAGAATCCCGGCACCGATCCCAAAAATCCAGGCGCCAGTCGGTGTGATCGGAGATGTGACCATGTCCGTCGCCATGAAAAATGCACCTAACATCAACCCCCCTGAAAATAATAGAAAAACGGGGTCCGGATAGCTCGCAGGATCGATCAACCAAAGCAATCCACCCAGAATAAAAACCGATCCCAGGTAACTCAAGGGGATGCGCCAGTCAGCAAACTTTTTAATTAAGAGGTAAAGACCCCCAATTAAAATAGCAATCGCACAGGTTTCTCCCAGAGAACCACCACTATTTCCAGTCAACAGGGGCAGAATCGGGGTCGATATTTTCTCGAATTTGAACTGGCCCAACGGTGTCGCAGCACTGATCCCGTCGAAACCGATAAAAGGGAGTTGCCAGGTTGTCATCGCCACGGGGAAGCTGGCCTGTAAAAAAGCCCTGCCGATCAATGCGGGATTAAATATATTATATCCCAGACCACCAAATACCTGTTTCCCAATGGCGATCGCAAAAATCGATCCCAGAATAGCACTGGTGATGGATAGAGTGGGTGGTAGAGTCAAAGCCAGCAGCAATCCTGTGATCGCCGCACTACCATCTTTAATACTGGGTTTTTGTCCCTTGATCAGGTTGACCAGAACTTCGGTCACCAAACATGCGACAACACAAGCCAGGATCAGCCAGACCGCTGATAGCCCGAAATAATAAATCCCCATGGCGGTTGCAGGAACCAAAGCTGCGATCACAGACCACATGATTCTGGGCACGCTGGCAGTTTTAAAATCATGGGGAGAGGAATTGAGTACAAATAACCGATGTTCCGGTTTGTAAAGCTTTTCCCGGGGATCTTTTTTCTTTTTTGGTGGTTTGGGAGAATCAGCCTCCACCGTCTTTTCAGGTACCTTCTCCTGGGTTTCTTTCTCTTCTGTGGTTGTTTTTTCAGCTGTCATTTTTTCCATAGTGTTTAACCCGCCGCTTTCCTTTTGAGCTCGTTTACTCGAAACTTTCCGATTCGTATCCATTGCAGTATCGGGATATGCGATGGACAGACAAAAACGCAGGAACCACATTCAATACAATTCAGAATACCGAAATCATCTGCTTCGTCAAAAACTTCCATTTCCGCCAGGCGGGTCAATCTGTTTGGCAACAAGAAAACAGGACACGCGGACACACAGGAATTGCAGCGGATACAAGGATAGGTCTCCAGTTCCAACTCCTTAACATGGCTGGTACAAACAATACCACTTGTCGCCTTGACCACCGGTACAGACAGGCTGAACTGGGAAAAGCCCATCATGGGTCCCCCCATTAAGATCTGGGCTGCCGAATCCTTCAGCCCGCCACAGTGTGAGATGGCATGGCTGATCTGTGTGCCGATCCGCACCTGAAGATTTTTTGGACTCTGTAGTCCGTCTCCGGTCACAGCGACCACGCGACTGATGAGTGGTTTGCCTTCGGTGACAGCTTCCAGCACCGCAACAGCTGTACCCACATTGTGCACGATCACACCCACATCTCCTGGGAGTCCTCCTGCGGGGACACTGCGTTTAAGTATTGCCTTGATCAGCATTTTTTCCGCACCCTGGGGATATTTCACTTTCAAGGGAGTGACTTTGAAATCATATCCATTTTCCTTAACTCTCTCTTTTAAAACGGCAATCGCATCGGGTTTGTTATTTTCAACCCCAATAAACCCCTGCTTAACATTCAGGATTTTCATGATAATTGCCATCCCCTCCAGGATTTTGTCTGTTCGTTCCAACATCATCCGGTGGTCACAGGTCAGATACGGTTCGCACTCACATCCATTCAAAATGAAAGCATCCATCGGTTTTTCCGGGGAAACCTTCAATTTCACATGACTCGGGAAAGCGGCTCCTCCCATGCCCACGATTCCAGCGTTTAAAACAAGTTTTTCCAGCTCCTCCGTGGTTGCCTTCTGCCAATCATCCACTTTTTCCAGAAGATCCCAGTTATCATCACCGGATCTCTGAATATGAATCATCGGTACACGGACACCCATAGAGTTGATAAACGGTCCCACCGCTTTAACGGTACCCGTCACAGATGAATGCACCGGACTGGAAACAAAACCTTCTGCTTTACCGACAAGTTGACCTGTTTTGACTTCGTCTTTTTTTTGAACCATGGGCGAGCAAGGTCTCCCGATATGCTGCTGTAGCGGTATGTAGACATCATCTGGCAACGGTAAGTCCTCAATTGCCTGCTCACAGCTGAATGTCTTATGCTCTTCGGGATGCACGCCGTGCTTAAATGTAAATAGTCCCAAAATTTCCTCGTTTAGACCGTAAAAGAGAAATTCCATTAGAATCCGGATCATGGGAACCGGGATTCATCTTTGATAGATCCGAAATCTTTATCACTCCAAATAATTCATGTCAAGTAAAGTACCCCTTTCCCAATCCTGCCATAAAATTGCAGATTTTTTAATTGCTGGCGCCTTAGGCTATGGGAAACCGATTCTGTCGCCTTCCTTTTCCTGACACGCTGTTTTACAGGATACTAAAGGTCCTACGCAGGGCTCCCGGTTTATATGTTCAAGAATGCCCACCAGATGTTATAACAGTGTTAACCGACATCAATTAAATATTCATGATTGTCAGCAATGTCCGGTTAGGTTTTTGCAAAAAGCTGAATGATGAAGCCTGGATCGCGCTGATAAGGATTTATTAGATTTTCTTAGTTTAGCGTAGCGAAAATGAGCCATGTTTGATCGAGGCAGGCGAGTTTGGCGGTTTTTCGTGAAGCAAACTTAGAAATTCTTTAAATCCTTATACGTAGAGACGGGTTTTATCATTCAGCTTTTGAATTGCAAAAACCTAACCGGACATTGCTGCATGATTGTAGTTCATCTGTTGATATGTGTCTGAACAAACAACCATAGGTCGCAGGCAACGAAGTGGGAGATGTGTCCTGACCATGAGAAGAAAATTAAAAATGTTTCTCGCAATTATAGGCATAGTCATACTTTTGGCTGGAGTGAACTGGGTTTATCAGGTCGTTCATAATCCGATCATACTATTGGGCCAGTTTATTGATGGAGATCTTAAATCAGCGAATTCTACCTGGAAAATCTATCATCACCTGTTTGAAGAACATTCTACATTTATCATGACTGCCGCATACCTTGGCGCATTGGCCCAAGTTGAAAGTGCCGGAAATCCAGTCATCACCCCTTATTGGAAATGGCAATTCACAACAGATATTTTTAAAATATATGCCCCCGCATCAACATCAGCCGGTTTATATCAATATACAAAAGCTACATTCAAAGATGCCAAACGATTTTGTATTCATAATCATCAGGTCGCCTTTAGTGGCTCCTTTTTTAAGTTGACCGGATGTTGGTTTAATGGACTTTATTCCAGGTTGTGGCCATCGCATGCCATAGAAATGACTTCAGCACGGCTGCACTATTACGTTGAGCGTAGTCTGAAGAAACAGGGGAAGCAGAATGTATCTTTACTAAACAAACAGAAACTGGCATCCATAATCCATTTATGTGGAATCAGGCGAGGAGAGCGTTTTGCGAAAGCTGATTTCGATTTCAGAGCAACCCCCACCTGTGGATCTCATAGTTCATCAGCCTATTTCAGCCAAATTAAAAAAGTGATGAAGCGCTATAAAACCATTTCGAAAAAGATCTTTCTCTAAACAGCATCACTCTCGACCCCCTTCTTCCCCTTAAGGTTACCGATTCTGTCCTTGACGATGAATACCGGGTTAAACTAGCATGAGAGTATACTGAGAGCACCGTCTTGAAATCTGAATTCCATTCCTGACGCTCTTGTCCTAAAAAAAAATATTTTCTCTGATGACCCCCAAAAAGACCCTCCCTGATTTGAAAGAGTACCGGGATTATGTCTCGACCCTGTTTTCCACCGATCCTGTGTCCGATCATAAGCAGTCTATCGGTCTCGAACTCGAGCTATTGCCGCTAAAAAACAGCGACAAACAAACGCCGACGCCCGTTGCCATCACCGGAGAGGCCGAAAACGGCACCCTCGACTTACTGAAAAAAACAGCAGAGACAACATCAGAACTGGTTTTTTCCCCGCGGGAAGATGGCACCCCTCAGTTCGCATCTTCCAGTGGTGGAAACATCACATTTGAACCGGGAGGGCAGGTTGAGTACAGTTCTTCTGCGTGTTTCAGCCCGGAAGAAGCCATTTCAGAGACGGTTAAACACGTTGATATTGTCAGCAACTCTTTCCGTGACGAAATGATTCTTATGTTTCACGGAGGTATGAACCCCTGGCACACCATTTCTGAAGTGGGGCTGAAAATGCAGAAATCCCGCTACCTTGAAATGGACCGATACTTTCAAGATCTGGGACCTTATGGCCAGGAAATGATGCGCCTCACGCTCTCATTGCAGATTAATCTGGATTTTGCAAATCAGGATACAGGAAAACAGCGCTGGATCGCCAGCAACCTTCTCGCTCCGATTATGTGCGCCATTTTTGGTAATTCTCCTTTTGCTCATCACCACAGAACCGATTTCAAAAGCTATCGTTCGTTTATCTGGCAGAATATGGATCACTGCAGAACTGGATTTCCAAGCCCGGAAAAGTTGTTACCATCGGATAACGACTCTGTAGATCGCTACTTTGCATACGCTCTGGATGCATATGTTATCAAACTTCATCACGACGCCTTGCAGCACGGGGAAAAAGACAGCCTGATCTCCTTCAGAGAATGGTTGGCCTCCGATCATCCTCGCCTGCATCCGGATATTGCAGCGTGGAAAAATCATGTCAACCTACTTTTTCCAGAAGTCAGACCCAAAGGGTTTATCGAATTCAGAACCCTTGATGGTCCGTCCAGAAGCTGGTGGACAGTACCTGTGATGCTATTAACAGCTATTCTCTATGACCATTCAGCTCTCAAGCAGGTTATTACGCTTCTATCTCCCCAATCCGATAGCCTTGGGAAAATGCTCCGCAAAGCATCTGAAGCGGGTGTTTCTGCCTTTCCAGATCTTGTTAAAAAGGTATTCCGCATCGGGTTGAACTCGGACTATACACTATTTACACCTGAGCTGCGAGATCATTGCGAACGGTTCTATACGAATCTGACAAATCGAGACAGAAATCCCGCCGACGATCTTTTAGACTCTAACGACGGAAAAATATTGACACCCATTCAATTCCAGGATCACGAACAAAGATCAATGGACATCCTGGCCCCGCCTGGTTTTACTATCTTCACCTAAGTCAAGCAGTTAACGCTGCAAGCGAAAAAGTAAAAAGTGCTTTCTACTGCATTGACATACCTTTTTTATTTTTTTATGCTCTTTATGCCAGCCTTAATTACCGACCCATTCAAACTCATCTGAGAAGGAGATCCATGAATCAATCACTCTTTCTACGTTTATTACTGATTTCAATCATCACGCTTCAACTCAACTCCCGGTCCGCCAACGCTCACTTTGGAATCGTAATCCCTTCCGCTTCAATAGTAACTCAGAGTGATAAGAGTATTATACAACTAACCCTCTCTTTTGCTCACCCTTTTGAGCAGAAAGGGATGAATCTTGCCAGACCGAAATCTTTTGGTGTTGTCCACCGTGGAAAGCAATCCTCTTTGTTACCGCATCTCAAGCAGGTAAAAAGCCTCGGTCATCTGGCATGGCAATCTAATTATCGGATACGGCAACCCGGAATCCACACATTTTATATGGAACCGGAACCGTACTGGGAACAGGCGGAAGACTGTTTTATCATTCACTACACCAAAACCGTTGTGGCAGCATTCGGGGATGATCAAGGCTGGGACAGGGAGATCGGCTTGAAAACAGAAATCGTGCCTGTCACCCGACCATTTGCTCTCTATGCCCATAATCTCTTCCAGGGTGTTGTCAAATTCAACGGGAAACCGGTACCTTCAGCGAAGGTTGAAATCGAATACTACAATAATCAGAAAAAGGCGCAAGCCCCTAATGAATACATGATCACCCAGATCGTTAAGACAGATGCAAATGGTCTCTTCAGTTACGCTGTACCTGAACCGGGATGGTGGGGATTTTCTGCCCTGAACCGTGCAGATTATCAATTGACCTTGCGGGGGGAGAAGAAAGATGTTGAACTGGGTGCCGTCATCTGGGTTCAATTCAATGGTTGGAAAACACGCTGACTGCCCCTGAATACCGCACCAACACTTTTCTTGAATTTGTTCAGGCTCACCCTCACAAAACAGAATAAGTCCTTGACAATGTGATAATGAGCCGCTATTTTGATTCCATCGTTTGATGGGGTTCGTGGCTGGAAACGATTCCCTCAACGCTATCTTTCATTTTAAGATAGCCGTGAGCATTTGGTTTGTTCCTTTCGGATAGTTTTCGATCTGCATTTCATGACTGGAGGATTCAATGGTTGGGATTACATCGTACGGGGGGTATATTCCCCGTTTAAGGTTAAATCGTGGTGTCATATACGGAGCTAACGCCTGGATGGCTCCTGGATTAATTGGCTCCGCTGGCGGCGAGCGGTCCATGGCAAACTGGGATGAAGACAGCTTAACAATGGCAGTTGAGGCAGCCCGGAACTGCATCGCTGGCTTTGATAAAATACAAATTGACGCTACTTACATGGCATCAGTGAACTTTCCATTCGAAGACCGGCTCAATTCCGGGGTCCTGGCAACCGCTTTAAACCTGAACCGCTCACTGGATTCAGCCGACTTTACAGCATCGCAACGCGCTGGGGCTTCCGCCGTAATGGCTGGAATAAATGCGGTTAAATCAGGTGACTTCAGAAATGTTCTGGTGGCAGCAGGGGACAGACGCATCACAAAAATGGCATACACTCATGAGCTACTGGCTGGAGATGGCGCAGCCGCTTTATTGCTGGGATCAGATAATGTCATTGCTGAATTTAAAGGCGCCGCTACGATTACCGAGGATTTTGTCGACCATTACCGGGGGGAAGGTGCTCAATTTGACTACAACTGGGAAGAACGATGGATTAAGGATGAAGGCATTCTGAAAATCGTTCCCGCGACCATACAGAGTCTGTTTGAAAAGACCGGCGTCAGCGGTAAGGATATCGATCGCTTTGTGATGCCCTGTTTATTCCCGCGAGTCCCCATGCAAATTTCCGGGATGCTGGAAATCGCACCTGAAAAGACTGCGGACAACATGCACAATATTTGTGGTGACACCGGAACAGCCCATCCGCTGGTCATGTTGATAGCAGAGCTTGAAAAGGCCAAACCCGGCGACAAGATTCTAGTAGCCGCTTTTGGGCAGGGCTGCACGGCGCTTCTTTTTGAAGTCACGGACAAAATATCCGGTATGAATGGCCAGAATGGAATTAAGCAATCACTGGCGGACCGTAAGGAAGAGCAAAACTATCTTAAGTTTCTGTCTCATCGGGGATTGCTGCAACAAGACCTGACGATGCGTGCCGAAGCGAACTGGAAAACAGCGCTTTCCGCACTTTACCGCAGCCGCAAGATGATCCTGGGCATGGTGGGTGGTAAATGTCAAACATGCGGGACTGCGCAGTTTCCGAAAGCCGACGTTTGTGTAAATCCGGCGTGCAACGCAGTCAATACACAATCAGACTGCGAATTTGCAGATCAACCCGGAAAAGTCAAGACCTACACATCCGATCTTCTGACTTATACACCGGACCCGCCAGCACACTACGGCATGGTCACATTTGAAAATGGTGGTAGAGGTATGTTCGATTTTACCGACTATGAAACAGGTAAAGTGGAAGTGGGGCTACCGGTCCGGATGGTATTCCGCATCAGAAATATCGATTCTCAGAGGAAATTCACCCAGTATTTCTGGAAAGCGAAACCGGTAATCAAACAAGAGGAGGCATAAATGGCTGAAGGTATAAAGGATAAGGTCGCAATCATCGGCATGGGCTGTTCGAAATTTGGTGAAAGATGGGATTGCGGACCGGAACAACTGATGGTGGAGGCTTTTGAAGAGTGTCTTCAAGATGCCGGGATTGATCGCAGTGAGATTCAAGCTGCCTGGTTTGGTCAGTGCTATGATGAACTCGGAACAGGTAAAGGAGCCCCGGGTCTGGCAATTTCATTAAGACTGCCTTTTGTGCCCGTGACGCGGGTAGAAAACTATTGTGCGACGGGAACTGAGGCTTTCAGAGGAGCTGTTTACGCTGTCGCTTCTGGAGCATGCGACATTGCCCTGGCACAAGGCGTCGAAAAGTTGAAGGACACAGGCTATGGGGGACTACCTGCTATTGACGGAGTTAATAGTGGTGCTCTCAACGGACAAGTAATGCCCAATATTTCAGCACCAGGTGCTTTCGCCCAATTGGCAAGCGCTTATCGAGCAAAACACAATGTGGACTATCACGATCTTAAGCGAGCAATTGCACAGGTTTCGGTCAAAAGCCACGATAATGGGGCTAAGAATCCAAAGGCCCATCTGAGAAAACCGGTCAGCATTGAAAAAGTCATGGGGGCTCCCATAATCGCGGATCCCTTGGGACTGTTTGACTGCTGTGGCGTGAGCGATGGGTCAGCCTGTGCAATCGTCACGACACCCGAAATCGCCAAGCGTATGGGCAAGGATAATCTGGTCACGGTGAAAGCCTTGCAACTTGCCGTCAGTAACGGTGAAGAGCAGGGGTTCAAAGATTGGGACGGGTCCCACTTTGCAACTACAAGAGTTGCTGCCAAGAGAGCATACAAAGAAGCCGGGATTAAAAATCCCAGAGAAGAAATCAGCATGTTTGAGGTACACGACTGCTTTTCAATCACGGAATTCGTGACCTACGAAGACCTCTATATCTCTCCGGAGGGAGGTGCGCTCAAGGATGTGATGGATGGATTTTACAACGCCGATGGAAAAATTCCCTGCCAGATCGATGGTGGATTGAAATGTTTCGGGCATCCCATTGGGGCATCCGGGCTGAGAATGTTATATGAGATGTATTTGCAGCTGCATGGAAGGGCCGAAGATCGCCAACTCGGCAATCCTCGGTTCGGGATTACCCATAACTTGGGGGGTTTCCCTTTTGCCAATGTCTGCGCACTTTCAATTGTTGGCAGGTACGAATCATAAACAACCCCGCTCTTCCACGTCCTACCCTGGCCGGGAAGCGTTTCCCGGCCGCGGAACTTTACATAGCTGACTCAGAGCGCTAGAATTAGCTTTCAAGTGTATTAATTCCGCCTATTTCAGGCAGTCTTCTCAATACAGTCAAATCAACTAATCAGGAGTGACCTAGCCCCCATGAGCTTTATATCATTGGTTCGTCCCCCTATTGACCGAGTTGATCCAGCCTATTGGTTTGGATTTCAGAACAACAATCTACTTGTTCAGAATATCGATGGTAAAACCGTTGTGCCTCTAACAATGGACGTGGAAGAGATCGGTTTCAAACCTGTTCGTACTCAATATCTGGGTCAGTTGAACGGGTCGCACTGTTACTCAGCCGAACTTCCTCTGAACGCACCCTGGCCGGAATCAGCCAACTTTATTGATTTGCGGAAACTTCATGGCATGTTGGAAGACGATTTTTTAAAAGCTGCTGTGAACGCCATCCAGATTGTCAACTGGGATCAGACTTTTCAATACTGCGGCCGCTGCGGAACCCCTACCGAAAATAAAGCAGGTGAAAGAGTGAAAATCTGCCCTGCATGTGGTTTGATGAATTTTCCTCGCCTGGCACCGGCCATCATGGCTGCCATCATCAAGGACAATCAGATTTTGCTGGCCAATGGTCGCGGTTTTCCTTCAAACTTTTTCAGTGTTCTGGCAGGTTTTGTGGAGCCCGGTGAAACCCTGGAGGAGTGTCTAGCAAGAGAAGTCCGAGAGGAGGTGGGCCTCGAGGTAAAAAATATCCGCTACTTCAGTAGTCAGCCGTGGCCTTTTCCACACTCTTTAATGATTGCGTATACGGCTGAGTACCTGAGTGGAGAGATCAAAGTCGATGGGGAAGAGATTAAAAGCGCAGACTGGTTCAGTGCGAATCAGCTCCCCTTCAGACCGGACTCCCGGATCAGTATTGCAGGTCGGTTGATCGACTGGTTTGAAAATAGTTATCGCTGAACCGGTATTGTAGGACCCCAATATCGTAAAAAATCAACAAAACGCCCTTCAATCAGCCATACCTCTTTCAAAAATTCTGCAATCGCTAAATTTCCTGTATTTGGCGGTACTCAGTTAGGGATCGTACAAAAATAACTTTGCATAAGCTGTCCGTAAAAGTCCTCAAAAGACTGGACATTTTGCCGACAGAATGCCAAGTAATTTTTGAGCCGACCCTTAGTTGATATAGAATTCAACGATCAAAACATCTTTCACCGGCGTCCGGTCTTTGGAATCAGGCATTTCAATAAACTCCTGATCGAAACTGCTGTTCAGTTCCCGGTAGATGCGCCGTTTCAGTAATTCCAATCCTGAACGGTTACGCAGATCTTCTGCGTTCCATTCTCTGAGCAATTCCAGCATATTATTATCAATAAGCGGTTTTTGTCTTTCTAGATAATCCTTGGCTTTCTCGTCATAGAGCAGGGCTTTCCATGAAAGCTTCATCTTGTGATGCCCGTCCTTCATGTCCAGGGCATATGAGAAAGAACGTGTGAATATCGGCTCCTCGGTCCGTTTGATCGTATCCACCGAAGGCTGGCTTCTTAAATTATACTGTTCAATAAATTTAGCTTCCTCCTCACTGGTTGCCTCGACAGCTGGTCTATTATTGGAATAACCAAGAAAATAGAACGCTACTCCGCCAACAGTAATCAATAGCAGTACGACGACAATGATAATGGGAACCAGTTTACTGCCACCAGCTTCTGGTACTGGTGGCGGACCTCCAGCAGGTACTTCGGGTGCCGCTGCTCCCTGGCTTTCTTCTTCTGCCATAGCGATTTTTCCTGAGCTTTCAAATCAATGGGTAAAAAACAAAGAATTCGTTTCCCTCATGACACGTCCATTCAGATTTACCACCATTTCAGGTTAAGTCAAGCGTCGGATGGCAGATTATTTCTAAAAATTCTGAATTTAATTCGTTCTCTCCCAGCAATGTCCGGTTAGGTTTTTACAGAAAGCTGAATAATGAAACCTGGATCGAGCTTATAAGGATTTATTAGATTTTCTTAGTTTAGGGTCGGCTAAAAATTTAGATCACATTCTGTTTGCAAAATGTCCAGTGTTTTTGGGACTTTTGCAAATAGATTAAATGAAGTTAATTTTTAACGATCCCTTAGCGTAGCGAAAATAAGCCTTGTTTGGGCGAGGCAGGCAAGTTTGGAGGTTTTATCATTCAGCTTTTGTTTTGCAAAAACCTAACCGGACATTGCTGGGTCTCTCCATCTGATCTGACCATTTCGAACAATATAAGGGTGGAGAAGGCCAGGATTAACCATTGACGATTTCCAGGGTTTGTTTTCGGTTGATCTCAGAAGAAGGGTTTGATAAGCATAACATCAGGACAATTGATCACGGCAACAAATTCAAAAAAGGATTCAGACTGACCCCATCCGGGATCATTCCTTTCAGAGACCCTTCAGCCGCAAAACGGAAAGGTAAGCAAGTGCCCCTTCAAGACAGGTATCAGACAGGCACCGCTTTCCAATGAGAAATCCTCTTGCGGCTGATATCATCATCATTACTGGAGATAAAAATGAAAAAAATTGGTGTTATCCTATCCGGTTGTGGCGTTTTTGACGGCGCCGAAATTCACGAATCGGTCGCCATTCTGGCGGCACTCGATAAATACGACCTGCAAGCAGTCTGTTTTGCCCCTGATGTAGACCAGATGCACGTTATCAATCACTATCGCGGGGAAGTTGCTGAAGGAGAAAAGCGGAATGCGCTGGTCGAAGCCGCAAGAATAGCACGGGGAAACATTTCTCCTCTTCAAGCTGGGTCAGCTGATGATCTCGACGGTTTGATTTTGCCAGGAGGCTTTGGCGCAGCTAAAAATCTTTCGGACTATGCCGTCAATGCCGACCAGATGTCAGTCGTCCCGGTCGTCGCAGAAGTCCTACAAAAAGCCTATCAAGATAAAAAACCCATCGCAGCCGTCTGTATCGCACCTGTAATTCTGGCAAAAGTACTCAAAACACAAAACCCTAAATTGACACTGGGTGCGGATGGTGAAGATGCCGATAATATCAATAAAATGGGAGGGCAGCACCAGGCAACAACCCATGAAGAGGTTGTAACAGATGTTGAAAACAGGCTGATCACCGGCCCTTGCTATATGTTGGACGCTAATATCGGACAGATCATGCGGGGGGCGGACGCAGTCGTGAAAAAACTGACGGAACTGCTTTAGTCGATCTGAAAGTTGAAGCGTTCGCTATAGCAGTACTAATCGTCGAGATGTCGTGCAAAAAATTACTTGTTGAAAATCTTATTTGCAAGAAAGGTTTTTAAACCATCCAGGCTGAATTTTGATGCTTGAGCCAGTTGTGAGCGAACCTCTTTCAGCTTGGAACGCTGGGACTCAATGGTAATTTTCTGTTGTTCGATAATCTGCTTAAGAGAGTGGATGGCTTTTTTGTCAGATTTAGCCGGAAGCTCCGATTTCAGGTTCTCACCTGCCTTTTTACTCACCGGAGTGCCATTTTTCGGTTGCTGGCGTTTCCAGCTTCGAAAATCTGTGACCAGCTTACTGTTTTTCGGAAACAGTTTTCGTAAATCGTTGAGATTCGCTTCAGGGTATTGCTTCATGAAATCATGAACGGCTTTTCTTTCTTTGGTAAATTTCTTCTCATCTTTAGGGGGTTCTTTGGCGGCGACAGCTGGCTTCGTCAACAGGTTCTCTTTTCGCCAGCGATTGCGATAATCGCGAACGGTTTTGCGATTACTGCCCTCTATTTTCTGACACAGCAAGTCAATCGTTACGTCGGGGTTTTCCGTCAGCAGATCGTAAATCCTCTGCCGGATGTTGAGGCCCTTCTTTTTGGAAATCTTTCCCTCTGCTCCCTTGTTTTGCTTCGTTTTTATACTCGCCTTTTTTTCTATTTTTGCTACAGATTTCAATTTCCTGAAATCATAGAAGTACTTTCTTACAGAAGCCTTTTTAAATTCAGGTAAACCGTCCACTACTTGATCAAGGGACTTTTTCGGGTGTTTTTCAAGGTATTCGAAAACAACCTGTTTTACGCTCATCTCTTTCTCCGGTACCGATTGATTGAAATTTAAGGCAAGACGAAATTCCTTTTGTTTCTATATCTTTACGACCGACACACATGTTTTGTCAATGTTTCGACTATTATTTGTATTTTAGAAAACAAACCTGGACCATTTGTGCGGAAAATGTACGTTGAGCCAGGGAAAAGAGGACCGTTTAGCCTATCCTGCAAATTCTAATCAATCCGAAATTTTCTTAAGACCGCCCTGTCCATCTATCCTGCGATAGTAGCAACCATATCTTGGACTACCATCTTTTTTCCTTGTATGGCAGGCCCCCTTTCCACGAATTTCGACAAGATAAAGAATTGAGTTCTGTTCGCAGTTGACGCGGGTTTCCACTAGATCCAAATATTCGCCTGAGGTTTTCCCTTTAATCCACAATTCATTTCTGGAAGTACTCCAAAGTGTCGCCACCTTCTCTTTCAAGGCATAGTCCAACGCCTGTTGATTGACATAACCGGTTATCAGAACCTCCAGGGTTTTTGCGTCTTGTACAACCGCAGGCAACACGGCTTCCCCACATTCGGCAACAGCGGAAATTTTAGTAAAATCCAGCTTCAGACTTGACCCCTCTTCCAGATCAAAATGTGCATCAGACATTTTCAGTCGTCCGTTATCGTTATATTGAACAAAAAAGTAGCACAAAAGCCTCTGGTACGCACCACTGTTTACTCTTCGTTGGTCATGGTTCCCTGGAGGACAATATTCTTTCGTATTTAAAAGACTCTGACCAGGGCTGTCAGGAGAGTTTCTCCGACAGAAATGCATGCAGTTGATCTACAGAAACACGATCCTGGACCATGCTGTCACGATCTCTGACAGTCACCGAACTATCCTCAAGGGTATCAAAGTCAATAGTGACACAATAAGGTGTGCCGATCTCGTCCTGACGACGATATCGTTTGCCGATACTCTGTGACTCATCATAATCACAAACGAAATCGCCCGCTATTTTCTGAAAAATCTCCTGGGCCGGCTCGGAAAGCTTTTTGGAAAGTGGCAGAAAAGCAACCTGAATCGGGGCCATTCGCTTATCAAGTTTTAGAACCACACGCGACTCACCCCCCTCAAGCGCCTCTTCTTCATATGCATCCAGGATAAATGCGAGGGCCAGGCGGTCAACACCCAGCGCTGGCTCAATGACATGGGGTAAATACTTCTCCCCGGTTCCGGGATCAGTATATTGCAGATCCTTTTTTGAATGGGTCTGATGTTGCGTCAGATCGAAGTTCCCACGATGAGCAACTCCCCACAACTCCCCCCAGCCAAATGGAAACCGAAAATCGATATCAGTGGTGGCGCTGGAATAGTGGGACAACTCTTGTGGGCTATGATCCCGCATACGTATCGATTCCGCCTTCAGACCGTTATCCAACACCCATTTTTCGCAGAAATCTTTCCAGTAAGCAAACAGTTCCATCGATTGGTCGGGATGGCAGAAATATTCCATTTCCATCTGTTCAAATTCCCGGGTTCGAAAGATAAAGTTCCCCGGTGTAATTTCGTTCCTAAAGGACTTACCGACCTGGGCGATCCCAAAAGGTATTTTTTTACGACTTGTCGTGGCGATATTCCTGAAATTGACAAAGATCCCCTGAGCCGTCTCCGGTCGCAGGTAGACAAGGGCGGAACTATCATCGGTCACGCCTTGATGAGTTTTGAACATCAGGTTGAACTGCCGAATATCTGTAAATTCTTTCGTACCACAGGCTGGACACTGAATGTCCAGTTCAACGATTTTAGCCATCAAATCTTCATGGCTCAGCCCTTCCACGACAACCGCCGGACTTTTACGCTGCTCAAGGGTTTCCTCGATCAGCTTATCTGCTCGATGCCTTTTTTTGCATGACTTGCAATCCATCAGCGGATCTGAGAATCCGCCCACATGTCCAGAAGCTTTCCAGACGCTGGGATTCATCATGATGGCACTGTCGATGCCGACGACATCATGTCGACAACGGACAAAAGAATCCCACCAGGCTTTCTTGATATTGTTTTTCAATTCAACACCCAAAGGTCCGTAGTCCCAAGAGTTTGCAAGACCACCGTAAATTTCTGAGCCTTGATATACAAAACCTCTCCGTTTGGCGAGAGAGATGATCTTATCCATTGTCACTGCCTGATCCATTGTCTTTTTCTTTTGATGGGTTTTTGTGGTCCTGAGATTCTCACCTGGCATGAGTTACATTTTTTCCAATGCTGTAACGCCGAGAATCTGCAACGTCTTGTAAAGTACACCTTTGACGGCGCGAGTCAAAGAAATTCTGGCCTGTATCACAACTTCTGTATCTGCCTTCAGAATGGGATGCTCGTAGTAGAATTTGTTATAGCCCCGGCAAAGTTCATAAATATAGGTACACAAAACAGCCGGATTGCGATCAGTCGCACTCTGAGCTAGGATATCCGGAAATCGCCCCAGTTGAACCAGCAAAGCTGTTTCCTCCGTGTTCCACTCATCGGTATCAAAAAATATCTGTACCGGATCAAACTCCGCCTTCTGCAAGAGACTGCAGATCCGGGCGTGAGTATACTGGAGATACGGACCGGTTGCACCGTCAAAAGAGAGCGACTCTTTCGGATTAAAACTGATCTCCTTGACCGCGTTTGTCCTGAGAATGAAAAATTTAATAGCCGCCTGCCCTATGGCCTCTGCTGTTTGATCGAGATTTTCATAAGCCGTCTCTCTACCTTCTCTGGCACGCTCTTGAATCTCTTGTAATGCGAGCATTTTCATCTCATTCATCAGATCATCCAGATCGACAACCGTGCCCTCCCGGGATTTCATTTTACCTTCAGGCAGTGTGATCATCCCGTAGCTTATATGCTCACACTGTGTGGCCCACTCATATCCGAATCGGCTCAATACGTTGAACAGTACCCGGAAATGGTTGTCCTGTTCACTGCCCACGACGAACAAGCAGCCATCCAGATCAAAATCTGCAAATTTAGAGACTGTCGTATTAATATCCTGGGTGATATACATCGACGTGCCGTCCCCTCTGAGAAGGATTTTTTTCCCCAGCTTATCTGCTTCCAGATCGATGGCCACGGCCCCGTTTGGCTCTTCGACACAGATCCCCTTTTCCAGAGCAGATAGGACCAGTTCACGACCTCCTTTGTATGTTTCACTCTCAAAATAGTACTTGTCAAAGGAAACGTTCATCCGATCATAGGTTTCCCTGAATCCATCCAGAACCCAACCGTTCAACTGTTTCCAGAGATCGATGGTCTCGGGGTCCCCTGCTTCCCACATCCGCAGCATCTCCTGCACTTCCTGCAAAATCTCGGGATTCGCTTTCTCTTTTTGATCATAGAGCACATAATACTTTCCAACCAGCTTGTCCCCTTTTATTCCAGTACTTTCAGGAGTTTCTCCAGATCCCCATTTCTGATAGGCCAGCATGGATTTGCAGATGTGAATTCCGCGATCGTTTACCAGATTTGCTTTTATCAGTTCATAGCCGTTACATTTCAGTATTCTGGAAAGGACCGCCCCCAGGAGATTGTTGCGGCCGTGTCCGAGATGCAACGGTTTATTGGTATTGGGGGATGAGTATTCCAACAGCAGTGTTTTTCCTGTTCCCAGGTCCGTGTTTCCGTAACGATCGCTGGATATACAGGCCGGAATCAGCTCTTCAGCCAGGTAACGCGGACTGAAGTGGAAATTGAGATAGGGACCTGCAGCAACTACCGCCTGAAAAAACGGCGACTCCCCCCAACTTTCCGCCAGCTGTTTTGCGATCAACGGAGGTGCTTTTTTCGCCACTTTTGCCAGGGGAAAACAGGCAAATGCCAGATGGCCCATTTTGTCATCAGGGGGTATTTCAAATTTAAACTGGGACGCATCTGCACCCTGAACACCGAATTCAGCATGGAGTAACTCAATCACCTTAGCGGCAATAGTTTGCTTAAAAAAAGCGCTCGTGTTTATTAGGTTCATTTCTGACACAGTCTGGAAGCTATTTCGAAGATGGTTTCCCTGCCTATCGGGAGGCAGGGGGTAGTCAGTCCGCTTCAGGTTATTTGACGCGCTTTTCTTTTGAAAAGAGCTCTGAGGTCTTGTCCCTACTTTGAATTAACACTCTGTATAAAGGTGTCTTCTGGAAATTGTCGGGGTCGAAATACATGACGACAGGACTGGCCACGAATACCGAGGAGTATGTACCAACCACCAGACCGATCAACATCGCGAAACTAAAATCCTTAATGATATCGCCCCCCAGCATATAGAGAGCAAAAACCACCAGAAAAGTCGTGACAGAGGTTAGAATCGTGCGGCTCAAGCTCTCATTGACACTTAAATTAACCACCTCCTCCAAATTGCGTTTTGGAAACCGGGCCACGTTTTCACGAATCCGGTCAAAAACGACGATGGTATCATTCAAAGAGTATCCGATAATCGTCAACACCGCAGCTACGATCGTCAAGGTAAATTCTTTTTCCAGAAACACAAATATCCCCATGGCGATCAGCACGTCATGAAAAAGCGCCACAACTGCTGCAATGCCATAACGAACCTTGAACCGAAATCCAATATAGATCATAATACCGATCAACACATAAACTGCAGACTGTAATGCTTTCGATTTCAACTCATCACCGACCTTGGGACCCACTGTTTCGACCCTGCGAATCTCAAAGTTACTGAACGATTTACTCAGAATGACATGTACCAGATCTCCCAGTTTGTCGTACTGTTCTCTGACTGACTCTTCTGGAAGGGTCACAATTAACTCATTATCGGCTTTCTCTCCGAAAGTCGTGATGCTGATACTGGTCGAGAGTTTCTTTTTAAACAGTTCTCTAACAATAGCAATATCCGGATTTTCCTGAAATTTAATCTGTATCAGGGTTCCGCCACTAAAATCGATCCCATACGTCAGGCCTTTCACTGACCACCCGACAACGGCGGCCAGTAGCAACACAGTTGAAATGACTATGGCAATTTTCTTCTTTCCTAAAATATCCCACTGGGGTGTGGTCTTAAATATCTTCATTAGCCAACCTAAATTGAAATTTTCTCAAGTCGTGCCTTACGCAGGTAAATAATTTCAAAAAGCATGCGACCGACTATAATACTGGTGAACATACTGGCCGCAATACCAATCATCAGCGTCACAGCAAACCCTTTGATGGCACCGGTTCCAAACTGGAAAAGGACGATAGCTGCCAGGAGGGTGGTGATATTAGAATCCAGAATCGTGATGGTTGCTTTTTGAAAGCCTGTATTGACCGCTGTCCGGATGGGGCTTTTGCGCGCGATCTCCTCTCGTATTCTTTCAAATATCAGCACGTTGGCATCAACGGCCATCCCAATGGTCAATACAATACCTGCCATCCCGGGCAGTGTCAGGGTTGCCTGAAAGTAGGCCAAAGCCGCCGCTATCAGCAACAGGTTGAAAATCAAGGCGATGACCGAGAACACTCCTGCGACATTGTAATAAACGATCATGAAAATCATGACACCCACAAATCCGAGTGCCAGGGCCCACATCGATTTCAGTATTGAATCGAGACCGAGGGAGGGACCGACAGTACGCTCTTCATTGATGACAATGGGTGCCGGCAGTGCGCCGGATCTTAAGACCAGTGCCAGTTCCGTTGCCTCTTCCGGGGTAAAACTACCAGAGATCTGTGCCTCGCCGCCGGAGATCTCTTCATTCAAACGGGGAGCAGACTGCACCTTGCCATCCAGTACGATTGCCAGCAGGCGCCCTACATTATTACGCGTGACCTCTGCGAATTCATCTTTTCCCTTGTCATCCAGAGACAGGCTGACATACGCAGCCCCTGTGGTTGGCAAAAAGCCAACCCGACTGTCCCTGACACGGTCCCCCGGCAATTGAATCTTCTTCTCCAGCAGGTATGGCCGAGTCGAAAGCACCTCTTTTGTGACCGGATCCCGAATCTCTTCGTAGAGAACGATCTGATCCTTGCCCGGGTTCTCAACTGAGCCCTGGTTGGCAACCAGTTGAAAATTCAGCACAGCCACGGTCCCGATCACACGTCTGGCCTGATCCGGATCTGTCAGTCCTGGCAGTTGAATGATGATGGATTCATCGCCTCGCCGCAATTGAACTGTGGGTTCCTTGACCCCCAGCTGATCGATCCGGTTACGGATCGTCTCCAGTGCCTGTTGAATCGCTCTTTTTTTAATCCGCTCGATCTCATCTTCATTCATCGTGATCAGATAACCACTATCCCGAGAAGTAATCTCATAGTTCCTGTCCAGGAGCCTTTTATAAACCTCCTCATCCAGGGCAAAGGATTCATCCGGTTCCAGCAGGAGTTCAATCTCTGAATCGCTGATACGGGTCACACTCTCATAGTTGATATTGTCATTGATCAAGTTGTCCTCAAGCTCTTCAGCCAGCCGATCCAGTATGGAAATCACCACTTCGTCGACTTTGACACCAACGTCCTGACGCATTCCACCCTGAAGATCAAGTCCCAGATTAATGACATTCTCTCTGGTCTTTTCCCGGGTCACATAAAGACTCTGTTCCGGTCGATAGGAAATTTCGAAATCGTCCCCCAGAAAGGTCTTCAGCGGCTCCGCAAGATGGGACAGCCTTTTGCCTTTTTCAACTTCAAAAACGATGGCAGCTTGCTTATTGTGCAAACGGATATCTTTTATTTTTCTGACATTGGTGAACAGCCCATTGAGCTGGTCAGCCACATCAGAAATATAAACGTCTTCACTCGCCGAATCCTTCAACTTCAGAAAAATGCCTTCTGTCCCTTTTTCAATCGAAAAATTATCTTTCAAGATCGTTTTCAGGACCGAGTGATTTTCAGTAAATTCCAGTCCTTCTTCTGCCAACAATTGAATTCGCTTCTGCTTTAATTCAACCAGCGCCAACTGAATTTTTTTCAATGGCGCAATGGTCTCCTGCATCCTTTGCAGTTGCACCTCCATTTTCTTTTGCGTCGCTGATTCCTCGACTGGCATATATGTGAGGACCGTTGGAATATTCATCACAATTGCAACAAGCAACACCGCCAGTATGCCAAGTCCTTTCCAGGGAATTTTCATAGGTTCGTTTCTAAATTGAATAGTTAAAATCGATCGATTATGACTTTTCTTCGGTCTTATCTTCAGACTTATCTGCAACCTGCTTTTGAGGACTGCTCTTCACCACATCCGAGATCTGGTTTTTTTGAATTTTAATAATGGTTTTATCAGCGATTTCAAGCAGCATGTAGTCTTTATCGTCGAAATACTTATTGATCTTACCGTAAATTCCTGAAGAGGTGATGACTTTGTCTCCCTTTTGAATTGAGGAAACCATTTCACGATGCTTCTTGGCTTTTTTCTGTTGTGGACGAATGACCAGAAGAAAAAAGATCAGAAAAATCGCGCCAAATAGAACAAACTGCCCCATCATCCCGGGATTACCACCGCCGGATTGTGGTGACATTGCATATAAGTCGGGAACGATTGAAAACATAATTCTACTCCTGCTGATTTGATTTTAATTCGATTGCGAGAAAGACGTTTGGACTATTTTGGATCCGGATTGAAGATTTTCTGGAGGATCAAATAACCAAGGTATCTATAAGGATTACCTTTGATTACAGATAACCGTCAACCCAAAACGTAGAACTCTCTCAGGTTACTGATTTTTTTTTCAAACCAGGATTTGGGGTCAGGCTTTCATTATTGGTTTAATGACTGGGAAATAAGTTAGTAAGGGAAGCCTGACCTCAAATCCTGACTCCATATGGACATAAAAAACGATCAGGTGTATGTTAGGCCATCAGAGCATCAAAACAACAGCCATACCATGCACACTGAACTTATCTGCGAGATAAATCTATATCGAAACAACCGCTATGGGAGCTGCATTTCTGGCGGGTCTGGCAACAGGGGTATGGGACTCTCCTGAACAAATTCAAAAAATGTGGCATAAAGACCGCCGGTTTGAGCCGGCACGCGAACAAAAGGAGATTGAGTCGCTGCTGCAAGGCTGGCATGACGCCATAAAACGAACTCGGAGTGAAAAATGATGACATATCAGGAAATATTAAGCTTCCATGGACACGAATGTCCGGGTGTGGCGATTGGATATCGGATGGCCACCGTGGCCTTGGAACGACTCAATGCGGTACGGTCTGAAGATGAGGAGGTCGTGGCCATAGTCGAGAATGATGCCTGCGGTGTAGATGCCCTTCAGTGTGTAACCGGTTGCACTTTCGGTAAAGGGAACTTGATTTTTCACGACTATGGCAAGCAGGTCTATACCCTGTTCTCCCGCCAATCAGAAATCGGTGTTCGTGTCTTGTTTCACGGCAAGGCCGCTCCGGAATCTGTCAGAAAATCAAGGAAGGCATACGGGGACTGGATTCTGGAGGCCCCACCGGAGGAACTGATGGATATCAGTGAGGTGAATATTCAAGCCCCGCAACTAGCGCAAAGGCGTCCCTCAATAAACTGTACGGCCTGTGGTGAGTCGGTCATGGATACAAGAATACAAATGCTCGAAAATCAACCCCATTGTATTCCCTGTGCCAACAACCAATGAGCAGATCCTTGTGAAGACGGATATGTCCCGTATTCAGGACCTGTACAATCAGGAAACGAATAACGTGGCCTGATTGTACTCGTTATTCCAGAACAGAAGAACTGCAGTACCAAAGAAGGATTAGAAGAGGTTGATGATGAATAAGACGAAACATCAGGGGGGCTGAAAAAGCCTTCTAGAAATAGACTCCTTTGACCGTTGCAGGCTCTCGGGCACCGCCACTGCCTCGAATGAGATTTTCAGCCGCACCTTTTGCCTGTTTGATCATCTCATTCGCGCCAATACCTTCCCAACCAAAACCGCTGATAAACAGGCCCGGGAAAACTGTCTCCAATTTTTCGCGATAGGTCTGAAAACGATGGTGGCCAATTTCCAGCTGGGGAATCCCAGTTTCAGGTCTGAGAACTCTTGTGAACAGTGGCTTTGATGGAAGTTGCATCAGTTGACTGATGTCCTTGAAAGCGGTTTCGATCAGATCGTCATCAGACATGGCCAGATGCTGTGGGTTCCGAATACCACCTATCAGAACCTCCAAACTTTGCATTCCCTCTGGGGACCTCCCGGGAAACATGTGGGTGGGAAAAAGGGTTCCGAGGGCAAAGCGATTTTCAGATCTTGGCGCCAGGTAACCGAAGCCGAATGGAATTTTCGCGTCTTCTGCAAAACCCATCACAATATTATATAAGATGGCCTCGGGAATCGATTGCGCCGGCGCAGCCACCAAGGTATGCAACAGTGGCAAGGCACGGTTGATATGCAACGCGATGATCAGGTTTTTGGCAGCAAAGCTCCCTGTATTGGTTTCAACGCACCACATACCGTCTTTTTTTGATACCCCATTAACCCCAGAGTTCAGAACCAGATTCTTGTCTGCTACCAGTTTTTTGACCAACTGTTCCATACCTTCCTTGAAGCTGACCATCGACGGCATGCCTGTGCGGGTTTTGTTCTTTTGAGCTTTGACAGCACCTCTGAAGACGGAGCCGGTTTCCTGCTCCAGTTTTCTCAGCCCGGGAAAGGCCGCATCGATACTGAGCTTTTCAACATCCCCGGCAAATTGCCCAGTCTGGACAATATCGGCAAAAGGGATGATGGATCTGCCAAAACGATGAGTCGCCCATTCGGCGATACTATGTTCCTGTAGCAACGGCCGTTTCCAGAGATCAGCCAACATCCGTAACTTAGCCCATAACGGGAGCAAATTGCTGTTGATGATTTTTGGCGGCGTCTGTGGTATCGTCTGTAGGTGGCCATCCAGGCAGATGTACCTCAGGAATTTTTTTAATGGCGCTTTTTGAATCTCACTATCCATGTCCAGATCCTCCAGCAGTTCCCGGCTTTCATCTATATTGTCGAGAAAACCGTGAGGTCCCCATTCAGCTAAAAACCCTTTTTGCTGCAGACTCTGGATTGCACCGCCCGCACGGCCGGATTTTTCAAGCATCAGCACAGCGAGTGCCGGTCGTTTCTTTTTTAAGAAATGAGCAGCACTTAGTCCGGAAAGACCTGCACCTACAATGATAACATCATGTTTTGTCATGGGACCACGCAGCTATTTTACTAAAACAACTTTAAACATTCGTGAATTTGAAAGATAAAAGGTGGCAATTTGGCCAGGAAATCCAGTCAAGCGAATTTTCAATATGTTTCTTTCCAAGTGGTTTACCTGAATCCGCATATTGTTCAGAAGCTGCCATTTAACTTCCGTGACAGGTTTCTTGATCGACGTTATTTCAACCCAATAATCCTGATCTGATCTCATCGGAATCACTTCTCCCCTGGCGTTAACTCTGAATCCTTGCAGATCTTTGATGGTATCGATTAAGCAGCTGGGCAAGGGCCCCCTGGCATAGTTCTGTTCCGGATTCAGATTATCCTTGTCGGCAACCTGCAGAATAAATGAACGCTGGCCATTGAGAAAGAAATGGGTGCTTTCACACTTTTTACCACTCAGTTTCACGAGAACCGTATTTCGGTCCTGCCAGGTCACAGCAGTTTTCATTTCTGACATGGATTCCCAGTGGAGTCGTTCAATATAGGGGTATTTCCGCTCAGGCGGAATAAAGATTCTGTAAAGTTTGTCAGACTCCAGCTGCAGATTTTCGTTACGGCCTTTGATGACAAACATCGGCTCGTGAGCAGCGACAGTCGTAAAAGTCCAGGTTTTTCCAATACTTCGTCCATCCGCCTTAAACATCACTTCCACCCGATAAACCGTATTCCAATCCAGTCGGTCAAGCGGAAACAGGGCAAACTCGAAGGGCGAAAACCGTTGATTTGGATCCAGATGTTTTGTCAGCCTCCGCACCGGGATGACCTCCTGGTTGGACTCTTCATTAAACAGGCTGAATTTCATCAATTCAACGCGCTTGAAAAAGAATGGATTCATCTGTACCGAAATCGGATAACCAGAGACACGATAGTCCGGCAGAGGATCCGGTATTTCTTCATAAAATACCGGCGGAATGTCGGTCGCACCCTCGAAAGGCCAGACAATCATCTTCGGATTCCGTTTCCAGACTTCGCTTTTCCTCAAATCAAATTCTATTGCTGACACTTTTCCATCATGCTTGCAGGCGGAAGAATAAAATGGGCCGTCATTCAGAAAAATTGCGAACTGGCAGAAATGGTGCAACAAATCGTTGCCCAGATTATAAACAAAATTCAATCCTTTTTGGTTTCTTGCGATCCCGACACCGAGTTCGTTTTTGGACAGATCAAGGAAGGCGAAACGATGATAAATGGCGCTCATCAGGCCATCAATGGAGTTTTGAGCATCTTTTTGACCCGCAGAGAAATTTTCTGTTACGTCCCGGGAAGCATACCCGGCATACAGAGCGCGGTCATCCGGTTTCACACCGGTGAATCCTGATCTGTTTTTTGATTGTAGATGCCCAGCCAGCCTATTTTTAGCCAGATACCGGGCATGATTTTCTGCTGATTTTTCGAGGATAGGGTTTCTTGAAAATGGTATAAGTCCGGCCTGGGTGCGGAGCAAGTTAATATAGTGATAGGCGGCTTCTTTTTCCTGAGGCAATGATCCTTTGGCTGCAACTTCGCCTGAAAACAGCAGGATCATTTGTAAAATGATACAGAGCAGTGTGACGAAGATTTTCATAACATCGCTTGAGCGGAATCGCTCCCGGTTAATGATGTATTACCTGCCCCTTTTTGTTCTCGGATCCAAATCTGCATAAATTGTTGAACAGTTCTTCCGGCAGGTTTATCGTGATTGTTTCGTTGTGCGAAACGCCTGAATTCCATAAACAGGTCTTCCCTGTCATACGAACAGCCGGAACTGTCCGCATAATGAAAGAGGATTTCCTCCAGCTGTTTATACACAGGGACCTCATAAAACAGCTTTATTCCAAACCGGTCATCAATGGCTCGTTTCTCATCAATCAGCTGTTTCTGCTCAGGATACCGTTCGTCAACCTCACCTCTGAACACCAAATCCTTACGGTTAGCAGTGGCAATAACCACCAGATTTCCCGCCGGTGAGAGCACGCTGCCTTCCATGACGGTTTTCAGGTTTTTATAGTGAACGTCGTCTTTTTCAAAACTCAAATCATCGCAAAACAGGATAAACTTTTCCTTTTTCTCCTTTAAGAGGTTGGAAAGGTCGGGTATCAATCCCAGATCCCCTTGTTGGATTTCAATCAACCGCAAACCACTGTCGACAAATCGCGTCAGCAACGCCTGAACACTGCTGGACTTCCCGGTCCCTCTGCCTCCCCAAAGCAATACGTGGTGGGCCGGTTTGCCAGCCAGCAGGTTCTCCGTATTCTCGATCAACCGCTGTTTATTTGTTTCAATGCCAATCAGATCATCCAGCTGCATCCAACGCTCGGGTTGCACTCCTTGAAACCGACAGGTTCCATCTGTTGCTTTTTTGGCTAAAAATGCGGGATAGAGGCTGAAATTACCCCCCGAATTATGGTCCCAAAACCGATTCAATCTCTCCGGCATTCCTGTCCATTGTCCGGCCTCGATGATATCTAAAAAAAACGTATCAATTGACGATGGCAGCGAGTCACTTCCCTGTGTCTGACATGCATCGCCCGGATTGCTGATTTCCGGCCGATTTCCTGCCCCCATTTCAATCAGGCTTAAAAAGCTCAGTATCTGATGATAGGGACAGATACGATACAACTTTTCGAATAACAGACAGACACTGCCCAGAATCTGTTCATGCTGATCCGATTTGAATATCCCAAGCATATCGGCATAAGATTGCCGGTCCGTCAAAGTCTCCAAAACAGCAGAACGCCAAGGGTTCCGATCCAGCAGTATCACTGGGCTGTCTAATCGTTTCCAGGCCAGCGTACAGTACTGGTTCCAGGTCGTCAGCAGCCCATCTGCAGACCTTAGTTCAAGACTCAGCCAACGCTTTTGCCTATCGAATAACCTTTCCAGCCCCTCTTCCTGTTTGATTTTCCACTGAACCAGAAGCTCATTTTCCATTAATTCAAACAACCGCCAGACTACCTTAAGAAGGTCATTCGACTCAAACAGTGAACGGCAACCGGAGAATTGAATCCGATCCAGAATACCACCGAACCCATCCAGTAGATTTTCATAAACCTGGTTAATGGCGGACTCGTCCCATTTGCCGCTCTCGATATAAGCCGTTTTCTTTTTTTGTATTTTCATCAGGATTCCAGGTCGATAACCCGCCGAGTTCGTTTCACAGACTTTTCCAAACACCTATACGTGCTTATAAAAGGCTTTGTATGCTTTATATGTATGATAAATATCCGCCTTTGAAGCAATTTCGAAGGGGGAGTGCATCGAGAGCAGTGCCGTTCCACAATCCACAACATCCATCCCATACCGAGCAAGGTGATAAGCGATCGTGCCCCCGCCGCCTTGATCCACCTTTCCCAGTTCAGTTGTCTGCCACAAAACCCCCTCTTTGTTGAATGCGCGTCGAATTTCTGCCACAAATTCAGCATGGGCTTCGTTTGAACCAGCTTTCCCCCTGGAACCCGTAAATTTTGTCAGGCAGACGCCAAAACCGATTTTTGCCGCATTCATAGATTCGTTTACATCTTTCCATTCCGGGTCTATGCCAGCGTTCACATCGGAAGAGAGAAATTTGGAGTTCTCCATTGAACGAATGAGCAGATTGTAGTCATTTTTACCAAAGTGTTGCAGCACATCATTGACGATGCGCTCAATCAGATTCGAAGCGGCACCGCTGTTCCCCATGGAACCTATCTCTTCCTTGTCGAAAAAAACCATCATCATATTTTTCCCGGTTTTTTCCTTCTCAGTATCAAAGAGCGCCTTCATTCCGAGATAGGCACAGATCCGATCATCCTGACCGTGTGCTCCCACAAAACTACGGTCAAAGCCAACATCCCGTGACTTACCAGCAGGAACCAGCTGTAGCTCTGCGCTGACAAAATCCTGCTCCTTGAATCCATATTTCTTGTTGAGTTCGTTCAAGATATTGAGTTTGACAGCATTCTTCTCCGATTTGAATTGATACGGGATGGAGCCAACCAGAATGTTAAGTTGCTCACCCTCAATAACTTTAGGGGCTGTTTTCTTGTTTTGATTCTGAGCCAGGTGCGGAAGAATATCATTGATGGTAAATACCGGATCTTCTGCTTCTTCACCGATAGTGATCGTCACTTTTTTCCCGCTTTCCAAAACAACGACGCCATGCATTGCCAAAGGTCTAGTCACCCATTGATATTTTTTTATGCCCCCATAGTAATGAGTTTTCATGTAAGCCATATCTTCAGCTTCATAAAGCGGGAATTGTTTGAGGTCCAACCTGGGCACATCAATATGGGCGCCATTCATCAAGAACCCTTTGCTCAATGTTTTTAAATTATTCACAACTACCAAGGCACCAGCAACATTGTCATATGTCAAAAACAGTTTTCGATCTGTTTTTCCCGCTTTAGCAATAGGAACAAATCCCTGCGCTTCAGCCAGTCTGGAAATGCTCTGTAGTGTCTCCCGCTCTGTTTTACTGCCATCCAGAAAAAGCTTGTAATCCTCGGCGAGATCAGAGATTTCTTTCTGTTCCCTTTTTTTTATTCCTTCCCAGGCAGACTTTTTTTTAAACACCAGAGTCTTTTCCAGTTGTTTTAAAGTCTTTTTTGGGTTTGTTTTTTTTTGGGTTTTAGGCATATCTCCTCATTAAATTCTCCCAAGAGAGGTGTCGATCCGATCTATCCGGATATCAGTTCCTGATTGACATCAGAAAACTGTCCAGGTCATTGGAGCAGTCTTATCGCAGATGATCAAGGATGGTTGAATAGGGTTTGGTTTTTTTGGAGTAAGGGGTTGAGCGAGCGACAAAACCGTCATCTCCAGAACACCACCTCCCGAATCCAGTTGCAAGAAAACAGGTGATCAAGATAGCTGCTATTCCGAAAGATCTATCCTGTCCATACTTCCTCTATGCAGGGGGCAGTGGAGGATACAAACATAGCTGGCGTACGTTCCGGTCGCTGGTATGATTTCCAGCATCAGATTATGGAGCAGGGAAACCGTCAATGCCACCATTGCCACAAAATTTATTTAAACCTGGAAGATAGCAGCTTAGAGTTCCCGAACCTGTTCCAATTCCTCTTCATAGAGAATTTTTTCGATATCAAGCAGAATTTTGACCTCTTTGTCGACCTTACCCATACCCTTAATATAACTGCTGCCGACGCCAGCGTGGGTTTTGGGTGGCGGATCCATTTGACTTTCGGGGATATCGATAACCTCATTAACCGTATCCACGATCAAACCAACCGAAAGATCATTTATTTTTACAACAATAATACAGGTTCGATCATCGTAATCCCTGGATTCCAGTTTGAAGCGCGCCCTGATGTCCATAACAGAAATCACTTGTCCCCGGAGGTTAATGACGCCGATGATAAAATCGGGCATATCCGGAACAATTGTAATTTCCTGCATCACAATGATTTCGATCACATGACGTATCTCAATCCCGTAATTTTCTTTTCCCAGATGAAACGTCAAATACTTATCCTTCTGCTCATCATCGACATCATCATCATCATCATCATCAAAGGAATCCAGTTCGCTGTTTAACTGTTCATATTCTGCCATCTTTTCCCCTTTTCAGATTGGATTCCCACTCGAAACCTTTGGAGTCGAAGACCCCCAGCACACAACACATATATCGTATCAATATGTCAGATCAACTATCTTCGACCAGGCTAACCAATTCTACTTCTTAACTGCTTTTTTTGTGGTTTTCTTCTTTGCTGGTGCTTTTCGAGCTGGTTTCCGCTTTTTCCCCATCGCCTTTTTTTCCAACAGTTCCAAAGCTCTGTCCAAAGTCAGTTTGTCAATATCCACATCTTTTGGAATGGATGCATTGACTTTTTGATGTTTGACATATGGACCGTAGGGGCCGACAAAAACATTGATCGGACTGTTGTCATCGGGATGGTTGCCAAGCTCTCTGACCGGTTCCGCAGCCTTTTTCCGTGATCGTTTTGGCACACTCAAGATCTCCAGGGACCGTTCCAGACTAATCTCAATCACACTGTCTTCCAACTTTAGAGAACGATAATCCTTTGTGTTATTTGGATCATCATGGACGATGTAGGACCCATATCGGCTGATACCGGCTGAAATGTTACCCTTTGTATCCGGATGTACGCCAATAACACGAGGCAAAGAAAGCAACGCCAGTGCTTTTGGCATATCAACCTCAACTTCTTTTATCTCCTTGGGAAGGGTTACCCGTTTGGGCTTGGGTTTGCCTTCCTCGACAGTACCCAGTTGTAAATAAGGACCGTATGTGCCATGCAGTAGATAGACAGGCTCGGACGTTTCAGGATGGATACCGATCTCTTCAGAGCTTTTTGCCTGTTGCATCAAAATCAGATCAACCGCCTCTTGATCCAAATCAGATGGTGTAATATCTTTTGGAATGGAAACGGTCGTCTTTTGACCTTCAGAATCCTTTTCCGTCTCAATATATGGTCCAAACCGGCCAATGCAGACTTTGGCTTTGAGATCATCAAACTGCAGCGTACGAAATTCACCTGGTAAAATTTTATCCGTTTTTTCAACCGTTTTGCTCTCCAAACCGTTTTTTCCCAGAAAAAACTTCTTCATATAAGGTAACCGCTTTGTCTTTCCAGCCGCGATTTCATCGAGAACCCCTTCCATTTTGGCTGTAAATCCCGGGTCTACTAAATCTGAAAAATGCTGCTCCATCAGATTGGTCACAGCAAAAGCTGTAAAACTTGGAACCAACGCCTGGGACGTAATCTGGACATAACCACGATTAACAATAGTATCAATAATCGAAGCGTAGGTGCTGGGTCTTCCAATTCCTTCATTTTCCAGTTTTTTGACAAGGGACGCTTCGGTATATCTCCCAGGGGGTTTTGTTTCATGACCTTTTGCTTCCAGGTCCTGACATTTCAGCTTTTCCTTCGCCGTCAGATCCGGGAGAATAATTTCCTGTCCTTCCAAAGCAGCATCAGGATCATCGGAGCCTTCAACATAGGCACGGAAAAAACCCGGAAAACTAATCCTTTTTCCCTTAGCTTGAAACTCAGCCTCATCAACTTCAATGGTTGCTTTGATATGGACCTGTTTGGCATCGGCCATCTGGGTCGCAATGGTTCGTTTCCAGATCAAATCATACAGCGCAAGTTCCTGGCCATCCAAATCCGCTTTTCCCGGGTGGGTGAAATTCGCACCTGCTGGTCGGATCGCCTCGTGTGCTTCCTGAGCTCCTTTGGTCTTCCCTTTGAATGTTCTGATAGTGCTATGCAGAAATTCCTTTCCATAGATGGATGTCACGCCTTTTCTGGCAGCCTTGATCGCCTGTTCCGACAATTGCACGGAATCGGTTCTCATATATGTGATAAACCCTTTTTCATACAAACCCTGAGCGATCCGCATGGTTTTTCTCGGCGAAAGTCGCAGTTTTCGGCTGGCTTCCTGCTGCAGGGTTGAGGTGATAAATGGAGGTGCCGGTTTAACCGTACTGTTTTTTTCCGTCACAGATTTCACGAACCAGTCCTGATCTTCCAGGCGGCTTTTCAGAGTTCTGGCCTCTTTTTCATCCAGCAGCAGAACTTTTTTTCCTTTTAAGACTTTCCCTGTATTTTCATCAAAATCAGAACCTTTCGCTATTTTCTGTTTTCCCAGGGTATCCAGTATGGCCCCAAAAGACTGTCCGTCTTTCTGCAACATCACTTTCAAATCCCAATAACTTCCTTTCTGAAAAGCTCGGCGCTCCCTTTCTCTCAGTACAATCATGCGCACGGAAACCGATTGAACCCGTCCGGCAGACAGTCCGACTGCCACTTTTTTCCACAACAACGGAGATAACGTATAACCGAATAAGCGGTCCAAAATACGCCGCGTTTCCTGCGCTTGCACCAGTGAATGGTCTACATCGCGACAGTTGTCGATCGATTTGGAAATGGCATCTTTGGTGATTTCGTGAAACACCATGCGTTTGACCGGAACCTTTGGGTTCAAGACTTCAAGCAGGTGCCAGCTGATACTTTCACCTTCCCGGTCCTCGTCAGTTGCTAGAATCAGTTCGTCAGTGCCTTTGAGTAGTTTTTTCAGTTCAGTGACGACCTTTTTCTTATCCTTGGGGATAACGTAAAACGGCTCAAAATCTTTTTGAACATTCACCCCCAGCTGAGACCATGGTTCTTTCTTAACTTTTTCCGGAATTTCGGACGCTGATTGCGGCAGGTCTCTTATATGACCCATCGAAGCGACAACAGTGTACCCCTTTGGCAAAAAATCCCGAATTGTTCTTGCTTTGGTAGGAGATTCAACAATCACAAGAGAAGTCATTCAAATCCTTTAAACTCTATTTCAATTATATTTAGTGTATGGAAACATAGAGGTAAGCCTGACTAATTAGAAGTTGTCAAGTCCAAAGATGGGATTTTATGATTTGATTCAACCCAAGATTGATCATAACTGCTTGAAACACTAAAAATATAGTCACACTGCCGCCAGGCTCTCTTCTATGGGCAATTGAGAAAACATGTCTGGAACTCTTTTCCCAATCCCAATTGTTATCAAAATTTTATCACATGTTTTTAAAATACTGCAACCAGTTTTAGTTGAGTTACTTTGTGGATCATGATAGAAAGGCCGCCGACATAGGCTAAACTTCAAGCAACAGCTGTTTAAATAGCGCTATACAATTTCTATAATCCATACTAAACTTGAGCAATCGTTATCGTAAGAGAACCCCTGATAAACCACCCCTGTTGATTCAGATTCGATGTCCAAGCAACCTATTAATAAGAACAGGGAAACAGTGGCAGGCCTCTGTCAAGGTTAGCAGCCCAAAAGAACCGATGATTCATTGCAAGGTGCCTTAGTGAAACTGAACCTTCTCGTTGCAACATCACAGCTGAACAGCGAATCTGGCAATATTCTCGGAACAGGAACATCCGCCGGGCTGTCCCACCTTGCCAATGTCATGTTGGAATGCGGTATCAGAGGAGATATCTATGACCTTCCAAACGGAAGCCAGGATCCGGGAACAGCCAGCCCCTTTTCTTTAAACAGCGGATTTGCCCTGAAAACAGATGAAGTCGATTTCCGCAAGATACCTGACCTGCGCGACGATCCGCAGCTGATGCACCATGTTGAGGAAATATCAAAAAGCTACGACAAGTCTTTCAAATGTAATAGAACCGTTAATTATACATTGAAACGCTCTGTCATGCCCTGGATACTTGAGGCATGTTATCAGAATTTCTGCAAACGCGAACAAGCGCATCGCCAGGAACAGTTTTTAAATTTTCAAGTAATCGCCCGATACTGGCTTGATGATTATGCACTCTATGAGACCTATAAGGAAGAAAAGGTTAACCTGACATCAGCTCTCTTCAGCCAGAAAGAGAACCCGGAAGTTATTCGCTTCATTGAAGATCACAATGAACGAATTAATTTTTATAAATATCAGCAGTTTGTTTGTTATGAACAAAAACGGTCACTTCACGAAGAACTGCAACACCTGGGAATCGGACTGTTTGTCAACCTCCCTTTTGGCGTAGAATTGAGAAGTGCTGATGTTTTCTTCCACTCGGAAGTTTTTGATGATTCACTTCAAGTCGGCTGCTCACCTGAACCCGAACATGGTTATCCTGAACAAGCGTGGGGTATTGCTGCGTACCGGGAAAAGACACCCGGCCTACGGACATATCTTGAAGAGAAAATGAAATGGTTATCTCTATTCGGTGATGGTATTTTTCTGGATCACCTGGTGGGCTGGTGTGGACAATATGTGCTCCCCATGGAAATCCCGAAAGAGAGCATCTATCCGCACGGTGAGTTCCTGACAACAGATCAGGAAGAAAGAAAAGAGAATATGCGCTGGTTCCTTGACATCATTCTACAAACAGGTTTGGAAATCAGAGGAGAAATCGCCGGTGATCACAAACGGGTTCAGGCCACCAACGAGGCAGTCGATGAACTGCTGGCTGCGGGGCATGAAATCGGGGCCATGGCCATTCCCAGATGGGAAACCATTAACAACCAGCTCAGATCCCTTAGCCGTTATGAACCCACCACACTGACAATGGTGGAAACACACGATACATCGACATTGCTCCAGTATCTACTCAATCGCAAAGGGTACAATGAGGATTTTGAAAACCCTGATAAAATCCTGGAGTTTTGCCAGTATGTGCTGGGTTTGCCTTTTTTTCTGGACGATATCCCACTGACACTGACTTCATGCACCCGCTCGTTCTGGTTTGAGATCTGCCGCAGATTCACAGAGGGAACACCTTCAAAAGAACTGGTCTTTACACTTCCGGGTCTGCTATCCCTTTTAAGCGAGGAACACCGTTCCACAACGATAGAAAACAATATCAACGTCAAACCTGGAACTTCCGGTGCGGTTGGCAATGGTTGGGGGAACTGGAGCTATTTTTCCCCACCCGTCGAGACCATGTTGAATGATCGCTTTGTAAAAAAATCGCTTCATCTACTTGGTAATCGTTCGTTTCTGCCTTTTGATCATTTTCATCTACACCCTCCTGATCATGATACCCCTCTCATAGTCCTTTATTCCCGCATCCAGAACCGTGAAATCATATGTAGGAATGAACAGAACGAGTGGACAGTCTGGGAAAGGCCATCAACCTTCAAATCTCAACAATTTGAGTTGGAACTGATGATTCAGAACCCTGGCGAAACAGAAGCCTGGGAAAGAGTCGATTTATCGAGTCTCATAGACCTGGATATCGCAGGACAAATCCATTTCCTCGATTTAAATAACAACTTCGCTTGCTACGACTATGATGCTGCCGATCTAAAATCCAACCAGCTGTTTATCCGTCTGTCACCCGCAAGAGTTCACCATTTTCTGGTATTCAGGAAACTCTAAATTGTTCGATTTAAGATTGTCGTTGGTTTCAGCGAGAGATTGCTGCTACAATTGAATTTTCGAGAACAATTTTTATCTAAAAACCAATCCCATAGAAAAATGAAACTTATCAGAACATTGCTCTGTTTGTTTGCCCTGATTCTCAGCCTGAATTCAACCCTATATGCCCAATCTTTCAGGATCAGAGCCAGGGAACATTTTGACACGGTCTGGATTAACTACAAACAACTGGATATGAAGACCTCTCATCCAGGTATTGGACCCAACATCAATATGTGGATGGAAGATCCTTATAACTACTCGATCGGCCTGTCATATAGTCATCTATTTATAAATAATGACACAGATCCTCAAATAGTTGGGATCGGTAGCGATATGGAACTGATAAAATGGGGCATCGAATACAAGAACTATTTTTTCAAAGGTAACGGAGGACTTTTTTCCAGGTTGGGCCTATCGACAAATACCTTAAAAACAAAAGGTCTATTTTCAGATTTAGGTGGCTTTGGCGGTTACCTGGGAATAGGCTGGGAAATTAAATTTCAACGTATTGGACTTGCTTTTGAGGCGGCAGGCAGGAAGATCAATTTCGAATCCGATATCGAAGTCACCACATACAGTCCTTCCATAGGCGTCCATTTCTACGGATATATTTAAAAAATACAAAAAAACAGACTTACCGTGTCGGTGAATGATGCCGGCCCACTAAGGATCGGCTCAAAAATTAGTCAAGTGTTTCTCATTGGCGTTAAAGAAACACGTCGCATGAAAAGAAAACACGTTGCTATCACATTCTATGTGCAAAATGTCCAGTTATTTTAGGACTTTTGTAGATAGATTATGTGAAGTTATTTTTGAACGATTCCTAAGGGGAAAGAAGAATCTGAATAAGGTAGTAGACGAAGGGAATAAAAACAGCGGGCAGCATATTCCCAACCCTGATCTTAACCACACCAAGCAGATTGATGCCGATAGCTAATATCAGCAAGCCCCCGGTTGCTGACATTTGAGAAATAACTGAGGCAACCAGAAAAGGTTTGATAAGTCCTGCGGTTACTGTTAACAGTCCCTGATACAAAAACACAGGGATAAATGACAGCAGCACGCCAACACCCATTGAAGATGCAAAAATAATCGCTGAAATACCATCCAGTGCCGACTTGGCAAAAAGGGTCTGGTGATTGCCCGTCAATCCGCTCTCAAATGATCCCACGATTGCCATTGATCCAACACAATACACCAGGCTGGCCGTTACAAATCCTTTAGAGACGGATCCACTTTCATTGGAAAACCGTCCTTCAATCCATTGTCCAAGTTTTTCCAGACCACTCTCAATTCCCACGTATTCACCGATAACACTCCCTATTGCCAGGCTGATGATAACAACTAAGAGGTCATCAGTCATCAAAGCGCTCTTAATGCCTATTAACATCACAGCAAGACTGAGGGCCTGCATCACCGTGCTCTTGTAACCCTCTGGGATTCCTTTTCTTAACAACAGTCCCAGCAGGCTTCCTGCGATGATTGAAATAGCGTTGACGATTGTGCCGATCATTTGTTTGCGAAATTGATAGAACAGTGAGCAGAATGACCCTTAAAAGAGTAGCAAAACTTCTATTATCCGACCTTACCCCGCCATATCAAAATATTGATCAAAATCGACATATTTATCTTCAATTAATTTAACTTCAATTTCGATAATGCGATTGGCCACTGTATTGATAAATTCGCGGTCGTGGGAAATGAACAGCAGGGTTCCGGAAAACTTTTTTAAGCCTTCATTGACAGAGATGATGCTTTCGAGATCCAGGTGGTCCGTGGGCCCATCCATCAATAATACATTTGCACCGGACAGCATCATCTTGGACAACATACAGCGGACCTTTTCCCCTCCTGAAAGTACGTTGGTCTTTTTAAACACCTCGTCACGGGAAAAGAGCATCCGCCCCAGAAACCCTCGTACAAAGGAGGGGTCTTTATCTTCGGAAAACTGAGTTAACCAGGTTAACAGATCATACTTATCATTATCAAAATAAGCGGCATTGTCTTTTGGGAAATAGGCTGAAGAGGTTGTCACACCCCATTCATAAGTTCCAGCGTCCGGTTCCATCTCCCCTGCCAGAATTTTGAAAAGAGTGGTTTTGGAGACATCGTTATCCCCCATAAAAATCACTTTATCCCCTTTCTTCAAAGAAAAGCTGATATTATCAAGAATTTTAACTCCATCAATACTTTTAGTCAGGCCTTTCACGTCAAGCAGATTTTTACCGGCTTCTCTTTTGGGTTCAAAGCCAACAAAGGGATACTTTCGAGTCGAAGGGGGCAAATTATCCAACTCCAGTTTTTCAAGTTGTTTCTGTCTCGAGGTAGCCTGCTTGGCTTTTGAAGCGTTGGCACTGAAACGGGCAATAAAGTTTTTCAAATCGTTGGCCTTTTCCTCATTTTTCTTGTTGGCATTGGTACGCAGCTGAAGCGCCAACTCACTGGATTTTTTCCAGAAATCATAATTGCCAGGGTAAATAGTGATCTGACTGAAGTCCACATCAGCGGTATGGGTACAAACCTTGTTCAGAAAGTGCCTGTCGTGAGAAACCACGATCACGGTTTGTTCAAAGTCCAGGAGAAAATTTTCCAACCAGTGAATCGCTTTAATATCCAAATGGTTGGTTGGCTCATCCAGGAGAAGAATTTCCGGTTGACCAAACAAAGCCTGGGCTAAAAGGACCTTGACTTTATCGGACGCCATGAGCTCTTTCATTGATTTGTCATGCTCGGTAGCCTTAATTCCCAGTCCTGCCAGGATAATGCCAGCGTCTGATTCAGCTTCCCAGCCATTCATTTCTGCAAAGGCTGTCTCCAGATCCGCTGCCCGCACGCCATCCTCATCAGAAAAATCTGGTTTGGCATAAATGGCATCTTTTTCATCCATTATTTTCACCAACTCATCATTCCCCATCAGAACAGTCTTAAGAACAGAGTAATCATCGTAAACAAAGTGATCCTGTTTTAGTACAGAGAGCCTTTCACCTTTGTCGATATTGACTGTGCCGCTTTGGGCTTCAATTTCGCCGGAAAGGATTTTGATAAATGTTGATTTGCCGGAGCCGTTGGCGCCAATCAGGCCGTAACAGTTTCCCGCAGTAAATTTAATACTGACATCTTCGAAAAGTTTTTTCTCTCCAAAGCCTAAAGTGATTTTTGATGTGCTGATCATTTTTTCTTTGTTCTGAATTAAGCGTTTTTTATTCGGTTTACCGTGAGTTACATAAGTTTTTGTTGTACTGATTATTTAGATTTATTTATCCGTCTATTCCCTTCGGACCTCTGTTTCAATATCGATTACAAAGAGTGATCCGGTGCTTAAGTGAACTTTTTCAGACATAGGCTACAAGATAAACATCATAAACAAGAGGCACCGCATTGATTGCTGCCTTGTCTCACAATCAAATGTTTTAATAGGATTATTTAGCTTGGTGGGTATTTTTTGCGAAAAAGCGCTGGAAAATCCGGAAAGCGACCTTGGAATATGACTGACTATCTCTACTGGTGATACAAGAACTCGAAGCTGTTGATTTAGATAATAGCGTAAAAAAATTATACCGTAAAGTGCGATCTGGCAAAAGTAGTTCAAGGGCCGTCAATGAAGGATTTTCAGAAAACTGTTTGATTTTTTTGATAGAATATTAAAAAATCAAAAGGTCATAATATCAATTTCTGCATGATCAAAAGAAATGTTTCCCGGTAATGTTTTTCGTTTACCTCTTCTTCAAGCCACAAAAAGGGAAATTGATATTGAAAGAACGTTTCCAGGTCACACTACCTGATTCTTTGTATTCTAACTGAACTGTTTAGCACGGGGCACACAGATGGAAATTAAAACCGTTATGATCGAAAACCCAGAAGGTCTGAATCTTATTTTGGGTCACTCCCATTTCATCAAAACCGTTGAAGATGTTTACGAAGCAATGGTTAACTCGATTCCTGGAGCAAAATTCGGTGTCGCTTTTTGTGAAGCCTCCGATATCTGCCTTGTTAGGTATTCCGGTAGCGACGACGGTTTGATAGAACTGGCGAAGAAAAACGCTTACGCTCTCTCAGCCGGTCACTCCTTTATCGTATTTATGCGGGATATCTTTCCCATCAATGTCCTGGCTGCCATCAAGGCTGTGCCTGAAGTCTGCCGTATTTTTTGCGCAACTGCGAACCCTGTAGAGGTCATGATCGGGGAGACAAAGCAGGGAAGGGGAATTCTGGGTGTCATCGATGGCTTTGCTTCAAAAGGAATCGAAACAGAAGCAGATATCCAGGCACGAAAAGCACTGCTCAGAGCCATCGGTTACAAACAATAATCGCATCGGATCTTTCTGTTTGATCAGAATATCAATGCGATATTCACCCCTCCTTTTGGAAAGAGCCGATTTGAGCTGTCGGTCAAAACCGTCAGCCCATATCGGTTTTCCAGCAGTTCGATGGACAGATATCCGCTGAGCTTGATCTCATCATCCAGCGGATATTCCATGTACAGCGTATTTGTCAGGGATGCGCCCCTGTATTTGAACCCACCGTCGCCAACCAGATTGGGTTCTCTCTGGAATCTAATCGCTCTATAGACGAGACTATATCTGGGATTGAAAGGGCTGAAGGAAAAAAGAGTGAAATTCAGGCGATAGAGAACATATTTGGCGAAAAACTCAGGTTGTTGGGCCAGATAGGCATTATACGCTTCAATATAGGCTGTTTCCCAAGGGTTAGCGTTATCGGGTAATGGGAATGGCTCCCGTTTCTGATCATTCCCAAAACCAGAATAGAGTTCCGCTTTGAGAGTGCGATTCTCAAAAATAAACCCCATTTTATTGAGATTGATGCTGTTTCCAAAGAAATTTTCCCCCACTTTGACACCATATTGAATCCTGTTCCAAAGGGAAATATCGATTGAAAAATAACCGTAATCAAATCCGCCAGCAACGTTGAAAGTGTCATTATCCCGGTGATCGTTCTCCAGCAGGTCCTCTTCGTGCCATTGGTATTTTGATTCTCCAATGACATAACGATTGAAATCCACCATGATAGCAAAGTGAACATAATCCGCTTTCAGGCGATAATAGAAATGCATCTGCGGTTCTTCATGCACACCTGTGGGCAGCAGGGCGTTGCCCGTCACCAGAATGTCCTGAAAACCAAAAGGACCGTCGGAATCCTCACTGATAATTTCAGGGATAAAATTATTCTGGCGTTGCTTAGAAGCCCCATAGCGGGAACCAATATTACCCCAGACCCCAAGTCTGGCTTCGTTCCCATATACCTGGGGTTTCGCATAAAAATCCTTATCGTTGCTATATCCTCTCAGTCGATCATAACCCTCTTTTAACCGGTCCAACTCTCTTTTTATCAAGAGCGGATCTTCCAGCAAATGCTGTGGATAAATCCGGTGGCGATTTTCAGATTTATTCGAAATGCTATTACAATGCCTGAAGGGATAAGGGTGCTCAAAGCGATACATCTTCTGTCCACCCGCAGAAAATTCAAGGACCTTTTCCAGTGGCAGCAGTTCGATATCCCAGATATCCTCATTATCCACAACCGTTTCCGTTCCATTGATGGTCAGAAAAGAGATCTGATCCTCCGCCGAGTCGATCATCCAACCTTTGACCAGGTCAACCACTTCATCGTTATAAATGGTTTTTATGAGGATCAACTCAGCGTCTTCTGTGAACTCGACCTGGGCAACAGGGATATCCCCGACGGGATAGGAGGCAATATAAATGATATTGAAGCGGTCGATACGTTTGACATCACCTTTCAATGTCAGAAGACGAATTTTCGAGTCGTCAACGTCGATGACAATGCCGATATCCCTTTGGCAGGCCGAGGAATAGATAGCAAAAATGTTGATTGCCTGAAGTGTCGACCTGTATGATATCCAGACCAGAAGCGTCAGCAGAATCAGCAACGCTTTAGAGAATAAATTCGATCGCCACGGAAAATGAGAACTTGCTTTCTTCATGTCTGCTTTTAATTTGATCCAATTGAGAGTCGTAGTTCCTCAAAAAGTAATTCAGATAACCTTTCAGCGCGACATTATCTCCGAACTCCTGCTGCAGGCTGATAGATGTCACAAAATGATTGAACCGCAATTTGTACGATGTTGCAGAGATTGTTTCTCGATAATCACCCAGAATAACCACTTCGCTGATACCGATGCGAGCCTCAGGTGTCAGGTCGATATCGAAATTCAGGCGCATGAAACTGGAATTAAAATTAAATCGTTCCAACTGAGTTTCCAGCAACTTCGACTGTTCGGTACGGGAAATCACTTGGGACATTTCATCCGCGTAAATCAGTTTGATGTTTTCAGCATTGGCATCTTCAGACCCCATTGCGATGCCTGAAGCAACCAGATTGAATTTAAAATCCTTGCCGGTGTACTGAAGCTTGTAAATCGTTGCAGCACTTTCCGAGAGCAACTCCCTGAAGATACCATTGGCTTGAATACCAAATAGTGGGTAGTAGTAGCCGACAGAAGCCGAGTATGGCCCCCTTTCCAGGCCGGTTAGGGCGATCTGGTTGAATTGTGGTAGGAAAAGCAGATCATTGGAACCTTTGGCTGCAAAATATCTCTGCATAAAAAAGCGATTTTTGATCATATAATCGCTTCCCGCTGAAAATGCGAAGGGATTCCCGGCAAACGAAGCCGTTAAAAATTGATATTTCCCGTCAAAACGCAATTGGAAAACCGGTTCGACGCTGGATAGATGCTCAACCGGCTTTGACCCAACAACCAAAAAACCCTGCGGACCAAAGGTTCTCCCGGAAGGCCATTCAAAATACAGTGGCATTCCTGCTGAAAACTCTTCCTGGAAATCGTCCCGAATCACCACCAACGCTATTTTAGTTTTTTCATCGAAAAGATAGGGTCGGGCATAAAAAACCGTTCTTTTCTGAAGTCTTTTGAGTTTTGTGAAACCGTCATGATAAACTGAGAGGAACTTCTGGATTTTTATCTGACTGCTGACCATCCGTGTGGGCTGAATTGTCGCTCCAACCACAGATACCCTTTCAGAACAGACAGGTAGATTACTGCCAAAACCGAAGTTCATGTGCTCAAAAACAGCTATTTTTTTTAGCTGCAGACTCTCTGTTTCCAGTTTCGAAAATTTCTGAATATCACCTGTATGCACCAGATGGGTTTTTCCCTCAAGATCAAAAAAAACGATCAGATCATCGATAAATCGGATGGGCCATCCCGAAAAAACAATTTCATCATCAGATGAGACTTTGACCTTCCGGATATATTCTGCCACGCCACTGGTCAGATCAAGATGGAAAAACGGATTCGCAATGGTATTATAAACAAGAATATGTTCAATGCCCTCTCGGGGAATGATGACCAGCTTCCCTTCTGTATTCACCTGATAGACCTGATTTTCATCCACATGAATAATCAGACCGGTTTGGGCCTCACATCCCTTATGGACAATCGAATAGAGCTCAATGGCAGACACAGAGGTGATACTGATCAGCAGCTGAATTAAAAGCACCAAGCTGAATCTATACAGCTGTATTCGCCCGGGTAATCTCAACAAGGAAGGCATATATGTAATCTTACGGTTTACAAGTCTTAACTGCATATGATGAATTCCCGCATAGAGTGTCACTTTTAATCGGTTTAGGGGTAACTCTTCAGCATGGGTGCTGCCGAGGGTATCATGATTCAAAACACTCATGAATCCATCCCTGGCGCCTGGTGTTTCATCAGAAACGCTTCGGCGAAAACATCCTGGCCTTGAGCATTTTGAATCAAAATCCCCTCGTCTCAAGAAAAGCGGTGAATAGTTGCATTTATGGTTCTATATAACAAATCCAAACCCGGTGTCTAGTATGAATCTGTTTCAGACATAGTCAGATGGCAAAAATCCAGTCGAATTTCTTGAATCGGAAGAATCAATGTGACCACCTCCCCCAAAATCTCCAGGAGATGATAGCCGTTGCACTTTAATCAGCATGCCACATGAGCACTACTTTTTGGCTGGCGGTGTATTTATGTCAATTACTGACCCTTTATTAGATATTTTTTTGACCTTTTATATTGACAATTTTTTATGAGCTTGTAAGAATTAATTAGCGTCAATTTACAAATATATTGCGAATGGGGCTCTGCTGCCTTGCAACACTGTTTGATTAACTTTTATTCAATTGACCTTATATAATGAAAACAGATGACCTTTTTAATTTGATACGGAATGGTGAAAACTCAGGTCTGGAATTCAAAAGAGACAGTCTTCGCCCAGAACAACTTGCCAAGGAGATCGTTGCCATGGCCAATCTGCAGGGTGGTCAAATACTGCTTGGCGTTGAGGATAATGGGTCAATTTCCGGAATTCAAAGAAAAGATCTTTCCGAATGGTTGGTTGACACCGTATTTGGTCGCTATGTACACCCGATGATCCTCCCCTTTTATGAGGAGGTTCAAGTGGAAGAGGGTAAACGGGTTGCAGTTGTATCGTTTCCCCAGGGTGTCTCCAAGCCCTATGTGGTTCGGAAAAAAGATCGCGAGGATATTTATATTCGTGTTGGTAGTAGCTCGCGTTTGGCAACCCGTGAACAACAAATGAGGCTGTTTGAAACCGGTGGCATACTACATTCAGAAGTAATGCCGGTACCGGGCAGTTCTTTTGAATCCCTGGATAAGGTACGCCTGGAAAACTATCTCCGAGATATTCTGAAAGACCCGGATGTACCGTCCAGTGATACAGAATGGTTGGAGCGCTTGGAAGGATTGGGATTAATGGTCCGCAATAGAGACCAGGAATTCCTGTGTACGATTGCCGGTCTGGTTCTTTTTGGGGTGAAGCCCAGAAGATATCTGAAACAATCCGGCCTCAGGGTGATGGTATTTAAAGGGGCGGAGAAAGAGTATCAGGCTTTAATGGATCGGGTTCTGGATGGTCCGATGGTCGGACGGTGGCAGTTCGGGAAAGAGGGAAAGCAATTGATTGATGAGGGCTTGATAGAAAAATGCGTGAACAGCCTGGGGCCGTTTATTTCGTCAGAATCCCCCACTATTGATCGATATTTTCGACGGGATAAAACCTGGCGATATCCACTGGACGCTGTTCGTGAAACGATGATCAATGCGTTGGCACACAGAGACTGGACCCGGTTTGTTGATATCGAAATCAGTGTTTACGGCAATCGCTTAGAGGTGATCAGTCCCGGGCCACTGCAAAACGCTATGACCATTGAAAAAATGAAAGCGGGGCAACGCTCAACCCGTAATCAGATTATCGTTGATATCCTTAAAGATTATGGTTATGTTGATGCTCGTGGGATGGGGATTAGAACTAAGGTGATTCCGCTGATGAGAGCTGGAGGTAAAGAGCCTGTTTTCAAAGCAACCGAAGATTATTTACTCACAGTTTTATTGGATGCCCAAAAAACCCAGCAATCCTATCCAGTCGATCAAGTACAGGAGCCATCCATTGAAACGGTTGCCCCGATAAATCTTGTTGAGCAGACAGGCCTGAGTTTTAACAGGTCATATAAAAGGTCAATCACACCAATGAATGACCTGATAAAATTCATCAGGCTGTATCCGGATGCAAATTATGACCAAATGGCCCAAGCCCTTATGGTTAGTCCTGCAACCGTGAAACGGAATATCCAAAAATTGAAAAAGGCAAACCGCTTGAAGCGAGTCGGATCAAAGAAGACCGGTTATTGGGAGGCGGGGTAGGAATATCAAAAACCGTACCCGATAAACATCGTTCCCTCATTTTTTTCTGCCCCAGTCGCATGATCAGCACGCAGCACGACTGAGCTGAAAACAGGACGAAATCCGGTGCCGGCTGAATACTTGAAGTCCGAGATAGGTTGATCGATAAACTATCAGACATATTGTATTTGGCCTTGTCAGCCTAAGTAATCAGATGGTAAATTTCAAATTGAATACATTGATAAAAATCGGAGTCAGCCTTTTTTGAAATTTTCTCATCTAACCCGTAACGAAAGCAATGCAGATCATCAGCGCCCGCACATCAGCACATTTAAATGAAATCAGAACCATTTTCCGCGAATATGAGCAGTTTCTAGATGTCGATCTGTGTTTTCAAGGCTTCGAAGAAGAATTGGCAAACCTGCCCGGAAAATACGCCTCTCCTGAAGGAGCGCTATTTCTGGCTGTTGAGGACCAAAGTGTTGCCGGCTGTGTGGCAGTCAGAGCGTTGGAAGGAAATATCTGCGAAATGAAGCGACTTTATACACGCCCTTCCTACAGGGGCAAAGGGTTGGGAAGACAACTGGCGGAAAGAGTAATTATGGAAGCGGAAAATCTAGGGTACACGCTGATGCGACTCGACACCCTTGAATCACTGACATCAGCCATGGCGCTCTACCGTTCTCTGGGTTTCACAAAAACAGGAGCCTACTATCACAATCCGCTGCAAAATGTGATTTACTGGGAACTCCCGCTCGGTCAAAACTCATTTTAGTAGCGGGATTCACCCCTTATTTTTCAAGCAATCAATCAACCGGAGTAGACGATGACCTCAATCATACCTGAATTCACGCCTCCTGATTTTTCAATCCCTGAACTGGCAAACGCTCCAGTTGTGAGAACCGAGACCGCACCTGCTGACGGCGTTGCGCCCGACAACTTTCATGGAACTTCCAATCACCCTGAATATATCCATCTGGGGGAAGGAGAATGGATCCTGGCCAGGGAAAACCGCATGGATTGTGTGATGGTCCTGAAAGAAAAACAACTGGACATCGTAGAAGGCAGGCGTTTGAAAAATGGAGATCCCGTTGTCGTGGGTCGGACCGAAAACGGGGAAGAGGGAATTTTTGTCTATACACAGGGATTTGAAAAAGCAAAGGGTCAAGCGAAGGATAAGTTCACTTTCCGCACCCGGGGAACCAGAGAAACGCCCTTTTCAAGAAGTTATGACCAACTCTATCAGGTCTTACGACATGATCGTGATAACGGTTATATCACTTGGGTCTTGGGCCCAGCTGTTTCCTTCGACAAAGACAGTCGCGACGCTATGCAGGGTTTGATAGAGAATGGGTACTGTCACGCGTTACTGGCAGGGAATGCCCTGGCGACACACGATCTGGAAGCCGCCCGCTTCAAGACAGGTCTGGGCCAGGATATATATTCTCAGGAACTACAGCCACTGGGACACTATAATCATCTCGATATTCTCAACAAAGTCCGCAGAGCCGGTTCAATCTCGAACGCCATCAAGGAGATCAATCTCAAAGACGGTATTATCCACGCTTGTGAAAAGCACCAAGTTCCGTATGTGCTGGCTGGCTCCATCAGGGATGACGGTCCCCTGCCGGAAGTCATCGCCAATGTCTACGCAGCGCAGGATGAAATGCGGGTCCATGCCCGGAAAGCGACCACGGTCATCACCCTGGCGACCCAACTGCACTCAATTGCCTTCGGTAATATGACACCCAGCTACCGTGTGATGGCGGATGGGGTTGTTCGGCCTGTCTCTTTCTACATTGTGGATATGTCCGAATTCAGCGCGGACAAGCTGGCTAACCGAGGTTCCGCCCAGGCGGTAGCCATATTGACAAATGTCCAGGACTTCATGATCAACCTCTGGAAAAACCTGGCTAACTAAAAATGCCAGGATTCTATTTTTATACCAGCAATGATCAGTTGGGCCTGGTGAGGGACCTGGGAGAGATGCTGAGAGAGAATCGTCTCACGGATGTTTTTGAGCTGGAACTGATTGTCATTCAAAGCCTGGGAATGAAACGCTGGATATCCCTTCATCTAGCTGAACAGCTTGGAATTCTGGCGCATACCCGCTTTCTTTTTCCGAACCAGTTGTTAAACGACGTTTTTGAAAAGGTTGTACCTGAATTTCAAAAAGAGGCTCTTTTCGACCGTGAAGCTGTCTCCTGGAAGATCATGGATATTCTTCCAGGACTTTTAGATAATGTTCTATTCAAAGATTTGAGCAACTATCTCCACGAAGAGGGCAAATTCAGCCAGATCAAATCCTACCAACTTGCTTTAAAAATAGCATCCCTTTTCGATCAATACTGTATGTACCGACCGCAGATGATTATGGAATGGGACGCTGGGAAGAAAAATGGCTGGCAGGCCGATTTATGGCGCGCTTTAAGAACAAATGGCATCGAAAGTCATTTGCCCGCGCTACGTATGCGTTTTTTTAAGCAGATCGCAGAGCATGCCCCCCGCAACGGAACGCTGCCCGAACGCATCACCGTCTTTGGGATCACCACGCTTCCACCTTTTCACATAGAAGTTCTGGCCGCCCTCTCCCATTATACCGATATCCACCTGTTTTTCATGAACCCTTCCCCGAAATACTGGGGAGATATCATGTCTAAAAAAGAGATAGCCTGGGGTATAAAAAGGCAAAAGGACCCCTTGCTGACAGAAGAAGCCTTGCACCTGGAGCAGGGGAACCCGCTCTTGGCCTCATTTGGCAAGTCCGGCAGGAGCTTTTTCCAACTTCTGTTGAGCAGCGACTTTAACACACAAATGGAGCATGAAGACTTCCAGGAGCCCGACAGCGAAACCTTGCTCGCTTCCATCCAGGCAGACATTTTCAACCTGGTCGATCGGGAGTTAGAAAATCATGGGCAGTGGGTGGCTGATCCTGATGACCGGTCCCTTCAAATCCATTCCTGCCACAGTCGGATGAGGGAAACCGAAGTATTGCACGACCAATTGCAATTGATGATGAGCCAGAACCCGGAACTCAAACCGGGTGATATTCTGGTAATGGCGCCGGATATAAATCTGTATGCCTCGCTTGTCAAAGCAGTTTTTTCACCACCCATGGATAGCACTTATCGCCTGCCTTTTTCCATCGCTGATCGGAATCACACCCAGGAGAGTAAAGTGATTCAGTGGTTCCTGATGCTGCTCTCATTGCCCGGCAGTCGCTTTAAAATATCGGAAATTCTAGACCTGCTGGAATCTGAAGCGATTCTGGCCAGATACGATCTGAAAACTGAAGATTCTTTCCTCCTGCGAGACTGGTTGATATCGGTCAATATCCGCTGGGGGTTGGATTCAGCGCACAGGCAGTCCGCAGGCACGCCACCGACATATCAGAACACGTGGGATTTTGGGCTGGAACGCATCCTGTTGGGTTTGGCCATGCCGGATGATGACGGTTTGCTTTATGAGGGGATTCTACCCTTTGACAGAATTGAGGGGGGGCAGGCAGTCCTGTTGGGTAAATTTCTGTCCTTCTTTTCCGATCTCAGGGCGTTGGTGCAACCTGCAACAGGCGATCAAAAAGCAGGGAAAAGGGATCAGGATGGTTTGCTGATCGATACGTCCCGCACCCTCAACGAATGGGTCAGTTACCTGCATCGCCTGATCAGAGTTTTTTTTGAAGAGAAAGAGGCCTGGGAAGAGGAGCTACAGATTATCAGAAAAGCGATCAACCAGTTGGAGGAGGTTAAAAGTAAAACGGGCTTCAGTCAGAAAGTAGATTTCGAGATCATGCGAAATTATCTGTCCCAGTATATGGAACAAGGCTCAACCGGCTTTGGTTTTCTGGGTGCCGGGATCACTTTCTGTTCGATGTTGCCGATGCGCAGCATCCCTTTCAAAGTTGTCGCCTTGCTGGGTCTGAACGAGCAGGTTTTCCCCCGCCAGAGTCAGCCACTCAGCTTCGATCTGATGGCAAAACATCCTCTGCCGGGAGATCGGTCACTCAAAGAGGACGACCGCTACCTGTTTCTTGAAGCCATCATCTCAGCCAGGGAAACACTTTATATCAGCTATATCGGTCAGAGTCTCAAGGATAACAGCACGATTCCGCCCTCAACCCTGGTGAGTGAGCTGATTCAGTATCTTGAATCAATCGAATCCCAGGAAGATACCAGCGTTGTGGATCAGGTGATTAAAAAGCATCACCTACAGGCCTTTAATCCAAGGTATTTCGGATCAGACACCAAACCGCTCAGCTTTTCCCTGGACAACCTGAGCGCTGCAAAAACACTTTTAAAAAGGAGTGCCCAGACGCCTGGCGCTTTTATCAAATCTCTTCCCGAACCGGATTCACAATGGAACAGCGTCGACATCGATCAACTGATTTCATTTTTCGACAACCCCAGTAAATTTCTTCTGAAGCAGAGACTGGGCCTTTCACTTGATGATGAATCAGAGACTATTTCAGAGACCGAACCATTTCAGCTGGATGGACTCGACCGTTACACCCTGAATCAAAAACTGGTTGCCAGCCAGCTCCAGAACCATACCGCATCTGAAGTTCGTGATTTCTTTCAGGCAAACGGTATTCTGCCACCTGAAAATGTTGGCAGAGTCCTTTATAACCAGCAACAGGATAGCGCTACTCAGTTTTTAGCAGCAGTACGTTCCTATCTTCGGGAGGAGACAGCGCCACCTGTGACAGTCGACTGCGAGATAGGTGGATTTCGACTTTCGGGGAAAGTCGAAGACTTTGGACCGTCGGGTTTAATCCAATATCGATTTGCCAGATTAAGGGCGAAAGACAGGATTGGCAGCTGGCTGAGATGGTTGGTCCTCAACCTGCTGGTACCTGAATCTCAAAACAGGCAAGCCATACTGGTTGGATTGAATCACAAAAAAGTCATTCAAACGCTGTCTGCAGATCCAGTTCAGATGCCGGAGAGCTTTCTGGTCCAATTGCTCAAACTCTACCGGGAAGGGTTAACACGACCATTGCCCTTTTTCCCTGGCGCCTCTGAAGCATATATCCTGGGATTGACAGGGAAAGCCCCTGAGAAAGCATTACAACTGGCTGAAACCAGCTGGCAGGGCAGTGAACACTTTCGTGAAAAGGACGACCCTTATTTCAATAGATGTTTTGGTCATACACATCCGCTGGACAATGAGTTTATCGAGATTTCCAAAACGGTTCTCCTGCCGATTTTTTCTCACTATTCCGAAAAGAAATGAAAAATCGCATCGAACCATTTGATCTGGCGCAGTCCCCCCTCACCGGCAAAAATCTGATCGAGGCCAACGCCGGCACCGGAAAGACCTACACCATCGAGGGCATCTACCTGCGGCTGCTGCTGGAAGAAAAGATGGGGGTGGAAAACATTCTGGTGGTCACTTTCACGGAAGCCGCCACCTCGGAATTAAGAGGACGAATCCGGGATAAGATCCGCAAAGCACTGCGAGCTTTCGAAACTGGTAAAGACAGTGCCCATGGTGAAGACAAACTAATCGAATATCTTATCCAAAACAGCGCCGATTCTCAACGGTCCGTGAAAGTGCTGAAATCTGCCCTGGCCCAGTTTGACGAAGCCAGGATCTTCACCATCCACGGCTTCTGTCGCAGGGAATTGTTGGATCAGACATTTGAGAGCCGCTCCCGGTTTGATACCGAGTTTATCAAGGACCAGCGGGATCTGCTCTCTGAGATCGCTCAGGATTTCTGGCGTGATTATCTGTATAAGAGTTCGGAACACTTGACAGCGTTTCTGATGGATTATTGCGGCAATCCTCAAAATCTGTCACAAAAACTAATCCCCATTCTCAACCGACCCCTGAAAAATATGGTAACGGGGCTGAAATCAGAAGACCTTGATGCTGAGGTCGAAAAGGCAGAAAACCGGTTTTCCGACCTGTCCGAGACATGGTTGCGATCACGATCGGCCCTGGAAGAAATCCTGATCAGCCATCCAGGACTAAGCCATAATCCCTACAATAAAAAGAATGTCCCCAACTGGTTGGGAGAGATGGACCATTTTATCGAAGTCGGGAATCCTTTCCTGATACCGAAAAACCTGTATCGATTCTCCCTGGAGACTATCAGTCAGAAGTTCAATGACAAAACCGCACCACCTGATCATGCGGTTTTTCATATCTGTCAGGAGCTGAACTCGCTTCTGAAAACCATCAAGATCTTACTTGAAAAAAAACTGATCGATTACGGAAAAACTGAGCTGAAAAAAAGAAAAGAACAACGCAATCTCATCTCTTTCGATGACCTGCTTAAGAATCTCCGCAACGCACTGCGAGGGTCAATGGGAGAAAAACTGGCAGATCGGATTCGGGAAAAATACCATGTTGCCCTGATCGATGAGTTTCAGGATACCGACCCCATCCAATTCGAGATTTTCAGTACTGTTTTTAAGAGTGACAAGCAACCCGTTTTTTTTATCGGAGACCCCAAGCAATCCATCTACAACTTCCGGGGAGCTGATATCTTCGCTTATCTGACAGCTCAACATGAAACAGAAACTACTTATACACTGGAAAAAAACTGGCGCTCCGACAATGATCTGATCCAGGGGATCAATTCCCTTTTCACCTTCCATGAAAATCCCTTTCTGTTTAAAGAAATCGCATTTGTGCCCTCCACAAGTGCGGGAATAAATCCGGTTCGAGGATTTCAGATCGATGGTCAGCCGCAGATTCCCATGCACCTGTGGTATGTCGATGACAACGGCGGGACCATTTCAAAGTCCAATGGCCAGAAAAAAGTGACAACTGCAGTGGCGGGAGAAATTGCCCGGCTTCTTAATCTGGGTCGGAAAGGAAAAGCCACTATCCTGAAGAGACCTTTCGCTACAGTGACGGAGGAAAAGGCAGTGGCTCCCAAACACATCGCTGTTCTTGTCCGCAGACACGGGGAAGCAGAAGCAGTGCAGCAGGCACTGAGAAAGCTGTCCGTACCCAGTGTGATAAACACCAAATCCACCGTTTTTGATTCTCCCGAGTTTGGTGAGGTCACAACCCTGTTGAAAGCTATCGCCGATCCGGCGTCTGAGCGCAAAGTTAAAAGCGCCTTGGCAGGTAATATCCTGAGAATCAGTGGGGAACAGCTCCATGCATATAGTGCGAATGAAAGCGGTTGGGAGAGGATTCTGGAAGATTTTCAGCTCTATCGCCAGACCTGGTCTGAAAGAGGGTTTTATACAATGATCCGCAGTTTTATCAGCAAGCAGGAGGTGCGAACCCGTCTGCTGGAATTGGAAGGTGGTGAAAGGAAATTGACCAATCTTCTCCATATCCTTGAGCTGTTCCATGAAGCGGAAAACAATAACCGGCTTGGGATCAACGGCCTGCTTAAATGGGCCGATCGGCGCCGTTTCTCGCTCGACGCGAGTGCGGATGAAAATGAGATCCGCCTGGAAACCGATGATGAAGCCGTAAAAATTCTGACCATACACGCCAGCAAAGGATTGGAATTTCCGATTGTTTTTTGCCCGTTTTCATGGGGATCTGCGGCAGTAAAACAGGTTTTCTTTCACGACCCCCTCGATAACCATACGCTCAGCCTGGATATCGGATCACCGGACATTGAAGTGAACCGGCAACAGGCAAAGAGAGAAGTTCTGGCAGAAGAGATTCGACTGCTCTACGTAGCGCTGACCCGTGCCAAACACAGGTGTTATCTGGTTTGGGGAGATATCAACCAGACTGCCGATTCGGCCATGGCCTATCTTTTTCATCACGGCAAGCCAAACAGGGAAAATATCTGGATAGATCTAGAGGAACTGGAAAAAAAAGCAGATGGTAATATCCAGCTCCAGCGCCTGCCTGAGGGAGTTGCGGATAAATATAGGGCAGAACAATCTTTGCTTCCGGAACTCCGCTGTCTTGAATTTAAAGGATCCCCTTCTCTGGACTGGGGCATCTCAAGTTTTTCAGGTCTGTCGACCAAAACAATCGTCAATGTCGAATATCCAGATCGAGATCGCGTTAAAGAGACACCCCTCATCAAAACAAGGATCCCTCTGCTCGACACATCTGAGAAATCTTTGAATATGTTTTCTCTTCCAGGTGGAGCCAAAACGGGGAACTGCTTCCATCAACTGTTTGAAAATCTGGATTTTCGGGATAAAAGTTCAGCAAAAGTGAAAAACCTGGTCCGTGATACGCTGCAGCAGTATGATTTTGAAGAACGCTGGCAGCCAGTTGCTATGGAGCTGGTCAAGAATGTACTGTCTTTTCCTCTGATTCGGGATGAAAAATCAGCATCACACTTCACGTTGGGGGATCTGGACCAGAAAGACCGAATCAGTGAAATGGAATTCTATTTCCCTTTACAGCACATCACATCACATAAAATTTTGGATCTTTTAAAGCCCCATTTGGATCATCACAGTGCCCAACTGCTTTTTAGAACCATGGAGAGACTGAATCTCAATGAGGTTAAAGGGTTTATGAAAGGTTTTATCGACCTGATCTTCCACCATGATGGCCGCTATTACATTCTCGATTGGAAGACCAATTTCCTGGGGGATCAAGCCACGGATTATCATACCCAGAATCTGCAGGAATACATGATCAACCATTCGTTTATTCTGCAGTACATTATCTACACAATCGCCCTGCACCGCATGCTAACGCTGAAACTGGATAACTACGACTTCAGGACTCATTTTGGAGGCGTTTTCTACTTTTTCCTGCGAGGGGTTCAAAAGGATCCGGAACCGAACGTCGGGGTTTATCTGGACAATCTACATGGATGTGCTGATATGATCACGGCGCTTTCACAATATCTTGGGGGCGATCGCTAAAGGAAATCATGGAACTTACAGAACTCCGCTCTCTTTTCCAACGTTCTGAATTCAGCGCCATAAATCGCCATTTTGCAGAATTCATGTTAAGGCTCTCCGGCAGCAGTGCCCCTGAATTCTTTCTGGCCTGTGGACTCGTCAGCCATCGTGCCGAACAGGGCGATGTTTGTCTGAATCTGGCAGATTACGCCGAAAAAGCCGTGACAAAATTCAGCGTAAATCAGGCTCAGGAGGTAATCTGCCCCCCTTTGCAATCGTGGATCGAAATTCTGCAGAAATGTAAAACCGTCGGAAAACCAGGAGAAAGAGCACCATTGATTCTCGACACGGGTTCCACCACACCACGGTTGTACCTTTTACGGTACTGGCAATATGAACATCGCCTCACTGATTATATCGGTCACAGCGTCGCACAGGCACCTTTAAACCTGGACCGGGAGTTACTCAGCCTCGGACTCAAACGGCTTTTTCCTGGAAATGGCAAAGACCCGGATATGCAGGCCATCGCAGCCAGAGCTGCCCTGGAGAAAAAATTCTGTGTCATTACCGGTGGCCCGGGCACCGGAAAAACTTCCACTGTGTTGAAGATCATCATCCTGCTGCTGGAACAGCCTGGAGAACTCCCCCTGAAACTGGCACTGGTTGCACCAACTGGAAAAGCAGCCAACCGGTTGAAAGAGTCCATTCAATCTTCTCTGACTCAGGTCGATCAACAGATACTCTCTACAGAAAAGGTATTGTCGGAAATCCCCACAGAGACTTCAACAATCCATCGCTTGCTGGGCAGCATCAGAAATTCTCCCCGCTTCAAGTTTAACAAGCACAACCCGCTACCCCATGATTGTATTATTGTTGATGAGGTCTCCATGGTGGATCTGGCCTTGATGAGCAAACTGGTTGAGGCCCTGAACCCGACCTGCCGCCTGATTCTGCTGGGCGACAAAAACCAGCTCTCCTCTGTGGAATCCGGATCCGTGCTCGGAGATATCTGTTTTGAACCTGAACTATCGGGGAATACTGAATCGACACCCCTGACCAGCACCACCGTCAATTTGGTTAAAAGCTACCGTTTCGATGAAAACAGTGGCATCGGCAGGTTGAGCGCGCTGATCAATGATGGACAGGCAAATAAAAGCCTGGAGTTACTAATTCAGTCCCCTTCTGCGGATCTCAGCTGGAAACAGATCCCCCCACCTGGAGAGAGTAAACAGTTCCTGATGGAAACCATCCTGCCCCATTACCGTTCTTACTTTGACACGAAATCGGCCGTAAAGGCTTTTCGAAAAGTCTCGCAGTTCGGTGTTCTCTGCGCATTGCGCAGCGGGCTCTATGGTGCGATTGCGATCAACCGACAGATTGAAGATATTCTGACAGAGGCAAAACTAATCCCTCCGGAAACGACCTGGTATTCCGGAAGGCCTGTCATGATCACTCGAAATGATTACAATCTGCAACTGTTTAATGGTGACATCGGGATCATACTGCCAGACAGGGAAGATGATGACCGTTTGAAGGTGTTTTTTGATCTGGGAGAAAAAGGATATCGGAAGATCGTTCCTGTCAGGCTGCCGGAACATGAATCCGCCTATGCCATGACCATCCATAAAAGCCAGGGGTCCGAATTCGACCGGGTCTTGATCCTTCTTTCGGATCAGGACGCACTTGTATTAAGCCGGGAGTTAATCTATACCGGCATCAGTCGTGCCCGTGAGGCTGTCGAAATCTGGGGAGATGAGAAGGTTTTTTTGAAAGCCATCTGCCGCAGAACCGAAAGAAGTTCGGGGCTGAAGGAAGCCCTCTCTGAATTGACATTTTTCTGACTAAGGGTCGGTTCATAAATTAGTTCACATTCTGTTTTCAAAATGTCCAGTGCTTTGGGGACTTTTGCAAATAGATTATGTGAAGTTATTTTTGAGCCGACTCTAACACGACATTTGATTCGGAAGATTGTCATATTATATTCATCATAAGGTTTTGCAAATTCTGGAGATAACCATGTTACTTAGTTTATCCACCTGGAAAGAGATTGACGCGTATTTGCAGAGTTCAAAAGGGATTATCATTCCCATCGGATCCACTGAACAACATGGTCCCATGGGCTTGATCGGAACGGATGCCATTTGCCCGGAAAAGATTGCGGCAGAAATTTCTGAACGTTACGGAGTGTTGGTAGCGCCAACGATCAGCTATGGCATGTCGCAACACCATCTGGCATTTTCCGGAAGTGTTACGCTACGTCCAACCACCTTAATTGGGGTTGTCAAAGATATCATTTATTCATTGGCGCATCATGGCTTTACCCATATGTTTTTTTTAAATGGCCATGGTGGCAATATCACACCTCTGAAATCAGCTTTTTCCGAAGTATACAGCGAATACAGCCTGGCTGGAAACCTGTGCCCTATCTTTTGTACGACCGTCGGATGGTTCGAAGGGAAACAAATGAATAAAATAAACAAAAAATATTTTAAGAATGGCAGTGGCAGTCACGCCACCCCTGGCGAGATCTCATTGAGTTTCCATGCCCATCCAGAGGCAGTTAAATCAGCGGAAATGACCCCTAAAGTAGCTCCCGCAGGTGGCTTCAGGGATGCCCACGATTTCAGAAACTCTTTCCCGGATGGCAGGATTGGCTCCAACTCCAGCCTGGCCACCAAAGAAATCGGGGCAGAACTGTGTGAGGCCGCCGTCAAGGATATTATCAAAAGCTACAACTCTTTCCTCGGAATTTAACACCCTTTCTGCTCAAACCAAAGCACCCCACTAAAGAACAAGTATATTTAGTTAAAACTTTTGATTACATTTTTTAGTAAAATTGTTTAACATATTCAGTGAGTATTAGCCCAGGCAGCCATTGGCTTCTCATTTTTTGAAGCCGCTTGACTGCCCGTTTTCATGCGAAAGCGAGTAGCCCATTCAAACTAATTCAGGAGGTGATATGACTTCCGTAATGTCAGTTGCTTACATACTTATTTCAGTGAAGCCGGGAACAGCGAGAGAGGTGTACTACAAGCTTCAAAAGTTACCCAACATTCAACAGGTTGAAGCAGTTACAGGCCCATACGATATCATAGCAACAGTACATGGTAGTGATTTGAATGCCATCGGAAATATTGTGATCGATAGGATTTTAAAAATTGAGGGAATCTCCAACTCAATGACGTGCAGTGTTATTCAACTGGAAAACTGATTCAGCAGAAAACGAATTAGCACCAAAAACTTCCCCGCTTTACGGCAAGCAAAGAACCGGAAAATCTGTCTGCTGCAGACAATCGACAGTTGGACAGATCAGTCTGGACGGTTTAAATTAGCATTATTAAGGCCTCTCTTCGGAAGGTACCCCCGTCGCTTTCCTGCCAAAACCTGAGATTCCCTGAGTGTCCCGGATTTTTCAATTTTGTACAAAAAGTGCGACGAACATCTTACAACTGTATATCGATAGAAATATGGAAAAGCTTGATAAACGCGATCGCAGCATTCTTGGGCTGACCGGTTTTGGCCATTTTATGGCACACGTCAATATGCTGGTTTTCCCGGCCATTCTGATTCCCCTTTCAAATTCTTTAGGAATGGAAGTAACCGACGTCCTGGGACTTTCATTCTGGATGTATCTTCTATTCGGGGTCACGGCCTTTCCGTGGGGATTAGCCGCTGATCGATGGGGTGCCAGAAATTTGTTATTGGTCTTCTACTTAGGCGCTGGAATCTGCAGTTTTGCAGCAGCCCTTTCGATTGATTCGCCCAAATGGCTCGTTCTGTCATTAACAGGGCTGGGACTCTTTTCCGGAATATATCATCCTGCCGGTCTGGGTTTGATTTCCAAAGAGATCAAAAGAATCAGCCTGGCAATGGGATACAACGGTATGTGCGGTAATTTCGGATTGGCAGCCGCTCCGTTTATAGCTGGAACAATTAATTGGTTATGGGGAGCGCAAGCCGTCTACTTTTTCCTTGCAGTACTCAACCTGGCCGGTTTAGTGTTTATCGCCATGGGCTCCAATCATGAAAAAATGGATCAAGGTAAACAGGAAACGGCCGATAACAATGGACAGCTGACACCGTTCTTGATTTTACTGGTTGCCATGATGCTGGGAGGAATCGCATATCGAGGTGCAACCGTTATTATCCCCGCCTACTTTGAGTTAAAAACTCCGAATGTGTTTCAATGGCTGAATTCCCAGTTTAGTGCTGACCTCTCGGAAAATCTGGTCGCAACCAGCGTCACATCTGTGATATATCTGGTTGGAATGGTCGGACAGTTTACCGGGGGGCGGTTAGCAGAGAAGTTTGACCTGAGAATAGGATACCTGCTTTTTCATCTAATCACTGTGCCTGCTGTGTTTTTCATGAGTCTGAGTACGGATATGCCGCTTATTTTATTTGCGCTGATCTATAATTTTTTCCTGCTCGGAATGCAGCCTATCGAAAACACACTGGTTTCCAAATACTCACCCAAGAAATTCCGCCACTCAGCCTTTGGCTTAAAGTTTGTGCTGACGTTTGGTGTGGGGGCTCTTGCTGTCAAAGCCGTTGAGGCCATCAGCGAACATTACTCAATGGAAACCGTATTTATTGTCCTGTCAGGAGTCTCTTTGTTGCTGGTAGGGACGATTGTCATGCTGATCATAAATACAGCAGAGAACTAACTGTTTTTCATCTAAAAAAATCTGGATAAGGGATCGTACAAAAATAACTTGGCATAATCTGTCCGCAAAAGTCCCTTAAAGACAGGACATTTTGCAGACAGAATGCCAAGTAATTTTTGAGCCAACCCTAAGATCGGTAAAGATAAAATCCCAGGCAATTGGAATTCAATTCGGCGCCTGCAGAATTGATTGTCAGAAAGCGAGAGTGACTTAGAGATTATATGAGAGGATGGGGAGTCAATTAGATGCCCCCCGGAATGAGCAATTGTTATTTCTTATTCAGCTGTAGTATTTTTCTAAACAGGCTCAACATATCCTTTTCATTTTTCGTAAGCGGAGATGCCGCACTGGCAATTTTTTCGGCCAGCTCGTAGGCTTCGGTTCTTTCCGTCGGGGTTTTAATTAGCAGGTCGAGCGCATTAAGCGCCTTGAGCTCATCCGCATAAAGTATCCGTGACTGTTCTTTGCCAATTCGCTTTAAATCAACAACAGAAACGCCTTTCAATCGTTTATGAGAGAGGACCAGAAGTCCGGCTGCCTGCATTTCCTTCTCATCGATTATTTTATCCTGGCGGATGATGGCCAACATCATGCGAATAACGCCCTCAGTGAAACCACCTTTTTCAACTTCAGCCAGCCAATTTTCTTTATCCACACGGTTAGCTCCTTTACCCTTTATGTGGCGCTGACGTTTCTGTTCAACGGACTCCTTCTGCGGCGGCAATAAAAGATCCCACATCGGATTTTTGTAAATCGATTTAAAAATAATTTCCCGGGTGATATCCCGCATCTCCTGGTAGCTATTAAAAGAAGACTCCACAGTTTTATTCCAGACTTTTTCCATCTCCATAAAAAAATTACCTTCTGCAACGGGTTGTCGATCTTCCTTGACCCTGGCAGCAAGTTCTTTAACTGGTTTCAGCAAAGGGTTTAAATCAGATAACAGTTTCCTCTGGGTTCTGAGAGGATGGACCTGTCTTAAAAACTCTGCAGACTGTTTGTTAACGAACTTTTTAACCCAGGGACTGACCCATTTCTGATACAAATCATCATTAAACTCGGAAAAGGCGGCAGCCCGTCGCAGCACCTCATTGGAATCAAACTCTTCACTGTAGGCTTTTATATCTTTCATGTGCCGCTCTTCGAATCTAATTTGATAATCATTTAGCCCGGGTTTGCTTGGATCTTTTGTGATCACCATTTCGTACAGGCCCGGAGCAAGGAAGTCGATCATCTCAATATTGCCAATGATTTCCTGATGCTCTTTTTTGGCAACAGCTGAGGAGACAAATATTCCCAGGTGGCCTATTTTATCGTGGACAAGATAGACGATTACCTGCTGACACCGCTTTATTTCATCTACCGTTTTGTATATCTTCGGAATCCAAAAAAGTGCCTGTTGAGGTGGTGTGATATTATCGCCTTTTGAAGCAAATACCAGCACTGGATCATCGAGGTTTTTCAAATCAATGTGGTTCCCTTTGTCCATCTCAAGTGTTCCCTGTTCCAGTTTATTTCCGACAAACAGATCGTTCACAACCTGGTGAATCTCTTCAGCCGTCATTTTATAGTATCCACCTGACCATTTTTCATAGTCCAGATATCGTTTTTCCTCAGTATCTACGTTTGAGTAAACATTATAATATTTCGCCCAGTTGTTGGCAGTAAGATTCAAACGCTCCATGTTCATGACGAGATTCGCCCCGTCAAACACACCGTTTCCCAAATCGCTGAGATAAGAATTCATCCATACGCCACCCAGTATACCTCCCAGGTATCGCATAGAGCTTTTATACCCATCACCTGCCCAGAAAGACAGGGGAGACCCATTCATCAGCAACGGACCAACCAGGTCCGGCCGGTCCGCCCCCAATATGGCCGTCGACCAGCCACCCTGGCAGTTACCGATAACACCCGGTCGAGGTGCACTTGGATGACGTTTCACCACCTCCTCTAGAAATCGTATTTCCGCATTTTTAACGTCGGTCAGGGTTTGTCCCGGCATGGGATCCATATAGAAAAATACAAAATATACTTCATGGCCAAAGGATAGGGCCATCCCAACCTCGGATGCTTCTTTCGACCCACCGATTCCTGCACCATGGCCAGCTCTTGGATCAAAAATAATCAATGGTCGTTTCGTTTTCGTGTCGGTAAATTCTTGCTCTAAAGTGATGTTTTCTCTTTTCTCATGTTTGAAATTCTGTTTTTTTCTCTTCTTCGTGCGCCTGTCAGTTTTGCGTCGATTAATGATACGTGCCAGTGCAAAACCAGCCGGCGCTTCAAATTCACGAGCATCCATAATGACCTCGTAATTAAACCCCAGGACAGGTGGCTGGCCATTGGCAAGGTGTTCATGGTAAATATTTCCACGCTTCCGCATAATATCAGTATGCAGCAACAACCTTTGTCCAGCGTCTACAGAATAATCATACGCATCTTGGTAGATATTAATCCCTTTTTCAGAACTGTTTGAAGTACCTTGATTTTTCATCAAATTTCTCGCAAATTTAAACAAACCTGTTAACTTTACTAATATCCTTCATAATCGAATCATACCTGATTGAATTATTGAAGCCACAGCAGACAGAACTCCACTACCTGATATCTACTGAAAGCTTCGTGCCACAATTGAATACATCGTTAAACCAAACAGATACAAAAACTGACTTCTCATCAGGGTTAGCGAGCCACGCATCTTTTCAATCGTTTTATGGACCGAAAAAAGCTGAAAGGGCCTGTTTGATAACCTTTTGGAGGTATTTCGACCCCTGGCTATGGCAGCTTTTCCTGCCGGTATTGACAATGCGTTAAAAATGGCAGGCCTTTACCAGCCTCCACTCGATTCATTCTAATTAATGAGCGAAAAAACACACCTTGACTTCAGAAAGCCAATTTCATATGATTTACCGGGCCTGGGAGAATTGCTCTTGAGTGCTCCGATCCAACAGGACACACCCATGATCTTAACCATCATTTTCATATTTGGCTTGTTTATCCGGGTGTGTGTTCATTGCAGATGTTCTGGTTGATTTGGGAGACCCGGAATCTAAATTTAGCCGCATGTCGTTTACTATCTCCCAGCACACGAACTGATCATAAAAAGGGTCGTAACCAGTAGAGGGCTTACATTGAAACTTAAAACAAAGCCAACGATGTATGAGAGAATCTATCGCGTGGTTGGCGAAATTCCAAAAGGCACAGTGACAACTTACGGCCAGGTAGCAAGAAATGCTGGAGGTTGTTCTCCCAGGAATGTTGGGTATGCGTTATCTGCTCTACCCGATGATCTCGACCTTCCATGGCATCGCGTGATTAACAGACAAGGCCGTATCAGCTTGAGGAGTGGACCTGGAGGAGAATTAATTCAGCGTGAAATGCTGGAGTCGGAAGGCGTTGTTTTCAATGAAAATGATCAGGTGGATTTAGGCCGCTACGGGTGGTCATCATTTCCCGAAGAAATGCTTTCAGATAGTTCCCTCAAATGAACACTGTTTTAAAAACCACAACGTCTATGCCCGGGAACGATCTCTTAAGAAGTTCATCAACAAGCGGCGTATCTCCGATGTTCCTGCACCAATTTCGTATAGGTTAGCCTACCGATATAGAATTCGTGGAGGGATGGTGTCTGTTCCAAATTTGTGAGTTGGATCCGTCAACAGCGAGGAGCAGCTCCGGTGTTATCAGGAGCCACTTTTTGTGATTTTTCAGTGGGGAATCTTAGTCTTTTTTCTTACCGAAACCTTTAGCAACAACCACATTTTTGCCGTGCGCATTGTAAAAGGGAAAACCAGCTTTAGCCCAGGCTTTGAAGCCACCGGTCACATTAATCACGTTTTTGTATCCCATTTCCAGTAAACGCAGGGTAGCAAATACACCACGGGCGCCAGCCTTACAATATACATAAATTATTGTGTTGGGATCTTTAACCTTGCCCGGCACACCCCATTCAACTTTGCCACGGGGAACCAATAACACCTGAAAGATGGCCAGCATCATATTCAGCTTTGGTTCGTACATCTACTTTTGATTTTTTTAATCGCTTCAGTCATCGCGGGAACGACTGTAAATAGATCGTCCACCACACAATAGTCAGCAATCTTAAAAATCAGGGCATCCGGGTCGCTGTTAATGGCCACAATGCATTCTGAGGTACTCATTCCGGCCAGATGTTGCATCGCACCCGAAATACCGCAGGCAACGTAGAGTTTCGGAGAAACCACCTTGCCGGTCTGACCTACTTGATCTGATTGGGGACGCCACCCTTCGTCAACTACATTTCTGGACGCACCCACTGCGCCCCCCAAAAGATCGGCAAGTTCCTCTAAAATTTTGAAATCAGGACCTCCCAGGCCACGTCCCCCGGAAACAATAACGTCTGCTTCTGTCAAATCCAGTTTCGGTGTTTCATCCAGGTCGATGTCCAAAACCCGCACAAGGGGTGCTTTGATCTCAGGCGAGACGGAAGTTACAATTCCCTTTCCTGCCTTAGTGCTCCTTTCCAGTACATTCGGTCGAACTGCCACCAGTTTCGGACTGCCAGCAACTGAAAGTTCAGCGATGATTTTCCCACCATAAAGCGGTTTTTTTGCAATCAGACCATCATTCTCCAGACGTAATCCGATGCAATCCATTACCAATCCCGCTTTCAAACCAGCTGCAACTCTGCCGGAAATATCTCTCCCCTGGATCGTGGCTGCGAACAACACAATACCGGGAGTTCCGTCTTCGATGACCACTTTGAGTAAATCAGAGTGTCCTTCCCCAACATCCTGTTTCAGATCCGGATGGGTTAGCTTGAGGATGCTATCGGCTCCAAAGGCTGCCAATTCCGATTCATCCGTCGGCAAACCGTCTTCAATCCCGACAGCTGTTACATCACCGCCCAGCTCGTCTGCCAAGCGCCGGGCTTCACTTATGAGTTCATAGGTAATCCTGCGAAATTTTCCGGCAGCATGTTCGGTCACAACCATTACATCTGATAACATCTCTGTTTCTCCTATATGACACCTTTCTCATCCCTGAGTAAATTCACCAATTCAGCCGCCTTTGCAGCAGCAGTTGCTCCTTCAACAATCCGTCCCGGTTTTCTTTCCGGTGCATAGACCAGCGACACAATTCTGACTAATGATGTGTCAGCTTGGAAATTATCTGCATCCAACCCGATATCTGCCAAACTGAGAACCGTGACCAGACGTTTCCTGGCTTTCATGATCGCTCTCATGTTCGGGTACCGGGGTTCGTTGATCCCTTTTTGCGTCGTCAACACAGCTGGCAGATTTGACTCCACTCGCGCAGATCCGCCATCGATAACCTGATGACAGCTGATGACATCATCGGCTATCTCCTGTTTGCTGACACCGGCCAGTAAAGGAAATCCCAGCTCTTCTGCGACCATGGCCGGCACCTGATAGTTATCATCATCAACTGCTCGCTGGCCGGCCAGAACCAGATCACAGCCCTCCATTTTCAGAGCAGCAGCCAGAATTGTCGCTGTTCCCAGGGAGTCCAGTTCAGGAATTGCTGATGTATCGATCCGAACACCTCCATCAACTCCCAGAGCATAAGCGGTGCGAATTGACCTGTCTGACTCACTATCTCCGGCCGTCAATACGGTCACCTTGACATCCTCCCGACTCTCTTTGATCAGCAGCGCTTCCTCCAGGGAGTATTCATCATAAGGATTGATCACCCACTTAACATCTTCAGTATTAATCCCGTCACCAGAATCGGAAAGCTCTATCACCGATTCTGTGTCCGGAACCTGTTTCAGTAAAACCACAATATTCACTTTGTCTCTCCAATTATTTCATTTTAAAAAGGGTCTTAAAATCCGCTCTGGGTTAAATTGGAATCAGGAAAAAGAGTGGCTGGTAGATTCCGCAATTTTTCATCCCTCGTAGTGCCCGCTTGAGGCAGCGACACTTCTACATTTTAGTTCTTTCATTTTTCGGATCGTAAGGGGAGCGAAGGTGGAAGGTTGCTGCATGGAGTTCCCCTTCCACTTCGAGTTGGTAGTTCCCAGCCTTAATCCAATCGTTGTTGACGCCTTCCGGGTTCTTAACATACCCCATGCCAACAGCACTGCCAATTTTAAAGCCGTAGGCTCCTGAACTCAATTCTCCCACATGTTTCCCATCGCGATAAATGGGTTCGTCTCCAAACAGCAGCGGCTTGGGATCGTCCAGGGTAAACATAACCATTTTCCTGGTAAGTCCGGCCTCTTTGAGTTTTATCAGGGCTTCACGACCGATAAAATCTCCTTTATCCAATTTAACAGAGAATCCCAAGCCTGCTTCATACGGTGTATCATCGGGGGTAATATCACTCTCCCAATGCCGGTAGCCGGTTTCCAGACGCAGGGAATTGACGGCCTGCATACCGACGAGTTTCAACCCAACCTTTTCGCCGACTTCCATCAATTTATCAAACACAGGCAGAGTAAACATGGTCGGGAGATACAGTTCCCAACCCAGTTCCCCCACATACGTCATCCGCAAGGCCCAGGCCCTGGCGAAACCGACATCAATTTGCTGTGCCGTAGAAAATGGAAACGCTTCCTTTGAAAGATCGGCATCGGTCAAAGAAGAGAGCAACTCTCGAGATGTGGGACCCATCAGAGCCAGCAGAGAGTACCCATGGGTGACATCCGTGATACTGACTCTGGCATCTTCAGGAATACGCCGTTTGATATAGTCAAAATCTCTGACAGTCGTGCCCACAGCCGTAACCAGAAAATACTGCTGTTCGGCGATCCGGGTAATGGTAAAATCACTTTCATATCCGCCTCTCTCATTCAGCATAGGGGTGTAGACAACCCGCCCCACCGCGACATCAAGATTATTCGCACAGAGATACTGTAATAGCGATTTCGCATCCGCCCCTTCAATCAGATACTTCCCCATGGAGGAGAGATCGTAAAGCCCCACATTGTCTCTCATGGCCAGGTGCTCTTCCCGTTGCTGGTCAAACCAGTTTGGACGTCCCCAACTGTACTGATGGCTCGGTTCAACACCCTCGGGAGCAAACCAGTCAGCCCGTTCCCAACCGGCAAGCTGACTGAAGACAGCACCCCGTTCCTTGAGGCGATCATGAATTGGCGAGCAAATAACCGGCCTGGCGGTGGACCGCTGCCGGTTGGGGTAATGGTGCTCATAGAGCATGCCGACGCTCTCGGTAACTCTTTCAGCCAGATAGTTGCTGTTTTGCTGCCAGGGAAAAAATCGGCGGACATCCACAGGCCATAACTGCTCTTCAGGATAACCACAATCAATCCATTGTGAGATGGCTCTGCCGACTCCGGCTGCCCCGGCAATCCCAACCGAGTTCATCCCGCAGGCAGTAAAAAAATTCTTAATCCCCGGGACCTCACCAACCATAAAGGCGTTGTCCGGAGTGAAACTCTCGGGCACAACCTGCAGATGACGAATTTCAGCTTCTTCAAGACAGGGAAAACGGTCAAAACCGCACTCCATGAACAGTTCAAATTGATCCCAGTCTTCCTGGAGTTCAGTATATTTAAACTGCTCCGGAATCCCCTTCATCCCCCAGGCTTTCGCCTTTGGTTCAAATCCACCCAGCAGAATCCCACCGGACTCTTCCTTGAAGTATGAATATCCGTCAAAATCCCTGATACAGGGAAACGCTTTCTTCAGACCCTTGATCGGGGTCGTAATGGCATGCATATGTTCTGCAGCGTGTAAAGGCAACGAAGCGTTAACCCATTTACCAACCCTGCGACTCCACATCCCTGCACAGTTAATCACATATTCGCAGGCGATATCACCTTTTTCCGTGCTGACGCCAGTAATCTTCCCGTTTTTCAGACCAATATCCAGGACCCGGGTATTCTCAAAAATCTGCACACCTCTCATTTTTGCCCCTTTTGCCAGGGACTGGGTCGTGCCAACCGGATCGGTTTGACCATCATCAGGGAGATAAAAAGCTGAAACCAGACCCTGGCTGCTCATCAGCGGGCAAAGATCTTCGGCTTCCTGCAGGCTGATCTCATGCATATCGATGCCGTAAGCCCTTGCCCTTGCAGCACCCCTCAACCACTCCCGCCGCCGGTCTTCTGTTTGACAGACACCGATTGCACCGGTCTTGACCCATCCCGTAGCAACTGAAGTCTCAGCTTCCAACTCCGCATAGAGGTGGGTTGCATATTTCGCCAAATTTGACATCTCCTGGTTTTGTCTGAGCTGAGCAATCAGCCCGGCGGCAGCCCAGGTAGTTCCGGACCCCAGTTCTTTGCGTTCCAGCAGAACCACATCCTTCCATCCAAGTTTGGCCAAATGGTAAGCCGTGCTGCAGCCGACGATTCCCCCGCCGATAATGACGATTTGTGATTGAGTAGGAAAATTCTCGGACATAGTTCCTCTTTAAAGTGATTATTCCAAAATCGACTCGCTTTTTTCAGCTGCCGGTTTTTATTTTGATATCAAGTGCAAGAACATGATGAAGTTCCGCTCAATCTTATTCCCGTTTGCAACAGGCTTGCCAACAATCTGCAGGGGCTAGACTGGGAGACTTGATTTTGTTTCATGTCAGCATATTCAGTAGCTGAGAAGCCCGTTAAAATCAGGGAAAACTCTACTTGTATCGGAGGTAAATTGAGGGGTGCAATTCAGATATGCATCATCGGCGATGCATAACCGTATCATCAGTGATGCAAATATGCATAAGGCCAGCTGTCGTCTGGGATTTCAGACGACAGACTTTTTAACAGAAAGACAGCTATATTGACCACTAAGGCACAGGGTTTACGGAGATTTAGAAGTTAAACAGGTTCATGCCAGACGCGGGGTCAATTCGCAAATTTTTCCAGCCTTCGCTGTGTTTATTTCAGTTTTCCCAGTCGACGAGAGATTGTAGATTGGCTGATGCCCAATGCTTTGGCCGCTTTGCGTTGACTGCCATGGACCTTAATCGCGGTGGTGATTTTTTCCTGTTCAAAACGGTTGACATCTTCTCTGTAGCCAACTTGGGATTCGGAGGAAACAGGTTCTGTTTTAAGTGAAGACCCCACAATTTCTGCAGGTAGATCCTGGATATAAATAGTATCGCCTTCAACCATTGTCGTCAGGCGCTTCATCAGGTTTTCCAATTCACGAACGTTCCCGGGAAAATGGTAATTCTGTATGGCGTTCAGTGCTGTGGCCGAAATGGTTTTGTTTGATCTGAACTCGATATTGAAACGATCCAGAAAGAACATCACAAACGGACCGATGTCTTTTTGTCTTTCCACCAATCTGGGAACATGAATTGGAATAACGTTCAGGCGAAAAAAGAGGTCCCTGCGGAAAGTCCCTTCCTCAACCATTTTTTCCAGATCCCGGTTGGTGGCAGCAATAATCCGCGTATTGATCTTTCTGGATTTCAGACCACCCACCCGCACAATTTCTCCATTTTCCACGAAATGCAGAAGCTTGGCCTGCAACGATAATGGAATTTCACCAATTTCGTCCAACAGCAGGGTTCCCTGGTCGGCAATCTCAAACAGGCCTGCCTTTCCTTCCATACTAGCCCCGGTAAATGCCCCTTTGACATATCCGAACAGTTCAGACTCCAGCAGAGAGCCTGTCAGGCTTCCACAATTTACGGTGACAAACGGTCCGTTTTTTCGGTTGGATAGTTTGTGAATCAGTTTGACAATGGAATTCTTACCCACCCCTGTATCACCGGTGATAATCAGGGGCAGGTCGAACTTCGCTGCACGCACGGCAAAGTAGATAACTTCCTGCATTGATGGACTCTGAACAACCATCTCATTCAGTTCTGAAATTGCGGACCCCAGATCTGAAAACTCCGGACGGTAATTCCCCGGCCCCTCTTCCAACACATCTGTTATCTGATTGAGAAAGCTGATATCGCGATCGTTGACCAGGACAAACCGCAGGACACCCTTTTCACCATGGATCGGAATTGCGGTTGAGAGGATTTTGCGCTCACTGCTGGTAGCTGTAATCAATGTCACAGCCCGATTTTGTTTGATCACTTCCAGAGTCGCAGACCTTTGGAAAAAACCAGCTTTGATCAAATCCCTGACATTGCGGCCCAGGACTTCTTCTGCTTTAAACCCATTCATCTCTTCACAGGCGCGGTTGACCATGACAACATTCCCCATATGATCTGTCACAAACAACCCATCCTTGGACTGCACCATAATAGCCTTAAAAATAAGGCGGTAATCGTCAGCACTCAATCCCTGGATATTCTCATCTTCAGATAGGGGCATCATCAGTTGTCAGTTAGAGTATTTCGATTGTGTGCAGCATGAATTCAATCTTATAAAGCAAAAATCGGGACTACAGGTCTGAGGGATTCGAAAGCTAATTCATATACCTGCTTCTCCAGCATTGGAAATAACAGATTTTTTGAGAACAGCCAGAAACAGGCCGGATCCAGTAACCAGAACTAAGAAGGTCGTGATAAATATGGGTATAAACCCAAACCATTCACCAATGTATCCTGATACGATTGCACCCAGAAACATACCACCATCCATGGCTCCGGTGAATATACCGCTGATTTTGCCCCGAATCTGTATGGGTTCACCTCTGATAGCCAGAGCGTTCAAGCAGGGAAAAATCAGTCCATGACCACATCCGGCAATGAGTCCAGGTATGATCAAAAACCAGCTGCTTTGAACGTATATCAGGGATAAATAACCAAAAGCACTCAGAAGAAAAGCCCAGGGGAGGATATTTTCTTCGCCGACTTTATCCGCCAGCCTGGAGCCAAAAATCCGAGTCAACACCGCCGTCGTTGAATAGGCAATAAAAAATATAGATATATTTGGCAACCCGAGAAATTGAATATACGGGGCAATAAATACACCCTGGGTTGACATCCCTATGCCAAAAAAAGCGCTCATGATTGAAATACTCAAAATCTTTTTGCGTTTCAAAACAGCGAAAAAAGAGAGGGACTGAGCAGTCGAAGCTCCCCGGACATATGTTTCGGGGATGAAGAACTGCATGATCAAAGCAGAAAGACCTAAACCCGAAATGGTTAAAAAATAAGCGGAAAATCCAAAATTACGGATGATCGGTTCTGCCAGTGTCGGCCCGGCGGCCATGGCAACCAGAGAAGTTACACCAAACATCCCCAAGCCCTCATTCAATCGTTCTTTGGGAACAATGTCTGACACATAAGTCAGTGTTGCCGTAAAACAAAGTCCTAATCCAATACCGTGAACAATCCGGAGAGCAATCAGAGGAATGTAAAAATCGGAAATGGATCCTTGAAAGAGGATATGAAGAGCGGGTATCACAGCATTAATGATTGTCCCAAAAAAATAACTCCTTTTTCGCCCGATTTTGTCGATCATCTGTGAAACCAGTGGACGAGACAAAACCGAGGACAGGGTCATCACCCCCATTAAAAAACCGATATCCACCTTGTTCCCGCCGCGAGCCGTGATGAATAAAGGAAACAGAAAAAACGTGCTCATACTGATCACACTGAAAAAATTTGCAACCCAGATTATCAGAAATTGACGGGTATAAAGGCGCTGAAGAGATGATTGAGTCATAGGTTAAGTTGGCTGAATTTCTTGAATGGGGTTCGTTGGCAGTCATTTTTTGGTTTTTCTACCAGTTTGTTTATGGCCGTAAGATACTCTGAAATAAGAACAAATTCAAGGCAGTCCATTTTTAGGGCGTTTCCTCTATGATTGCAACGGACTGTAAAAACCAACCACTCTATAGGCGAACAACACAACTAACAAACGGGAGACACAGACACCGATCAGAGTCTGCTGGCGGAGATACATCCACTCCGAAGGAGTCCTGCCAGAAAAACGGATCTGCAAAAGTGGTAGATAGATGGAGGTGGGTCAAACTTTCCGCAAAAATTGTTGAACTTCCTCTAAACCCGGAATTGAACTGGCTGCTCCCTGACGGGTTGCGCAGATCGCAGCGGCGGCGCTGGCTTCCTCAAGTGCTGTTTCAAGACCTTTCCCTTTCACAAGAGCTGCCAGGAAAAAGCCAATAAAGGTGTCACCTGTGCCGGTTGTATCGACAGACTCAATTTCATGGGCCGGAAGGCTTATCTGCTGATTTGCATCGATATACAACAACCCTTTAGCGCCCAGGGTCAACACTATTTTTCCTTCGGGAAACCGCTGTTTCAGATCGAGCAGGATATCAGGGGCACCAGATTTACTTGTCAAGGCTTCTCCTTCTGTTTCATTGACAATCAACCATTCAATTTTATCCAGTGGGCACGCCAGGGCCTGTTTGTTCATGGGCGCTGGATTGAACACTACGGTTAATCCCTGGGCATGCCCTGCCTGGATTATCTCGGCAACAGCGTTGGTCTCATTTTGTAACAATAGAAAATCCCCGGTTGAGGCATGAGTGAACGCTTCTGTGATGAGATTTGGGTCCAGATCACTGTTTGCACCTCCATGGATGATAATCGCATTTTCCCCGGTTTGAGAGACCTGAATCATCGCATGACCGGTCGCTTTTGAACTGACTGATACCGGAGTTGTATGTACGCCTCTCTCATCTAAATATGTCTTCAACCAGAGTCCATCCTGACCGATCTTTCCTACATGGGTCACCTCTGTTCCCGCCCTGGCTAAAGCGATAGATTGATTTAAGCCTTTCCCCCCGGGAAATACCTGGTACGATGCAGCTGCTAATGTCTCCCCGGGATTTACCAGATGGTCTACCTGATAAACATGATCGATATTCATCGATCCAAAATTGATCACTTTTTTCACGTCGTTTTTTGGTTTTTAATTCTGTCTTGATGATTAGTATTCATAGGCGGTTGGGCCGGGAAAATAAAATAATCTTTGCAACCGGAAAATAGAAAATAAAAGGCTGCCGGTGTACTTTAACATTATCAGAAACGCGGCCAGGATCTTAAACCATTCCTGTTCATTAAAGGTTTTACTTCCTGTCCAGGTCCTGATCAGTTTTCAGAGGCAGATTTGATATCTCCCTGACTCTGTTCAGAAGCTGTTTAAACATCTTATCTTCATTTTCCATGGTCAGTGAGATAGCACCCTCATCGCATCGGCCGATACAAATCCCGCATCCCGTGCAATCATCTCCGACAACAGCGGATTCACCCTGCATGGTAATGGCAGAGACGAAACAATTGTCAATACAGGTCTCACAATTGACGCATTTTGATTTATCAACCAGAACAGAGAGTCCGGGGAGTTTCTGATAGGTCTTAGCAAGGGAGGGCCCTTTGTTTTTCATAAATGATCGATAAATACACTGGTCGTCATCACAGAGGCACATGAACAGCAGCCGGTTGAATTTGGGTAACTGAAAGGCAAGGGCATCTATCCATACATGAGCGATATTCGCAACCAGTCCCTCTGCAGCAGCTTTTCGTATGTGCTCTACTGCTTCCTCAGTCTTGACCCGCCGACCATGTGAGGGATGAATTCGGGCAGTGGAAGGCCCAAACGCCATACATCCGATATTCAAACGGGGACTCTTTCTATTTTTAACGCCCGCACAATGACATTCATCCATCAGAAAAATCTCGTCTATTTCAGAAACAAGTCGCTCCGCCAGCTTCATTGGTAATGTAACACTGTCCGGCGTCTCAACATTGACATGAATTGGAATCGAAGTCACCTCATTGTAAGGGCGTTTGAAAAACGGATAGATGACCCATTTCAACACAGGGACATCACTGAGTTTTTTCCCATACTTAATCAGTGGCCACGCCAGTTTTACCTGAAGTCGCACCAACTTGAGATTCGGTCCATATTTAATGATATTCCACACTGATACGTTCAAGGAAAAATGGACAAAAAATTAATAATTGATTTCATGAAGATACTCAATGTCTTTAACTTAGGGTCGGCTCATAAATTACTTCACATTCTGTTCGCAAAATGTCCAGTGTTTTGGGGACTTTTGCAAATAGATTATGTGAAGTTATTTATGAACGATCCCTTAAGGATTTCGGAGTGTCTGTTATGAAGCCGTTTCAATTGCTTGGAGGAGTTTCTTAGATGATCTTGACGAAGCGAAGCGACCAAGATCCCAATGTTTGAGCGAAGCGAGTTTTGGGACCTCGGCGAAGCAAGTCTTAGATCATCTTGAAACGTATCCGCAATTGAAAAGGGTTTATAACAGACACGGGTTAATAAGCTTAAGTTAATGACATTGTGAAGATACTAACTGTTAAAATGATGATTCAAAATCAATTCTTTCCTTAATCCGGTGCTGCAACTCTGCGACAGTTTCCTCAAGATTTTCGATTAAGGGATAAATTGCCTTTTCAGGACAGGAAGAGACACAAAGACCGCATCCTTTACACAGAACATCATCTCTACTGATTTGTCCATCTTCAATGGATAACGCCTTCATAAAGCAGGCGTTCACGCATGTTTCGCAAAGCGTGCAGTTACGATGATCTGTTTGAATTTCCAATCCCTTCAAGCGCACAATTCTACCGGCAACATCATCGGGAAGATATTTTCCCGAATTTAAGACAGTACAACAGCAGCGGCAGCAAAAACATACCGCAAGGAGCCTGCCTCGGTCCTTCACGCCCCAAATCAGATTATCCACTTTGACACGACCGATCATTGGAATGAGTCCATCCTCGACGCAGGACCGCATATGCTCGATAGCTTCCCTTTTATTGACATGAGCGGCTATGCGGGGATCTATCTCCTCCGTACCGGCTCCCAGCTGAATACAACCCGCTTCAATCGGGTGATTGTCACACTTTCGTTCATCCCTGCAGGTACAGCGCTTGATAATCACACGATGAGCGGAACGATTAATGAGTTCTTCAAGGACATGTGTAGGCAGGTATGTGCTATCGATTCCCGATATTTCAGCGTTGATGGGGATATGGGTGACATTGAAGTTTTTTTCGGACATCAAGGGAAGCGCTATTTTCGCAATGAGCCCTCCGACAACCGGCCATCGTGTCGCCATGGCACTTTTCCATGTGACGGGCCATATTTTTGCCAGCACATATAGCCACCATTCCGGTCTTCGGGACATTATTTTTACCAGCTAAAATGATGGAACGAAAGCGTGAACCCAGCACGATTCAGCGGCTTGGTTCATGACACCCTGACCATTGGAATAATGGATCATTTCTCAGGGGAGCACTATTGCATAAATGTTATTAAAGGAAATTATCAATTAGGTCAAGTTTGATCCACCAAATTCTTCTGTTACATCAGGCGACAGAGGGACAGGAGATAGAAAAATAGTCTATTCATCGTTGTCGGCCCGCCTGTTTCTTCCCTTATTTTTTAGAATGATTGACTTTAAATTTGATGTTCAATATAATATGATGCTGGTTGAGAATGCAATTTGTTCCGCATTGTCCAATCAGTTTTTCAGGCATATTTATCCTGATTCTCTTAAATGTTATTTAGTCACTGATTCTTTAAATGGGGAGGATGAAATGGCAATTAACAAATTGAAGAATTACTTGAATTATAACAATATCAAATATGTCACTGTGTCGCATTCCAAAGCGTATACAGCACAAGAGGTAGCGGCATCAATTCATATTCGTGGAAGAAAAATCGCCAAAACTGTAATTGTTAAAATTGATGAACAATTTGCTATGGTTGTTCTGCCAGCGTCATACAGGGTGGACTTTGAAAAGTTACGGGAAACCGTGGGGGCCAAAGAAGTCAGCCTGGCCTCTGAAACGGAGTTCATTGATAGCTTTCCGGAATGTGAAGTAGGTGCAATTCCGCCTTTTGGAAATCTTTACGGCATGAAGGTTTATGTAGCGGCAAGTATCGTTGAAGATGAAGACTTTCTATTTAATGCCGGATCACATACGGAATTGATGAAATTGCCCTTCAAGACCTATGAAGATCTTGTAAAACCAGAAGTCGTCCGGATGTCTTTTAAATGTAATTGATCAAACCGTCTGTGGTTGCAGATTTCCATGTGGGTACAAAATGGATTAAAAATCGGACTTTTTGTACCCTCCACCCGATACTCTCTCCCTGTTTCTTTGCAAAAATGTCAGGCCCACACAAACCCCCACAACCTGTGGTCATACAAAGGCAAAGGCTGTTAAAGCACGTTTGAAGGTACGTATCAGGTTGACGGAAAAGACCCTTGCATTGTATTTTTTCGATTACAGCTTACCCACTTTCCCGTCGCTTTGTGTCTCAACCCCGTGTAACATTCAGTATTCAGACACACAATCCAATCCCTGGGCATAGTGACAAAGTTATCTTAACATCTTGTCCGCTTTATAGATCACATATGGGTTTCTTTAATATATTAGCGATTGCCATAGCGCTTGCTATGGACGCGTTTGCAGTGGCTATCTCTACCGGTATCAGTTTAAAGCAGGTTAGTTTTCGTCAGACTTTTCGACTTTCATGGCACTTTGGTCTGTTTCAAGCGATGATGCCGGTCATTGGCTGGGGAGTGGGATTAACTTTTCGAACTGTGATCGAGCAGTATGATCATTGGGTGGCTTTCCTGCTCTTGGCTTTAATCGGAGGTAACATGATCCGGGAAGCCATTCGGACAGACGATGAAGACGCCTTTTCAAAAAAAGAGGCGACAAAAGGTATGACATTGGTGATCCTGTCTGTCGCTACGAGTATCGATGCGTTAGCAGTCGGGTTCAGTATGTCGGTATTGAGCATATCCATCATTTATCCCGCTCTTGTGATTGGGATTATTGCGGCTCTGTTTACAATTGCAGGCCTTCATCTTGGGAAAGTCATCTCAGCCTCCTCAAAAATCAGCAACTACTCAGAATTAATTGGTGGTTTTGTACTGTTGGGAATCGGTACGAAGATCCTTTACGAACATGGAGTTTTTGGTTAGTGGGTCTCCGTACCGATTCGCAACGCTGCGAAACAGCGAAATTCTCTGCTTCACGTAAGTACTACAATACGACACCTAAAAAGCCGTCTTGACAGACAATGTCAAATATCCTGATCGGGTCGGCGTTTTCGTAGGGTCGATTCGCAATTTCTCCAGTTATTAAACTAAAAGAGATGCCGTGTTGAGAGCAGACAATCGTATCCGTCTCTATTTTCCCTGATTCCAATTCATAGCCAAAATGTCCACAGCGATTTTCAATCAGGGCGGTCTTCGCATTGTGTTGAATTAACAGCAGTGAGATCTCTCCCACTTGAAATACACTTTTATACCCTTCAAAAAGATTTTCTTTTTTCTCCAGTGGGTGAAATTCCATTTACACCTTATTAATTTGTCTGGTTCGTCAATGTTTTTCATTATAGATAAGTGCCTTCTGCAGCAAGGGTCTTCAATTATCTCAACTATCTGCAGCCTGCGATCCTTAATGATAGGAAATCCCTTTTTCAGTGTCAAGTACTGATTTCTTTACCTTGCTGAGATTTTCTTCTGGCTCATTCTGCCGTCTATCCAATTTAAACACGAAAACCTTCGAGAACTGTTGCTCTGAGTTTGGTGAGCGAAAGCCTTCTCCCCCAACCTGTTTTTTTACACTTTATACCGGGAACATACGCCGATTTGAGTGTTCTTTTTGTAAAGGTATATATATTTTCCTGGTTTCCAAAACACCCCATATGTGAAAAGATCAACAGCAGATATTGTTTCAACACCCAGTTTTTATGTGCTATATTGCTCCAAACCGGGATTAGAGGGAGCGAATCTTTTTATCACCCTCCTCAACACTTTTGTTGCTTTACTTCGTATCCTGTTCGCTCATCAATAAAAAGAACAATATGGTGTCCAAAATTCTAGCGATAGACGATAGCAAAAACGATCTAATTACCATATGTTCCTTACTGCAGGGCTACATTTCAGACAGTATCATCCTAACTTGTGACTCAAAGAAGTCAGGTTTAAAAATGGCGCAGGAAGAACTACCGGATTTAATCCTGCTCGATCTTAAAATGACCGAAACCGATGGATTCGAGGTTTGCAGAAGACTTAAATCTAAAGATACCACCAGACATATCCCCGTTATCATGCTCACTTCCGCACAAGTGGACACCGGCTGTAGAGCAATCGATCTTGATACCGGGCCCGACGTTTTATTAGTTGGACCCATCGATGGCTCTGAACTTATCCCTTTAGTAAAAACGATGTTACGGCTAAAAAAAGCTGAGGATGAACTATATAAAAAAAAGAATTCTCTGGATGATTTAACCAGAGAAAGAACAGAAGAGTTACAAGAGAGTGAACTTTTTTTCTCCCAAATGTTTGAACAATCATCAACCAGTACGTGTCTTTATGATCCGAATGGATATATCGTCAGTTGTAATCCTGAATTTTGCAGAATGTTTGGTGTTGAAAAAGAGGTGATTACAGATGGACGGTATAATGTGTTTAAAGATCAGGCTGCCTCAGATTCTGGAGTAATCCCCTTACTGAAAGAGGTTTTTGAAAATAAGAAAATAAGCACCTGGGAGATAGAATTTGATCTTGATGTTGCTGCGCACTCAACGCAAACGAAGACGTCGAGAGGAGGCCAGATCTATCTTGAAGTCTTCGGTTCTCCGATTTTGGATCATAAAGGTGATTTGAAATATGTTGCTCTGCAACACTACGATATTTCCAAGCGCAAGCAGACAGAAGAGGCATTACGGGAAAGTGAAGAGAAGCATCGGGTACTTTTTGAATCATCAAGAGATGCCATACTTGTCTTAGACCCCGAAGGTGGGTTTGTAGACTGTAATCAGGCCGCGTTGGAGATGTTTGGATTTCCATCAAAGGTAAATTTGCTCAGACTAAACCCGATTATTCTATCCCCTACATACCAACCCGATGGCGTGCCATCAGCAGATCGAGCCAAGGAGTACATAGACAAGGCTCTGAAGGATGGCTCATATTTTTGGGAGTGGACACACCTCCGGGCAGACGGAGCTGAGTTTCCGGCAACTGTTCTTGCGACAAAACTGATGTGGGGAAACCATGCCTTTCTCCAGGGAACGGTTCGCGACATTACTAAGCCTAACCAAGCCGAGAAAGCGCTTCGAGATAGCGAAAAGAAATATCGCGATGTGGTACAGTTCGCCATTGAAGCGATTTGTGTCATTCAAGATGGCATGTTCAAGTTTTATAATCCTGAGGCTGTTAAGCTATTTGGTTATTCAGAAGATGAATTAAGTGATTTGCCCTCTGAGGAGACCATCTACCCCGAGGACAGGGAACTTGTCACTGCAAGCCGCATGCAAAGGTTGCAAGGGGATTATGTGTTGGGAATCTATTCCCATCGAATTATCACCAAAGATGGCAGAATCCTCTGGGTCGAAATCAGAGCTGTCAGCATCACATGGAACCATCTCCCCGCTGCCCTTGTTTTTCTAACGGATATCACAGAACGGAAAAAGGCGGAAGAAGCCTTGATTGAGAGTAACGAAAGATATATCGCTCTATTTGATAGACTTCAAGATGCTGTTTATATAAATGATTTCGAAGGTAACTTTGTTGATGCCAATGCTGCTGCGCTCAAGATGCTTGGCTATTCAAAAGATGAAATCCATACGCTTAATTTCGCTTCATTAATTGATACACCGGACTTGGAAAAGGCTTATGAGGCTCTGCAAGAAATTATTGAAACGGGGACACAAAAGAAACCGAATCAGCTCAGAGTCAAGAAAAAAAATGGAGACTTCGTTTGGATGGAGTCCACGGGGGCTCTCATTAATCAAGATGGAAAGCCCCATGCGATTCAAGGTATTGCGCGGGATATTTCCCAGAGTAAAGAGGTTGAGGAGCAACTCAAATTTGCCAAAGAACAGGCAGAAGCTGCCAGCCTGACGAAATCACAATTTCTAACCAATATGAGTCATGAACTCAGAACCCCGATGCAGGGAATTTTAGGATTTGCCAGTTTGGGTATTCAAAGAATCGATGATCTAAGCAAAGAAAAATATTTGGACTATTTTCAAGAAATTTACTCAAGTGGACATCGGCTCATGACATTGTTAAATGGCCTGTTGGATTTATCTAAACTGGAATCGGGTAAAACGGAATACAATTTTAAAATTGAAAGGTTGTTCAGTGTCGTTGAAACGATAGTAAATGAATTCAAAGCGCTTACTCAGGAAAAGAAAATTCTTATTATTTTTCAAAAACCAGGCTTTGATGATCGGGTCAATATTGATAAAGAAAAAATATTTCAGGTAATTAGAAACTTACTCGCCAATGCTGTAAAATTTTCAACCCCAAAAACAAAAATCCTGATTAAAATTGCCTATTACAGACAATATCTGAGGATTTCCGTCACTGATAAGGGAGTTGGTATTCCTGCAGATGAATTGAAATCTGTTTTTGATAAGTTTACCCAGAGCAGCAAGACCAGAAGTGGTGCCGGAGGAACTGGTTTGGGTTTAGCAATTTGCATGGAAATTATCAAAGCCCACAAAGGAAAAATATGGGCTGATAACAATCCGGAAGGCGGCACCACGTTCAGTTTTGAATTGCCATCTCAGCAGAAACCGATTTAATCCGGCAGGAGTGCTGACACGCTTCGTTGTATCCTTTAGCGAGCTCAAAAGATTGTTTCAATGACTGTTTGGATCAATTCTCTGCTCATAAAATTTCTTGCACCTGTTCTTTTAGTTTTGCCAGCAGAATCTTTCCACTGGGGCTGGCCGGCATTTCATCCATAAAAATAATTCTTCCCGGCCGTTTATATGGCGTTAACTGTCCCTTGAGGTAATCCGTCAGGTCAACTGTATCCAAATGACTTGACGGCATCAATTTGACAAAGGCCACAATTTCCTCATCTCCATCAACCAGGTTACCGATTACCGCTGAAACACTCACATCCGGATGGGTGTTGATAGCAGATTCCACCTCCTGAGGATACACATTAAATCCAGAATGAATTATCAGTTCTTTGGTTCGACCGCTGATATACAGGTTCCCGCTCGCGTCCAATCTGGCTACATCTCCTGTATTCAACCATCCGTCATCTTTTTTGACTATTGCTGTCAAATCCGGTGCCCGAAAATAACCTTTCATCACGTTAGGTCCTCGAACCCACAACTCTCCTTCATCTTGAGTTAGAGCAGCACTATTCTCGTTTCGCAAGTGAGTCTCAATTCCCGGGAGCAGCGGTCCAACCGAATTGTCCTCAGCAGGTTCATAGGCACGGGTTTGGCTCAATGTAGGCCCACCTTCAGTCAAGCCGTATCCGTTGTGAAGCGGGAGGTGAAACTTTCTTTCGATTTCTGCTTTAACCGTCGGGTCCAGCGGTGATCCGCCTGCATATATCATTCTCAAAACGGGTATATCAAGTTTGCTGTGAGATTCTTTCAGAAATTCAAGTAGTTTCACAAACAAGGTCGGCACCCCGAACAACATGGTCACACCTTCTGAGGCAAGCGAATAGATAACCCGGGCAGTTGAAAACCGCGGGACCGGCAGAACACAGGCTCCGGCAAAAAATGCACTCATGACCACCGAAGATAGGCCAAATACATGGGATATCGGCAGAACGGCGTATATGCGATCTCCGGCTTTGGTTTGACGAAGTCGCCCGGTAATGGAAGCGATGTAACCGATGTTATGATGGGTCAACATGACACCTTTTGGTGCGCCTGTTGTTCCAGTCGTATAGATCATAACGAAAACCTGTTCGGCCCCGGATTCAAAAACTGTTTCAGGCTGACAATCCCATGTTTTGCTGACTCTTGTCTCATCAAGATCTGATAGAAAATGTTCCTCTGCGTCAAAGCGTTCTGCATGCTGCCCGGCTTCCCTGGATATCCCTGTTGTAAACAGTATCAGCCTGGGGTCGCAATGGTTGAAAATAGAGTCAATTTCCTGTGTGCCAAGCCTGGCGTTAATGATAACCGCCCAGGCGTCCAGCTCGCTGAGCGCAAAAGTCAAACACATTAAAGACAGGGCGTTTTCACAGACCAGCATCACTCGATCTCCCCTGCGGACACCCAGCTGAACCAACCTGAGCTTCGTTTTTTCAATCAGCTGCATGAATTCTCTGTATGTGTATGGCCTCCCATCATATAGCACAGCCAGGTTATCGGGCGTTTCCGTCTCCCAGTGTCTGATGCGATGGCTGATTCTATCTGGCAGAGATTGCACAATATCCGCTGGGGACTCTCCCAGTAGCTCCAGATCCTTCTGAAAAATGTCTTCTCGTGTCAGGCGGTTGGTCATAGATGTTGTTCTGTTTACATTACGGGGAATATTCAGCTAATGAATTCGGTATCTGCCAGTAGGAGTTGCTCCACAGAAGTATGGGGATTCAACCAGGGGATGTCAACCCACTCTCGTCCAGATCAATTGCAACTTGCTTTGTAACTGTTCAGTAATGCTCCGTCTAAGGGATCATGATTCAAAACACGCATAAATCCATTCCTTGAGCCAAGTGTTTCTTCAGAAACGCGTTGGCGAAAACGTCCTGTTTTCGAGCATTTTGAATCATAATCCCCTCGACTCCGAAAAAGTGGTGAATAGTAAACCTGTTTTTAGGCAAAAATTAAATAAGACTGAATCCGTAATTTATCCTAACCTCTTCCAAAAACGCCTGGGGGAGTTTCAGATCGTACATAAATAACTTCACATAATCTATTTACAAAAGCCCCCAAAACACTGGACATTTTGCAAATAGAATGTGAAGTAATTTATGAGCCGACCCTTAGTCCGGGGAGTTTGGGGTCATTAGTCCCTTTTAATTGAAACAAGGTCAGAGTATAATAGATATGAACGGAATTATTCGAGGACATTTGTATCACATTGCAGGGCAGACCGAACTATGGAAAGTAATTTTGAGGACAACATTTCCCTACGTATCACGGACACAATAGCGGACATCTCTCCAGAGCAATGGGACGCTTGTGCTAATCCAGGGTACGCTTCAAAAGGAGACGACCGTTCTTATGACCCATTCGTTTCTTATGCTTTTTTAAGTGCACTGGAAAAGAGCGAATCAGCTGTAGCCGAGACCGGTTGGGCACCCCGTCATCTGATTTTGGAAGACCACAACAGCCAGCTGCTGGGAACGGTTCCCATGTATATTAAAAACCACAGCCAAGGCGAATATGTGTTTGACTATCAATGGGCGGATGCGTTTGAACGGGCTGGTGGTTCATACTATCCCAAGCTACAGGTTTCAGTTCCTTTCACTCCGGTGACTGGACGGCGACTTCTGGTTCGTCCCGGAGAGCACGAAACAGCTGTTGAGACGATCCTGATTGAGGGTTGCATGCAGGCAGCGAAGCAGCTGGCTGTATCTTCATTGCATTTTACGTTTCTTAAAAATGGACAGTCGGACCGTCTGCAGGAACTCGGTTTTCTGCTCCGTACTGATCAGCAGTTTCACTGGCAGAATGGGGGGTACACGGATTTTGATGATTTTCTGGGTGCGCTTTCCTCCAAAAAACGACGCAACATCAAGCGGGAAAGGAGAATAGCGCTGGAAGAGGGCGTCTGTATCGAGCATCTGACCGGATCTGAAATAACAGAATCCCACTGGGATGCTTTTTTCCGATTTTATATGGACACCGGTGATCGTAAATGGGGGTCACCGTATTTGACTCGCCGTTTTTTCTCAATGGTGGGAGCTTCGATGGCGGACCGTATTCTTTTGATCATGTGTCGTCTTGGGGATAATTATGTGGCTGGCGCCTTGAATTTCATCGGCGGAGACTGCCTGTATGGTCGCTATTGGGGAACCCTGGGTGATTTTCCCTTTCTCCATTTCGAAGTCTGTTACTATCAGGCAATCGAATACGCTATCCGACACAATCTGGCTTATGTCGAAGCAGGGGCTCAGGGGGAACACAAGCTTGCCCGGGGTTATCTGCCCCATCAAACCTGCAGTGCACACTGGATTGCCAACGATAGTTTCCGTGCGGCCATCGCAGACCATCTCATTTCTGAACGGCGATACGTTGATGAGAACATCCAGATCTGGAATGAGCATTCACCGTTTCGATCAGAAAAAAACAAAGCCTGAACAAACATCAATCCTGCCAACAGGTCAATTGTCACTTGTTCCTTTATCAAAAACGGCCTAGCATGATCGATGACAAGACACTGATTTGACATCATGCATTTGATCTAAATCTTTCAATAAATCAAAAATGGAAAGCCTGATAACAAGCCTGAAACGCGCCCAGGAACCCGGCGCTCTGGAAAATCTGGGTCATGATGAACTAACAGCGATCCACCATCAACTGGTCGCACTCGAGAAGCAGGTGAGGGAACGACTGCTTGAACTATCGTTGCCAGAAAGCGATGATCCTGACTACATCCACATCATCGTTGACGGTAAACGGGACCGCATCAAAAAGGACATTGAAGTCCTGAATATCTCCTGCAACAGTTTCAGCAAACTGCCGGATGCCATTTATCAGCTGAAAAAGCTCAAGAAACTCTATCTGTACAACAACTCATTTTCAGCAGAGGAGAAAAAAACGATTCGGCAACAATTTCACCCCGGGGTTCATATTTATTTTTAGAAGCAATAATTGATCATCACACAGCCTTCTTTGGGCTCAGCGAAAACAAAACGGGCATAAGTTTAAATGGACTTTGAGATTCAGCAGATTATTCAAGAATTACTGCTTAAAAGCGACAGGGATTTTCTGGAAATCATGCGGATTATCCGGTGTTTCCGTGAAGAAGACCTGCAAAAACTACAGATTCATCCGGGTAAGGACTCTCAAAAGGGAATGGTCGAGAAACTGCGGCACTGTTTTGGAAATTCACTACAGTCATACAAGGATCACAGGAATAGAAAATTCATCGGTTTTAACCTGTCTGACGAGGAGTTGATACAGAATCAAGTGAGAAAGAGGCCTCAAATATCATCAAAAAAACTGCGGATATTGCTGCCCATGACCAATGCCCGTTTTATTGCGGCATTGAATTCCTTATTGGGATCAGGGAAATTGGCCTGTACTTCTCTCTATCACACTCACATCGCCTCGGGTCTGGTTTGCAACAGTGTTAGTCCGGATACAACGCAATTTGTGAAACAGGAAACAGGAAGTAAGCTGCCTGCAGGGTTCGGGGAAAAGCGGGAGATTTTCAGGGATGCCTATCAAGTCGTCGGTAAAAACAGAAATTACGTCTTAATTCATCAGCTAAGGGATTATCTGAAATGGCCTTCGAATTTTTTTGACGACGTTCTGACAGAATTGAGTCTGAATGAGGAGATCCTTTTACAGGGTGGCGATCCTTCGGATCTAACAAAGGAAGAGATTGCAAAATCTTTTATGGATGAATTGGGATATTTGAGAATAGCGGTTACGTGGAGTAAATAACATGATACTCAGTCAAAAACTGGAACATCTTAGAAAACACAATCCATTTATATCCTCAAGCGTCGGAGACCCATGGAATCAGAGGTTTTCCGATGTCACCGATATCTACCACAAGGAATTTCATACCATCCAGGATTTGATCGCACACAAACAGACCTACCCGTCAGAAAGCTTTGCGGCCATTGTCACGGGTGAGGCCGGTTCAGGGAAAACCCATTTTATTGGCAGGATTCTGGACACCAGCCATGGGGATCCGAATATCTCTTTTGCCTATATCCAGCCCATCGAGAATCCTCAGCAACCCTATCGTTATCTGCTGCGGGAGATCGTCACCAATCTCAGTCGAAAAATATATGCGGAAAACCGTTTCAGCCAGTTGGATCGACTGCTGGGGATTCTTCTGAAAAAACTGCTGAGCCAAATCTCGACAAAGAAAAACAAAGCGCTGCGCCTGGACATGATTAGAAAGTTGGAGATAGATCCCTTTTATGCGTTTGATCCCGGGTTCAGAAAATTTCATAAGCGGAAAACAGTGACAAAATTAGGGACAGAATCCCTACTGGCATTTGACAGCCACTTCAATCCCCATTTTCTGAATACACTTTTCAGCTACCAGTTCAGCCAGAACAAGGAATTGCCATTGAAGTGGCTGAAAGGATTTGATCTGGACCTGGAGGCACTGCAATTTTTAAATATGGAAGGGGCAGGCAGTCGATCAACTGAAGCCCTTGAGCAGGAGGCTCGTGATATTCTGAGGTCGTTGGGACTGCTGTTCGCCTTCACCGGACACACGTTGATACTCTGTTTTGATCGTATGGAAAACATGGTGTCCCCGAAGCAATTGACCGCCTTCGGATCGGTGATCGAGTTTTTTGTGGATGTGGCACAATCGATTCTGCCGGTGGCATTTTTCAGAATATCCCAATGGGAGCAAAAAGTCAGAAACAGCCTTAATCAGCAAGTTATCTCACGGCTGGAAACCAATATGGTGGATCTGCAGGGATGCACATCACAACAGTCAATTGAGATTATTCGCTCCCGCCTGCAAACGGTTTTTCAAGGCGAAGAGAGTGACGTATTTGGACTTATCGAAAAAAGCGGGTTATTTGAAAGGTTCAATCGACGCCGCTTCCCCAGAGAGGTGATCATTGAGACCAACCGGGAATTTCAAAAAATTCTCTACCCTGATATACCGCAGGAGAACATATCAGTAAATGACGAAATCCTGCAACAATATAGCCAGGAAGTTAAAAAAATCGAACGGGAATTCGACAGCTATGGGCCCGACAGGGATCGGCTCAAAAGGGCATTAAATATTTACTTGAGCGAGTTTCCTGCCGATAGCAAAATCACACTGACCCAGCTGAATGACGGAACAAAAACGGGAGCCTGTTTCGACAAGACCGACGCACCCTATCTGGATTTGTTAGTAGAAGTTAAGGTGAAAGGAACGAAGCCGTTCAAAGCACTGTTCATGATAGATCAATCTGAAAACTACCAGACTGTCGCAGCATTCCTGAAGCGGGGTCTTCGTTTTCTGATCAATGAACCCGGGTGTAAAGCTTTCTACATTCGAGACAAACGATCTGAGTTCAAGGGGAAGAAGCAGTGGCGGAGCACCCATATGCTGCTAGATGAATTCAAAAAACGTGGTGGGCGCGTATTGGCCCTTAGTAAAAGAGAGGCCGCAGGGTGGTATGCGCTGACTATCCTGAATTACCGGCTTGGCGACCACGATATCACTGTGATGAACGAGCAGCAGCAATTTCGTGAAGTCACTCAGCCTGAATTCATGACTTTTGTTCGCGACACGCTGCACCGGGATGAATTCTCATGGTTTTCCCGGATTGACAAATATTTAAAAACTCCCCGTGCCACCACGGGAAAAAAATAATTTCGACCTGTCTGAACTCACTTCCAAAGCATGTCATTAGGTAATCAAGTCTAACGTCAGAAAATCGGTGCGATTCTGATAGACCAGCATTCTTCTTTTTTTGACAAAATCGATGCGGGTAATTGAAGCGTTATTCAAAACAAAAATGTACTCGCGGTTGACAGTCGAAAGATTGAAAAGATAGTAAAGAATGCAGTTGATGAAATAACTATGGGTAACAATAGCTATGCGATCCTCGGTCTTGCCATACTGCTCAATCAACGCCTCCAGCACCTTTCCTGATCTTTTGTAACAGTCTTCCGGCTCTTCATAGGGCCGACTCCACCACCCGTTCGGATTCATCGACTCTTGAATCCTGTAATCCGGATATTCGATTCTGATGTACTCTGGAGTCACACCGGGAAAACCGATGCGCTGCCCGCTTGACTGGTCGAGATTCCAGACACCACCCTGTTCATGCAGATCCTCCCAGATAATCGGTTTGAGATCCACCCGGTCGACAAAGGGTTTTGCCGTATCCATGGTACGGATCATGGGACTCACAAAGAGATGGGTGAAATCAAAATTATTGAAATTGAAGCGGTCCCGGTATTTGCCGTTTGCAGATGAGAGATATGAGTCTACCAGGAATTCTCCCAGTTGCTCCGCCTGTTGGTAGCCTCGCTCTGAAAGGGGTGCATCAGCGAAACGCTGATTTTCATAGATTTTCAACCCTTGAGAATCCTGGTAATCCGTAATGTGATCATCAATGATGACATTGTTCTGTGACTGTGCATGTCGAATGAGATATAGTTGCATAGAGGTACGCCTTCTTGGATATTGTGTGAGGGAACTTTTCAACAGCCGGCTTTTATTCCCATTAACCGTTTTCCTTTCCTGTCTCCTTCTTTCTATTCTAAAATGAATATCCAAATCCAGCAAGTATAAGCACCCGGCAGAAAAATTTTATGTCATCGGTAAGCTGCTGTTGACAGGTTTTTGAGTTGAGTGATATTTTGAAAGATCAACAGTTCAAGCGGCGTGTCACCGGGGCAGCCTGTTCAACAAGCTCTGATCAAACTGGTACTGATCCGCAGCAAATAATCATCTCAATACTCGAAAGGAAATCCTATGGTCCAAAAGCGTATCCCGTTCTCAAGTGACCAACTGAACGAAATCATCAAGACTCATCCGACGCCGTTTCACATCTATGATGAACAAGCGATCCTGGATAACGCCCGCCGGTTTAAAGCTGCTTTTGCATGGAACGAGGGTTTCAAGGAGTATTTTGCTGTCAAGGCCACACCGAATCCGTATATCATGAAAATACTCCACCAGGAAGGGTTTGGGTCGGACTGCAGTTCACTGCCGGAGCTACTGCTCTCCGAAAAGTGCGGCATAGTTGGAGACGAGATCATGTTCTCTTCCAACGATACCCCTGTTGAAGACTATATCAAAGCTCGGGAGCTGGATGCGACGATTAATCTGGACGATTTCAGCCATATCGATTTCCTGGAAAAGCATGCCGGAATCCCGGAATTGATTTCGTTTCGGTACAATCCGGGAAAACTGCGCGAGGGGAACTTCATCATCGGCGATCCGGAGGAGTCCAAGTACGGATTTACCAGGGAACAAATCTTTGAGGGGTTCAAAAAAATTCGTGAAAAAGGCGCCAAACGGTTCGGTGTGCACACCTTTATTGCCTCCAATGAGCTGGATCCGCAGTATTTTGTGGACACTGCCGCAATGCTCTTCGATCTCGCCATCAGCCTCAAAAACGAAATCGATATCCATCTGGAATTTATCAATCTCAGTGGTGGCATCGGTATCCCGTATGACCCCAAAGATGAGGCGGTGGATCTGGAGTATGTCGGACAGGGTGTAAAAAAGCTCTACGAAGAAATGATTGTGCCGAACCGGCTGCATCCACTGAAGATTTTTAGTGAATATGGGCGCATGGTGACCGGACCCTATGGTTATCTTGTGTCTGAGGTTAAGCACATGAAAGATACCTATCGCCAATACGTAGGGTTGGACGCTTGCATGGCCAATCTGATGCGGCCGGGGGTATACGGTGCCTATCACCATATCACCGTCGTCAACAAGGAAAATGTCCCTGCCGATCACGTTTACGATGTAACCGGTTCCCTCTGTGAGAACAACGATAAGTTTGCCATCAACCGAAACCTGCCGCAAGTGGAAATTGGCGACCTGATGGTCATTCATGATGCAGGGGCCCATGGCCATTCCATGGGATTCAACTACAATGGAAAGTTGCGCTCAGCCGAGTTGTTGTTGCGCCCCAGCGGTGAAATTCTGGAAATCAGACGAGCTGAGACGATTGCTGACTATTTTGCCACCCTGGATTTCGAGGCTTATAACAGGTTCCGGCCGTAGTGGTCTGAGTTTCACCAGTGGCTGATGGAGTTGGCGTAGTAAGAGAGGATATCTGTCATCTCCGGATTAGCTTGAATCGACTGCTCAGAATACAAGAGCATATGCCTCATTTTCATCATCTCCAGGGACATCTCAATGTACTTTTCAAAGTTGTGTTTTGGATAATAAATCGGAGCCCCTTGCTGAGTCAGATGATCGATTAGTGATCTGACTCTGGCTTTGATTTCGAACAAATCCAGCGGGAGTCCTTCGTTCTCCAACATCACCCGGGAGACCAACACAACGGGAAGTACAGGGATGACCTGTTCGATAGCTTTTATCAATTGATTACAAAAGATTTCAACTTTATCGAAGCGCTCCGCTTTAGGCAGATCCTTAAACTTGAACCCGCCCCTGCGGCAGAATTCGGCCGCGAAGACCGGATCCCCGAAATTGACACAGGCATAACCAAAACGACGCCATTTGCCGACGGCCATCTGAGCGAAATTGCGGATAATGAATCCGAAGGTTGTTTTGATCACAAACCAGGCGCTGCGTTTTTTTCTGTCGGGATCAAGATTTCGCAAGAGGCTGCGATCTTCTATGGTACGGTCGTAATTGATACCTACCGGGATAAAGACGATATCACGGTCTTTGTCCGGATCGAAGGAGCGCAGCATATAGTCAACCAGGCCGAAGCGAGGGGGTCGGATATGCCCGTCTCTGGAAAGACCGCCTTCCAGAAAAACGGCCTGACAGACCCCTTCCCGGGTTGCCATGTGAATATAACGTTCCAGGACCTGACGGTAGAGCGGGTTACCAGAGTTTCGCCTCACAAAAAAGGCCCCCATGGCACGAATCAAGGTATGCAGCGGCCAGATTCTGGCCCACTCCCCCACAGCATACGAGAGGGTCGTACGTTCCATAGCCAGAAAAGCCACCAGGATGTAATCCATATTGCTGCGGTGATTCATGACAAACACCACCGTGGAGTTTGAATCAACCGCTGCCAGTTTTTCGTTGTCTATACGTCCAACCCTCACCTTATAGATCAGGCGGGCGATTTTCTTGGCCAGCCAGTAACCCACTCGAAAATAGAGATAGGCGTTAAAGGAGGGGATAATCTCCTTGGCATAGGTCATCACTTCTGCTTGCAGAAGCTCCCTGGGTTTTTGCTCTTTCTCGGCTACGGCCTGGATCGCTTCCATGACTTTTGGATCGTAAGCCAGTCGATCGATTAAGACTTGTCTCTTCGTCAGTTGAAAGGGACGGATTTCAATGTCCAGGTGGGATGCGATCTCATCGATCACGCGGTTGATGCGCCTCCTGAAAAACCAGCGGACGCCGGGAAAGAGGGCTCGACTGAAAACTGACCAAAGAGTCAGCAACAGCATCAAGACAAACAACCAGATAGGGATCGTGATCGGTGTCGTCATTTTTGTGATAAGCTCATGCTAGCGACGGGCTTGTTAAACGCTTCCTGGACCACTGCGATTACTCTGTAGCACCCCCTTGTTCAGGGGGTTGATCGGTTTTTTTAGAAGGGTTTGTTTTTCTGGTATTGATCCTTCCATCGATCCAGGTCGACGAAAGTCAGTTGCTCTTTCCCTTCCAGGTAAGCCATTGTGATCCAGCCTTCACACCATTCTGACGTCTCCTTCAATTTACTTATCTCTGCATCGGACAGTAGATCCTGATTTCCCGTAATTTCGTTCCACAGCTCGTACTCCAGACCGAAGGCCCAGTCATTATTGTAATGTTTGTTGCTCAGTTGAACCATCATTTCCGCCAACTTTTGTGCCGCCCCTTTCAGTAACATGAGAATACCCGTTAATCTGGTTGTTTTGTTAACTCGTTAAAAATTACACAGATTCCTTTTCATCCCTGAAATCCGTTTAAACGCACATATCCAAAATGAGTTCAACGAAGAATGAAAAAACATAATTCGTATCCGTGTCTCGAATAAACCCCTTTCAGGCGAAGACGCGATTCAAGATGATTCAAGAACTCGTCTCATCATCTGAAACGGCTTTATGCCAGACACTCGCGTTCGACCTGATTTCATATAAAAAATTGTAGGCTGACTTTAGCAGGTTGCAGCGGAAATAACAATTCCGATTCTATCGGAAAAAAAGTGAATCTTTTTTTCTGTATTTTTTTCCGAAGATGACAGCGGGAACTTGCGACCATCCAACTTATCAGCTTCAGTTGGCACTGGCAGGAAATCCATCCATATGTTATGAATTGACAACGTTGTTACGGTTTTTGACAGCGCGTAAAATTGACAACAAATGTTTTCGTAAACCATCCCTGGAGCGAGCTGAGAGGGAAAAAGCCTGTAACCGAGAAGGAACTCTAACATTTTTAGGAAGTATTTTATGTTTAAGATCGATATGCATATTCATTCGGTTTTGGGAAAGGATTCCATTATAAAACCGAATGAACTGGTTTCTGTCGCCCGGGAGGCAGGTCTGGATGCCGTTTGTGTGACCGAACATCACGATTACGGGCTCAGTCAGCCTTTTGATGAGATTTCACACCAAGCCGGGTTCCCGATTCTGAGAGGGCTGGAATATAAGGCCAAAGAGGGCCATCTACTGATCTACGGCGTTAAAATGGGCCGAGGTGGTATGCCGTCCCAAATGCCGATGCAGTATGTCATCGACTGGGTTAATACTCGTGATGGTGTTGCTGTGCCGGCTCATCCCTACCAGCGTGATATGTTTAATGGATGCCTCGGAGACCGTCTGACCGATCTCAATAATTTATGGGCCATCGAAACCCGCAACGGTAGTGCTTCCGAGTTGGAAAACAGTCAGGCCAACCACGTAGCCGACCAGCTCAAAACCGGAAAAGTGGGTGGATCTGATGCACACGGTCCGTCAGGTATCGGTAAGGCTTACACTGTTTTCCCGGAACCAGTGACCTCCATGACGGAACTGATAGCCGCCCTGAAAAAACAAAACTACACCACTGAAAGCCGGTTGATTTTGAAAAACTGAGCACAATCTCCAACTGAAAAAATCCAGACACTTTTTTTGCATTAGGAAGCAGCCAGGCAAGGGTTTTTGTGATTATTCAGCATGAGTTCCGTAGAGGGTATCATGATTCAAAACACGCATAAATCCGTCCCTGGAGCTGTTGGAAAACGTCCTGTTTTCCATCGTTTTGAATCATGATACCCTCGACTCCCGAAAAGTGGTGAATAGTTACGGTTTTTTTACACATTAAATGGGATGCAATGATGAAGAGCATGGAAAAGATTTTTGACCCGAAGAGTATAGCCATTGTGGGAGCTTCCACCAAAGAAAATAAATTTGGTGGAACCAGTTTTTTGATGCGACTTCAAGAGGCAGGCTACAGCGGACAACTCTATCCCGTCAATCCGCAAGCTGAGCAAATACGTGGGTTGAAGGCGTTTCCGGATCTAAACTCCCTACCGGAAGTTCCCGACCTGGCGATCGTCTGTGTGGCTGCCAAATATGTTCCTGCTATCTTGCAGACCTGCGGCGAAATCGGACTTAAACGAGTCCATATCCTGACCTCCGGGTTCAGGGAGTTGGGAACACCGGCTGGGAACGCATTGGAACTGGAAGTAAAAAATATTGCAGATCAGTTCGGACTGCTGATTGTTGGTCCCAACTGCATGGGCCCATACTGCCCTTCTTCAGGCCTGACAGCCTGGGGAGCGATACCGGGAATGCCAGGACCTCTGGGAATCATCTCCCAAAGCGGTGGTATTACACAACGTCTGACCGAATATCTCTACTCAATGGGTGTCGGCGTAGAAAAAGCGGTCAGCATGGGTAACGCCACAGTGCTGGATGGGAACGAGTTCCTGTCACTCATGGCCGATGATCCAAAAATCAAGGTGATAGCCATGTACCTGGAGAACGCCGGAGATGGACGCCGGCTTTTCGAGCATGTCAGGGAAATCAATCTCAAAAAACCGGTTATTATACTGAAAGGGGGTATTTCTGAAGCGGGTGCCCGCACCATTATCTCCCATACCGGATCGATGGCTGGCAGTCGACCTGTCTGGGAAGCTTTTTTCAAACAGACCGGAGCAATTCAGGTTCGCTCCATGGAAGAGTGGGCGGACACAGCAATTACGCTGAGTCTATTGCCTGCCCCAGAAGGCAGCGGTGTTTTTCTGGCCAGTGGAGGTGGTGGAAACAGTGTCATCAATAGCGATATCTTCCAGTTTGAAGGACTTAGCGTGCCTGAATTGTCAGCGGAGACTATGAAATTGATGCAGCAGCGCATACCGGCCATCGGATCGATTACCGGCAACCCGTTGGACAGCTTCGAAATCTTTTCCAATCCACAGCATGTCAGCGAAATTGTGGACATGGTTTCCAAAGACCCAGCAATTTCCATGATCGTGATAGACCGACTGATTCAAAGGAAGGCCTTTCACATTATGGATATGACCGATATGACAGAGAAAACCGTTGAGATTCTAAAACCAGTAAGCCGCCTGAAACCAACTGTCGTAACTGTCGAATCTGATGGTGGGGATCTGGAACTGGGTCAAAAAGGAACCACCATGCGTCGCATCTTCTGCGAAAACGGTATCCCTGCTTTCCCGTCAACAGAAAGAGCTGCTCGGGCGCTGGTTAACTTTCATGCCTATCACACTTTCAAAAAGAGCGCTGAATAGACTGAAAAGGTTCGTTGAAATTCCAACCAAAAAAGGGGTTTTGTCCTGATTGGAAAGAGCAGGGATGCACCTGGGGAGACGTAATGACAGGCACATCCCTTTGGGGGGTACTACGGAGATTTCTGAATATCGCTTATTTCACTTTCTTTTGACTTATTGTCCTTGTTCTTGTTTGCCGGCACGCGACAACCATTCGGTTCCATTCAGGTCGGGACACCCAATTTGGGAAGAATCCACTTCTGAAGCGCAAACCAGCCAACAAAAATCAGTAGAACCTGTAAATATTCCATTGTGTTATCGTATTTAAAATCCTGTTACTGACAAACGGGAACCGATGTTTAATCAGGCCGCATTGTTGACAATTTGACGAATTTTGGTGGGATCTGCACCAACCATCATCTCTTTTTGCTCACCATTTTCAAAAAGAATCAGCGTGGGAATGCTACGCACGCCAAAACGGGAAGCAGCCTGTACATTCTGATCAACGTTGAGTTTGGCGATTTTGACCTTTCCTTTAAACTCATCAGCCAATTCCGTCAGAAAAGGCGCAATCATTTTACAGGGACCGCACCAGTCTGCATAAAAATCCACAAGCACGGGTTGTTCACTATTTAAGACTTTGTCTTCGAAATCTGCATCAGATACCATTACAAGATTCTGGTCTGACATGATGCCTCCTTTTCTGAATATTGACGGTTAAACTCGGACTAATCTGCTGTCAAATTAAACTGCAGCAGAATTAGCAACAATTGGATACTGAATTTCTCACAGAGAACCCTCTTCCCATATAGGAATCTTCAAAGTCGATAATACTGTCATTGATATGGGGTTCGTCCGTTTTACTATAAATAAACTCGATGCCACCGGCTGTTACTGAGGTGTCATTTTCTGTTGGCTCATCCAGAGCCATTCCCAATCTGGGGCCGCCTCAGCCAGCACCCTGAATAAACAATCGAATCGCCTTATCGGCATTTTCGGCCATGACCCCTGCCAATTCGGTTTTCGCTTTCTCTGTAACCTCAATATGAACCATTTTTTCCTCGCTTATTTTAAGAGTTGTTTTGTAATTGCTGATTTTAATAATTGCATGCGATGTGCCATTGGAAACAAATAATTTTTTTATTCCGTCATAACAGATGGATATACATATTATTAACTAATATGGTCCGCAGATCCCCCTGTTGAAACCCGCAGGCAAAACTACCACTTTGCCGGTCCTGTTTCTGACACCCCAACATCCCTCTCTATCCTTCTATTACCAGCAAATAGTAAAGATGGATAGTGGGAACAACCATCCTTATCTTCGGAAACAGACCACCTTATATAGGGACCAAACATGAACCGGATATCTTAACGTTACCAACTTCAACCTTTACGTTACGGTAACGTTACCTTTCAATTATTCATTAATAGATATTAAAGCTATTTGTATCTATTCAGAACATTCCCGGAACCGAGGGGTTTTTGATTCAAAATGCTCGAAAACAGGATGTTTTCGCCAACACGTTTCTGACGAAACACTTGGCTCCAGGGATGGATTCATGTGTGTTTTGAATCAAAATCCCCTCGACGGTACATCCATTTGGTTAGTCACAGCTATTTTTCGAAGAGGACAACCCTTATAACCATAAATGGATCACATGTTCAAGGAGAGACGGGCTTCATCTATTGGGATTCCCTGAAAATTTAACCTGTTTAAAAATGGCAGGTTTACGATAGCGATTAAATAGGGTCAAGCAAAAGGTTGTAGCCGGGTCTAACCACTTTTAATTTCTTTCTGATCAATTTAGTTAGCCATGATGGTATAGTAATTGAAGAATTCATAGAGATAAAAATGACCATAAAAATAGAAAACAAACAACCCACCTAATCACAGGAGTATCTTATGCCCTTATTTGAGTTTGAATGTGGAAGCTGTCAGCACCGATTCGAGGAGTTGCTGACGATGTCGGACACTACACTGCCTGAATGTCCGGAGTGTCATGAAGATCAAGTAAAAAAACTTGTCTCTGCTGGTGCTTTCCGAGCCAATGGAGCTTCAGCTAGTTCAGGCGGATATTCGGCCCCTTCCTGTTCACCAGGCGGTGGTTGAGGAATTTAATTAACTTCCCCTGTAGGGGAAAAAATTTGAACGTTGGACCGAACTGTACGCCACCAATTGGTAATACCGGCTTCGGTTTCTTTCATTCTATAAAAACTAGGAGAGTACACATGGCAGAAACAAAAACAACGGAAAAGGAAAAAGCGGCCTTTATCTGTGTCAAAGATACTATCGATGGCGCATATCCAGCCTTGGTGATGGGAATCAATGCCGCTCGTCTGGGCATGGAAACAAAAATATTTTACTCGTTTATGGGGTTGAACATGGTGATGAAAGATGGTGCCTCAAAAGCCAAGTTTTACCCTCCCGGATTTATGGGAGCGATTCCCGGCATGGCAAGCCTCGCCTCCGGTATGATGAAGAAAAAGGTTGAAAAAGCCAACATCCCTGAACTGGAAGACCTGATGGAAATGGCTCAGTTTGAAGGTGTAGAGCTGATCGCCTGTCATATGACCGTGGAAATGATGGAATTGGATAAAGCAGATTTTATTGAAGATGTCGTCATTTGGACCGCTGAAAAGTTTATTAAATATGCTAAGGAGTGCAAGGTCTGTCTCTTCACATAATTCGCATGCTCAAAGCAGCGGTTTTCCTCCCCCTGGTGTGCAGGCCGGGCGAATAATAGTCCGCCCTGCCTGCGCCGACCCTCTCAGGTTTTAGATGTGCTATTTTGAAAACATCGACTTAAAAACCTTTTGTCTGAATCGCTGCATACCACCAATCCATCGTTCATAGTCGGATGCTTTGCGCTGAAAATAGGTCTTAACCTCGGGATGGGGCAGGATCAGAAACAGTTCCTCTTTAAGACCCTGAACCACAATCTCAGCCAGCTCTTCTGGCTCCATTATCCCATCGACACTGGCCGAGCCATCTTCATTACCCGCCACCATTTGTGTATTGACTGCCTGGGGGCAAAGTAGCGAGACCTGGATGCCGTCGTCACCATGAGTGATGGCCAGGGACTCAGCAAACCCCAAAGCCGCATGTTTTGTGGTAGAATACGGAGCACTGCCAATCTGATTCAGAAGACCTGCCGCTGACGACGTGTTGAGAAAATACCCCTCCTTTCGCTTCAGCATCCCGGGTAGTGCAGCTCTGGCAGCATAAACATGTGCCATGACATGAATATCCCAGGATCTCTGCCAGACTTCGTTGGCTGCAGATGCAGCGGTCCAACCCGGTCCATCGTCAGATATGATGCCCGCATTGGAACAAAACAGATCAATACGCCCAAATTTCTCTTCTGTCTGCTTAACCACATTAATAATATCAGCTTCGCTGGAGACATCCGCCCGGATTGCCAACCCGCCGATCTCACCTGCAACCGCGTCGGCTTTCTCCTGCTCGATATCCACCACGACCACCGCAGCCGGTTTCTCTTCAGAAAATCGGCGGCACAACGCCTCGCCGATCCCCATGGCACCACCAGTTACGACAATTACCTTATCCTTGATTTCCATACAAGTCCTTATATTTTTGATTGACGCAGGCCGATTCGGCTGAATCTCTGCAATTTTGTATACTTTTTCTCCGCTTCGATGTCCTGAAACGATCTTCGAAAGTAAATGATGTAAAATGCGTTTCGCGCAACTATAACAATCTTTATGAACACGATCAATAGTGAACTTCCCCTGAACCATTTTTGAAGAATTCAGGGGATCCATATCCCGACCGCCTTCAGACCAAAAACCGAAATATGACAAAATCATCCTTGACTCATCATACCCTACCGGGGTATTGTATAAAACAACACACAACAAAAAAAATGGAGAAAACCGCATGCATCCTAGTCATGAAAGCCAGATCGGTCGCTTGAACAAGATCGAGGGTCAAGTCAAAGGCATCAAGAAAATGATCGTTGACCGGCGTTATTGTGTCGATCTTCTTACTCAGCTGAAGGCTGTAAAGTCAGCTATTCACAAGGTTGAGCAGGGCATTTTAAAGGCCCATATACAAGGTTGTCTCAAAAACGCCATCTCATCGGGCGACGATTTGTCAATTCATGAGAAGATCGATGAGGTGATGGCACTACTGGAAAAACGGATTTAGAGCTTGGAGATTAAGGGTAATGAATGACGAGACTCAGATATTGAACATTCGGGGGATGACCTGCGCATCATGTGTCAGATCTGTCGAACTGGCAGTCGGGAAGCAAGAGGGTGTTGCAGAAGCCTCTGTGAATCTCACGACGGAAAAGATGCAGGTATCTTATAATCCAGATCATGTCTCACTGGATCATATTGTGGCTGCTGTTTCAAAGGCCGGTTTTACAGCCGAGATTCCTGTGGAATCAGCAGGGGCCACTGATATCGAGGCAGAGCGGCAGGCAAAGGAACTCAGAAATCAGCGCATCCGACTATTGATCTCATTGGCCTTTGCCATTCCACTATTTATGGTAGCTATGGTAGAGATGGTTGGCGTTTCACTACCGTCCCTGATCAGTCCACATCATCAACCAGCCCGATTTGCATTGTTGCAGCTGATATTGGTGATTCCGATCCTGTTGGCCGGATCTCATTTTTATACCCGGGGATTCGCCGCCTTCAGGCATCTCAATCCCAATATGGACTCCTTGATCGCACTGGGATCAATGGCCGCTTTCGGCTACAGCGTCTGGAATACCTTCTTGATTATGGCGGGTGATCCAGAATCTGTCATGAACCTCTACTATGAAACAGCGGGTGTCATCGTCGCATTGATACAGGTAGGGAAATACCTGGAGACGGTCAGCAAAGGAAAAACATCTGGGGCCATCAAAGAGCTGATGCGTCTGCAACCCGGAACTGCCACTGTTATCCGGGAAGGGGTTGAGGTCAAGACAGAAATCGAGGCGGTGGTCGTCGGTGATATTCTACTGGTTCGACCGGGGGAAAAAATCCCTGTGGACGGAGTTGTAACCGAAGGGCGGACAGTGGTGGATGAATCCCTCTTGACGGGCGAGAGCATTCCTGTAGAAAAAGTGATTGGCGACACAGTGACTGGAGCCAGTCTCAACCAAAATGGCACCATTCAGTTTCAGGCGGCCCGCGTCGGAAAAGACACAGCGCTGGCCAGAATTATCCAGCTGGTTGAAGAGGCCCAGGGAAATAAAGCGCCGATAGCAAGACTGGCCGATGTCATCTCGGGTTATTTTGTTCCCATTGTGATGGGGATTGCACTCATAGCGGGGTTGGCCTGGTTTATCTCTGGCGCCTCAACCGTATTTGCCCTGAAAATTTTCATCTCAGTCCTTGTGGTTGCTTGCCCCTGTGCACTGGGATTGGCAACCCCCACTGCCATCATGGTAGGAACAGGCAGGGGCGCTGCACTGGGTATCCTGATCAAAGGCGGAGTCCCGCTGGAGATTGCGGGGACTGTGAAAACTGTGGTTTTTGATAAAACAGGGACCATCACAGAGGGTAAGCCCCGTTTGACCGACCTGATTTCGCTGAACGGTATGCCGGAAGCACAAATTCTGCGTCTGGCTGCATCCGCCGAAAAAGGATCTGAGCATGCTCTGGGTGCTGCGATTGTTGAAGAGGGAGAAAAAAGAGAGATTGACTGGATCAAAGGAGAGGATTTCCTGGCGCTGAATGGTTTAGGTATTCAAGCAATCCTGGAAGGTCAACGGATTCTGCTGGGGAACCTGAAATTAATGCAGACGTCCGACATTCTCGATAAGGCACTGCCTGAAGCCGATCAATTGTCTCGGGAAGGAAAAACACCTGTTTACCTGGCTGTGGGCGGTTCCCTCGCCGGTATGATCGCTGTGGCAGACACCCTCAAACCCGATAGCACCATGGCAGTGTCCAAACTGCAACAGTTGGGCATTCGCACCGTGATGCTCACAGGCGATAATCTCAACACCGCCCGGGCTATAGCAGAAGAGGTGGGTATCGATGAGGTCATCGCAGATGTTCTTCCCGGTGATAAAGCCAACCAGATTGAACTTCTGCAACAGGATGGCGATCGTGTTGTCATGGTAGGTGATGGTATCAATGATGCCCCGGCTCTGACCCGCGCTGATCTGGGAATTGCCATAGGTTCTGGTACGGATGTCGCCATCGAGTCTGCTCAGATCGTCCTCATGAAAAACAGCCTTGTCGGAGTCGTTACTGCCATTGAACTCAGCCGGGCAACTCTACGCAACATCAAACAGAACTTGTTTTGGGCTTTCGCCTATAACAGTGCAGGAGTACCCCTGGCAGCCGGACTGTTTTTCCTGTTTGGCGGCCCCACGCTCAATCCCATGTTCGCTGCGGGGGCCATGGCTTTGAGCTCAGTTTCGGTCGTAACCAATGCGTTGCGGTTGCGGCGTTTCAAACCGGCTGATTTGTCCTCTGTGGCCAGTCGGGAACCTATTCATCATCAACAAATCCTAGTTACAGAGAAAAAGGAGCAGACTATGAAAACCCTGATTTCCATCGACGGTATGAACTGTCAGCATTGCGTAAAAAGTGTCACAGAAACCTTGAACAAGCTGGAAACGATTCAGTCAACCCAGGTGAATCTGGAAGAGAAAAACGCTTTAATTGAGTCTGTTGAGGCACCGGACGAGGCTTTGATTACACAGTCAATAACCGATGCCGGATTTACGGTGACCGGTATTCAGGCTGCAGTGCAACCATCGTAATTAGATACTGAAGCAGGGTTTGAGAGATGGCTGGTCTTTGAGAGACGGTTACAGTTGATTTATCATGACAGTCTGTTGTAAGCTGTAGAACCATCTTACGGGTTGGAAGACACTAAGGGATCGTTCAAAAATAACTTCACATAAACTATTTTCAAAAGTCCTAAAAACACTGGACATTTTGCAAACAGAAGGTGAACTAATTCTTGAGCCGACACTAACCAAAAGGCTTAAACATGGAAATCAGAGCGGACGATCCAATCTGGCAGGCGTTGTACGAACAAGTCCAAATTGAGGCGGCAGAAGAACCGATTCTTGCCAGTTATCTGCATGCAGTCGTCCTAAATCACAGGTCACTAGACGACGCGCTCTCTTTTCATCTCGCCAGTAAACTTTCAAGCCCCAGCCTGCAAGCCATGCAGATCAGGGATGTGATCGATAGTGCCTTTCGCGCACAACCCGATATCGGAATGGAGTTCCGGGCGGACCTCAAAGCGATTTGCGAAAGAGATCCGGCAGCCCATAGTGTCGCGGAACCTTTTTTACACTTCAAGGGGTTTCATGCCCTGGAGTCTTACCGTATCGGGCACTGGCTCTGGGAAAATGGTCGCAAGGGCCTCGCACTTCATCTTCAAAACCGTATTTCCGAGTTGTTCGGGGTCGATATTCATCCAGCAGCCAGTATCGGCAAAGGCATTTTGATCGATCATGCAACCAGTGTCGTCATCGGAGAGACGGCTATTGTCGAAGATAACGTCTCCCTGCTGCATGAAGTGACCTTGGGCGGTACCGGAAACATTAAAGGGGATCGTCACCCGAAGATCCGCAAAGGGGTCCTGATCGGGGCAGGAGCCAAAGTCCTGGGGAACGTAGAAATTGGGGAGTATAGTAAGATAGCTGCCAGCAGCGTAGTGCTGACTGATATCCCACCACATTGTACGGCAGCCGGGGTTCCGGCTCGGGTAGTAGGAAGGCCTGATGCTGATATTCCGGCTTTTGAGATGAATCAGATGATTGTTCGAAGAAAAGGTCGTCTCTAGCAGGCCGACTCAGGCCGTGCTGTTGGAATTGATGTAAGCGTAGGCGCTATGGTTGTGAATGGATTCAAAATTCTCGACACTCAATTCATACCAGGTAACTTTTTCAATTTTCTCCAGCTCCACTGCAATATCCCGGACGATATCCTCCACGAATTTCGGATTGTCATAGCCCCGCTCGGTTACCTCTTTTTCATCCATCCGTTTCAGGATAGAATATAGTTCACTGGAGGCACATTTTTCGACCAGGCTGATCATCTCTTCCAACCAGATCAAGCCATCAAAACGGATTCGCAAAAGAACCTGCCCCCTCTGGTTATGGGCGCCATATTCGCTGATTTCTTTGGAACAGGGGCAGACCGAAGTGATGGGAACTGAGACCTCCATAACAATATCAACTGATTTGTCCATTTGGCTGGTGGCGATAAAGCCACACTGGTAATCCATCAACCCGGCTGCACGACTTATGGGGGCCTTTTTTTCAATAAAATAGGGAAAACGAACTTCGATTCTGGCAGATTCGGCGTTCAGCGTCTCCTTCATCTGGTCCATAATATAAGAGAAAGACTTAACCGAGACCTCCTCGCGAAACACATGCAGTAGCTCCACGAACCGGCTCATATGGGTGCCTTTCATGTCATGAGGCAGGTCAACATACATGTTGATCGAGGCAATGGTCTGCTGAAATTCATCAGACCTGTCCAAAACGGTAATCGGGTAACGAATGCCTTTGATTCCCACACGGTCAATTTTAATTTGTCTATGGTCGGTCTGGTTCTGAATGTCTTTCATTTCAATGGTCAATTTTTGATTTTTTTCAAGGCCTTGCCAACCTTAGGGATCGTACAAAAATAACTTGGCATAATCTGTCCGCAAGGGGATCGTTCAAAAATAACTTCACTTAATCTGTTTGAAAAAGTCCCAAAAGCCGGACATTTTGCAAACAGAACGTGACAGCGACGTGTTTCCTTTTCATTAATGGGAAACACTTGACTAATTTTTTAGCCGACCCTGAAGTACCATAGAGACTGGACATTTTGCAGACAAAATGCCACAGCAACGCGTTTCCTTTTCATCAATGGGAAACACTTGAGTAATTTTTGAGCCGACCCTTAGTCACAATCGGTTGCCAGTGACAGAATTCCGATCAGCAATGACCGGTTAGGTTTTTGCCAATCAAAAGCTGAATGATAAAACCCGTCTCTGCGCATAAGCTCGATCCAGGTTTCATCATTCAGCTTTCTGTAAAAACCTGATCGGTCATTGCCGAATGCCGATACCTATTTTTCCACCCGATAATGAAGCAGCAATGTCTGTCCGTTTGGAAGCCTGTCCACATTTAAAAGTTTGAGTCGACAGATGTCTTGCAGCTGATTGGCCAAAGAAATTTCCGCCGGCAACAGGAGTGGTTCTATGGTCAGAAATAGTTCATCTACTTTATTAGCATCGAGAAAAATCGAGTTGGTCTTCGCCCCTCCCAACAGCGCAATGTGGGTGATCTTTTTTTTCTGCAATTGCTGACACACATCGAGGGCATCACCCTGGATAAAGGTGACCTGTTTATGGGGCCTGAATCGGGATAGATGATGGGTCAGGACAAAAAAATTGACCCCTCTGTATAGCCTGTCTTCGATAATCCGATATGTGTTTGCGCCCATTAGAACGTTGCCAATAGACTGAATTTTTTCGAGCAACTGCTTACGGTCGTCAGGGGAGTTCCATTCAAACGAGTCCTGGTCCCTTTCCTGAGAAATCATCCCATTCGCGGACATCACCATGATCAACGTTATCTTCAAACTGTCTTGGTTCTGCATTGTCTGTTTTCCCTGATTGCGGATCGTGGGGAGATAGTTCTTTTTTCAAAGGCTGCATTTTTCAGACCGCTGGCAGATTATGCTTATTAACAAACTGATTATATTGTGCAGGAGTGTCGAAAGCAATTGAAAAATCATATCCAATATGAGAAGAGTGTAAGCAAGGGAACATAACACTTGTATCGCATCCCTTGATTTACACAGGCAGCAGTCGTATCTCCTGATTTATTCATTTTTCAAAAGAGGAACCATATGGACGGACAGGGAGTTAAAGAGAGTTTGATAACAATGTCACAAATCATGCAACCCACCGATGCCAATCTAGCCGGGAATGTTCATGGTGGGGTCATTATGAAAATGATTGACAATGCAGCTGCCGTCACCGGGATCAGACACGCCAAAACCCACGTCGTCACCGCTTCCATTGACCGACTCAGCTTTCATCATCCAGTTTATATCGGGGATCTGCTAACGATCAAAAGCAGCATTAACATGGTCGGGAACACCTCTCTGGAAGTCGGTGTCAGGGTTGAATCGGAGAATATCATTGGCAGTCAGGTTCGTCATATCGCATCCGCTTATCTCACGTTTGTGGCTCTTGACAAGGATGGAAAACCGGCAAAGATTCCCCCGCTGATCATCAGGACGAAGGAGGAGGAGCGGCGCAACCTGGAAGCTCAAGCCAGAAAAAAGTTGCGCATGGCGGAACGGCAGGCTGAAGAAGAACATCAGCGGAGTTGAGAGTCAGAAAAATTGACAACTGCAATTTTCCTTCTGCCGGTGGATATCCAGTCGGGTCTTAATTGAACCGGCTATTGTAAGTCTTCCCTTATTTTGGAAAACAGATCTTCAGCACTTGTTCAAAAGAGCTGACAAAATGGGCTGTGATACCCGCTTTGATATGATCGTCCAGATCTGTAAAATCCTTCTCATTGTCTGCCGGAAACAGCAGGGTGGTCACTTTAGCTCTTTTGGCCCCGATCACCTTCTCTTTCAAACCACCAATCGGCATAACGATCCCACTCAGAGTAAGCTCGCCCGTCATAGCAGCGTTCTTGATAATGGGTTGGTTGGTCGCTAGGGAATAGAGTGAACAGGCCATGGTAATCCCTGCCGAGGGTCCGTCTTTTGGAGTGGCACCGGCGGGGACATGGAGATGTATAAAGTTTTCCTCGAGAAATTTGCGATGTTTTGGCTGTTTATCCAGCAGAGATTTGACATAGGTGTACGCAATTTCAGATGACTCCACCATTACTTTCCCCAACTGTCCGGTCTGCTTAAAGCCTGCTCCCTTAGATCGGATATTGGTCGCTTCAATAAACAGAGTGGCGCCACCCATGCTGGTATAGGCCAGCCCCATGATTACGCCTGCTCTTGGCTTTTTATAAACCTTTTCCTCGCTGAACATTCTTCTGCCCAACAGATCCGGAAGATCATCGCGACCTATTTTTATCTGGGTCGACGAATCCTCAACAATCTTTCTGGTGCTTTTACGCAGAATCTTTTTGATACTGTTTTCCAGACTTCTGACGCCAGCTTCCCGGGCATAGCCGTCGATCATGTCTTTCAGTACGGGGGAGGGGATTTTGACCTGCTTTTTGTCTAAGCCATGCCGATCAAGCTGCTTGGGGATCAGGAATTTTTTAGCGATCTCCATTTTCTCTTCCAGCACGTAACCGGAAAGGCGTATGATTTCCATCCTGTCCAAAAGCGGACCGGGAATTGTGTCGAGTTGGTTGGCCGTGCAGACGAACAGCACTTTGGAGAGGTCAAAGCGGACATCCATATAGTGATCCTGAAAATCTTTGTTCTGTTCGGGGTCCAGCACCTCCAGCAGGGCGGAAGCCGGATCCCCCTGGTAACTGGCGCCGATCTTGTCAATTTCATCCAGCATGATCACCGGATTTGATGAATTGCAGGTTTTAATAGCGTGAATGAATTTGCCTGGCAGCGCACCAATGTATGTTCGACGGTGCCCTTTGATTTCGGCCTCATCCCGCATCCCGCCCAGGGAAAATCGGTAAAATTTCCTGCCCAGCGACCTGGCAATAGACTGACCGATGGAGGTTTTCCCGACACCCGGGGCCCCGACCAGCAGAATGATGGAGCCGGCCAGATCCCCTTTGAGAACACCGACTGATATGGTTTCCAGGATCCGGTCCTTGACGTCCTGCAGGCCGTAGTGATCTTTATTGAGAATTTTTGCCGCTTTATTAATATCCTTGTTGTCTTTGGTATACACTCCCCAGGGCAGAACAGTCAGCCAGTCCAGGTACGCCCGTGTCACATTGAACTCAGGTGATGACCGTTCCAGTACCTTCAGTTTCTCCATCTCCTCATCAATACGTGCTTTGACCTCATCCGATGTGAGTTTCAGACCTTTCAGGCGCTTCTCGAATTTTTCAAACTCGGTTTCGTTATCCCCTTTGGTCAGCCCCAGTTCCTTTTTTATCTCTTGCAGTTGCTGTTTCAGGAAGAATTCCCGCTGCTGGGTGGAGAGCCTCTCCTCAATCTGTTTGTTGATTTTTGCCTGAAGCTTTGAAATCTCAACCTCATTTTTTAACAGGACCAGAACCTCTTCAATCCGTTTGGGAACATCAATCAGTTCCAGGATACGTTGTAATTCCTGCCCCGATGTGGTTGTCATGGACGCAGACAGATCAGCCAGCATACCGGGTTGATTGACATCGACCTGCCCGATCAACATACTCAGTTGCTCTTTGAACAGCGGGTTTAAATTGACCAATTCTTTGATGATATTGATGACAGATATCGCATACGCCTTTAATTCATCTGTGACTTTCCCTTGTTCATCCTTTTTGTATTCAACATTCACCCGGATAAATGGTTTGATTGAGAGAACCTTCTGTATCTCAAACCGATCCAGAACATGGACCATGAGATGGATGAATTTACCATCCTTTCCAGAGACCTGCAGTACTTTTGCAATAACGCCAACTTTATGAAATTCTTCAATCTTTTCTGGAGGCTTGCGCTGCATCATCGCCATATGCGCGGTATCTTCTTTCTGCTCCCTGACTAGAATCAAACCCACATATTTAGAAGCACCATCAACCGCATCCAATAGCGCTCTGGACTCAGCGTTGTTACCCAGCACGATAGGTGCCATCATTTTTGGTAACAGGGGGCGATCGAAAAGTGGGATAACAGCAAGGCTGGGTGGCAGGACGATATCCGCAACGACAATTGTTTTATCTTCTTCAGCTGTTTCCGCCCCATTTACCTGTTCGACTTCAACCTCCTCGACATCTTTTGGTTTTTTGGCCATATATTATTTCCTGATTTTGTTGAAAAAACGATTGGATTGTGGAATCGCCACATTTGCAATCCGTTTATATGGCGAAGGAATGTGAAAAAAGGGTGTCTTGTTTTTTGAATTATCTCTGATCAGATAGTTGTTTTTTTCCTGGCTAAGGGTTGGCTCATAAATTAGTCAAGTGTTTCCCATTAGTCGAGCGGTTCTCATTAGCGTCAAAGAAACGCGTTGCTGAAACGGAAACACGTTGTTTTCACATTCTGTTTACAAAATGTCCAGTGCTTTGGGGGACTTTTGCAAACAGATTATGTGAAGTTATTTATGAACGATCCCTAAGACATATACAAAGTTATCAAATCTCTTCTTCTATGTAAAACATGAATATAGTCGCAGCAGGGGCAATTGGTTCTCCCCTGCTATGTCCTGCTATAATTGAATTTAGGTATAAAATCTGATCAATTTGCCAGAGCAAGGCACAAAGAACCATAATTACAAACATGTAGAATACTATTTTGGTTCCAATTTGACGTATTTATTGCATTTGCGAGCTAGAACCAATTCGCCCTGGGTCGCAGGACAAAATATTCAGGCATCTGCAAGATGCACTCTGGTCTAACTTGACTGAGCAATGGGGATAACCTATTCTTAAAAATTAGTTTAAATTAACCCCCCCCTTAAGTGAGCCCCATTTGAAAGCTTCCAATTTCGATCAGCCCATACAAAAAAAGATGGCGACATTGTATAGTCGTCAGTTTTTTATTTTGTGGATTGCCAACTTCTTTGTTGTCATGAGCCTGGGTAGTTTTTTTCTTTTCCCGCTCTTTATTACCCAAAATGGCGGCAGTAAATCTGATATCGGCATTCTGATGGGGGCAATGATGCTCTCATCTGTTTTGTTCAGGCCCTGGGTGTCCCAGATGGTCGATCATTTTGGTCGCAAAAGAATTTTCTCCCTGGGAACGCTGATTCTGATCGGTGTCCCGGCGGCTCACATTTTATTCGAAGGGGATATTTCGGGTTATTACAGTTTACTGGTGGTGGCCCGGATCGTCCATGGTATTGGGATCTCGATTGGTTTTACAGCTGCTTACACCTTTATCTCTGACATCGTACCCGATAGTCGTTTGAACGAGGGGTTGGGGATTTTTGGACTTAACGGGCTCATCGGGATCGCAGTTGGACCCGCCATTTCGGAACCCATTATCAACCATTTCGGATTTGATGCCTTCTTCCTGACTGCAGCTTCGATGGCGTTTATTTCTTTGATTCTACAGCAGTTCTTGCGCGAAACCTTTGTTTTGAAGACCTCCGGAAATAAGAGTGTGTCTTTTTTTTCAGTCCTGAGAAGAAGAAAAACACTGGGTGTCGGCATGGTTTCCATTTTTTTCGGGATGGGGTTGGCGACTCAGAGTGGTTTTATATCTCCCTATGTTCAGTTTTTAGGGCTGCCAACCATTTCAATCTTCTTTCTAAGCTATTCGGGCGGCGCAATCCTGACCCGTGTATTTGGAGCGAAGATAGCGGATCGTATCGGCGAGGAGACCATTGTGCCTTGGGCCATTGGAATCAATGCGATCGGGTATCTTATTCTATTGATCGTCAACAGCAGCGGCATGTTGTTAGTTGCCGGATTGGTGACAGGGGCGGGACACGGATTTCTATTCCCCTGTTTAAACGCCTTGGCAATTCGAAACGAACCCGCTCATATTCGGGGAAAGATCAGCGGCATCTTCACCGGATCCATTGATGCAGGAAACCTGTTAGGTTCTTTGTTGTTGGGGTATATTGGTGATTGGTTCGGGTATCGTCCGCTTTTTTTTACCACGTTCTTGATTCTGATGATTGGTTTGCTGTCATTTATGGGCTTTCTAAAAAAGGCAATTTTGCGAACGGATCGTTGAAGAGAACTCAATCATAAACTAGAAATTTCAAACCATTCAAGAGAGTAAAGATGATAAAAGCTGTTTTGTGGGATTTCGGTGGCGTTATTACTTCCAGCCCTTTTGACGCATTTAACCGTTTTGAATCTGAAAATGGCATACCCAAGGACTTTATCCGGGGTATCAATGCAACAAACCCGACTACAAATGCCTGGGCACAGTTCGAAAGCAGCCAGATTTCCATCGAGGAATTCGATCGATTATTTGAAGTGGAATCCAAAGCCGCGGGCTATGCCATTGAAGGCCATAAAGTTCTTCTTCTGCTGGCCGGAGATGTGCGACCGGAGATGGTAGCCGCGTTGAAAACCTGCAAAGCCAATTTCAAAATCGGGTGTATTACCAACAACGTCAAATCTGACAAGGGAACTGCCATTCCGCAGACCACAGAAAAACAGGCACAGATGATAGAAATTATGCAGCTCTTTGACGAAGTAATTGAATCCAGTATAGAAGGAATTCGAAAACCCGATCCGGGAATCTACCAGATCGCCCTGGAACGGATGAATGTGAAAGCAGATGAGTGCGTTTTTCTGGATGATCTTGGCATTAATCTCAAACCAGCCCGAGCCCTGGGAATGCAAACGATCAAGGTGCTTAACGGTCGACAGGCCCTGGAAGAATTGGAACAACACACCGGTTTGAAGCTGATCTAAATTCCATTGTCAAAAAAACATCATTTCATATAGGACTCTCACACCAATATCAAAATAGAAGTTGCGCGGGCCCCTAAGGAATCGTCTGAATATCGAGTTTACCGAAATAGAACTAAATACTGCTTGACATCAAAAAGTTGAATTCTCTATCATTTCTTTGGTCTAACTAGAAGGTTCGATGATCTCTACAGAGATATTTTTTTTCGGAGAAAATGATGACTGACTCTAAGAGGACCCCGTGATCCATAACCTGAAGCCGATGATTAGGAGGTGAACTTGAAATTGCAAAAATTCATGGTATCCGCGCTGTTTCTGGTCATAAGTATGTGCGCTTTCGAGAGTGCGTCTGCAGCCGATGAAAGTCTTGCCAGAGGCAATCCTGGTATCCTGATTTTCAGTTTTTCCCATGGACCTGAAACAGAAACCCAAATGGCGCAGGGTGAATTGAAAATTGTGATCAGCGCCTTTGAAAATATAACAGCCATCCATATCAACGGAAAAGAGATTGACTTTAACAAGGATACAAAAGTCGATATCGGCCACCCATTTAAGCTCCTAACAGGACGGAATGAGTTTCTGGTAGTTGTCAAAACCGAAAATGAAACACAACAAAAAAGGTTTGTTATTCACTATGGCAAGAAACAGAAGCCGCAGAAGTCTGCATTGCAGTTGATCGGACTTGTAAACAATTCCTATCTGGACAATGTCACCAGTGTTGTCGATGGAGGCAACGAAAAAAGCGGATCCAAAATTTCACTGACTTTAGTTCCCATCTATAACCTTTATTCCGGTCAGTTCTCTGAGCTAAAAATCAAGGGTATTGTCTTGCGGGAAAAATTTTCAGCAAAAGCGTTTTCAAGTAACGAAGTATCCTACACCAAGATGGCGCTTGAGTGGAAAAACAAGAATACTTTCCTTGGGGAAATCAAAGCTGAAGCTGGAATCAACGATGTACGGACAGATAACAACAATCCCCTCTTAGGCGAGGATGAATCGATATCCGAGTATTATGCGTCCGGCATGATGGCCAGAAAACTCGGCCAGAAATTCAAGTGGGATATGAAGCTGGAATATAAAGTCAAAGACTCCAAGGCCGAATTCACCAATCTCAATAATGACGCTGATGCTGCTGTTTCAGCGATGAATGCACGATTTCATTTCAAATTGAGCGGCTTCAAAGGAACAGGAAAGCTGGGTTACAAAACAAACGATGCCAAGGGAAAATACAAAGATAGTTCAACGAGTAAACTAGGATTCAATGCGTCTTATCCTTTTGAACAATATACGCCAGCCTTGGGTTATGACACCAAACTGACCGCAATGAAGATCGCTGACCCATTCAACGGCAACATCAAACAAGAGGATATGACGAGTGTCATAACCCTGAAACTTGGATATCAGATTTTCAAAACCAGTCATATCGCCTTCAAACTAAAATACAAGCAGCAGACTTCCAACGTAGCAACCTCTGAATACAGCGCCAAAGAGACCATTTTGTCATATACACACGTTTTTTAAGCCGGATTGTCCGGAACCAGCCATCTCGCAAATTGGAACCTCAGGAACATTCATTGATCAATTCAAAATACTGCTCATTCACCGTCTGACCCCATTGAACACCACTCTGCTGCTTGATCAGGTGGAAGCCGGATTTCTCATATAGATGCCGGGCCGCACTCAGTCCCTCAAAAGTCCAGAGATAGGTTTTTTTGTAACCCTTTCTTTTACAAAAATCGACTACCAACCTCATAAGTTCCCTGCCGATTCCTTTACCCCTTATAACATCAGAAATAATAAACCACCTGAGGTGAGCCCCTTCATTTTCAGCATTGATTCCATCTATGGCAACCGCACCTTCAATACGTCCGTTCACAGTGGCAATCCAGAGACCATCGCTGTCTTTATTAAATCGTTGCAGAAATTCTGAGAGTTCTGTGGCAACCTTTGCCTCAAAATAGAGCCCAAATCCCCAGTGAGCGTGATAGTACAACCCATGAAGTTCGGCAATTCTGCCAATTGAACCCGGGATGTACCCACTTTCTATCTTAAATCCTGCTAAACTTGTCATGACAGGTCTCTCCAACGGGGAACAGCTTTAATGGCGCTTGCCCGGGTTACTTGCAAGCCCTCAGCGAAGCGCATGAAACTCCTGTTCAAACTCAGGGATCGTTAAAAAATATCTTCACATAATCTGTTTGCTGAAGTCCCAAAAGCACTGGACATTTTGCAAACAGAATGTGAATTATTTTTTAAGCCGCCCCTTAGAGCGGAGTTTTCGATTTATTCATAACAACTCGGACAATGTTATCTGAGGTCCATGTTAACCACTTTCCGTAAATAAATCTAAGTCGGGGGGCTATTTTTTGAAATATTTTCTGTTTTTCTGGTGTATTAGTACGTAATCAATCATTAACTTAGGCACCAAGTCCCGTGTCTGATATGGTCCCGTTGCAATTGCATAAAGGTTTTAAGATGATCTGTAAGCCGCTGCTGCAATTTTCGCAGCTTGCTTTCGCTGAAATCCCGAGCTTGCTTCGCTCAAACAGGCGGGATTTCGTACGCTCAATTTCGTTAAGATCATCTAAAAACTCCTCCAAGCAATTGAAAAGGGCTCATAACAGACACTCCGTATTCTAATAAACCTTAAGTTAATTGAGTACGTAATTGAATTAAAAATTTGAATTGAATGTGCAGGGGATAGACCACAATTATCGGGCTGACAGTGAACAGGTTATTTGTATTCCCCGGTCATCGCCGAATTGTGAACTGAAAATCTGTTGTTTGATCTAGCCGTCAGCCTGTTTCTGACTGTATCGCGTTGATCATATTAAATGAAGGGAATTTATGAGAAAAAGTCGTTTAATTATAGTTGCTTTGCTGCTAATGGTTTTTCTGGGCGGTTGCTGGCGTGGGTACTATCATCATCCACGATATGGCTCAGGTGAAGGGCAAGAGTGTTCCAGCGAAAATTCACGTGACTGTCAACCCGGCAGAGGATATCATGGATGTGGAAGTTGGTAATTGAGAGACTTTCTCTGGCCTGGACGATTTCCAGATATACTATCACCAGATGCTGATGGTGCCAGACCATCTCACATGAAAAACGATATGCGAAGAAATCATCACATGCAGTCGACATGAATCAAAAATTTAATTTAGAGGACTCCAGATGGCGAGAATAGGTCAATTAAAATTTGTTGTGCTTGCTTTACTGCTGATATTGGGATCTTATCCTGTCCATGTTTTTGGGCAGGAGTTCAATAATATCGAAATTATTGTTTTTCAATCCCCTCTTTGAGGCTGCTGTAAAGGATGGGGTTCCCATCTCAAAAAAGCCGGGTTCAAAGTGAAATTGATTGAAGCTAACAATATTGAAGCAATCAAGAGGAAGTTCAATATCGATCGGAGACTACAAACATGTCATACAGGGATTGTGGGACCTTATTTCCTTGAAGGACATATTCCAGCCGAGGATATTAAACGGCTGCTCAGAGAAAAGCCTGATATCAAGGGGTTAGTTGTGCCCGGTATGCCAATGGGATCACCGGGGATGGAAGGGGATTATTCTGCCCCTTATAACGTACTGAGCGTTGATGCCGATAATAAGATACGAATTTACGCTCGTCACTAAATTAACGGCACCAAAAAAAGAGGTGACCTTTGGGCCGTCGGCCTGATCAGCTCATCATGGCTTCGATTTGAATCAAACCCATAAATAACAGGATTGGCAGCGGTGAGATAGCCAAAGCAATCGTTACAATAAACCCTTTCCAGGAAAACGAGCGATTCATCCCGCAAAGCAGTGCTATTCCACCACCTCCGCCAATGATCGTATTTCCTGGCAGATTGATTAGAATCGCCAAGATAATATAACGGGAATTTGGTAATAGATGCCTTGACGTCTTGCTTAAAAACATTTCAGGAAGCTGTTTTTTAATCCTTGCTTTGATCTTTTCTATGCGCTCATAAAATCGTTTTTCAAGTGATCGAATATCCAGTCCAGATGTGACCCAGGACTTTTCAAACCATCGTCCAATTGCAAACGATAAGCTCAGACCGCATATGGTAAAGAAAAAAATCATCACCACAGCCTCCTTTCCAAAAATCATAATTACCAGCCAGGCTAATTCGACGCCGGGAAAAAAGGGAATACTCAACAGAAAAATATAAACAACACCGGCAATCAAAGCCGCTTTCCAGCCAAAGTTGCCTTTCAACCAAACCATCAACTCTTTCATATCCCCGGTATGATAAAGATACAGGTGTCTGACAAGAATGAGCAGCAAGACAATTGCGACGATTACGCAAAAATTCCGTTTCATTTCATAAGTCTGGACGTTACTAATTTTATATCAAAAATATCCTTCAATGCCACAAACCTTGCTATTTAAGGGATCGTACAAAAATAACTTGGCATAATCTGTCCGCAAAAGTCCCTTGAAGACTGGACATTTTGCAGACAAAATGCCAAGTAATTTTTGAGCCAACCCTAAAGCTGCCAAGATCAAATTAAAAATGGGATGGACGAGAGTGAACCCAAATGTACTTGCTAATTTTGATTGACAATAGTTCATTAAAACAGCTGTTCTAAAATGTTAACATAATATTGCCGTTTTGCGTACCCATCAATAATTGCCGATAGCAATTGATTTTGATACCATTCAAATGTCAACTCAGGGATCGTTAAAAAATAACTTCACTTAATCTGTTTGAAAAAGTCCCAAAAGCCGGACATTTTGCAAACAGAACGTGAACTAATTTTTTAGCCGACCCTGAAGTCCTAAAATAACTGGATATTTTGCACATAGAATGTGATAGCAACGTGTTTCCTTTTCAGCAACGCGTTTCTTTGACGCTAATGAGAACCGCTCGACTAATGGGAAACACTTGACTAATTTTTGAGCCGACCCTTAGAGGCCAGACAAAACGTCATTTTTTGCCCCGCCTGGCCTGAATAATCTTGTCTAAAGAGGAATAATGAAACAGCTATTTTTTACCATCGGAATGATCATTCCATTATTGGTCTTTGCTCACGGTAAAGAAGATCACTCGGGGAAAAAAGCAGAGAAAGCTGAGAATCAGAAAGGACAGCAGATGCATCAGAAGATCGACCAGACAGGTCAGATGAAGAAGTTACAAATCGAAACGATTAACAAAAATTACCAGATCAATGTCAAAGGTATTTTTAAACAGAAATGTATTGACTGCCACGGCGTGCCGGAAAAGTATCCCTGGTATTATAAAGTGCCGGGGATCAAGCAGATTATGGATCACGACATTCAGGAGGCGCAAGAGCATCTCGATATGTCAAATGATTTTCCGTTTGGAGGGCACGGTACACCTCTATCAGACTTGAAAGAACTGAGAAAGACAGTTAAAAAAAGTTCTATGCCACCCCTTCAATACTGGATTTTTCATCCCGGTTCCCGATTGAACGATAAAAATAAGGAGATCATTCTGCAGTGGATCGACCAGTCAATTAACAGACTGAGTCAATAGTTTCAAAATGTACAGCAACTTTTTCTTTGCATCATTCTATGCCCACCCTTTTCGTTCTCTGCGCCCGGCTGCATCATGGGCATGTGATGGAAATATCGTCCGACTCTTCCCGGGTTGCAATGACGCCCCGCACTGACTCTGAAAAGGTCGCCTGACCTCACACCCGTTATACTGATAATTTGACCTTTTTGAACCCTCATGCCCGTGGGCAGTTCAATTTTCGATTTGTGTCCATGGGGGTCGACAATCCAAACAAACTGCCCGTCAGACATTTGAACCTGACCCATTTTAAAATTGGGATGTTCGATGAAGTACCTGGCTCGCTCTTTAAAAAACCAACTCACCAGGGGTAATTCTCGTTTTTCCTTGATGATGACAGCCTGAATTTTTTGATTAATCCCCGTGGCAGCAAGTGCAGCCCCGCCAAATGCTGCTGTCAGATAACTGCCGATGATAATCCCAGCGACTCCTCTTTTCAACGCTTTTGAATTCCACATCAACCAAGACGCAATCCCGGTCACAATAATCGCCGGGAAAATCAAGTCAAAGGGAATATAGGGAAACACATCTTTTAGAAATTGAGTTCCGAAATAGAGCAGTTCCATACTGCCGTTCATTTGGACCTCAAAGACAATGTTATTGACGATGGCAAGCGCCAGAACCAAAAGCAGGATCCCACCAGCCAGCTGCTTCCAGTTGACAGATTGCCGTGCGGCATTCATTGGAACTGTCCCCAAATCAATATTCTCAATTTCAGACATCACCCGTTCGCTGAAATCTAACGGCAAATCGGGGACGGCCGGTTTGGCTGCTTTCAGGATATCTTCCAGTTTTTTCATCAGTATATCCCTTATTTGACTAATTGAATGTTGAATAAATTTCCAAAGACAATTGTCACAATTAAGCCTGCATTTTTTAGCAGGTTCTGCATTTGGAGCCGACCCCTTCGTAGCAGTGTCCCGACCGAATTGGCTGAACTGTCCAATATCTGAGCGATCTCCTCATAGGACTTTTCCTCAAAATAATGCAGGACCATAACTTCGCGATACTTGGGTTTGAGTTTCTGCAATGTTTTATGTACAAGTTCTCGATCTTCTTTTTTTGTTAGCTCATCATGGTTTGAGCCATCAGACAAGTTTTCCCATTGATTATCGTCAAACTGGGATTCTCTTTTTCTGGATACCGTTCTTAAATGGTTGGCCGCTTCATTGTGGGCAATACGATAGATCCAGGATTGCAGGGAAAGTTCAAGATCCACTGAAGCCAGGTTTTGATATACCTTCAGAAAAACCGATTGGGTCACGTCTTCAGCCGCTTCCCGGTTCTGATATAAAAAACGATATAAATAAGAGTATATTTTTTGCTGATAACACTCCATCAGGATCTGAAAATCCCCCTTGTTACCTGAGAGGATCGAACGGATTAAATCCGCATCGGAACCTTGGGACCTGTCCATATTTAGAATTGAACGAAGATATTTTTGAGGAAGACGTTCATATTTGTAACGTTCCGTTGCTAATAACCTAATTCTTTCTAAAAACTCCGTCAATTATTCAAATTCTGTCACTGATCTCAAACTGAAATTTTATCTTGAATACGGCATATGAGCCTGAGATCTATTTGTTTGCATTGATGGCCTGGTTTTTGGGGTTGATGTTGCATGCCTCCTACGCACCGCATAGTATCCATCATCGGGCAGAGTGGAAAGAGCCAGCAATTAACCTATATTGCGGAAACAATAAAAACTGAGTATTTTAATCTAAGGAGATCTGAATGGGGAACCGACCAGTTGGCGGGTTTATACTATTTACATCGAGCCCGATCGTAGCTTTTGTCGATGGATTCATCAAGATGGTTGGAGAAATCTCTTGGGGTATATGGGCGCGGGTTGGGCCGCATCTCCAAAAAATAACCTGCCTGTCACAAATAACGCGCGTAGCTTTCTCTCCGAGCGCTTGCTGGTAAAAAATTATAAATTCGAGGTGATGATGACACATAAAAAGATTTTTTTCGCCAATTACTTTATTCTGATGTTCATTGTGGCTTTTTCTGCCCAGGCCTATGGCAAAGACATACCATGGTATGAAAGCATTTCACCTCAGGAATCGGCGCAGTTGATTCAGAGTAACAAAGACAATCCGGGATTTGTCATTCTGGATATACGAACCCCAGCCGAAGTCTCACAGGGAAAAATAGAAAATTCGATCCAGTTGAATTTCTTTTCTCAAAGCTTTGCGGCTAATCTCCACAAACTGGACAAACAATCAACATATTTGGTCTATTGTCGAAGTGGGAACCGAAGTGGCAAGACTTTGGAAATCATGAAGATAATGAAATTTAGCCGAGTTTATAACATGAGGGGTGGATTCCGTGGATGGAACTATCAGGGACTGCCGATTGTAAAATAAGGCGTAACTGTTCAGCATGGCTCCATCGAGGGGATCATGATTCAAAACAAGCATGAATCCATCCCTGAAGCCAAGTGTTTCGTCAGAAACGCGTTGACGAAAACGTCCTGTCTCCAATCTTTTTGAATCACAATCCCCCAGGCTCTGACAATGTAGTAAATAGCAAATTTTTAATATGATTTGTTAAGACACAGGGGGGTGAACATTAACATAATACCAGGAAGGTACCCCTGAAAAGAGAAGTACGGGGGATGAGGATTCCTGAAAGTTCAGATATCAGAGGAAGAAAAATAATCTGAATGCAGGGACAGGGAAATTGTCTGGTTGTATCGTGGTCTATCTATGAAGAGATTAAGTCAATATCGTCTAGCTTGCGCAGCAGCTCTTCCTTTTCATCATTCCTTCTTTGGGCATCTGTTGATGATGCTTGCGCATTTTTTCATCCATCCCCTTATTCATCATTGACATGTGATGGAAATATCGCCCAACCCTTCCCGGGTTGCAGTGACGTCCGCTACTGACTCTGAAAAGATTCCCAGACGAAACGCCAGCTATACTGATAATTTGTCCTTTGCGGACCGTCATCCCAGTAGGCAGTTCGATCTTCGATTTGTGTCCATGGGGATCCATAATCAAAACGAAACGTCCGTTGGATTTCTCGACCCGACCCATTTTAAAATTGGGAAGATCGATGAAATATCGGGCTCGCTCTTTAAAATACCAGCTCACCAGGGGCCATTCTCGCCTTTCTTTGATGATGGCATCCTGGATCTGTTCGTTAATGCCAGTTGCAGCAAGGGCAGCTCCGCCAAACGCAGTGGTCAGGTAACTGCCGATGATAATGGCTGCAATTCCTCTTTTCAAAGCCTTTGAGTTCCACATCAACCATGATGACATCCCGGTCACGATAATGGCTGGAACTACCAGGTCAAAGGGGAAGTAGACGAAAATATCTTTTAAAAATTGAGTTCCAAAATAGAGCAGCTCCACACTGCCATTCATTTGGACTTCAAAGATAATATTATTGACGATCACCAGGGACAGTAACAAAAGCAGAGTTCCACCCGCTAATTGCTTCCATTTGATGGGTTGCCTGGCCAACTTCAGGGGCAGTGTCGCAAGATCAATCTTCATCACTTCAGACATCACCCGCTCGCTGAAGTCCATCGGCAAATCAGGGACAGCCGGTTTGGCTGCTTTTAGAATATCATCCAGTTTTTTCATCTGTGTATCCCCTGTTTTACCAATTGAACGTAACGCATTTTTCTATAAATCATTGTGATGATAAATCTGAATTTTGAGGCCATTTTTCCATCCGAAGCCGCCTTCTGCACAAAGCCGAGCTCTTATCTCTTAATACACCGTCTGAAAAATTATATTTCAAAATCGGATAAAGTTTTTTCAGTGCCTCCGATAAAGATTTAAAGCTTCGAGTAGTAAATGGCGCTCCTTTCAATATCAGATAAAGTTTTTTCAGTGCCTCCGACGAAGATTTAAAGCTTCGAGTAAAAAATAGCGCTCCTTTCAATATCGACATTTCTCTGAGTTAATTGAATCTATGATCAATCGCATCAGCTATATTTGTCATCGGTTCGCCTTTTTCCTCCATTTTAGAAGCCAATTCCGCTTCATCCATGCAGATGCCGCAGTTCGCCGCATGATTGTCTGTAAAACAACTTAGCAGACTTTTATGCCTGATACTCATCGCGCATCCGCAATAACAGAATAGTTGGTCAAGAATCTGGGGAATCCGTCTGGCAATGGTATAAGCCTTAATCTGTCTTGGCTGTCGATAATTCATGGGATTTACGACCGGTTTTTTTTCTCGAAATTCATATGACGATTGATCCAGCTGGACAAGGTGCATATCAGATGTGCCTCTGTATATCCCACTGTCCTGAGATTCTGCCAGTAGTGTTTTTTGTTTGTAGTTGTTATAGGTGTTCCAGCCTCCAAAAATCAATGCAGCGGAGCCTATAACAGCAATCCAGATTAAATAGTTCGATTTTTTACTCGTTTTCTGCTTGCTATCTTTATTACGTTTCTTTGATTGCATTTTATCCTTTTTCTGCGGAGTCTTTTTTCAATTATCAAAAATATCGTTCATTTCAGCTACTGAATTATCTCAATGACAAAAAACATCCGAGGCAATCGCATGACGAATGTAACAATGGCTTGTAATCCCGCGTACTGACTGCATCAATAGCACTTGCATGAATCAATGTATAATGAGCAAAAACTGATTAATATTGCTCAGAAAGCTCCTCAAAACCAACAATGGCGCGAATATAATGGTGACACGGAAAAGTCATGCGATTGCCCTGAAAAACATCCGAGGCTGCCTTGCATTTTAATTCACAGGTCAGTATCGTTATAGGTCAGACGAGCTTCCCCTTTTTTCGACTTTTAAAAGATCTACCGGTTTTACCTTGAAAGCGCCCCTTATAAATAAAGGTTGAGCCATGACCGTTCGAAATCTGTTGCGGTTTATGCGAAGTCTTTCCCTGCTCACTTTGGGTCTGACGGCAGGATCGGTTATTTTGGCCACTGTTCTTAGCCATCATAAACATCATTGCGCCCATTCCAATGGGACAAACTACAGCGAACAGCAGTTCCAGCGAAGGTGAACTGAAACCCAGACTTCCCATGAGCAAAAAACCCAGAATCGGGACACCGCAGCAGATGGCCATCAGCCATAAGTGTTTGGAATGCGCAGACTCGGTCTTCTTCATATAATCTCCGTTTTTCAGAGGTCAGGTTGACAGACAATTTCAGTTGTACCCGTTAATACACCAATTGAAACAAATTATTTCAAAAAACTTTACTATATAAAAAAAATTCATTTGAAACGATTCTTTGAAATAAATCTTCAAGAGCGGTGTATTTACTCTGAGGAGTAACGAAATGGGAATCACAATTAAGGCTGAGGGTCGGATCATAAATTACTTCACATTCTGTTCGCAAAATGTCCAGTGTTTTGGGGGTTTTTGCAAATAGATTATGGGTTGGCTCAAAAATTACTCAAGTGTTTCCCATTGATGAAAAGGAAACGCGTTGCTGTGGCATTTTGTCTGCAAAATGTCCTGTCTTTAAGGTACTTCAGGGTCGGCTAAAAATTAGTCAAGTGTTTCCCATTAATGAAAAGGAAACACGTCGCTGTCACGTTCTGTTTGCAAAATGTCCGGCTTTTTGGACTTTTTCAAACAAATTAAGTGAAGTTATTTTTGAACGATCCCCTTGCGGACAGATTATGCCAAGTTATTTTTGTACGATCCCTGAACTCAGAATTTTTCACCTGATCAAAGTAGATTAAGTGAACGTCATTAAAAGTTTCAATTTGATATGATAGCTATGGCAATGTCATTATTTAAAAATATCCGCTGGTCAGTGGTCTTTCCGGCGATCTTTGTACTGATGCAAACAGGTATTTTTATTCCTCTTTACGCAGATACCAGCAGTCTGAACTATGAACAAGCCGAATCGAACGCGACTCCTGTTACAATCAAGTTCAGACTCGAGCCGGAATCAGTCAGACCCGGTGAGGAAATTCGAGTTGTCATGTCCCTGGATATCGAAGATGGGTGGCACATATATTCTCTGGTCCCAGGAGAGGATACCAGTATTCCACCTACCATTGTCAGTTGGTCTTCTAATAACTTGACAATTAAGGGACCTGCCTACGAGACCAATCCAACAGTAAAGTATGATCCAGTCGTGGAGGCAGTGCTTGGGTATCATGAAGACCAGGCCCGGTTTTATCAAAATTTCAGTGTTCCACAAAATTTAGCAAGCGGTGAAAATTTGTTAACCGGATCGGTCAGATATCAGGCCTGTGATGCCCGAATTTGTTTATTGCCTGCCACAAAAAAGATAGAGATCCTTTACAAAGTGGCATCATTGCCAGCCAGACCGGCCCACTCATTTATGAACAGGGCAATTGATGATCTTCAGGTTGAAGGGTCACTGCTGCCTTCGGCAGATTCTCTGGAATCCGCCCTTTCAAAAGGGTTCTGGGCCTTTATTCTTTTAGCCATTCTAATGGGTATGGCCGCCTGGATCACACCTTGTGTATTTCCCATGATTCCCATCACGGTTTCATATTTTTCAAAGCGGTCCAGTCAAACAAAGCAGAAAGGGGTGTCGTTGGCCGTCGTTTTCTGCCTTGGGATCATCGTCACGTATACCGGGATCGGCCTGATCATGACCGCGTTGATCGGTGTGACGGCAGCCATTCAGCTAGCCACCAGCGCCTGGGTCAATATCGGAATTGCCTTATTGTTCACGGTATTCGCATTCAGCTTGATGGGACTCTTTGAACTCAGTCCACCTTCCGGTCTGGTACAAAAGGTTGATAAGATCTCACGCTATGATAACGGATACCTGAGTGTGATCCTGATGGGAACAGCATTCACGTTAACCGCCTTTACCTGCACTGTCCAATTCGTTGGTACACTTCTAATAGCCGCTGCCCATGGCGAATGGCTCTGGCCGACGGTTGGCATGTTGGTTTTTTCAACTGTATTCGCTTTGCCGTTTCTGTTTCTGGCATTGTTTCCGAGCTGGATAACATCAGTCCAGAGCAGGTCGGGAACCTGGATGATGAAGCTGAAATTTATTCTCGGGTTATTGGAATTGATCGCTGTGACCAAATTCCTGAGTAATGCAGACCTGGTCTGGGGGTGGGGAATTTTAAACCGTACCGTTGTCTTGAGTATATGGGCAATCCTTGTCTTATGCATCGCACTGATCATACCTGGTATTTTACCGGTTCCTGGCGTATCACCGGCTCGCCAGCGGATTTTTCACTGGATTCCCGCTTCAGTCGTATTGACTCTGGCCATCTACTTTGGATATGGAAGTTTGGGTCAATCATTGGATGGTTGGACAGAGTCCTACCTGCCTCCTGATATTTCCACCCTAAACAGGATAGCGTCGGAAGATGTCAAAAGGGTCTCAGCAGAAGCAGCCGACGAATTAAAATGGCATTCAACTCTGGAATCGGCCTTTAAACAGTCACACAAGGAGAACAAGCCTATTTTTGTCGATTTTACCGGGTATACCTGCATCAACTGCAGATGGATGGAAAAGAACTCATTTACCCATCCCGAAGTCCATGACCGATTCAAAACCAAGTTTATATTGGTCCGCTTGTATACGGATGGTGGAGACAGACATCTTGAAAATCAAAGTTTACAGGTTGACAGGTTCAAAACCATTGCGCTTCCTTTTTATATTATCCTGTCCCCGAACGACGAAGTCCTGGCCAAAACATCCGGCATCAGTAATCCTCAAGAATTCATTCGTTTCCTGGATTCATCAGGCACATGAAACATTCCAACTAAGGGTCGGCTCATAAATTACTCAAGTGTTTCCCATTGATGAAAAGGAAACGCGTTGCTGTGGCATTCTGTTCTCAAAATGTCCAGTGTTTTGGGGGCTTCAGGGTCGGCTAAAAGGCTAGTTCACATTCTGTTTGTAAAATGTCCAGTTATTAGCAGCAATGTCCGGTTAGGTTTTTGCAGACTAAAAGCTGAATGACAAATCCAGTCTCTGCGCATAAGGATTTAAAGGTTTTCTAAGTTTGCTTCACGAAAAACCGCCAAACTCGCCTGCCTCGCTCAAACAAGGCTTATTTTCGCTACGCTAAACTAAGAAAATCTAATAAATCCTTATAAGCTCGATCCCGGATTCATCATTCAGCTTTTTGCAAAAACCTAACCGGACATTGCTGAGTTTTTAGGACTTTTACAAACAGATTAAGTGAATTTGCCTTTTAACGATCCCTATGCAAATAGATTATGTGAAGTTATTTACGAACGATCCCTAAATGAACAATTAAAAAAAAAATTTAGACTTTTTTGAAATAAAACGTTTCAGCCGGTGTAGTAATGAATAAGTGGTAAATTCAGATATCACCCATGAGCCAATTTGAACTCGATTTTAAACACTTTTGATAGTTGGAGAAAAAATGAAAGCAAGAATTAAAAAAGCATTGGCAGCTGTTGGGGCATTCGCTATTCTAGGTGGTGCGGTTGCTTTAATACCGTTTGGTCAAGAGAGTTTTGCCTGCGGATACAATAAAGCAGGTGGTGAAGGCTACATGCCCCAACAAAGAGGTTCAGGCAGCGCTTATCAAAAGTCGGTAATTACCCAGGAAAAGGCAGTTGAAATCGTTTCTCGGCATATAAAGCAATTGAATCCGGATCTAAAAATTGGAAATGTCAACGATGCCGGCCCCCTCTACGAAGCGGAAATTCTTTCCGGCCAGAAGGAAATCCTGCAGGTGATTGGCGTTTACAAACATTCCGGGCAGATGGTGATAATTAATTGATTCGAAAACTGGCAAAAAAAGAACAAATGAATGATGAAAACCCTATGACAATCTCCAACAGAAGAATTGACCGCTTTCTCTTTGCTGCTCTTCTGGTTATCGCCATAGGCGTTCCTCTTTCGCTGCAACTATACAACGAAAGATACCTTGTCAATAAGCTTGATCAGGGGGCAAAGGTTTTTGCCCTGACCGGGCATGTGGAAAAGGGCTGGGTTTCCGGAGATGTTAAAGCATGGGAAACAGTTACCCTACCAGGAAAAACGCTCAACCTGAAACAGCCGGTCATCCGCGTTAAAAAAGGAGACAAGGTTGTTTTGAAATTGACTAGTAGTGATGTGATTCACGGGTTCAGTTTAAAGGACTTTGGGATTTTTATTACCGACGGCATTTTACCTGGAAAAGTTAAATTGGTCTCCTTCACCGCCGACAGGGTCGGGACTTTCACTTTTACGTGCAACGCTATTTGTGGTGAAAAACATGAGCAAATGAAAGGAACTATTATTGTGACAGCGTGACCCCCTGTTATTTAGATTTGAGAAAAATCCGCTTACTGCTGGGGTCCTGTTTTGAAATCAAACTCAATTTCAACAGGCCACAGATTGCTTTTTCTTGAGTTCCAGCCGGAATATCAAAATATCTATTCATTTACAAAGATCTTTTATCAGCCGATTTTGCTATTTGTAAAATTCACAGATTCAAAGAAAACCGACTCTTTTGCGTCAGGATCTAAAAATAGGAACCAAAAATGAAAACAGATTCAAAGAAAATACTCAAACTGGTTATTGTTTTCTTAATTCCTCTTTTCACACTGATTATTTCTTCCTGTGATCGATTTGGTGCAGCTAGAGCAACAGACAGAACATTTGTCAGTGGCAAGGTCATATCAGGCTATGGTCCTGTAAAAGATGCCCAGGTACGCATTCCCGGTCAGAAAACGTTTGCCGTGACTGACAAAGATGGTCGGTTTTCATTGTCGCTTGGAGTTTTAAAAGGGGACCGTTTTAGAGTTGTCGCGGGAAAAGAGGGTTGGTTCAACAATGGAAAACTGTTTTTGCGGGGTAAAAACGTCGAAATCTATCTTAATCCTGTACCCAGGGTCGACAGGCCTGACTATCAGTTTCTTTCACCGAAAGTTTGTGCAGAGTGTCACGTTAAGCTGACCAAAATCTACAACCAGTCAAAAATGGCTCACACAACCAGTAACCCTAAAGTATTGCAAATGTACAACGGGACCGACGCTTTGAACAACGCCGGGCACGGACCGGGGTTCAGGCCCGACAATCCTGGCAATAATGGGGATTGTGTCACCTGCCATGCACCATCAGTTGCCGCAACAAATCCCAAATCCCACGATTTAAACTTAGCACTGTTTTCGCCTGCAGCAGAATGGGATGGAATCAGCTGTGACTATTGCCATAAAATCCGTCGGGTTGTGAAAAGTGAAACATCGCCCAGCGGGTTTAAAGCAGTCCATCAACGACAAACACCATCCCAGGGAAATTCGATCCTGGTGTTTGGTCCCTATCAGGATGTTTCCGTTCCGCCAATGGCGGCATCATATGCCTCTGTTTTTGAAAAAGGTCAGTACTGCAGTGTGTGTCACAGCCATAAAAAGAACCTGAAAAATAGAAAAACGTGGGATTGGGGAAAAGTTTATTCCAAAGCCGAATGGAAGGGGTTCGGACTGAAGGATGCATCTGTATTACCTGTACAAACCACCTATCAGGAGTGGAGACAATGGCAAGCCAGTCTGGTAAAAAACGACCCGAACAAAGGTAAGAAGTGCCAAGACTGCCACATGAGCTGGCGCAAGGAAATGCTTCCCTTCGACAACCATATTGTGAACGGACATGTCCAGCAGATGTGGGGAACCTACCGTTCCGAGCAAACCATCCACCCCCACCAGTTTGACGGTGGGACTCAAACTCAGCTGAAGACGGCAGTTTCGTTAGAAGTGGATGGAAAAATCGAAAAAAACAGTCTCGTTGTCACGGTTTTCGTGACCAACACCAATGGTGGACACTGGATCCCTACCGGTGAAACCATGCGCAGCCTGATGCTGGTCCTTAATGTCAGGGACGAAAATGAAAAACCGCTGAAAATGATCAAGGGAAAGCGTCTGCCGGACTGGACGGGTAAAGGAAAACGGGTACTTGGAAATTACGCGGGTCTACCAGGTGTTGCATTTGCCAAAGTCATGCAGGATGCAAAGGGCAATCTCAATGTGCCTTTCTGGAACGCAACGTCCATTGCAGTTGATAACCGAATCAGGCCCAAATCAACAGTGACCTACCAATGGCGTTTCGCGTTGAATGATGCGGACAGTGAACCAACAGCCAACGCCAGTTTGATTTACCGGCCTGTGTTTAAAAATCTGGCAAAAAGCAAAAAATGGATAGTCGATGACATCAAGGTGACCGAGGTTGCCTGGTAGTTTCGGGGGCAATTATTTATTCCAAAAAAGATTGAACAGGAGTGGCTGGTGTGATCTCGTCTCCAACTGACAGGGGGGGCATACCGGACACGGATAAATATCGCAAATTTTTTCAACATTCTATCTGCCCACGCTGGACACATTGGTTAAAATGAGAAAGACGATTCAATTATTTAATATAAAAGGAGTCGATATGATCAAAAAGAGTAATCTTGCATTTATTGCGGTTGTTTTAATAGTTTTCACCTTGGCGTCTCTACCGGCATGGGCGGGTACCATCATCGGAAGTCTCACAGTTAAAGGCCTGAGATCACCAAAGGATGTTGTCGTTTATATATCCAAAGGCCCGGTTTACAAAGTAGATTCCCCAGAGGCTCGTTTTGCCGTGGACCAGAAAAATCTCTCCTTTTTACCCCATGTATTGGTAGTCCCCCAGGGATCTACCGTTCATTTCCCTAACAATGACAAGGTTGGACATAACGTTTTTTCACTTTCAAGAACCCAAAAATTCAACCTGGGGAATTACGGCCCTGGTGAATCTAAAAAGATCGTTTTTGATAAACCGGGACTGGTGGAATTGAGATGCGATATGCATGCAGAAATGTCGGCCTATATCCTGGTCATGAAAAACCCTTTCTTTGGCATCACAGATAAAAAAGGAAATTTCGCTATTCCTGACACCGGATACCTGAAAGGTCATGGCGTTACTTCAGTACAGGAATTACCGGCCGGGAAATATACAGTCAGAACCTGGCATGAAAAATTAAAAAGCGTGAAGAAGACCATCGTCGTTCCGAAATCAGGTGAAGTGGTTTTGAAGCTGAAACTAAAGCGGGGGACACCGGGATCCCTGTATAAACGTTAAAGGTTTAGGGTTTAATGGGTAAAAAAAAGGTTATCTTAACTATTCTCGGGTTACTGGTTTTTGCAATCGTCGTTCCCATCGTCTTAAATCTTTGGACTGAAAAGCCACAGACACATATTATCACTCTGGAAGCGAAAAAATACGGCTATTCACCCTCGCGCATCAAGGTGAATAAGGGTGATACCATCATCTTCAAGCCGACTTCCCTTGATGTGACCCACGGCTTTCTGTTGGATGGATACGATCTGGAATTTACCATCAAGCAGGAAGGTATCACTTTCCTCAAATATTCCTGGGAAGAGGATGACGGCAGTGTTAAAATCGATTGGGATAAGGTCGACGAGATTGAGCTACTGGCAGACAGAGCGGGGAAGTTCACATTTCGTTGTATCCACATCTGTGGTAACCTGCATCCTTTTATGACAGGGGAACTGATTGTACTCCCGAATCATCAATACTTTTTGGCAGTTTCACTGTCACTGTGGGTACTGATCAGCCTCCTGCTCTGGTTTAGATATGTACCGCAGAAAACGCTGAAAAATCGACCCAGAATAGATCTGCTCAAAGTTTTTCCCTGGTTGGATCGATTAGTTAAAATGCGCGGCTTCCACTTCTTTGTTCTGCTTCCCAATGTCATCATATTCTACCTGTTTATTATCAGCAGTCTCTGGGGCAGCCCGGTTGGGAATCGGAATATCGCCATTATCTTTGTCTGGATATTATGGTGGTTTGCTTTAAAAGCGTTTTTTGTTCCCCTGGGCGCAAGATTGTGGTGTATGATCTGCCCGTTGCCGGCCCCCGCAGAATGGCTCAGCCGTCGGACTTTGATCGGGGTCCGTTTCCTGGAAAAGCCTTTCAAACGCCTCCATCATAAGTATCTCGGTCTCCAATGGGACTGGCCGAAAAAAATGCAAAACATGTGGTTGCAGAATATCATTTTCATGATCATGATATCGTTCGGCATCATTCTGATCACGCGACCGGTGGCAACTGCATCTTTATTCCTGTTAATTCTGGGTGCCACCTTGATCCTGGCCTTGTTCTTTCGTAGACGGGTTTTTTGTCAATTCCTCTGTCCGGTGGGCGGATTCCTGGGAAATTATTCCATGGCATCCGTAACTGAAATCCGGGCAGTGGACTACGAGGTGTGCCGTAAGCACAAGGAAAAGTCCTGTCTGGTCGGTAGCGCCGATGGCTGGGGTTGTACCTGGAACCAGTATATTGGAACGATGGAGCGTAACAATTATTGCGGCTTCTGTATGGAATGTCTGAAAAGCTGTCCCAAAGACAATATTGGCATTTTTGTGCAACCTTTTGGATCCGACAAAAAGATGAAAGGATATGATGAAATGTTCAACATCATCATCATGCTGGTGGTGGCTATTGCTTTCAGTGTGACAATGCTGGGACCTTGGAGTTTTATTAAGGATGCGGCGAACGTGACAGAAAGTGGGCAAGTCCTCAATTTTATCGTTTATGTGGCCGTCCTGTGGACCGCGGCCCTGGTCATCGTCCCCTGGATATTTATCAAATTCTCCGGTTTGTCCAACCGAATCAGCGGTGACCAGGTTGAAACCCGGGAGATAGCCCTGCAATCTTCATATGCACTGATTCCCGTCGGAATCTTTGCCTGGATCGCCTTCAGTTTACCCTCGGTGCTGGTCAACTACAATTATATTCTGAGTGTTTTATCTGATCCACTAGGCCTGGGGTGGGATATTTTTGGGACTGCCAATATGGCTTTTCAACCATTTTATCCACAATGGATACCCGCCATTCAGGGGGGGTTGCTACTGACAGGTTTGTATTTCGGAATAGATCGCGGATTCAAAGCCCTGGAACCTGTCATTTCAGATCGGGTCGCCAGGGCCAAAGCGATGATACCGCCAGCAGTTTTTGCCTGGGTCGCTGTGAATGTCTTGTTGAAGCTATATATGAGTTGATCTGTCCTATCCTCCTGAAGATTTCCCTTGGGTTACTCCGCCAGAAGCAACCGTACCAGCTCCTGTGACTCCTCGCCCATCCACAACCGCTGCCCCACTGCCACACCACGTGCCCGACCTTTGTTATCGATAATAAATGTCATCGGCACACCCCTGATTTGATAAATCTGGGCCGTCTCAGAGGTCGTATCATGAAGGTTGGGAAAGGTTATCTTCAACTGTCTGACATAGTCGACCACTTTCTTTGTATTCGCTCGGTCAACAGAAACGCCAAGGACCAAAAAACCGTTGTGCTTGAATTTATCGTGCAGGGCTTGCAAAGCTGGCCGCTCTGCTCTGCATTTCGGTCACCAGGTAGTCCAGAAATTTAGAAGAACAACCTTTCCTCTAAAATCACTGAGCTTGACGATTTTCCCTTCCGTTGATTTCAATGAGAAGTCAGGCGCTTCAATCGGCGTTACAAATTGGTTTATGCTCAGCGCTTTAAAAAGCTCTTTTTCATCTGCAACAGCAGTTGCAGATGAAAATAAAATTAATCCGCTCAGAAGTGCCAGACAAATGGTCTTGACATGATTTAAGATATCGTTCTGATTGATATTTCGGTTCCTCAAACTAACCTCCTATGTGGTCACTCAAAGACAGAATTAATAGCTGGTTTCAAGATGAAATAAAACGGGTCACTGCGCATATTAATCCATCCCTTAAGAGTAATACACCGCTCGATGACAAATTATTTCTAAATAAATTGTGACACTCTTGCAACTGATAAGTTCAGCCGTCCAGACGCTGTTTCAAAAAGGTGTGTTAAGAGCCCCATGGGTGTGGATGGTCTAAGGAAATGGAAGCAAACGGGCCTGGTGGAAGGAAAAGCCAGTTTGGCTGCACGTGGTCTTCAACAGCCAAACTTTCGATTTATCAGGTTGGCAAGACTTGGTTAACTGAGCTGATAACAGGCGGACCGCCTGTTGTTTTAGATCTTCAGGGCAGTTTTCGTCTTCTATCGGGGCAATCTTCAAAAACGCTGCAACCAGATAATCCAAACAGAAGAGCAGCCATGAGCAACAACCTGAATCCACGTTTCTTAAAAGCCATCATTCTGATCATATATTAAAGTTAATTGGGATAAGGCTCTGAACAAAGATCGTTCAACTGTATAAGAGCAATCGCCCTTGATCAGAAAATGCATAAAAAAGACCATCACAATCGGATGGGATCCTCTGTCGACCTGCTAAGGCCATAGTCAACTGAATACGTTGCCAAAAAATAGTTATTAATTTATCGACCGTGACCCAGCCGCATTTCATCAAGGGGTCTTTATGGGAAAACGGATAGTGAATTGAGATCCTTTACCAGGAGTAGAATCGACACTGATCATCCCTCCCAGGTTTTCAGTGACGATGAAGTAAGATACAGATAATCCCAGACCTGTGCCAAGGTTTCCTTTTTTCGTAGTGAAAAACGGTTCAAATATCCGTCTTTTTAAATCGTCATCCATGCCTGGCCCGTTGTCCGCTATTTCAATATAGACCGAATGTTGATCCGACTTTATATGAAGATCAAACTGAGGTTTTCTGACATCTGCCGTTTCCAGCATGGCATGGGCTCCATTCTTCAGAATATTGAGAAATACCTGCTGAATTTGACCTGCCTCACAGAGAAATTCAGGGGTAGGCTCGTGGTAATGTCGTTGAATCAATATCTTTTTAAAATCGAAGTGTTTTTTCAGGTCATAATCATTGGTAGCGAGATCAATGGTCTTATCCATCAAATCCGCAATATTATGAACACTGACGTCATAGTCACTTTTTTTTGCTGAACGATAGCATGTTGCTCACGATTTTAGCCGCCCGAAATCCGGACTCCTTAATGGCAGCGATCATGGCATAGATTTTTCGTTTTTCTAATTGGAAATGGATCTTTTCCACAGTGATGCCCGATTCGTTCACAATATCCCTCAATGTGGATGAGTCTACCTTAAGTCTTTGTTCCAGAATCTGAACACTTTGGATAATAGCCGCCAGGGGATTATTGATTTCATGTGCCATGCCGGCTGCAAGTCCACCCACAGACATCATTTTCTCTGTTTGAATCAGCACTTCAGAAAGTTTTACCCTTTCTGTGACGTCATCAATCCGGATCACCGCGCCACCTTTCACGCCGGTGATCAGGGGATATACTGAAATATCCAAATATTTCAACTCGTCGCTGTTCAAGAGTTTTATATTTTCTGACCTGTAAGAGTTTTTTCCGGATATGGCTGCCTCAATGGCATTTATATCAACCGGGATTGTTGAAATCATGTCTCTCCAGTGCATACCCGGATCGTTGCTGGGTAATACACCAATCATGGATTCGGCTTCGACATTATACCGGGAAACGTAACCATTTGCATCAACACCAATAATGGCCGAAGGCATTGAATCGATAATACTCTGCAGGTATATTCGAAGATCCTGGATCTCTTTTTCTCTGGTCTTTGCTTCTGTAATATCAATAAAGCTTTCCAGATAGTGCTCCTTTCCGTTGAAATTGATTTTAGCAAAGGATTTAATAATCGGGATCTCCTCCCCTGCTGCATTGGTCACATATAGGTCGGAATAACTGCCTTTTAATCCTGGCAATCCAGCGGGACATTGATCAACATGATGAGGGCAGATAAATTGGTTGCATCTTTGGCCAATAATCTCCTTCTCGGACAGATTGATCATCTTTGCTGCATGTGGATTAAGATTAACAATCTTAAAATCTTCCGGATCAATTATCACAATACCGATTTTGACAGATTTCAGTATGACCTGCAGCTGTTCCTCGCTCTCTTTAAGCGCTTCACTCGCTTTGTTTTTTTCAGTGATCATTCTATTGGCTGACTCAGCCAGCATAGAAAACTCAGGAAAATTAAGCTGCTTAATGTCAATCGGAATAAACTTTGTGGATGATGTTTTAAAAAAATCCGTCAACGACTGAATATTACGACGTATCCGCCTGGAGAAAAATCTAACGATTAGTGATATGATGATCAGACATGATATTAAAATACCAACAAAGCTAAATATTTTATTCCGAATCTGCCTTTCCAGGATTCTCCTTTTTTCAGCTATGACTTCATCGATTTCATCAACATAAACGCCTGCACCGATATACCATTTCCATTTGTAAAACCCTTCAGCATAACTGAGTTTCGGCGCATGTTTTTCCCCATCCAGTTTTGGCATGACATAGGTCACATATCCCCCACCCTCTTTTGCTACCCTTATCAGCTCCTGCACTATTTTCAGGCCATTGACATCGGTGACATTGATCATGTTTCTTCCTGAGGCCGGGCCTGAAAGAGAAACCCCATCCCACTGCCCGGCGAAAATGTAACCACCTCTGCCATATATGACCCTTTTGAGTAATTTCAGGACATCCTTTTTAACGGTCGCTTCAAAATCATCCAGATATTCACCTGTGCCAATATACCAATTATAGGGTTCAAAGTGCTTTACAAAAACCATTTTGGGGTAGGCCTCCCCCACTTTTTTTCGCTTAGTCATCGTATAGGTTAGATACCCTTCCTTCTTTTCAGTCACGATTCGGAAGATCTCTCTGAAGACGTATTTTCCTTCGGTGTCTCTGAAATCAAAATAATTTTTTCCTTCCTCTCCCGATCGATCGGGAAACATCACAACAGTTCCATCAGACCGGCCTGCAAAATAATAACCGCGTCCCTCATTAAAGCGAATATCTTTTAGCGCATCACGGATCATATTGATAATCTCTGCATCCGGTTTATGCCCCTGATTGGCTTTCCAAATACTGTAGGCGATGCTGTGCGCTTCATATACCCTGTTCTTTAACGACGCTTTCAAACGGGCGTCGTTCTGATCTTTATGAAATCGGATATATCTGATGGCGCGTTCCACTTCTGTCTTCATCAACAGCTTTTGAGAAGTGATATATTCATATTTCAGTGTTTTTACCTCGTCAAGAAAACGATCTCTTTCCTGAGATATCCAGAGATAACCGATCAGGAGCAGCAAAAAAACACTGATACCAACCGTATTAATCAACAGAATACTACCGATTGTCAGCCTGCCTGTGAAAAATTTTCTAAGCATAATAGATAGGCAAATTTTTTTCCTGGTTAACCAAATTTAGTTGAAGTCGGTAATCAGCAAAGTCAGTGATAATTCTAGCATAGATCACCTAATAAGTGAAATGTAAGCCTTTTTTGATGGGACTGCATTTATCAACCAATCGCAGGTTTTTATTTAGATCGCAACAGGCGTTAAGAGGCCAGAACCCTCTAAGGGATCGTTTTACAGTTGTGATGGCATTGGCAAGGTGATGGTAAAGCACGTTCCCTGATCGATCCGGCTGTTGATATCGATTCTTCCATCCAGGTCAGCAACTTCGCTTGCAACTGCATCCATTCCAACACCTCGACCAGACAGATCCGAAACGGTTTCATTCGTGGAAAAGCCTGGTTTGAAGATTAATTGTGCGGCCTCTTGCTCAGATATCGTTTCAGCCTGTTCCGAGGTGATCAGACCCTTTTCCACAGCCTTGGATTTGACCATAGAATCATTGATGCCACCCCCATCATCGGAAATCGCAATGATAAAATCGTTGCCTTCGACGTGGACCTCAATTACCAACTCACCTGTTTCCGGTTTACCTTGCATCATTCGCATATCAGCGGTTTCAATTCCGTGATCAACCGCATTACGAATGAGATGAATCAGGGACGCAAAAAAGGGTTTAAACGGAGCGTGAATAATTTCGGTTTTTTCACCTTTCAATTTTACTTTGAGCGGCTTATTTAATTGCTTACCAAGCTCCGTCGCATCTTCCGCAAACTTTTTCATAATATTGCGGACAGGCTGTTTACGAAGATCAAGCACAGCTTCTCTTATGGTTGGATCCACCGTTGGTGAATGGGACAACGCCGCTTCGAGAGCCTGAATTTTCTTTTCTGCGATGCGAAAGAAGTCTTGATTGCCGGTACTCAGCAGCTCTTTAGGCAACACGTGTTCAAGTCCCTGCAGTGTTTTTTGCAGAAGGATCTCCAGCTCTTCTGTCTCCGCCTTAATCACCCCCACCAGTTCGACACTTAACTGCTCCTTCCCACTCCGTACCGGCTCCATTTGTGATTCAATGAAATGAGCTTTTTCTGCGCCCTCTTTAAACATGTAACTTGCCAATCCCCCTTTTACGGTATGGTATTGGCGAAATAGAATATCGGGTTGAATGTCAGATAAAGGCATAGCAAGATTTCGCCTGGCTTCGGTAATACAGCGCTTAATTGCGTTCAGGAAGTCGAGAAAACCATGCCGGTCAACGGCGATTTTCACGATCATCTGGTTTCGTTCTTCGTCTTCCTTTAACTTATGTTCGAGACCCCGCTGAGTGGTAATATCCGTCAGCACAATCATAATTCGACCGGTCAAGCGATTTTGTGCCGGAATCCAGTGATAATCTATTTGATAAACATTGCCATCATTTGCCATCTCCGAGGGCAACAACTCTTCAAACAAATGCAGATTGCCATTCTGTTCGAAAATTAGGTCCATTATTTCCTGTCGTTCCTTTAAATTTTCCGGAAACAACATCTTCAATGCATGTTCATTTTTGATGGGTTTACCAAAGAACTCCTGGACTGCTCGGGAGGTATACCGTTGAATGGTGTAGTCGGACGTAAACGAAAAGAAACCCTGTCCTGTGTTGTCCAACAAATCCTTGATAGCAGCTGTGCGATCTTTGACCTGCTCCTCCAGATTGGCGGACAACTCTTCAACCGTAAAAAATGCTTTGGAAAACCGCATTGAGAGGACAAAAGACTGGGAGAATATCATGACAAAGAGTCCGGCCCCTACTAAATCGGCTGTATGGATAATCTCATGGTTATAGAGTACGTCGTTCACCATGGACGCAATCAGGACGACACAACCCCCGAGAACTACGATCGCTCCCTCTCGCTTGCGGAAACTGGCTCTGATCATCACGTACAGGTAGTAAAGGCAACTCAGCCCCATGATTGCCTGAAAATAGACCAGGGAGGCAGTAAAAATACGTGCGGGAACCACTGTGGTAAACAGGACAAAACCCGCGGCAAGCAGCACGATCAGGTTTAGAATCTTCCGAGAAAACTCCTGGGGGTACAGAGAATGGATAAAGGCACTAAAAAACAGCAAACCGAAATAGAGAACCATATAATCCAGTTTTGCCAATAGCTCCCAGGACAGATCGGGAAACATAACCGAAAGAATAGTAGATCCATGGATGCTCAATCGGAAAGAGATCAACAAACAGAACAATCCGAAGAACATGGGCGACCCCTCTTTGCGGCGCAACGCAAACAGTCCAAAATGATAGATGCTCATGATGAAGATAGCACCCAGCAGGAACAGGTCAAACGCGGTTCGCAACTGGCCGATACCACCAATTGTCTGGTTGGTACCCAGCTTCAGGGTTTGCCAGATTCCGCCATTATTATGGGAAAAATTGGAAACCTGCAGTACCAGTTCCAACTCACTTTCGCCGGAAACAAAACCGGGTGTTTTCGGCAGGTATTGAGGAATCGAATCCTGAGGCGATCGCCCAACCACCCCATTTTGAGAAATAATCCGGCCATTGCACCACAAGGTATAGGCCGTGTGCATCAAGGGAATATCCAGCGACAGAAGTTGACCCGGTTCCAGGTTCTTTAGACGTAGTCGAAAAGTGGCCACTCCGATCCCTCCTAGTGGTTTACCATCAACTTCAAACTTGTCCCAATACCCCGGCACCGAAATATACGCCGGATTAAGATCACCCAGACCCTGCCTGAAATCGTCAGGAGACAGCAGATGATCCCAATAAAATTCCCACTCCCCATCCAGATTGACGGTCCCGTCCACCTTCAAATCCCAGGCTTGCAAATCCATCACCCCTTTTTTCGCTGCCGGTTTGGTTTTGGCAACAGCCCCTTGACTGGCCAATCCCATTAACAAAAACACGGTCAGCAAAAAAAAATGATATTTATTTCTCATTGGTTTGCTCTTTGTAATTCAATAAGTAAGGGTCGGCTCATAAATTAGTTCACAGTCTGTTTGCAAAATGTCCAGTGCTTTGGGGACTTTTGCAAACAGATTATGTGAAGTTATATATGAACGATCCCTAAGATAATAATTTAACGGACTTGTTGCGCCTGTCCCAATTCTTCTTCAATCTCTCTCGATTCTAATTGAAATCCCCTTCTAATATCAATAACGAATATCACATATCTTCAAAGATTCGCCACCCCAATGATCAATTCAGGCAGATCAGGAACCGTTGTCCTCTCTTGCATGAACATTATCTCAGTCACATATTGGATTTGATGACCATAAGATTCTTTTCCCGGTCGAAAAGTGAGAAATCTACCTTTTTGTGTATCTTGCATAATTCATGGTCGTGTCGCCTTTACTTTGATAAACTGCGTAAACACCAGTGATACCAAACTTAAAACGGCACCGGCAATAAATGGAATTTTATGATCCAGCAGCCACAGCCATCCTCCAATGGTCGGAATAACAACGGCCGCAATGTGATTGATGGTAAAACCGACAGCCATCGATGGTGCAATATCCTCTTTTCTGCCGATTTTCTGAAAGTAGGTCCGAATCGCAATTCCGAAATTGAAAAAGATATGATCCAGGATATACATGATCGCGGCAACCAGGGCACTGTTCGTAAACGCGTAGGTTAAAAAGATAAATATCAAACTGAAGTATTCGAGGGAAAGTAATTTTCGTTCGCCAAACCTGTTGATGGCTCTGCCGATGATGGGACTGAGGAAATAATTAACCACATTATTTACCACAAACAGGACAGTGATAATACGAACAGATAGTTCAAAATTCTTAACCAGCAGAAAGACAGCAAAGGCCACAAATACCTGCCTTCTGGCACCAGCCAGGCACGTTAACGTATAGTAAAGCCAATACTCCTTTCTGATGACGATCCCTTTTCGCTGAGGAATCAGATTTTTGTCGACCGGATCCATCTTAAAACAGTACAGAGCAAACAGGGCAACCAACAATCCGAAAAGAAGGTAGATACTCTGAAATGAGAGAACCATCGTCAGCCCGAACACCAGACCGCCGACAAGGATATTACTGGCCGCACCAAGGGAACGAAGCCTGCCGAAGACGAGGGGAGAGGTTCGGGTGTCGAAATGTTGCAGGGTTAATGACTGGTTCAAGGTTTCAAAATAGTGAAATCCAAAAGACATCATTAAGGTTGTAAAGATCAAACCATAAAAACGGGGTAAGAGTCCGGTCAGGCAAACACCCAGGCCCATTATCAAAACCGACAGGGCCGCCAGACGATGCTCTTTAATGATCAACAGAAGGTAAATCACCAGCAATGCCAGAAATCCAGGTATTTCCCGGATCGACTGCACAACTCCATTCTGGAGTCCATTTAATCCGACTATTTCAACTGCAAAATTGTTATACAGGGTTCGCCAAACTTGAAGTCCAAAGGCTGCAGCAACTGTCAAGATAACTAAAAATATAAAGATTTCTCTTGTCCTCAGCCTTTTTTCTCCCAGTAGATCTAATAGTGCCATTCTCTGTGTGAACTCCAAAATAGGTTGTGGTCAAATCAACTACTTTCAGGCCAATTATCCATTTAAAGGGGCGTTAGTGCTTTCACTCCCAGGATTTCTCCCAAACTCTCATCAGGAAGTCCGAATATCACAGCTTCAAAAACTGCCGGGTCCTCGTAAAGGACTTAACAGCTTAATTGCCTCATCTCTTGTCAAATACCCCATAATCTGATTTTGCCGTTATTTAATATCTTTATCAGCATTCCCGAAATCTCAATTTGTTCAGAGATTCCCCCTGTAAAAAAGGTTGATAAAGCCTTACAAAAGCAATCCAAACCTAATGCCGAATACCAATAAACGTCAACTGATTTTTTTTCACTTTGTCGATAATCCACTAAATTAATGCAGTAATATTTGTTTTTAAACGTATATGATATATTGTATACGTTTACAGGATTTTCAATTTTTTTTGTGCCTATTTAGTAACTATTCGCCATGCTTCCGGAACCGAGGGGATCATGATACAAAACGATGCAAAACAGGACGTTTTCGTCAACGTGTTTCTGACGAAACACTTGGCTCCATGGATGGATTCATGCGAGTTTTGAATCATGATCCCCTCAGCGGAGAGACATACTGAATAGTTAACATATTTACAGCAATATATGAGATTCACAAAAATATGAACTTGACAGAGATTTCCGAGTTCAGATAGGAATTCGCCGATGAGAAAAGGGAAAAACACTTAATTAATTCAGAGACTGAAACTGAGGGGTTATCCTGACTGTTGTCGGCTGTGAATGCCTTTTCAAAGAGGGAATAGGCGAGGTCGCAGACAACAATTATAGAATTGATGAAGATCGAAATGAGACTGGTAGTTGGCCTGAGAGACGCACTCGATCCCCGTATCAGGGGTGAAGGGAAGAAAATGTAACCGTCAGTCTTAACACCAATAAAAAATCTATGAAAAATTTTAAAGAGAAAATTGCGGTTATCACGGGAGCCGGAACCGGCATAGGCAGAAACCTTGCCAGCCAGCTTGCTGCCGAAGGGTGTCATGTGGCTATTTGTGATGTGCTGACCGAGAACCTGAACACAACAATACAGATCTGTAACGACATCGCACCCGCAGGGACACTTATCACTGCGCACACGTGCGATGTGTCTGACGAGACCCAGGTCATCGCATTTTGCGAAGCGGTCAAGCAACAGCATCAAACCGAACATATCAATCTGCTTTTCAATAACGCCGGTATCGGTGGAGGCCCCAGTTTTCTGCTGAGTGACCGTGATGAGTGGGAACGAACATTCGGAGTCGACTGGTTTGGCGTCTATTACTGCGCGCGGGCCTTTATGCCACTTCTGGTTGCCAGCAGTGAAGGTCATCTGATCAACACCAGCAGCGTCAACGGATTCTGGGCCTGCCTTGGACCGCACACTGCCCATACCGCTTATTGCACGGCCAAATTTGCCGTCAAGGGATTTTCCGAAGCACTATTGGTAGACCTGCGCATGAACGCACCCCATGTAAAAGTGTCAGTCGTGATGCCAGGGCATATCGGGACCGAGATTATAGCCAATACAAACAAAATACTGGGCGCACCCAAACCCGCCGACATGACGGCTGAAGATTTGATGCCTTTCCGGCAATGGCTTGAAAAACAACAAATCTCGACTGAGAATATCAGCGATGATGAGCTCAGGGCAATGATTGAGCTGAACAATGACAATTTTACCAACAATGCCCCGCTCAGCGCAGCGCAAGCCGCAACCATTATTCTGGACGGAGTTCGCGATGAGAAATGGCGAATTCTGGTGGGCGATGACGCCCATGCCCTGGACCAGCAGGTTCGTGATGATCCTGAAACTGCTTATGAATTGTCTTTTATAGAGAAAATGCTGTCTTTCCTGCCATCCACATAAAATCGGTCATCCGATTGCCTGAAAGGAAGATATTTATTGACCACTGACGGCCCCTAGTTGAAAGATACTTTTGGGCCGTCAAATCGTAAAAAACTTGGAATTTCACACTCCCAGGAAAAAGACCGCTTTTCATAAAAAAAGTCTTGACAACCGGATTGAATTGAGAAAATATTTACGCTCGATACTAAGTAACCGTTTACTTAGTTAAAATAGACATGTTTTTTTTACTATTCAGCTTGCGCCCCACCGAGGGGATGTGGGGAATAGTTAAGGCGACGGTAAGAGATGAGAGGTTAAATAATTTATTTCTAGAGGTTGTTTTTCCGAAGCAACCTGTTTGGACCGAACAATTAATAATCAGGAGAACTGATATGGCATATAGAGATATAGATATGAATCTCAGCGCTGAAACCCTCGCAATTCAAAAAGAAGTGCGGAAATTTGCCAAGGACGTGATGCGGCCGGTGGGGATTGAACTGGATCAGATGGCGGATCCGGCAGATGTGATCGCTCAGGGATCGCCTCTTTGGGATGCGTATAAAGGATTTCGTGATTTGGAGCTTCATTTGAATTCAATTCCCCCGGAATATGGCGGAACCGCCGGAACACTGGATCCAATGGCTTCATACCTGATTTCAGAAGAACTGGGTTATGGTGATGTCGGTCTGACCGTCAGTTTTGGTGCCTCGGGAATGCCTTTCGGATTCGCCGCACTTTTTGCGCCATTTATCCCGGAAATGGAGCAGATGGTTCGTGACTACGTGGAAGATAAAAAAGGGGAAGTAGTCGGCTGTTGGGCAATCACCGAACCAGAACACGGCGGTGACTGGTCCCTGGGTGGAGAGGCCCCCGAATGCGGACCTTCAGTCACGGGCGTTTTAAAGGGAGACGAATATATCGTCAACGGTGAAAAAGCGGCCTGGGTTTCAAACGGCACTTTGGCCACTCATGCGGTTCTGCATGTGGGACTTGATCCCGACAAAGGCATGGGAGGAACAGGACTGGCGCTCATTCCTCTGGATCTGCCCGGGATCTCAAAAGGCGCTCCACTGAATAAAATAGGGCAACGCCCATTGAACCAGGGTTCCATCATTTTTGAAGATGCCCGTATCCCAAAACAATACATGGTGCTTGAACCCAGCACGATGGTAGATATGAACATGGGCGAGACAATTCTGGCTGGTGCTAATGGCGGTATGGCTCAAATATTCGCCGGTCTGGCCAAGGCTGCCTATGACGAAGCATTTAACTATGCACAACAGCGTGTCCAGGGGGGAGTCCCAATTATTGAGCATAAGAATATTAAACTGGATCTTTTCAAAATGTTCACCCGGGTCGAAGCCGTCAGGGCAAATTCCAGGCGTATGGCACTATATAACGCTGCTCAAAACGCACTGGGACAGCCACCATCAGGCGCACATGCAGTTGCTGCGAAATGTCTTGCAACCGAAACAGCCACCTGGGTAGCCAGCAAAGCCGTCCAGATTTTCGGTGGAAACGGCCTGACCAAAGAATACCCCGTGGAAAAAATATTCCGGGATGCCCGTGCCGGGATGATTGAGGATGGTGTCAACGAAACATTGGGACTGGCAGCAGCTGAATTTCTCTAGCATAAAAGTCTGAAATAGAATTACTGAATATTGAAATCCCTGACTCAATTTTGGGATGACTGTCAAATTGATTTTATATCTAACGGAGTAAAAAATGAGTGATGACGTATATGTCTACGCGACCGGTATGATCAAGTTCGGCAAGCATATCGATAAAGGGGTCAAAGCCTTGACTGGTGAAGCGTTGAAAGCGGTGTTGGCTGACTGCGACTTGAGTATGGGTGAACTTGAAGCGGCCTGGTTTTCCAATACGGGATGGGGAATTTCAGATTTTCAACACGGCATTCGCGGTCAGGTAGCCCTTTCTGCCAACAGCCTGGACAGAATTCCGATTGTCAATGTGGAGAACGCTTGTGCCAGTGGAAGTACAGCCCTGCATTCAGCCTGGATGGCTGTTAAGGCCGGCGTTTATGATTGCTGCCTGGCAATTGGTATCGAGAAAATGTACTACCCACCCCCACCACCAGATCCTGACGGAAAGACCAAAAAACGGTCCATGGACGGCTTTATCTCCGGAACAGATGTCGAGATGACACTGAAATTCATGGAAAAAATGAAGCAAGAGGCGGCTAAGAAGAGAGCGGAAGACGAAAAAAAAGGTATTGAGCCCAAGAAGGCAGGGAAGCCACACTCTGTATTCATGGACTTTTATGCGGCCGGTTCAAGGGGGCATATGGAGGCTTACGGGACAACCCAGAAGCAATTGGCGATTATTGCTGCAAAGGCCCATAACAATTCGGTCCACAATCCGCTGGCACAGTATACCTTCCCACAGACAGTCGAACAGGTGATGAATGACTATGAAGTGGCTTTTCCCCTCACCAGAGCTATGTGCGCTCCGATTGGAGATGGTGCTGCAGCTGCCATTATCTGTTCCGAAAAATTCCTGAAAAAACACCCCACAAAAAGGGCGGTTCGCATTCGTGCCTCCGTTCTTAAATCCGGCTCCTGGGTTGGTGAAAACGATATCTGTGGACGGGCTTCCCGGACCGCTTACGAAACCGCCGGTATTGGTCCTGAAGATATCGGTGTGGTTGAGCTGCATGATGCCACTGCCTTTGGCGAGCTTTACCAGACTGAGCAGATGGGATTCTGCCCCATCGGTGAAGGTGGTATTTTTGCTGAAAGCGGTGCAACCGCCCTGGATGGAAAAATCCCCGTCAATCCCAGTGGTGGTTTGATTTCACGAGGCCATCCCATAGGTGCTTCCGGACTTGCTCAAATAAACGAGCTGAGAGTCCAACTCATCGGCGAAGCCGGTGGTCGACAGGTCAAAGACCCAAAAATTGCCATGGCTGAAAACGGCGGTGGAACAATCGGCAAGGGTGAGGCTGCGATGGCGATTCATATGCTGGAAAAAATATAATTATCAAGATCATATAGTCAGTCATCCCGTGCTTGACACGGGATCCAGGAATTCCATTTTTTCGACTGCACTCGGAACAATGTCCGGAAACGGTTCTGAATACCGGATCAAGTCCGGCATGACGGCAGCATATCAAAGACACAACAAAACTCAGATATTTAACACCGAAGGGAGAACGAGATGACTAAAAAGATATTTGAACCATTCGAAATTAACGGCATGGTATTGAAGAACAGGTTGGGATTCCCGCCTTTTCTGAACATGCCTGCAGAAGAAGACTGTTCCACGAACGATCAGACAGTTCGCTGGTTTGAAGACAGGGCCAAAGGCGGTGCCGGACTGGTTATGACCGGGGCTGTCGTAGCCGGCCCGGAACCCGATTATAATATTCTGAAGATGCTGGGGTTGACCCGGGTCGGTTTATATGATGATAAATTTATCCAGGGGTTTACCCGCATAGCCGACGCCGTTCATGCCCATGGCGCGAAATTCGGAGTTCAACTGGAAGGCCTGGGTGGTCCCCTGAGTGGCAAAGGTCCATCGCTCCCCCCTTATCCAGATGCGGAAACGGAAACCGATGACTTTTTGAAAATATTGTTCAATTTTGAATTCCCTATACTTGAAGTGACCATTGAGGAGATCGAGGCCGTTAAACAGTCGTTCGCTGATGCTGCCCTCAGGGCCAAAAAGGCAGGCGCTGACTGCGTAGAACTTCACTGTGCCCATGGCGGTGCCACATTGAACTGCTCTTTTATCTCACCTTATTATAACCGACGTACGGACCAATATGGCGGCAGCTGGGAAAACAGGCTCCGTCTCTCCACCGAGATCATTCAAGGCATTAGAAAAGCGGTTGGGGACGATTTTCCGATCCTGGCCAGAATCGACAGCGATCAGCTGGTCGGCGAGAAAGGCATTACCCTCCAGGATACCATCGAACATGTGGTTCCCGCCCTGGAAAAAGCCGGGATTGATTGCTTTGACGTGACCCAGGGTGATATTACCCGTTCTCAGCAAGGTATCCTGATTCCAATGTATTATGAACATGGTTGTTTTATGGATATGACCGCAGAGGTCAAGAAAGCGACCAAACTCCCCGTGATCGGTGTTGGCAGGATCCTTGATATCGACATGGCCAATCAGTTCCTGGAAGATGGCAAAGCCGATCTGATTTATATGGGCAGGCAACTGACCGCCGATCCGGAGACACCGAACAAGTATCTGGCTGGAAAAACCGACGAGATTCGAAAGTGTATGGCCTGCAACATGGCCTGCGGTCCCTGTCCGATTAATTATGAAATCCATCGTGAGCATATCCCCTTAACCCAGGCGGAAACCGTTAAGAAAGTTCTGGTCCTCGGCGGAGGTGTCGCGGGGATGGAATCTGCCAGAATCGCCTCGTTGCGAGGCCACCAGGTAACCCTGATGGAAAAGTCGTCCAGACTCGGTGGTATGGTCGCCTCACTCGCCAAGACACCCATGACGACTGAATTTGGAAATCTGGTTGAGTATCTTTCCACACAAATGGAGAAACGGGATATAGATGTCAAAATGGATCAAGAGGGTGGGATCGCCGAAGTGGAAGCACTGAACCCGGATGTCGTTCTTCTCACCACCGGTTCAACCATGCAGATACCGGCAGAAGCACAAGACGAACCGGGTGTGATGCATCATATCGAAGCACTGGAACGGCAAGATGAGATCGGGCAGAAGGTCGTTATCTGGGGACTGGTTGCAGCTGATTTTGCTATCTCTCTGGCTAAAGCCGGTAAGGATGTGGTGTTGATGGGCCGCGGGGGTGTGGAGACACTGGCTAAATACTATCCGCAAAGCAGAAAATGGTTCATCCTGAGACAGCTGACTGACATCAGAGTCCCCAGGGTAACTCCTGAAGGCGAAAGGTTAAGCAATCCGGAGGTTCTCTACGGCATAAATGTTGAGGACATTTCCAACAATGAGATCAAAACTGTAAACAACGAGGGGACACAGCGGACAATCCCCTATGATACCCTGATTGTCTCCAGAGAAAGAACACCCAATGATCAGCTCTATGAAGCGCTGCAGGGTAAGGTTTCGGAAGTCCATAAAATTGGTGATTGCAGCGGGATAGAAGAGATACAGGAAGCAATCCTGGCTGCCAATGAGATCACGCGCACGATTTGATGCCACAGCCCCGCAGTGAACTGAGGGGTATTATTCGTCATTCCGGGCCTGACCCGGAATGACATGAAGAAGAAGTTTTTGGAAATTCCAACATCAATAAAAGGAGTGTGTCAAGATGGAAGAGTCCCAGATATCCTATTTCTCTGATCTGATTGAATACCAGGGACAGGCCCTCGGGGATAAGCCCTATATCATGTTCGGTGAAGAGCGGATCAGCTTTGCCGGTTATGACCAGGCGACCTGTCGTTTTGCCAACGGACTTCTGGCACACGGCGTTGAAGCGGGGGACGGCATCGCTATTTTCATGGAGAATTGTCCGGAGTTTTTATACCTGTTTTATGGAGTGCCTCGGGCCGGACTCTATAGTGTGCCGATCAACGTGTCCCTCATGGGCGATGGGCTTCGATTTATTCTGGAGAATTCAGATGTAAAATACCTGGCAATTGATGATACGCTTTATCCAAAAATCGCAGAATTTGACAGTCCGGTGACGACAATCAAAAGGATTTTCGTACGCCGGACTACAGACCAGCCCCTGCCTGACAATACCATCGACATCAAAGAACTGTTCGCGGCACCGTCAGAAAAACCGGCCCATACGGTTAAAGAGGGTGATATATCACAGTTGTTGTATACATCCGGTACGACCGGTCTCCCCAAAGGAGTCGTCGGACGGCAGCAACCCGGTATAGCCTTGTGGTGGAAGATGGGCGCGGATACGATGTTTGCACCCGATGATATACTCTATACCTGCCTGCCCCTTTTCCATGCCAATGCCCTGATGCTGACCGCTGGCTTTGCTATGGCAGGCGGGCGTCCGTTCGGCCTGGACGTCAAGTTCACCGCTTCCGGATTCTGGGATCGTATCAGATTTTACAAGGCAACCAGCTTCAATGGTCTGGGTGCCATGATCCCGATCCTGATAAAACAGCCGCAAAAAGACGACGATACCAACAATCCCGTAAAAATCGTCAATTCGGCAGCCTGCCCCGCCAATCTCTGGGAACCTTTTGAGAAACGGTTTGGCGTCAAAATTTATGAAGGCTATGGAGCGGTGGACGGCGGTGGACTGGCCATCACCAATCGAGGAGATGGGCCGGTTGGATCGGTGGGTAAGCCTGCTCCCGAGATCGAGTGGAGGCTGGTTGACAACGATGAGAATGACGTCGCTCAGGGAGAATATGGTGAGTTGATCACAAAGAATAAAAATCAGCCGGCCAGTAAGGTCGAGTATTACAAAAATGAGGCGGCTTCCAGCAAAAAGGTCAAAGGGGGATGGATTCGGACCGGCGATCTTTTCTACGCGGATAACGAGGGTTACCTCTATTTTGTGGATCGAAAAACCGATTCCATGCGGCGCCGGGGTGAAAATATATCCTCGTGGGAAGTGGAAAATATGGTGGAGAAATACGATGACGTGGAAGTTTGTGCAGCGTTTGGTGTCCCCTCGGAACTGGCTGAAGATGAGGTCATGATCTGGGTCAAGCCCAAAGACGGCCTCACCCTGAACCTGAAAGACCTGATGCAGCATTGTGCCAACGTCATGCCCTATTTTATGGTTCCACGCTTTGTGGACGTGGTCGACGATATCCCCCGTACGAAAACACTCAGAGTAAAAAAGACTGCTATGAAGAAGCAGGGTGTTACGGATCAGACCTGGGATAGAGAAGCGGAGATGCCGGAGCTGAAACTCAAAAAGTAGGAGTTGAATACGGCAACATCCCCCTTCAAAGAGGAATTGACTAATCCAGATTGCAGAGAATTTCTGAATATCACTTATCTTGATAATATTGAACACTAGAATTTTAAGAGGAGGAAAAGACAAGCCCCGATTTCTGGGTATTTATGGTACATGCTTGTGTTAGTGTTGGTGGCCGTTTGAAGTCGCAAAGTAACAATACATTTCAATCATCAAAAGGAGAGAGCAAGATGAAAAAACGGATGGTGTTATTTGTTGCAGTAGTCACAAGTTTGATCCTGTCAGCAGGTTCTCTGATAGCTTATCCAAAGGATGAGGTGCGGGTGGCCTTGGCGTATGAACCGGCGACCGTGAATATTATGGAGATGAAAGGCGGGATTGATATTCCTGTCGTTGTTGTGATGCATGAATCCATACTCGCTACCGATCCGATTACCGGTGATCGCGTACTGAAAAATTCCCTGTCTGAATCGATGATAGTGCTACCCGATAATAAATCGATTCAAGTCAGAATGCGGAAAAATGCGCGCTTCCATACGGGCGACCCCGTAACAGCCTATGATGTTCAATTCACCTATGAGCAGATAACCAATCCGAAAAACGCCAACATGATGGCACCGGTCATGGATGAAATTGAAGAGATCGAGGTGATTGACGACTATAATCTTATTTTTCACCTGTACGAGCCCTACGCCCCCTGGAAGGAACTGTTCTGGATCGGAATCGTCTCCAAGAAATATTATGAAAAGGTGGGACGCGAGAAGTTCCGCAAACATCCTGTGGGTAGTGGCCCCTTTAAATTTGTGGAACGTAAATCAGGGGAGTATGTCCTTTTTGAAGCCTGGAGGGAGCATCCCACATGGAAGTTGGATTATAAAACACTGAGATTTATGACAATACCAGATGATGTAACCCGACTGGCGATGCTTGAGACCGGTGAAGTGGATATCGTCAGTAATATACTGCCGCATAATCTGAAACGGTTGAAACGGAACAAGCATGTGGTGATAAAACGAGAAAGCAGAGTCCCCAGTCTGTTCGGACTGTCCGTTAAACCTGACAACTTCCCTATTTTCAAGGACTCAACACTCACGGATGCGCTCTCATATGCCATCAATCGCCAGGAGATAGTTGATCGCGTCTTTCTGGGGGAGGGATATCCCATGTGGATTTATGCCTCTAAATCAGAGCTGGGCTATGATCCAAAGTTCTCAGATGAGTTTAATCCGGAAAAAGCCAGGCAACTCATTAAAAAAAGCAAATACAAGCCTGGAGATCCCATGATTTTGTCCTACTCCAGTTCAGTGCCTAATTCGAGCATGATCGCTGCCATGGTGCAACGCTATCTGAGTAAAGTGGGTCTCACCATTAAGCTCCAGCAATTGGAGGCAGGGATCGCAGCGACCTACAATCGGAATCGCGACCCCAGGGAAGGACACATGACACTTTATGCCTGGGGCGGCGGCAGAGACCCCAGCATCCGCCTGCAGATGAGCATTGTCAGTGACAGCCCCTATTCTTCGTGGGCCACCCGCCCCAGAGTAAAAGAGCTGGATGCCCTAGTTGCAGAACAGGCCAAGGAGATGGATGAGGCCAAACGGCTGAAACTCCTGAATAAAATTCATGCAATCCTGGATGAATCTTCGGGAGGCCCCGTCCTACTTGGTGCCAACATGATCTATGCCCATTCAGACAGGATTGACTATAACTGGCAAGCCCATGGCGAGTACGTGTACAATCTGCATCGTATTAAAATGGTCAAAAAATAGACTGAAGATTGAAAGACAAAACAGCGGCCCCTGAGCAAAGTAGAAGGGACCTGCAGTCTCCGGCTTTCGGCCTAACAACCTTATAAAGGAATTTTATGGCGTTCTTAGAAAAAGGTCATGTCAAAATCTACTATGAAGACTTTGGTGAAGGGGAACCGATCATCACCACCCATGGTCTGTCCGAAGACGGCACCTATTGGAGTGAAACCGGGGTCACGGCTAAACTGGCCGAAAACTATCGGGTGATCTCGATGGATATGCGGGGTCATGGCCGGACCAGGATTGATGGCCAGCCCTTTGGCTATGATGTGGCAACCATGGCCAATGATTTTGACCTGATCGCTGATGAATTGGGACTGGACAAATTTCACATCCTGAGTCACGCCACCGGGGGCATGGCAGCCGTGCGTTACGCCATGACATCTTCAGAACGGCTAATCAGCCTGATGCTGACCGACACCGGATCGGCCACAGTCCCGGAGACACCAGCTGAATTCAGCGAAATCGACCCGGAGGAGGCTAGACAGATGCATCTCGCGGGAGCAGAATTTTTCAAAAGCACTGCTCTTGAAGAGAGAAACGCTTATGTCAGGGCCAATCCCGGGGTCTTCCTGTTCAAGATGGATGAACATCCGGAAAAAGAGGAGATGTGGCAAATCTATGAGGGATTTGTACAGCGTCAGGATCCTGTGGCGGTTGGCACTTTCATGGAACAGTTTTATGCCGATCCAAATCCCATGGTCAAGGGCCTCAGGCAGATCAAATGCCCGACCCTGGTACTGCTGGGAGAATTCGATCTCATGTTTATTAAACCCAGTGAAATACTGGCCCGAGAGATACCGGACAACAAACACGTGATCATCGAAGGCATCGGACACATGACGGCCATAGAGAATCCCCTCCGGACCATTCAGGAACTGAGTGATTTTCTGGCAACCGTACGTGAGACCGGCAAAGCAAATCCATAAAAGTAAATATTCGAAGGCACAACGAAAAATTAAAAAGGGGGACACGATTCTTGTATCGTGTCCCCCTTTTTTCATTCAGCTTTTACGTTGTAAAAGCCTAACCGGACATTGCTGACCAATATTACATTATAGATGGTTACCTGATTGACCACTTTCTTTCAGCGGACTATTATTAACGGGTAAACTATTAATTCCAATTACGGCTGTCGAAGCACCAGCCTTAACAAAAACAACGAGGACAAAATGAACGAACTGTACTGGGTATTGTTGCTGCTCCTGAACTTTGCGGCGATTCTGCTGGCTTATCGAATTTTTGGTAAAACAGGACTCTACATCTGGACACCGATTGCTGTCATTGTGGCAAACATCCAGGTACTGAAAACGATCGAACTCTTTGGCGTAGTCGCCACACTGGGAAATATTGTCTATGCCACCAGTTTTCTGGCAACAGATATTCTCAGTGAAAATCATGGGAAAAAAGATGCCCAGAAAGCTGTTGCCATTGGCTTCTTTTCATTGATTGCGATGACCGCTTTCATGCAGGTTGCACTCCTTTTCACCCCTCACAGCAGCGATTTCGCCCATGAAAGCCTCTCGACACTGTTTTCGATCATGCCGAGAATTGCTCTGGCCAGCCTGGTAGCCTACCTGATTTCCCAACTGCATGATATCAAAGCCTACCATTTCTGGAAGACCAAATTCCCCGACACAAAACATATCTGGTTGCGAAACAACGCCAGTACAATGGTCAGCCAACTGTTGGATTCTGTGATCTTTTCCACCATCGCCTTTTACGGGTTGTTTCCGATGAATGTATTTCTGGAAATCCTAATCACGACCTACCTGTTGAAATGGCTTGTGGCAGCCCTCGATACACCACTCTTGTACCTGGCGAAAAGTATGCACAGCCGGGGTAAGATCCCTGTATAAGTATCCTTTTCACCTCTCGCACGTTCCAGTCAGCCAGGCCCAGGCCTGGCTCAGGGATTGCTGAGATCTGCAAATAGCCAAAAAAATTCTTGACAACTGTCTTGAACTGAGAAAATATTTATCCACATTACTAAGTAATTGTTTACTTAACAGGGAAGGTCCGGATTAATTCCTGCCGTTATCAATGAATTACTCCGCCGCAAGCAGCGGGGTATCACTTGTCATTCCGGCAAAAGCCGGAATCCAGGAATGTGTTAGACTGGATCCCGGATCGGCGTTCGGGATGACAGGACGCCGCAAGCAGCGGGGTATCACTTGTCATTCCGGCAAAAGCCGGAATCCAGGAATGTGTTAGACTGGATCCAGGAATGTGTTAGACTGGATCCCGGATCGGCGTCCGGGATGACAGGACGCCGCAAGCAGCGGGGTATCACTTGTCATTCCGGCAAAAGCCGGAATCCAATGGGACAACCCGCAAACGAACGATATTTTTTGAATTTAAGCTTTTTTTCCGTTATCTCGACCGGGAAGCATTGGAACCAGTATGTCAATTCTTAGGGAGTACGTATGCCAATTGAGGGGGTTAAAAAGGTCTGTTTTGTAGGAGCCGGAACCATGGGCTGTTTCAACTCCATTGTGTCTGCCATTGCAGGCTATGAAGTCTGGTTGTATGACGTTTCGGAAGAGGCCCTGCAGAATTCGGAGGAAAGGCAGAGAACATGGGGCGAAGCCTTGGTCGAGATGGGATTTACCACTTCTGCGGCAATCGAGGAAGGACTCAGCCGCATTACCCGAACCACTGACGCGACTGCGGCGGCCGCAAATGCGGACCTTTTAAGCGAGTCAGTTTTCGAGCAGGTGGATCTGAAAAGGGAAACCCACAAAAAATTTGAGAAACTGCTGCCAGCCCATGCCATCATGACGACCAACTCTTCCACTATCTTGCTTTCTGATATCGAAAACGCAGTAGAAGATGGGGCACGTTTTGCGGCCATGCATTTTCATCAACCCACTAAACTGGTGGACCTGGTCGCCAGTCCTCGGACGTCTTCGGCAACAATTGAAGCGTTAAAACGGTTTGTTCGCAGTCAAAATCAAGTTGAAATTGTCCTTAAAAAAGAAAACGCCGGTTACATTCACAATACCCTGTTTGGTTCTCTGTTGAGCACAGCCATGGTATTAAAGTATACTGGCGCGGGAACATATCAGGAGATTGATCAGGCCTGGATCCTGAACCAGAGATATTACAATGATAGTGCGGAATTTGAAAGAAAGGCCGGAGGTCCTTTTGCCATGCTTGATCATGTAGGACTGAATGTGGTCTATGATATAATAGTTGGGAGCTTAAAGAAGTCCGCTGAGGAAGGCCCGGCACTGCATGACCAGAAAAGGGAAATTATGGAAGGGATCAGGGACAGCATTAAAGAATATATGGATCGCGGAGACATAGGAATGAAAGCCGGTAAAGGGTTTTATACCTTCCCGGACCCTGAGTTTCTGAACTCAGATTTTTTAGAAGGGGTGACAGAAAACAAGGAGCTGATCGACCCTGTCATCAACGCCATATTGAAACAAGCCATTCTTTTAGTGGTAGATGGGGTCTGTGACACCGAAGACGTCGATCTCTCCTGGATGTTGACCCACAGTCCCAACATCGGCCCCTTTGGAATTATGGATGATCGGGGGATCGATGTGGTGGCAAAACAGCTGAAAGAACAGGCCACATTTCTGAAAGCCATGTTTGGCGATGATGACCCCGAGCTGGACGAGCTGAAAAGAGCTACAGACTATCTGGACGCTATGATCCAGAATGGGAAATTGGGAAAAGAGACCGGCAGGGGATTTTACCAGTATCCTAATCCCGCCTACAAAAAAGAGGACTTTCACTCTTAAACGAGGGGATTCCACAGGAAGCAGCCAAGACAGTGAATATGCAGTGCGATACCCCCTGCATGATGGTCAGAGGCAAGCTAAAAAAAAGGCGCAACATCTTCACATCATAACGTATTTCTTACTTGACTGAATAATTCCCAGAAGATACGTTTATCCCGACAGTCCATCTTGATCCCATTATTCAAGTACAAAACCGCCCGCCCTTGACTGAAATTCCGGTTGGGGTGCTGCGAAGGGCAAACCCACAAAAAAGGAATGAATAGAAACCTCCTACTTCTACTTATCTCATTCTTAGTTGTTTCCGGTTGTCATAAAAACAGGAAAAAAGAATATCCTCGATACACAGCCAATAACTCTGGTATTGCAATTAAAAACATCAATCTTGTGCCCATGACATCTGAAAAGATTGTCAAAGCACAAACCGTGCTGGTCAAGGATTCAAGAATTGTTGCCATCGGTTCGGTCAATGATGTGGAGATACCTGTGAATACCACGATCATAGACGGTTCGGGAAAATATTTAATGCCCGGCCTGGCCGACATGCACATGCATACCCGGCACGACTGGCAGAGTGGGAACTGGCCTGTTTCTCCCTTGAGTCTGTATCTGGCTAACGGCGTTACCACCATCAGGGATTTCGGCCCGATTGGAAGACCCGCAGATCATGGTCTTCATTGGCGCCGTGCCATCGCAAAAGGATACCTTGCGGGGCCAACTATTTATACCTGCGGCAAAATATTGTTTGGTCCAATTAACAATCCGGCAGGAGAGGTAGAAATCCAGAAAGAGAAAGGATTCGATTTCATCAAGTTTTATTCATTTCTGACCAGAAAGGAGTTCGCCGAAGGCATGGCCGCGGTGAAGCGACTTCAGTTGTATTCCGCCGGACATATTCCATTTCAAGTTGGTCTGGATGGTACCCTGTCGGCCGGCATGAACGAAATTGCTCATATCGAGGAATTGGTCTGGGAATGGGTTGACTTTGATCGGAATAAAAAGCTGCGAGGGAATCGTTGGCTTCCCTATGTTATTGGTCAAACATTTCAACAATACGAGAAATTTTTAGAGCATGATAAAGAAGAACTCAGGACGGTTTTCAAAAAGCCTGTTTCTGAAGTCGTCGAAAAAATGCGTGTTTCCAAAACACCTGTTTGCACGACGTTGGCAGTGGACGATGTCATTATTCAAAAATTGCATCATGCCAAGACGTTTGCTCAGCGGGAGGAAAATAGATACCTGATGAATGGCTATCTGGGACTCTTCCGTCAGGGCAGGGAAAAACATCAAATGCAGTTTAAAGGCGGGGAGGCTTTTGCTCATTTTAAGTTCCGTTTGGACACGCTTTTATTGGTGGAATTAAAAAAAGCAGGGGTTCCATTGCTCCTGGCCACCGATGCGGGAACCGGTGGTATGGGCCTCGTCCCCGGTTTTTCCATTCACAATGAACTGCGGATCTTAATAGAAAATGGATTCACACCATACGAAGCTATTGCCACCGGTACGATAAATGCCACAAAAACGGTCGCAGAAATGACTGGCAAAGACGACTTCGGCACCATCGAGATCGGTAAACGGGCCGATCTGATTCTATTACTAAAGAATCCGCTGGAAAACGTTAAGCATATTAAAAACCCCCTGGGAGTGATGGCGTCCGGCAGGTGGTATGATCAAAAGGCACTGCGTGATTTAATTTCTGCAGGTATTCCTGTGATTGGGGAGATAAGACATGTCAAAAAAACCCGGGCCGGCAGTGTGACACAAATTGAGATCCTGGTAGGAAAGAATTTTCGCGGCAGGCTGCCAAACGATATCATCGAGATTGTGGTTACAGGTCCCCATGGAAAACTGCCAATCAACAAAACGGATTTTACATTCTATCCTCAGCTAAGAGATTTTTATATTGAAATACCAGGACTTCCCGATATTGGCTCTTACACCTTTACCGTTATCAGCCAGGACAGCATCGGAATAGCAACCGATACCCAGTCTGCCAGCATCACGATTCCCGTTCCGGCAGCTAAATCTATGACCGCAAGTAAGGGAGACAGGCCACAAACCACAACGCCTAACCTATCCTGGAAAGCCGTCAAGACAGATGTGCCTGTCTATTATCGAATAAACATCTTTAATCAAAACAAAACCCGAATTCATCGCACAAAATCTGTGAAAGATATGGTGTCCTATTCTGTGCCTGAAGGTGTTTTAAAGCCTGATCAGACCTATTTCTGGAACATTCGTGTTTCGGATAGTGATCAGTGGGCCCAGGAACAAAACCGATCTTCAAGCAGACTATCCCAATTTCGCACAAGCTCCGATTAATACCTTAAATACCCTTGCCCAACCGTATCTATTCAGCACCCCTCCATCGAGGGGATGATAATTCAAAACACGCATGAATCCATCCATGGAGCTGTTGGAAAACGTCCTGTTTTCCATCGTTTTGAATCATAATCCCCCCGACTCCGTCAATGTGGTGAATAGTTACGCCCAATCTTCATTTGAACATTGCCAGAATTTCCTGCCGGCTGGCAGGTTACTCTCGACAAAGCCCCTCCCATCTGGTAGTCAGAGCGTTACATTACAAGTTATTTTAAGCTCAACCCGCAACCGGCGACCGAATTCTGGTAGTCGGCTGCACGGTTTAATCAGAATATAGAAGGAAGGTTATGGACATGCAGGAACTGGAAGGCCAACTCAAGCCGTTTGGCAACACATTTATCGAAAAATTTGAAGAATTAGCTGAGACCCGGAAGGATAAGGTTTTCTTTTATTATGGTGAGGAAGACAGGGGGTATACTTTTGGTGAATTTAATCAACTGGCCAACAGCGTTGCTCACAACCTGCGGTCTCTCGGGCTGGAGAAGGGAAACCGCGTTTCTTTAATGCTTTTTAATCCGGTGGTCACCACCATATCCATGTTTGCCATCTGGAAACTGGGTGCCGTCTACTGCCCGATAAACTACAATTTCAAAGGCAAGTTGCTTTCATATCAGATTAACGACACAAATCCATCTCTGCTGATTACAGAGCAGAATTTTGTAAGCGAGATCAATCACGTCAAATCCGAGATTCCAGCTCTTTTGACTATTCTACACCAGCCCCGCAAAAGCGATCACGATTTCGATGCAGCAGCTGCAACCGTGAAATTAGATGGTGGTTTGCGGCAGGCTATTTTCGGAGAGCTCCTTGAAGGGACTACCTCAAATCCAGGTGTACCGTTACAAGACAGTGACATCGCCAATATCATCTATACCTCCGGCACAACTGGGAATCCGAAAGGCGTGTTGCAACCCCACCGTTATCTTCACAACTATCTATTTCCCGGGCTCAATCTGGCTCACCCCGATGACGTCATTTATAACGATTTACCTTTATATCATGTCGCGGGGGCATTTTATAATGTGGTGCGAGCAGCCTGGTCTGGCTGCCAGGTAGCCGTCTGGGATAGATTCAGTCCCACCGACTTTTGGAACCGGATCAAAAAATGTAAAGGCACATTCGCCATTCTGCTGGATGTGATGGTGCCCTGGCTGATGATGCAGGAAGCCACGCCTGAAGACAGAAACAATACGTTGAAAATGGTCCATATGCAACCGCTGGCTGAAAATCACCATGAAATGGCTGAACGGTTTGGTATCGACTTTATTACGATCGGTTACGGATCTACTGAAGCTGGGGGCGTTTTCGGTGGCTGCATCGATGAAATGGGGGATGAAGAAGGTACTCCTCCGGAACTGCGCAGCGGGCATACCAAAGATGAGATGCGGGCCTTGATTAAAAAGATCAATATGCCATTGGTGCCGGGACAGGAAGATGTGATGAAGGGATTTATGGGGAAACCGGCTCTCCTGCAAGAAATAGCCATTCTGGGTGACAATGGCCAGCCGGTCTCTTCTGGCTCGCCGGGGCAACTGGTCATCAGGCCTAAGCTGCCTTCACTGATCCTCAAGGAGTACTTCAATAAACCAGACGCCACGTCTGAGGCCCTTAAGGATGAATGGTATTACAGCGGTGACATTATCGTTCAGGAAGGAGATATCTTCTGTTTTGTGGACCGCATCGGCGGTTTCATAAGAGCCCGGGGCGAGAATATGTCATCCCATCAGGTGGAAGGACTGATCAACGGACATCCTGCCATCAATAACAGTGCGGCTTTTCCTGTTGATGCCATTGAAGGCAGTGAAGAGGATATCGCGGCTTTTATAGTCCTGAACCAGGATGCAGAACTGTCAGAGACAGAATTGAGAACCTGGATGGCTTCCGAAATGCCCAGATACATGATCCCCAAACATGTACGTTTTGTGAATGAACTGCCCGTCACCCCCACCTTCAAAGTGGAAAAATACAAACTCAAAGCCAGAATCATGACAGAGTTGGGGCTGAATATTTTGTCCTGACAATTCGGGTTTGAAGTTCAAAGACGGTTCCCTGCTCAGTGATTCTGGACGGCAGCAAATTCCTGACCCGGATGGTCAGAAAAGGGAACAGTTTCCGGCGACACCGAAAAAGTAATTTCTTAACTTCTTCCAATTGGGGTCATTCTGGCCCTTTATTAAAAACCACAAAAAAAACAGGTCAAGCAGCCTCATTGTGTAACTTCCGACATACGGGCCCTGACCTCATTTCTTGATAGTTATATTTTCGTTGACAAAAGCATGGATATACTGTAACCTTGCGCGAAGTTTTTACCTGATTTTACCTGACCTGTTTTCATTCTGGTTTTATGCTCAAATTTAATGAATATGTCAGGAAGTGAAGGGGCGCCAGAAATCAGCATTCCAACTCTAATTCAAGAGGAGGTAGAGGCATGGGGAAACCGATAAAATTGAGAGATGGGACTTCAGTTGAAGTTCGCGCTTTAACAAGGGCAGATGCAGACGAGTCATTTGCATTTTTCCAAAAGCTTCAACCTGAAGACCAGGCTTATCTCAGGGTTAAAGTCATCGATCGGAAAATTGTTGAACAACGACTCCAAAAAAATGCAAATGTCAGGAGGATTGCGGCCGTGGTCGAGGGAAAAATTATTGCTGATGCGGCTCTTGAACTGAATCCCTACGGGTGGAAAAGACACCTGGCTGAATACCGCATTATCGTTGCCAGTGATTATAAACGTCTCGGACTGGGCATGGTCATGGCGGGAGAATTGTACGAACTGGCGATCAAGGAAAAGGTTGAAGAGATGGTTGTGGAGTTGATGTCTCCTCAGGTGGAAGCAAAAAAAATCTTTGAACGGTTGGGATTCAAGCAGGAAGCCGTCATGAAAAACATGGTCATGGATGTAAATGGCCGGAAGCAGGATCTTATCTTGATGCGCTGCAACCTGGATGAGATATGGAACAAAATTGAAACATATTATGAAGAGTTTGAAAGTTTAGGCTCGCTGGAAACAGTGTAATTCACTGAACACTTTTTCATCAATCCTGTTTTCAATTTCAGTCATGAAACACTGGCGTACGCCGTTAGACTTGGAAACAGTTCAGATTCCCCGGGGTGAGATACGCATTCTGACGGAAAGATGTAAGGGATGTGGATTTTGTGTTGAGTACTGCCCCAGAAATATTCTCAAGCTGTCTTCCGAGTTTAATCGAAAAGGGTATCATCCACCCTACCTTGTCAAAAAGGATGCCTGTATCAACTGCCACCTTTGTGAAATAATCTGTCCCGAATTCGCTATTTTTTCTTTGGAATCAGGCACTGCTTCGCAAAAAATCAGTGAAGTCATTGATCAAAAAGAGGTCTTATGAAAGCTGATCCACTAGGTGTAGCCACAGGAGCGCACTATATTGATGGTGACATTGCCTGCGCGGAAGGTGCGATTGCCGCCGGTTGCCGTTTCCTGGCCGGGTATCCGATCACGCCCTCAACCGAAGTGGCAGAGCACATGGCGGGTCGTTTTCCGTTGGTTGGTGGGATGTTCATTCAGATGGAAGATGAATTGGCATCCATGGCTGCGGTTGTCGGGGCTGCCTGGACAGGTTCCAAATCCATGACCGTCACGTCAGGACCCGGTTTTTCCTTAATGATGGAAAACCTGGGATTGGCAGTCATGATGGAAACTCCCTGCGTCTTAATCAACGTACAGAGGGGAGGACCATCCACCGGACTCCCAACCCTTCCCGGACAAGCAGATATCATGCAGGCTCGTTGGGGTTCCCATGGGGATTACGAAATAATTGCCCTCGCTCCAAACTCGCCCCAGGAATGCTTTGACCTGACGATTACCGCTTTCAATCTGGCAGAAAAATGGCGGGTTCCTGTTCTGTTTATGATGGATGAGTGTGTGGGGCATATGTCTGAGCGGGTCGTTATTCCGGAGGCTGAAGAGATCGAGATCACGCCCAGGAATTTTTATAAAGGGGACAAGGCTGCCTATCGACCATACAATTTTGATGACCCGGGTGTGATTTGCCCGCTGATCAAGGCCGGGGATGGTTATTTTATCCACACCACCGGGTTAACCCATGATGAACGTGGATATCCCATCATTACGGCTGAAGCTCAGGAAAAAAATGTATCCCACTTGGTTAATAAAATAAATAAAAACAGAGAACAGATTCAAATTATTGAGGAAGACCAGGTCGCAGAGGCCGACGTTATTATTATAACCTACGGTATTACTTCCAGAGTCGCTTTGGCAGCGTTGGACAAAGCCCGGGAAAAAGGAATCAAAACCGGACTGCTGAGACTGATTACGATTTGGCCCTTTCCGGAGAAGAAAATCAGGGAGTTTGCAAAAAAGGTTAAAGCCTTCGTGGTTCCGGAACTCAATCTGGGACAAATATCTCTGGAGGTTGAGCGCTGTGCTGCCGGACAAGCTAAAACAATTTGCGTACCTCATGCAGGAGGAACTGTCCATAATCCTGAAATGATTTTCAATGCAGTCATGGAGGGGGCAAAATGAATGAGGTTGAGACAACAGATCGCCTGAATATTCCTGAACCGGAGGATGATTTTCGTCCCCTGAGGGGAACTTTTTTACGAGAGGAAAGGCTGCCTCATATCTGGTGCTCCACCTGCGGGATCGGTGTCGTTATCACGGCCTTTATTTCCGGACTTCAAAAATCGGGACTCGAGAGTGAAAAAGTCTGCGTGGTCTCAGGGATCGGATGCTCAGGCAGGGCCGCCGGCTACTTGCGGCTGGATTCATTTCACACGACTCATGGTCGCGCAATCCCCTTTGCTACCGGTCTTGCTCTGGGAAATCCGAAGTTGAAGGTTGTTGTCATCAGCGGTGATGGCGATATTGCGGCCATTGGCGGAAATCATCTCATTCATGCTGCCAGAAGAAACATGGATCTGACCGTGATCTGCATCAACAATTTCATTTACGCCATGACAGGGGGACAGGCTGGACCGACCACCCCGATCGAAGCCAACGCTTCAACGACACCATTTGGATGTTATGAGCACCCCTTTAATCTCCCCTTTCTGGCAGAATCCAGTGGGGCTGTCTATGTAGCCAGATGGACAGCATTGCATGTGAGAAGATTGTCCGATTCAATCTCCGAAGCCCTTTGTAAACCCGGCTTTTCATTTGTTGAGGTGATCTCTCCCTGTCCAACTGCCTACGCCAGACGCAACAAACTGGGAACGGGTCTGGATTTGATGAAGTTTTATCAGGAAAGCGCCATTATTGATAATGGAGCCGATACCAGTGGTATCGACATTGATTTTGGTACACCAATTACGGTTGGTAAATTTGTCGATAAAGATAAACCATCATTTATCGCATACAGAAACCAAATACTTAAAAAGAAACTGGGGGACCGGTTCTTACCATACAGGGGGCCTGATAATGGACATTAGATTATCCGGTTTTGGCGGGCAGGGGATCATTAAGTCCGGACTGTTGATCGGAAAGGCTGCCTCCATTTTTGATAGCAAATATGCCACCACCACCCAGAGTTTCGGGCCGGAAGCAAGAGGAGGTGCCTGCTCCGTCCAACTGGTGATTTTAGACACGCCGGTTCAATACCCCTATATTCATCAGACAGATATTCTGGTTTCCATGTCTCAGGAGGCCTATTACAAATACGCCATCGACTTGAAGAAAGGCGGCCTTTTGCTGACTGACAGCGACCTGGTCAAACTCGGATCTATCGAGAATGATGTTAAAGCCTATTCTATTCCTTCAACTCGTTTTGCCGAAGAACTGGGAAACAGAATTTTCGCCAATATTATTATGGTTGGATTTTTCACTGCCATTACAAAAGTCTTGAACCGGGAATCCGTCCTGAATGCATTGCCAGGTTCTGTGCCGGCCCGTTTTATCGTAAAAAACCAGGAAGCACTACAGAAAGGGTACGAATTTGGGGTCGATTTGCTGGCGGGATGAAAGGAGCTGCCGAAAACCATCGTTTTCAAAGTGAGCTCATTATGCCTAAAACAGTAAGCTTAACCATTAACGGACAGGAACTGGAAGCTCCGGTGGGGTCCACCATCCTCAACACCGCCCGGGAGAATAATGTTCACATACCGCATTTGTGCGATAACGACGAGATAAAACCTTACGGTTCCTGCCGCATGTGCGTGGTTGAAATCACCCATAAAAACAGAACCCGTCTGGTCACAGCCTGTATCTACGAAGTAGCGGATGGGTTGAAGGTGGAGACCGAAACCGACAAAGTCCACAATGTCCGACAACTGGTTGTTGAACTCCTGCTGGCCTGTATCCCCACTGATCCAACTTTGCAGAAAATTGCCAAAGATATCGGCATCGTATCCTCCCGCTTCGAACCCAATATCAAGGGATGCATTCTTTGCGGACTATGTGTGAGAGTTTGCCGTGAAGTGGTGGGAGTTGCTGCGATCGGCTACAAGGGCCGCGGGTTTTCCCGCACAATAGCCACCCCATTCGATCAGACCCCACCTGACTGCATTGCCTGCGGTACCTGTGCCTGGGTTTGCCCGACAGATTATATCAAAGTAGATTCTGAAAAGTTGGATACGTTCCGTTCCTTAACAGGCAGAGATCGATTCTGCAGATATTCGCTGATGGGTATCACGGAAGGAGCGATATGCGCAAATTCGTTCAGATGCTGGAAATGCGAAGTGGAACAAAAATTCTTAGACCAGTTAGAAACGCATCCTATTTTTTTAGGAAGAGATAGTAGAAAAGAAGAAATAGAAGATTTTATTGGTACACTGAATAGAATAAGGGAATAGCAAATGTCTGAAAAAATACATTCTATATTGGAAAGCGAAAATGTTATTCTTCAGCTTCCTGATAGTGTCCCCGGGCAGTTTAATTTAAGAAGAATAGAAAAATCGCCCTGCCAGATGGCATGTCCAATCGATACACCGGTCAAAGCATATCTTGGTCTAATCGCCGCAGGAGAGTTTGAAAAAGCAGTTGAAGTGGTTAAACGCGATAATCCTTTTCCGGGCATCTGTGGAAGGGTGTGTATTCACCCTTGTGAAAATGAGTGTGAACGAAACTATGTAGATCAGCCTGTAGCGATTTGTTACCTTAAGAGATTTCTTGCCGATTATGAATTTAAAAATGGTCGGGTAAAAGTTGGAAAAATCGACCGAAAAAAGAAAAAGCAAATCGCAATTGTCGGGTCGGGTCCCACGGGACTCACCGCAGCCAACGATTTGGCCAGATCAGGTTATGGCGTGACTGTTTTTGAAGCGTCAGCAGAGCCAGGAGGGATGTTAATGCACGGAATTTCTCCTTTCATCCTTCCAAAAAATATTGTCCGTTTTGAAATAGAAGGCATTAAAGAATGGGGAGTGGAAATCAGGACCAATGTAAAAATCGGCGTAGACATCTCTTTAGAAACTCTGCAGAAGAATCATCATGCCATCCTTTTTGCCATAGGCGCCCATAAAGCGTTAAAGCCCAATATTCCCGGTGCAAATAAATATAAGGGAATCATTGATTTTCTGGACTTTCTAAAAAAGGTAAATCGTGGAGAACAGGTCAAGATCAATGAGAGTATCGCTGTTATTGGTGGAGACAGGGCATCCGTTGATCTGGCCAGAAGTGCAAAAAGAATGGGCTTCCAGAATGTCACGATAATTTATGCACGGTCCAGAACTGAAATGCCTGTGCCTGAGCCCCATATTCAAGCAGCCGAAGAAGAAGGCGTAAAAATCTACTTTCAAACCTGCCCGGTCAAGATCGTTGGAGAAAATGGAACCGTTATCGGAATAGAGTGCCTTAAAACAGAATCTGTTCTGGGGCCATATAGAGGAAAAAGACCGCTTCCATTACAGAATTCAAATTTTATGATTAAGGCAGACAAGGTTACGTCTACGATAAATCGGGAACCGGATTTATCTTCTTTTCAAGAAAAAGATCATTTCAGATTTTCTGTTTTAAATTCATTTTCAGTAGATCCCTATTCTTTATCAACAAACATTAAGGGCATATTTGCAGCAGGCGATTGTGCCACTGGTCCAAAAACCACTATAGAAGCGATCGCTTCAGGCCGCAAAGCGGCTAAATCTATAGCTTCTTATTTAAAAAGGGCGTCATTAAAAAAACCTGATGGAGAACGCCAACCGCTTGAGTACGAGGTAGAGATCCAACAAACTGTGCATGAAGAACAAGTCAAAATGCCTAGACTATCTCGATATGAGAGAAACACACTCAAAGAGGTAGATTTGGGTTTTTCCGCGCAAGAAGCAATGGAGGAGGCCAAAAGATGCTTGAAGTGTGGCCCTTGCATGGAATGCGATATATGCAATCCTGACTGCAGTAAAAGATTGGTCATTCTGTACCCACAAGGAGAAACTACCGGTTCATTATTGAGAGTTCAATACGACTCTTTTCCAAGAAATGGTCAGCTTATGAATGGGCAGCTTATTTGGGAGAGGAAACAATCACATCCCATAGAAGTTAAGTCCTTGATGGCCACAATGAATAGTGAGATCTGTAGAGGATGTGGCGATTGCGTAGAGGTCTGTCTCTACTCTGCACCAAAACTGATAAACAGGGGTAGCGGCGTTTATATTTCTAAAATTGATGAAGATCTTTGTCGCGGCTGCGGTGTTTGTCCTTCTGTCTGTCCTTCAAGCGCAATAACGATCAATTATTTTAGTGACTCACAACTTGATTACCTTTCCCGGGAGTCATTGGTTGAGAAGAAAATCGTTGCCTTTATCTGTAACTGGTCATACGAGATGACCCGTGATATTGAACAGATTTCCAACCTGAATATGATCCGGGTTCTCTGCTCCGCTCGCATCAGTTCTGCTCAGATCCTCAAAACTTTTGAACAGGGAGCAAAAGGTGTCCTGGGAATCGGATGTTATGAAAAGGCCTGCCATTATTCAGCGATACAGGAAACAACGGAACATTATCACGTTGCCAAAAAAGTTATTCAAACAATCGGACTTGAACCTCAAAGAATCAGATTTGAACGTTTATCGCCGGATCAACCCCATAAGATAAACAAAATTGTTCGTTCATTCTGTAAAAAAATAGAGGATTTGAAATAGTGAAAACAGAAGAAGAAAGAAAAGAGGCCTTGCTGGGCGTTCTTAGAAAAAGGCAGATTTATAATTGTGTTGAGTGCGGCAAATGTAGTTCTGTCTGCCCCATTGGTCAGATTAATGAATCGTTCTATCCCAGAATTATCATGCGCAAAGCGCTCCATGAAAATCCGGATTTGATGGATGACGGTCTGCTGTGGTCGTGTCTAAACTGCGGACGCTGTGATGAAATATGTGATCTGGATGTACATTTTTATGAGTTGATACAGGATCTCCGGGCAGAGTGCCGAAACTGGGGAGGATATGCCATATATCCTCCTCATAACGGAGGGCCTCATGCCTGGATGAAGATGATGGCCTCCTCCGGAATAAATCAAAACAGGTTTGACTGGATTAACTCAGATTTAAAAATTCAAACAACGGGAGACGTGCTATATTTTGTTGGTTGTCTTCCCTATTATGATAATTTTTTTGAAAAACTGAAACCAGATACGCTGAGCATCGCCACAAGCACCATTAAAATACTGAATAAATTAGGCATTGAACCTGCCATCATGAAGAATGAAAGGTGTTGTGGGCATGACTTGCTGTGGGGAGGAGATGTAGAAGAGTACCAAAAACTGGCTCAAATAAATATGGAAGAAATCAAAAAAACCAAGGCGAAAAAAGTGATTACTTCCTGTGCTGAATGTTACCATACCTTAAAAACAGAATATCCAAAAATTGTGGGTAATTTGGAGGTAGAGGTTGTACATATTTCGGAGTTCCTGTCTGAAAATCTAGCGAATATAAAACTGAAAAAGTTGGATAAAAATGTTTCATTTCAAGATCCTTGCCGGTTAGGCAGGTTATCCGGAATTTATGATGAACCCAGGAATATCATCAAAGCGATTGATGGCGTTGAACTACATGAAATGCAAGGGAACAGAGCCAGTGGCGTTTGTTGCGGAACCAGCGGCTGGTTAAGCTGCGGGACATACTCAAAACAGATTCAGACCGCAAGATTAAAAGAGGCAAAAGCGACAGGCGCAGATCTGCTGATTACCTCCTGTCCAAAATGCCAAATTCATTTCAAGTGCGCTTTATCTGATCGGAAAATGGAGGAAGATTCCATTATCGAAATTCAGGATTTAACAACATTGGTCTCACGGTGTCTTACTTGAGGGTCGGCTAAAAAATTAATTCACATTCTGTTTGCAAAATGTCCAGTGCTTTTGGGACTTTTGCAAATAGATTATGTAAAGTTATTGTATCTATTCAGCTCCCCTCCGTCGAGGGGATTATAATTCAAAACACGCATGAATCCATCCATGGAGCTGTTGGAAAACGTCCTGTTTTCCATCGTTTTGAATCATAATCCCCCCGACTCCGGTGATGTGGTGAATAGTTGCAAGTTATTTTTTAAAGATCCCTAAGCGATATTTGGAAATTCTTTATAACCTGAATATGCGGATTCCCCCTTCGAAGGGGGCCAGGGGGATGTTGCCATATTCAGCCACTATTCAAACATCCCCCTGTCCCCCTTCAAAGGGGTATTTTTGGGTTAAAGAATTTTTTCAAGTCGAAATATTTCTTTTGCTATCGGCTTTGATAAATATACTCATTAACCCACAAGACCAATAGCAAGGAGGTAATTGACGTGTTGGATAAACCACGAATTGGGGTCTTCGTTTGCGAATGCGGAATTAATATTGCTGGTACAGTAGACTGCGACGAGCTGACTGAATGGGCAAGCACCATACCAGATGTGGCATTGGCAATCAAGAATCGGTATACTTGTGCGGAACCTGGCCAGGAAGAGATCAAGCACTATATTAGAGAAAAAAACCTGAACCGGGTTGTTGTTGCCAGTTGTACACCCAGGATGCATGAATCAACATTCAGAAATTGCTGTGCTGATACCGGATTGAATCCTTATCTTTTTGAAATGGCGAATATTCGGGAGCACTGCAGCTGGGTCCATTCTCATGATAGGGAAGGTGCAACTGAAAAGGCAAAAGACATTATTAAAATTGCCGTCGCACGAGCCAGGTTTCTGGAGGCTCAAGAAGAGCTCGAAGTACCGGTTACACGTGCAGCTTTAGTCGTTGGCGCAGGAATAGCCGGGATTCAAACATCCTTGGATCTGGCAGATGCGGGATATCAGGTCTATCTGGTGGAGAGGGAGCCATCCATTGGTGGATTGATGACCCACATAAATAAATCGTTCCCCACCATGGACTGAGCTATTTGAATCCTCGGTCCGAGGATGATGGATGTCGGGTTACATCCAAAAATAAAATTGTTTGCATATTCAGAAGTAGAAGAGGTCACTGGCTACATCGGTAACTTTCACGTCAAGATCCGTCGCAAAGCAAGGTACGTTGATGAAAAAGAGTGCACTGTCTGCGAAGAGTGTGCAAAAGTCTGTCCCGTCGTCGTACCGGATGAGCACCAGGTTGGATTGGCATCAAGAAAGGCAATTTATCTTCCTTTTGCTCAATCTGTACCCTCCTCTTTTCTCATCGATATGGACAGTTGTCTCGGCACCAATCCAATCGCCTGTGGAAAGTGCAAAGAGGTTTGTGACAAAAAATGTATAGATTTTGATCAAAAAGACGAGCTCATTAATCTCGATGTCGGTGTAACGATTGTTGCAACTGGAATGGATGTTTTTGATCCTACAGAATATGATGAGTACAAATATTCAAAATATGAAAATGTCTTAACCTCATGGGAATTCGAAATTCTGACAGGTCCGGGTTATGTCACCGGCGGAGAACTGATAAGGCCCACTGACAAAAAGCCACCAAAATCTATTGGTTTTATCCAGTGTGTTGGTTCGAGATCTGAAAAGCGTGGTCAGCCATATTGCAGCAACATTTGTTGCATGAATACGGTTAAGGATACACTGTTTCTAAAAGACCATCACCCGGATATGGAATGTCTTGTGTTTTATATGGATATCCGGGCATTTGGCAAGCAGTACGAAGAACTATACAAACGCAGTAGAGTTGCAGGGGTTAAATATATCAGAGGTTTACCAGGAGGTATCATAGAAGATCCGGAAACGAAGAACCTCATCGTTCATGTCGAAAATACAATTACCGGAAAGGTTGAAAAACATGAGCTCGACATGCTGGTTCTATCTGTCGGTGTGATCCCAAGAAAAGAAACCGAACAAATTCAGAAGTTGCTGACTCTTTCCAAATCTCCTGATGGATTCCTGATGGAGAGCCACTATCAATTGAATCCGATTGACTCACCCACGCAAGGCGTATTTTTAGCCGGATGTTGTGAATCACCAAAAGATATCAAGTCCTCAGTCATCCAGGCCTCAGGAGCTGCGGCCAGGGCCGGGCGTCTGCTCGCTATGGGTAAAGTAAAAATTGAGGCCATCACATCCAGCATTGATCCTGAAAAATGTAATTCCTGTGGCCTTTGTGTTAAGGCTTGCCCCTATGGAGCAATCAGACAAGAGAAAAAGAAAGTCCCCCCTTTCGTGATTGAAGCAGCCTGTAAAGGTTGTGGAACCTGTGGACCGCAGTGTAAATTTGAATCGATCACACTGAAACACTTTGAAGATCACCAGATCATATCAATGATAGACTCCATGCTGGATGAAAAGCCGGAGGAAAAGATCTGCACATTTGCCTGCAATTGGTGTTCATATGCAGGCGCTGATCTCGCCGGACTGTCGAGGCTGCAATATCCCCCTAATGCGAGAATCATCAGAACCATGTGCAGTGGCAGAGTAGATGAGGAATTTATCTGGCATGCATTCAGGAAAGGCGCTCCTGTTGTTTTACTGTCCGGTTGTCATTTTGCAGACTGTCACTACATTGATGCAAACAGATGGACTCAAAAGAGAGTTGAAAAAATCTGGGACAAGATGGATGATTTTGGGCTGCGACCGGAACGACTGCAGCTTGAATGGTGCTCTGCTGCTGAAGCAGCAAGATGGCAAAAAATAATGGTCGCCGTCGAAGAGATCAGGAAAACGGTTCAGAAAGGAGAAATTAAAGATACCATCAGAATTTTAACCGCAGAAGAGGAAAAGCAAAAAGAAAAAAAGAGAAGAAAAAAACAAAAAGTAGCAAATCAGGAAAGTGTCACAGCAGGTTAAAACCAACTGTTTTAACAGAATCTCTCTGACTGCCCGGGGGTTCCTCTATAGAATTTAAACTAAGGGTCGGCTCATAAATTACTTCACATTCTGTTCGCAAAATGTCCAGTGTTTTGGGGGCTTTTGCAAATAGATTATGGGTTGGCTCAAAAATTACTCAAGTGTTTCCCATTGATGTAAAGGAAACACGTTGACTTGGCATTTTGTCTGCAAAATGTCCAGTCTCTATGGTACTTCAGGGTCGGCTAAAAAATTAGTCAAGTGTTTCCCATTAATGAAAAGGAAACACGTCGCTGTCACGTTCTGTTTGCAAAATGTCCGGCTTTTGGGACTTTTTCAAACAGATTAAGTGAAGTTATTTTTGAACGATCCCCTTGCGGACAGATTATGCCAAGTTATTTTTGTACGATCCCTTTGTGAAGTTATTTATGAACGATCCCTAAAGTTAAGAGTCAAGATGCAAGATATAACATTTAGATGTTTACGATGTGGGCATGAGTGGATAGGGCCATATGATAAGAAAGTTCCAATAGAAAGAGCCTGCCCTGAATGTGGTTCTAACAGCCAACGCCCATTGACAAAAAAAACTGATAATAAGAAATAGGGCTCAAAGCTTACAGGGAAATCGTCTGCTCTCTTAATCAGCTTCATTCCTGACTCAGGGTCGGCTCAAGAATTAGTCAAGTGTTTCCCATTAGTCGAGCGGTTCTCATTAGCGTCAAAGAAACGCGTTGCTGAAAAGGAAACACGTTGCTGTCACATTCTGCTTGCAAAATGTCCAGTGTTTTTAGGACTTTTGCAAATAGATTATGTGAAGTTATTTTTGAACGATCCCTTGGCGGGGGAAAACTGATGGACAGGTGCTGTTCCAGATACCTGACCATCAGCAACGTAAATCGAGTTAGGCTGGTACAAACTCCTCGGAACGGATCTCTTTCATCGTGATTGCTGCATCTTCGCAGGTAATGGTACACAGTCCGCAACCCATGCATTTTTCCTGGTCGATGACGCTGACGCCGGTTTCCAGGTCGATCGCACCAAAGTAGCATCTGTCTAAACAGATTTCACAGCCTGTGCAGGCGTCTTCCTCTACAATGGCCGTAAAGCGGCTGGGAGCCGTAAAATTTGTTTTTGTCTGACCGTGATTGGCCCAATTGATACAGCAGTCATCACAACAATTACAGATGATATGTCCCAGTCCACGGGAATTGCCAACGACATGCACCAGGCCTTCCTCGGCGCACTGCTGCAACATCTCCATGGACTCCGCTTTAGTGAGCTCTCTGCCGGAACCGCGCTCAAGCGCATAATCCGCAGCTTTATCCACCTGAATACAGACATCTACTGTTTTGCCACAACTTCCATCCACTACCCGGCAGGTGCAGGCGGTGACCGCCAGGACTCTGGCTTTTTCAACGATCTGACGTACATCGTCAAAGTAGGCTACCTGAAGATCCGGCTGTAAATTCACATTAATAGGCACAACCCGCATGACTGAATTGGGAATGACGGCCTGAAGCTCCTTCATATGACCATCGAATTCTGTTTTATGGTACTCCTTCCATAAATCGAAAAAATCCTCGGTCATTCCCGGAGCCAGGATCGTGGCGTCGTGAAACTGCAGCATGTACTTCACACGGTAGTACACACCCGGCTTGCTGGATTTAAACATCAATCCCTTTCTGAAGAGCGGATCGATCATTTTTTCTACTTTATCAGCCGGTACGCCTGATCTTTCTGCAATTTCTGCGACTGTTCCAGGGGGTGCCGCTGCCAAAATAACTTTGGCTTCGTCCTCATCCGCCAGCATTTTAAAAATTTTTGGAATGATCACCGATTCTGTAATGCCGATGGCATTCGTCAGCTGTTGGTAAAGATCTGGTTGTGTCATAATGGGCTCCTCTCTGGTTTTTGAAATATGTGTGACCTTTTATGGTGAGACGTGTCTGTCTCTCTACACCTCGGGCATCCTTATCTGAACTTGGAAATGTCCGTCAAGCTCATATTTCGATAATATTCATACCTCACTGTAACTATTAATTAAAAAAAAAGTGGCCAGATCTCCGATTCATATACGATATATCATATATGAATAAAATCAGTGTCAACGCAACAAATTAATCTGATCAACGAAACCACTGAAAAAATCGATTGGCGCTTTCGAGGAGATCGTTGAAATGGAAAACCTGTACTCCGCATCCCTGTTTATAAAATTCCTGTGAAGGCAAACAAAAATCAACCCGTTTTGGTGAAAATTCTTTCAAAGTGAACTCTGATCAAATTTCCCAGGATTGTCACACCTTTTGGATTATTGAACATCGGTATTAGGCTTCGTTTAGGAATCTCGGTTTTTTGAAGCCATGATTTCAGAATAAGCCTTATAGGTGCGGTTGACAACGACCAGGTAACTGCGTGTTTCCATGGGCAGGTTTCGGATGACTTTATTAAAATAGTTGTGACCGAACCGGTTTACCCGGAGCCTGACACAGGAATAACTCTTACATTTGAAAGAGAGTTTAACCTTTCGAAAGCCAGCGTTATACGAGACGGTGATCAACTGTCGACGCAGGTCAGGGTCGTTTGTTTGTAAAAGTCGCATTCAAGGCAGGTTTTAGTTTACTTAGCAGTGTCTACTTGAACTTCGTCTCCGCATAGGGTTCCTGCAATTACCCAGCAAGCCTGTCCTCCATTTTCCCGTCGTTCACATTATCGGTGCAGAGTTCGGTTGAGGCAGGGCAGGTGCCGGGTTCTTCAAAAAAATAATCATCCCCCTTTGCTTTCCTTGCCACAATTGTTAACTTCCCAGCAATTCAACTTTCTCATCGTTTTCACCTTTATCTGGGTAATTCTTGATCGTGGTCATTCAAAATTAAGGGATCGTAATTTAGTCATCAAGGTCCGCTTTATCAAAGCAATAACAAAGGGTTACACCCAGATGAAATCAATCCATCCGACAATCCAGAAACCTGGGCTCAAAAACAGATCCTATCAGCAGTCTTTTTTCTCTCACTGCAGCAACGCTTGAACCAGATAACTCATCACCAAGGTTCAGATAAACTTCTTCAGGGGCATAGTTGTTATGTGGCGATAGATGCAACACCTGGGACGGTGACAGTTTGTTAGGGTCCTTAGTATGCCCGATAAAAGTGAGTAGTTTCGGATGAGATCCTATCCACAGGTCTCCATTTGATTCGATTTCAATATTATCAAGTCCAGTACCCAACTCAATGGTTTCTTGCGGTGTAAGCTTGCCAGAATCCAGATCCCTATTTAAAACATGGAGAGAACCTTCAGTAACCGTGGAGACATAAACCGTTCTCTTGTCCGGGCTGATATTTATCCCGTTAGCATACCCAAATCCGGATGCAGCTTCAGAAAACACAGATCCATTGTAATACACAACATTGGATACGGACAATTGGCCGTAATCCTCAACAGTTCTCATCAGACCAGACCTATACTTATGATCATTGGTGAAGTAAAACATATTCGGTCCAGTGGCAACAATGTCATTTGGAGAAATCAACATCGAATCACGAAGGGTCTTTTGGTGAGACAGCTTACCGTTCAACAGAATAAACACCTCAATACTCTGCTTGTCACTCGCATGATTCACCACAAACAACACATTCTCTCCCGCATCTCCGATATAGAGACTGATACCATGAGGGGCAAAATCTGATGTTGGCCCTGCAGTTAATAAAACAGCAGAAGGAGAAGCCTGTGTTGTATCATAAGCATAAATCCCGCCTTTGGCTGCTTTACGGGCATTAGCGGCTCTGCGATCATGAGCTGAGATATAGGCAACTCCAGTCTTGGGATGGATGGTGATGTCCTCAGCCCCGATGATACTTTTGACTTGTTTGCATGACCCAGCGAAATGCGGGGTTATAGATTTGAACTCTCCTGCATCCCATACCAAATTGATTAGCCAAACCACAATAAATACGATTATACAAGCTGTAACAATACCTATTTTTTTGATCATTTTTTCACTCCGCTTTCGATGATTATTTCCGGCCTCATTTTTTTCCTGGTTGAACTGAAAGAAAAACAGATGGGTACAAAATTCATGCAGATAACTTAGCTGAAACGGAAAAGAAGCACAAGAGCGCAGTAGCCACTATCTATTTAATCTTGAAGGACTTTTTATTTTGTTGGCAAAAAGAGAACATATGTATACTATGTCATAAACGTTACTGGAGAATCCATGAAAATACTTAAGCTTCAGACAGAAGGTACTGGTGCAGTCTTTTACCAGGTGATATCTGTCAACGAATCAACGTACACGATAAAAGCGCTCTGCAGAATCAGGAAAGGATTTCTGACGATCAGATACAAGAATACCCAGGAATTCCACCTGTACAAATCGGAAGTCGGGGTAAATTATCTTGAAGCGACAAAAAAAGAATTGAAGCGGATAAAGGAAATCCTTGATGAATCAGCAGAAGTGATAAGTCAGGCAGGATGATGCAATCATCTCATGACAGATCTCAACGAAACCACCAGTCCGTCATAGTATATACAAGCGCACGTTTGGTAGAATTACGGTTTCTCTCTTTAAACCAAATTCGAGGTAAAGATTGCCAGGATACGCGGCAGCGCTTACTGCAGCATTTTGTTGGGCTCTTGGAGGATTAATAGCGGTTACACCGGTTATCCGGTTAGGTCCCTTTGGATTCAATCGGATTCGAAATCCGCTATCGTTTTTCATGCTCTGCTCACTGGCATTCCTGACCAGCGGCTGGGCTCAAATCGACCATCAATACTTCTGGTATATCTTCTTTTCAGCCATCATCGGTATTTTTTTCGGGGACAGTGCGCTCTTTGTAACCATGAACCGGATGGGGCCCCGAAGAACCAGCATTCTCTTCGCGACCAATGCCCCAATGACGGCTGTGATCAGCTTCCTTGTCCTTGACGAAAAACTCTCGCTGGGACAGATTGCCGGATGTGTTGTTGTTCTGCTGGGTGTTCTGCTGGCAATAATCTATGGAACAGCGAATCAGCAGCATCGATGGGAACAAGTACGAGGTAGTGTATTGGTCGGTGTGGTTTCAGGACTGACAGCAGCATTCTGTCAGGCTTCCGGTGCCATCATAATCAAGCCGGTCATGGAAAGCGGTGCAGATCCGGTAACCGTCTCTGCCATGCGGGTCGGTATTGCCAGTGTGTTCCTGATTGCTTATGGATGGATCAGGCAAGGCCGCCAAGCCAGCAATAACTATTCTAAACCAACCATCGGCCTTGTTGCCTGGATTGCCTGCAGCGGATTTGTTGCTATAGTACTGGGAATGACACTCCTTCTTTACGGGCTGGCCAAAGGTGAAGCCGGGGTGATTACAACACTCTCGGCAACAACGCCGGTAATGATTTTGCCGTTGCTCTGGATCAAAACCGGTGAAAGACCGGCTTTAGGTTCCTGGATTGGTGCCATACTGACAGTTGTGGGCAGTGGTATCCTGTTCAACTACTAGTTTCCATTCTTGTCTCATTGCGCTCCCGCATCCGTTTTCCGAGGGGTCTTCACTAGTGATAGGAAATCGTTTTTTGCATTCACGCAGGTTCAGCCTCTTTTAACGAACTCAATCTGAAAAACGAAAACCGGATTTCACCCGATTTCGATGATACCGATGATAATGAATCTCAGCAGCACTCAGGCAGTGGTTTAATGACAGCACTGAATCGATCGTGCCGACCCATTTCAGACCCTGAGCGCATGGGTACCTTATTTCCCTCAGAACTGGCATTGCCAGAAAAAAAGCAGAATAGATTGACACCTGAAAAGCAAGTTCCTACCATTAAAGTTTAAGTTGACTTCACCTCGCAGGCAGAGAGAAGTCGAGACCCCCAGTTTAATTGTACCATCACACACACCCTTGAATGCCCCCATGGCGGAATCGGATCCAAAACCCAGTGACAATCTAAAAATTCTCATCTCAATTCTTCATTTCATTGCCCCCTACAAAGCGCGAACGATAATTGCAGGGCTTGCGCTGATCTTTACCGCAGGGATCTCCCTTTCATTCGGACAGGGCTTTCGCCTGATAGTGGATGAGGGATTTGCCCTGGGATCCCAGGAAAGTCTGACACAGATCGTGGGCCTGTTTTTTATGCTGGTCTTCCTGCTGGCCTGTGGTTCTGTGATACGGTTTTACCTGGTATCATGGATTGGCGAACGGGTGACAGCCGATATCCGGATGGCGGTATTCAATCATATCATCGAGCTGCATCCCGGTTTCTTTGAAACCAACAAAAGCAGTGAAATCCAGTCTCGCATTACCACCGATACGACGCTGCTGCAGTCCCTCATTGGCTCATCGGTTTCCATGGCGCTGAGAAATATCCTGATGTCCGTGGGCGGGATTATCTGGCTCTTTATTACAAATGCAAAACTGACATTGATCGTGCTGGTTGCCGTTCCGCTGGTGATTACACCTATCCTGATTTTTGGAAGACGGGTCAGAAAACTGTCAAAAAGCTCGCAGGCAGAGATCGCCCATGTCGGTTCCTATGTTGGCGAATCCCTGCAGAACATCAAAACCGTGCAGGGGTATAACCACCAGGCCCTGGATATCCGAAATTTTTCAGAACATGTGGAGATTGCCTTCAGGGTTGCCATTCACCGGATCCGACAGCGGGCAGCGCTGATCGCAGCCGTGATGATGCTGGTTTTCAGTGCCATTATCATGATGATGTGGGTTGGCGGACAGGACGTGATGGCTGGCCATATCACCAAAGGGGAGCTGGTCGCCTTTGTCTTCTATTCCATCATTGTCGGCTCTGCTGTGGCCTCGGTCAGTCAACTGATCGGGGAGCTGCAGAGAGCTGCCGGTGCGACGGAAAGGCTGATGGAGTTGCTTTACGCCAAAAACCGGATCCTGCCGCCGGACCAGAACCCGGCTACCTTGGATAAACAGATCAAGGGGTTGATTGAACTGAAAAATATCACCTTCGCCTATCCCTCCCGCCAGGAAGATCCCGCCATCAAAAACCTGAGCCTGAGAGTGGAGCCCGGAAAAAGCACGGCCCTGGTGGGTCCCTCCGGCGGTGGAAAGACAACACTGTTTGAATTGTTGCTGCGATTTTATGATACCCAGGAAGGGGAGATTTTATTCGAGGGGATTAACATCCGGGATCTGGATCCCAAGGAACTTCGAAAACATATCGCCATTGTTCCGCAGCAGCCGGCACTGTTCAGTACCAACGTCTGGAATAATATCCTTTACGGGAACCCCAACGCAACAAAAGAGCAGATACACGAGGCAGCCCAAGCGGCGTTTGCCACTGAATTTATCGAACAGCTGCCTGAACAGTACGACACCTACCTTGGGGAGTCCGGCGTCCGTCTCTCGGGGGGACAACGCCAGCGCATCGCCATTGCCAGGGCCGTTTTAAAGGATCCGGAAATACTGCTGCTGGATGAGGCCACCAGCGCACTGGACGCAGAAAGCGAACACATGGTGCAGCTGGCACTGGATCATCTGATGAAAAACAGAACCACCATCGTGATCGCCCACCGGCTGGCCACCGTTCAGAATGTCGATCAGATCGCCGTGATGGATGCGGGCAGGATTATCGATATCGGCACACACCGGCAACTGGTCGCCTCATCACCCCTCTACGCCCGTCTGGCCGAACTGCAGTTTAAAACCAACGGGGCCGAAGAACGTGACGCCCCGTAAAACAGAAATTCGAACTGTCCCTGATCATTCAGCCCCTATTGGGAAAAAGAAAACAATTGATAGGGATTCCTAACCTCCGGGACATCCGATTCTTCAAGTAAAAATCTTCACAAACAAAAAAAGCTATGAATTGAACAAGTCACATCAGGTGAAGAGATTGATACGGAAGGTATTTGGGGGAAAATGGTGGAAATTCAAAATTTGTTATTATTATTGGGTTTTCGGGTCAGATGGTCGGTGGAAAGACCAGAATGGAGAAAAATAAAAAAATCAAGTACTGCAACACTGGAAGATTGTTTGAATTGGATGGGAGAGCAGCTCAAAAACTCTCAAAATGCTGCTCTTTCCTTTGATTTTAGAGGATAAAAATTATTGACCTTTCAGAATTAAACAGGTCAATGTTTTCTTCTTCGATCTGTTTTTTAATTACCGGGTTTTCTGGCTGAAATAATGACGGATTCTCCAATTTTTTTGGCTCGTTGTGAGGCTTGGTCCATCTGCTGGTGTACTGATCCATCTTCCATGTCTGAACGTACCCGGGCATTTGCCTCGTTGAGTTCATTTTCCGATAAAAAACAGTAAACTGAATCTCCCTTTTGAAAGTTGGGATCTAAAATCAGGCCGGGATTCCTATAATATTCATTTTGAAATAATCTTCCTGAAGGAGTGGTTGTTTTAATATCCGTAAACTGTAATTCTTCTAGTCTGGATATAAGCTCATGAACGGGAATATACCTTGCCTGTATTTTATGGACCGCTTTTTCAATGTATTGATAACTCCAATATATACCTGAATGCGGATCCAGTTGCTCCCGGGAGCTTGTGTTAATAACCAGGACTCCTCCTGGTTTTAAGACCCGCCTACTCTCCTTTAAAAAAAGGTTCAAATTTGGATAGGACAGTTCGGTGTCAAGATGGTGTAGGACCTGGTTAACCATATAGGCATGAAAGAAATCATCGGAAAAGCCAAGTTTAAGAATATTTCCAATTTGCAGATGGACATTTTCTGCATTTCCCATTTTTTGTCTGGCTTTTTCAAATCCCTGTTCAGATCCTTCAACCCCATGTATCTCTTTCACATGATGTCGGAAGTGGTCAATGTAGACTCCCGTTCCGAATCCACCCTCCAGGGCTGTCTGTTTTTCAACAGGTATCCGGGTTTGCCTGAAAATGTGTAAGATTTCTTGCATACCGTTAGGCTGGCGGAGCTGGTCATATATTTTAAATGTATCATTGTAATTGCAATAGGAAGAAGCATTTGGTTTTGCAGGATTTTTCATATGAATCCACTTGAAGTGGTTTAGTAAAAATGAACTTTAAGTTAAGCGACTTTTTATAGTTCTTTTTTGATGATTGTAAAAAAAGCAAGTCCTTAATTGTCGTTTGACTTATAGATGAATATCAGAATGGAGAAACTTGGTCGAGGAGTGAACTTAAGACAGGCCCAAAATATGAACCTTTAAAGTGCCATGAAAAAACAAAGCAGTATTTGGATTTTAAGACGATGCCACGACATTCTCACCATAATCTGGTGCACCTCTTCGGGGTCCAGTTTTTCTGACCAACTTGTAAATCCTGCTACATCAGCGAAGAAAACTGTGACCAGCTTTCTTTCACCTTCAATTGCACTGCGGGTAGTGAGAATTCTGTTCGATCAGACCACTCTGGCTTTCTCTAGGTATTCTTCAGCAGTGATGCCGTTAAGGTGTTTGTAATTATTTTTTGGGAAACCCTTTATTATAGCATTTTACCTGCATATTGCTGGCTGCTGCAGCCAAACATCTATTACAAGATTCACATGCCACCGCATCAGCTGTTCCTTCTTTCATTTTTTTAACGATAGATGGTTCTCTGATGAAAGGACGACTCATTGATAGAAAATCAGCATGCCCTGCTTCTATAATCTCTTCCATCATAGCTTTCGTTCGAATACCGCCGACAACAGCTAGAGCTGTATTTCCTATTAACGGTTTAATCATTTTTGCGGCTTCAAGGTTATACCCTTCTTCAAGATCATATTTTCCGACAAAACTGTTCATCATCAATTTACCCAATGGTTTCATCCACCAGGCCAGATTACCAACAAGCTCTTTGACAGGGACATCACCCCTACACATATTCAAAAAAGAAAATACTGCGGATCCGCAACTTACCTCGATTCCATCAATATCGATTTCACCTAACCATTTGGCATACTTGGCTGCCAATTCAGGAGTAATTCCAACTTTTGGAGTGTAATCATTGGTATTGAGCTTTACTAAAAGTGGCATATCTTCCGGCATTTCCTTTTTAGTAAACTGGACAACTTCTTTCATAAATCTAAACCTGTTTTCATCAGAACCACCCCATTTATCATCTCTTTGATTGAAAAAGGGGGAAAGAAACTGATTTATCAGATAACCATGAGCGGAATGGAGTTGAATTCCATCTGCACCTGCCTCGACAGCCCGCCTCGCAGCTTGTCCAAAAGCTTCTATGATTTCCAGGATTTGACCTTCTGTCATTGATACTGCCTTGGAAAAATTAATGGGATCCCTGCCCATTTTAGAAGGTCCCATTGGTACTTGCCCTATCAAATCTTTTTTTGTCTGTCTTCCTGCGTGAGCGATTTGAAAAACAATTTTTCCTCCCTCCTGGTGAACAGCATCTGTAATGTTTTTAAGGCCTTGTATCATGTCATCGCTATGTATCCCAGTTTGATATTTAAATGCTCTTCCTGATTGATGAACATAGCAATATCCGGGAATGATAAGTCCAATTTCACCTTTCGCCAATGTTTTGTATCGTCTTACAAGTCTATCACTTACTTTTCCTGTTTCCTCTGCCATTCCCTCATAGGTTGCTGAATGAATGAATCGATTTTTCAACTCAAGATCTCCAATTCTTCCTTGTGAAAAAAGAATAGACATAGTCTTCTCCTATTAGAGTGATTAAAAAAAAGTTAAGAATACCCATTTAGACAAATGGTTAACTGAATTCTCCGCGGATTTCAGCTTTTACAATTGCTTCAAATCCCATATCAATCCCTTCAAACTGGACTTTAACCCATGAGTTCGGACTGGTTTTTCATGACTGAACTAATAGGGTTATCTTTTTGAATTCATGTTATAACCCGACTATCACACTTAATGGCATTTGTCGAGAAATAGAGAAGATTTCTCAACTCTCGGCCGGCCCGAAATGTTGGCAGTTTTTTCGGTTGGACCTGAACCTTGACTCCTGTCTTGGGGTTTCGTCCTGTACACCCATTATAATTCTTACACAATTCACTATCACCAGGATCTGTTTTTTGAGTTCCCCTTGAGTGAGCAAAAAAGTAGATATCCCCCAGGGCATCAGCACTGATCTAAAGAAAACGGGGATCGTATCCGGGAGTGATGTATGCCAGACTGTAGGGCAGTATGAACCCGCAATTAAGCATATCAGCCCGCATATTCCCGTGAGATAAACCACAATGAAACTCAAAATAATACCAGCTAAAGAGATCAGCCAGAATTTTTCCGATGGATATTCTTACTGGTTGCCAACGTTTAAAAAATATCTCCGTCACCAGATAGTGCCCAAAAACTATCATTGATGAGACTATTATCGGATAGAGCCAATGATAAAGCTCTCCCATTTGAGCGAATTCCAACCATAAAAAAACAAATATTCCTATCAGAACACCTTCCATGAAGTAAATGAATTTCCTGAAAGATGATGATTCTGGATAGTCATCCAAAACCGTTGCCCAATAGCCTGCAATCCTATCTATAATGAATCGATTTTTATGAACGGGGATCATTTGTTGATTTGTCCTTCCTAAATGTTGGTAATTTTAATCATTTATCTAACAATTAGAAAAAGTCCAGCTGATGCAAGCGAGCGTTAGCAAATATTTCTTATGATAACTCAACCAACTCCTTCTCATACCTTTCCACCCAACCGCAAGCGTCAAGCTCTTTCATAATCTTGATGGCCTTGTTGAGATGGTTCTTTGCCTTATCAATATCACCATCTTGGTTAAAAAACCTGCTTTTTGCCTCGTGGTTCTGGCCCAGGTAGAATTGCATATCCATTTCTTTGAACTGTTCCTCGGCTTTACTCAGATAATTCAATGCTTCATCAGATCGATCGACAGTTAGATAAAAATCTCCCAGGGATTGATAGGTCCTGGCAATATCCGGCTTAACCGCTAACTGCTCCAACACCTTTGTACCGTCTAGAATAAGACCCTCGGCCTCATCAATCTGGGCGTTTTCTTGTTTTGCCAGAAGCGATCCATACAGGACTCGGGCAACTCCCCGATATCCGGCATATACAACCTCCTCTTTGTTTTCCGAAATCTGAATAATAGCTTCGGCATGGGTCATTGCTGTCTGAAGATCGCCGGTGAATTGATAAACCTGAGATAAACGATAATTGTTTAAGAAGTATAGCGCCGGGTTATTAAATTTGTTTTGTATTCTTAACGCTCTATCGAACAATGCCAAAGCCGTATTGATATCTCCCAGCAGGTAGTGCCCCCACCCAATATTAGACCAGCTTTCAATTGTCTGCAGGTATTCTATCTCTTCCATGTATTTAATGTTGTTCTGGATGTGGTCCAAGGCTTGTTTACCGGCACCTTTGTTGAGCAGAACCCACCCGTAATAAAAATCAGCGGCATTTTTTAAACCGTATTGGCTGTCAGTAGGTAGTGCATTTCGCAAACTTTTTGCACAGCAGTCTTCGGCTTCCCTGAAGCTACCTATCAAAGACATCAGGAATGCATAACGTCCGCACAATTCTGCGTAATAGCCCCCGAGGCTCAAGGTTAGATCATCTTTTTCCAAAAAACTAATTGCAGTTTTTATTACACCTATGGCCTTTTCCACTTCCTGTATCTTGTTATAGGTATAGTAGTAAGCAAGGTTCAAAGAAATAGCAATTATCGTTGTTGTTTTACCGGAGTCCATCATTTCTTTCAGGATGTCTTCCAGATAACGTATCCCTAACTCCGGCTTTCCGGCATTGATATAATACATATTTATAAATGATGAGAAGTTGATGATCTTAGAATCCCACCATTCATCGTTTATTTCTTTTGCCAACCGTATTCCATCTTGAAGAATTCTCAACGTATCCCCGGTAAATCCCAGGTTGGTGTATGCCTCCCACATTATTTCATATTTTCTAATCTTTTCTCCTTTTAGTAAATCCGTTTCCGGCTGCTTATTTATCACTTTTAGATACTGCTGACTTATGCTCAACAGTTCTGCATGGGCATCGTTCCGATAAGCTTTCCCATGAGCATATGATAAATAAAAAAGCGCTTTTTCATCATTCTCTGCTTTGATGTAATGGTGGGCCAAAACTTCATAGAATTCTTCCAGCCGGTCAGCATAGATCTCCTCTATCGTTTTTCCAATACGTTCGTGAATCTCCCTCCTTCTTTTTTGAAGTAGACTGTTGTAGGCGACTTCCTGGATAAGTGCATGCTTGAAGATGTATTCGAGTTCCGGAAAGAGCTGTTTCTCGTAGATAAATTCCTGTCCCTGTAGATTGAAAAGCGCAGATTTGAGTTTTTCTTTCTGATCGATTATGGTCAGAAGTATTCGATAAGCGAAACCACGACCAATCACCGAGGCTACCTGCATGATCCGCTTGAGGTTTTCATCCAGGCGATCCATCCGGGAAGCAATGATTCCATGAATGGAGTCCGGCACTTCTATATTGGAAAGATCGCCTGAGAGAACGAAAGTATCATCTTTTTTTTCAACCGTTCCATTTTCAATCAGACTTTGCGTAAACTATTCAACATACAGGGGATTCCCCGCAGCTTTGTCCAGTATCAGTTGTCCTAATTCCGGCGCCACCTGCCCCTCATCTAATATGGCTTTGAGAAGATCGATACTGGACTCATCGCTCAGTTGATCTAATCCAATTCGAGTGTAGTAGGACTTTCCATTCCAAGGATGACTGTATTCAGGTCTATAAAGTAGGATCAGCAAAATATGGGTGTTAGCCAGCCATCCGATCAGGAAATCCAGAATTGCCTCCGAGGATTTATCGATCCAATGCATGTCGTCCAGAGCTATAACTACTGGCCGATTTTCACTTTCTTTAATAAGTATGTTCCTGACAGCTTCGAAAATCTGCTCCCGTTTTTGTCTGGGCTCCAGTTCTTGGTAGGATTCATCGTCAACCGGAACAGAGAGAATATCCTGTAATGGTGAAATATCAGATATCAATGTATCATCCAGAGCCTGAATTTTTTCACGGAGCTTTTTCTTTACGATTGCTTCGGTATCGCTTTCTAATATTCTGAAATATGATTTCAGAATGGATAGAATCGGCAGATAGATGATATTTCCCCCAAACTGAAAACACTGTCCTTCGAGATAGGTGAAATCTCCTGCAAGTTGTTGATTACTGAATTCTATCAGCAGTCTGGATTTACCAACACCAGCATCCCCAACCAGACCTACCACCTGCCCGGAACCTCTGCTAGCTGTCTCGAATGCCTCCTGCAGAACTTCCAAGGATTTTTTCCGGCCGACAAAACGATTAAAACCTTTGGCTGCCGAGGCGTCGATTCGGGTGTCCACTGCACTCGGTTGTAGCAATTCGAACGCATCCTGGGCCTCTTTTTTCCCCTTTAAATCCAGTTTGCCTCTTGACTCAAATTCAAAGTATGCTTGGACCAGGTTGTGAACGTTCTTGGAAACAAGCACGGTGCCTCGATTGGCAGCTGTTTCCATGCGGGCCGCCAGATTTACCGTATCTCCCACAGCGATATAATCCATTCTGAGGTCATCTCCCACAGATCCCACCATTACCATACCTGAGTTCAATCCGATTCTCATCTTGAAATCGAAACCATACTCTTTTTTAACTTTTCCCCCATATGCGACCAGATCCTTCTGAACGGCCAATCCGGCAAAACAGGCCCGTCTCGCATGATCCTCATGGGCCAGCGGTGCGCCGAACAGGGCCATCAGTCCGTCCCCCAGAAATTGTGTGATAGTACCCTCATACCGATGAATGTGATTCATCAGAATTTCGAAACACCCGTCCATGATATTGCGGATATCTTCGGGATCATTTTTTTCAGACATGGCAGTGAATTCGGCTACGTCAGCAAAGAACACGGTTACCAGCTTTCGTTCACCTTCAATATGCTGACGCGTGGAAAGAATTTTGCTTGAAAGATGTTGTGGTGTGTATGTTTCGGGTTTTTCAAAGTCAAGCGCGCTCGATTCTGAGGATTTCCTGAGATTGCCGCCGCACTCACCGCAGAATTTATCGACCGGGAGGTTTTCCGATTTGCATTCAGGGCAGATGACCAAAAGCTTTACGCCACATTCACGACAAAACTTGCGGTTTTCCGAATTTTCAGATTCACATTTTTGACATTTCATAGACACCTCAAGAATGGGATCATTTATCTTTAGTGAAGGACTGGTTTGTTGATTTATTAAGCCGTGTCAGATATCCGTTGGATCCGCGTCAAATTTTGGTGGTTTCTCGATTTCTGAGATTCTTGTAAATATCTCTTCAATTTCGACGGCAATGCCCGGGGGAATTTTAAGTATGCGATTCATTCTATTGATAACATCTGCTTTTAATTCGTCTGGTAACTCATTTATAATCAATTCCACCGTCTTATTGCTCTCTATATGGCTTAAGATCATCGCAATGGTTTGCGGATGTTCATAGGCCACGTATCGGGCGATGGTATCCGGCCCGAGTTGTTTCAGGAATCCTTTAATACTGAACCGAGGCTTTGGAATTGGATCAGGACCTGAATTTTCCTCGGTTTCTTTGTTTTTTTGGTGCTGTTTTGTTGCCGCAATGGATTTTTGTACAAACGGAGGAATGGGGGATACGTGATATCCAGTGTTGAGAAAAGTTGCCACGTCCTTAATGACAACATTTTTTTTCTTGGTTTTTCCTGTATCCGACGACAGCTGGGGCTTAACCATTTGTTCGTAAGGTAGGCAAATCTGAATTATTTTAGGGGATAGGCCCAACGGAATAAGATAGGAAACCACCATGACATCCAATTCATGTTTAACCATCGAGCCTATATATTTTGCATTCATTTCGCTTCTCAGATACCGAAATCGAGTTGGATAAACCCAGTGTTGGGCGGATTGTAAATCTTCGAGAAAGCTGATGAACACTCTTTTCATCAACCGCTGTTCTACTCGCGTTAAGGTGTTTCTCTCAATCTTAACATCCCTATCGCCAGTCCCTCCGTAAAAAATATCGACCAATGTAAAAACTAACTGGGAATTAGCTATCGCCAGCGCTATTCCCGGAAGAGGAGCCATGCTGAATAGAGTTAAAGATGAAGGAATAGGAATGGTTTTTAAAAAATCGCCAAAATTGTGAAGTTCTATCGAATGGACTTTCATCGAAAAGGGGATTTGCAATGCGCCGGAAAGAGTTTGGCTGAAGTAATTGACATGTCTCTCATATACAGCCGGGAGTGGGGAGTTCATTACCTGATCTAATTTTTTTAGTAGCTCCTTATCCGATGATGTCTTTTTCCGCCTGACACGGGGATACATTATGTCCTGAATAATGTACTCTTTAGTGCTGCGCATACGATCAGCCAGAATCAGGATATATTCGCTGGGATTTTTTTGCTCCGGGGTTTCCGATCGTAATTTCCCGCGTTCTGAAATATAGTCGATGATATCGTCAGACAATATTCCCGAACTTACATATTCAGTTTCTTTCTCTTTAGATATTATTATTTTCCCTTCATCTTTACCCTGATTCGGATCACTACTCATTTCTGCCTGAATAATTAGTTCGAAGATATCGGTCAGAATGACGTAAAGACCGCTGTCCACCCGCATCATATGGATAAACATTTCTCCAAGAGTATGTGTGTAAAACGAAAACTCTTTCCCTGAATGCTCATGATGATAGCTCGGTAAATCAGCTTTTACATGCCCTTGTATGAATCTGTTGATAAGGTTTTTAATGAAGGTCCGATATTCCGGGTGAATGTCTTCATGCCTTATCAAGGAGGACCAGATGAGTGCGGCATAATCTTGTGATTGTTCTTCTGCCAACAGCGCATCAATCGTCTCGGGAAAATAATGTAGCATCTCCGGGTAATTCATATTTTTATATAATAGAGCCGCAATTCGGCCCGAGGCAATTTCCCAGTCAAGCTCTTGAACCTTAACGGCGGCTATCTCGGTAGCAAGCCTGTACGCAAAATCTTTGGAAACATCCTTTTGCATTGTGATAAAGGAATTTTTCTGTTGGTCTGCTGATGGGTCCTGGAAATCCAAATTGTTTTGATTCAGCGTATGTTTGGATGATTTCTTTTCTCCCCGAGCATCGGGATCCATTATCTCCTGAACAATGTACTTTCTGGTGCTACGCATACGATCAGCCAGAATCAGCATATATTCATTGGGATTTTGTTGTCCCAGTTTGTCCCATGGTAGTTTACCCCGTTCTGAAATGTATTCAATGATATCATCAAACAGTTTCCCGGAGCTCGCATATCCTGTTTCTTTCTTTTTACCTCTTTTCTCTTTCCAGTCATTTTTGCCCTTTTCCAGATCTTGACTCATTTCCCCCCGAATAAATAATCCGAAGATATCTGTCAGTACGGAATAAAGATCACTGTTTAATCTCATCATTTGGATAAACATTTCTCCTACAGTGAAAGCGTAAGCGGAAAACTCTTTTCCTGATTCTTCATGATTGTAATTCGGCAAATCAGCATTTAAATGCCCTTGTATGACTCTGTCGACAACGCTTTTCATGAATGCCCGATATTCCGGATGAACATTTTCATGCCATAGCAAAGAGGTCCAGGCTTTTGCTGCATACATTTGGGTGTGCTCATCCATCAACAGCACACCAGTGGTCTCGATAAAATGGGGCAGCATCTCCCAACGGTTTAGTTTTTGATATATAAAAGCAGCAACCAGACCCGCGGCACTATTTTCATCAATCGCTTGATCGTAAATATCAGCTATCTTGGCAGCAATCCTGTTTGCATAATCTTTTGGAATATCTTTCATAATTATCCTTTAGATGAAAAAAGCCAATTTGTCCCCTTTTTGCGTCTTTATTCGTTATGATAATTCGGACAAAACGGTGGCTTGCTTATATTCCCCTTCAATACGTTCTTTTTGGGCCAGTATTTCTTCGGCATTACAACGTTCAGATCATTTTTTCATAGTGTGAATCGGTTAGCTTATCTTTTTGAATTCATGCTACAATCCGACTATCACAATTACTGCCTTTTGTCGAGAAATAGAAAAGATTTTTGAGAAGAAGCTGATGCAGAAGCTGTTCTGTGGGATGAATGAGAAATTGCGGAAAAGAGACTAAACTTAGCTTTTTGAAAAAGTGAGGTCTCAGATTTGCTGAATAATCTGAATTCATCGAGGGATAAATCTCCAATATTATTACAATCAGGTTTATTCAGAACCTCAAATCAGAAATCTCATTTGTCACAGTTAAAAATTTCTTGTCCTAAAATTTGCCCTAAATATAATTAACTTCCGAGTTCGAACCCTCACTTTTGTCACCAAAACTCTCTGAAAAAGCATTTTTTAGTTTTTCCCCTGTTTCCGTTTAGATATGTGAGTTAACACGCCATTTGACTAAAACTACTTGATTTGGGAAACTCGGATACACCCAAAAAAACAGGCAAGTATATTGTTTCATCGAGTAACTTAGCGGAAATCAGAAAGAAGTACAAGAGGTTGGAGAATTCGAAGACAAACACATTTTATATTAGATTTACATAAAAAGAATTCTTAAAAAAGCCTGACTATTACAGTCAAACCCATGATATTCAGTTGTTCGGGCGCATCATATTGAAAATGACAGATGCGTTGATCGCAATGATTTTTTTACTTATTGACAATCAGATACATTGGAGATAAAACGGCAGGGAACCCTTTTTAATTCAACAGATAACCCATAATTGGAGGTAAAAAATGATACGATGGATGAGAACCGCCAGTTTAGCGGCCAGAGGAACCGAAACTATGAATGCAATTGCATGGGCAAAAGAGATTTCTGATTTTACGAAAAAATATGAAGGAGCGAGTTCAGTAAATTTTTACATGAACTCATTCGGTGAAATATCCACAGTTCATTGGTTTGCCGACTATGAGGATTTGGCAACCTTTGATAAGGTTCAAAAGCAAATTTTAGAAGACCCGAAGTTTTTCGAGATGCTTGAAAAAGGAAAAGATTATGTGGTTGAGGGAAGTGCCTATGACACAGTAATGAGGCAGTTTTAGCGCTTCGGTGATGGACAATTGATGCTGATGTAAAGAGTATGAAATCAAAGAGCTTTTTTAGATTGAAGGTTGGTCATCATTGACTGACCTTCAATAGATTTAACTGTCCTTGACCCTGCTATGACCGTCGACGATTAATCCCGATTATGAGAATTCATTTAACCGGCTATCAGTACAAATATGGGTTTGATCATTCTCCGGGAATTCCATAGGCCATTACGGAAATATCGTTGTTACAATGGTGTATAGAACCCAATAACTGACCATGGCTTTCACAATCTTCAAACTATCTTTCTCCTGACGACACCTTGGCCTAATTTGGTTAAGGGGTCAAAGACCAATTTTGAAACCTTCCTTGCGATGGATGTATAGCTGATTGCTCCTCAGTATGTAAAACCGTTCGTTAAAGGCAATAAAGATGCTGCAGATGCAGAAGCCATAACTGAGGCCCCAGTTCGACCTAATATGAATTTTGTTGCCATCAAACAGGTTTGGCAACAAGAGTTACAAATGGTCCATCGGGTCAGAAGTCGCCTGATGAAGAACAGGACAGTCTTAATGAATGAGATCAGGGGGCTTTTGGGTGAGTTTGGAACAGTCGTCCCTCAGGAACAACCAGCACTAGAAAAGGCGATACAGGAATTATTGGCCCGTGAGGAGCAACAGTTAAGCTACAAAGGAATAGAAGTATTTCAGGAACTGTATTCAGAGCTCATTGCCCTAAATGACAAGATAAAATCGTATGATAACTAGCTCAAGATTTACTTTGATCGGGATCCTGTGCCGCCAATGCTGTTGTATACTGGCCGATGGAGGAACTCAGATCAATTCTCGACCTCAATTGTAAAAACAATGGGCAAGATGTCGATCAGGTATTACAGGAATTCCTAGAGGATTCACCTGACGATATAGACATATTTTGGAAGAAACTCAAAACAAACCTAGAAATCGGAAAGATTAGGTTAATTTTCGTCGCTGACTCAATACCAAAAAAGCTGAAAAGAATAGTGGAATTTTTGAATGAACAAATGAGCCCTGCCGAAGTTTTAACTGTAGAAATACTACAGTTCATAGGTGAGGGTTTAAAAACCTTAACGCCTCGAATCATCGGTCAAACCTCGAAAGCAGAAGTAAAAAAATCAGGAGGACCACACAGTCGTCAATGGGATGAGCAATCGTTCTTTGAAGAAATTACAAGAAAAAAAGGGGAAGGTGTTCGAAAAGTCGCTTATAACCTCTTGCAATGGGTATCTCCAAAAGTAACAAGAATCTGGTGGGGAAGGGGAAAGATCTATGGTTCCTATATACCGATCTTTGAACAAGGAGGAATCGATCATTTCCCATTCAGTGTTTGGACATCAGGAACAGTAGAAGCTACTTTCAGAATCATGGATACGGCATAGGTGATGATTTCGGTTTGCTTTTTCATTACGGTCAGATGTAACTCTGATATCCAAAAAATTGGTTTCAAAATGACCGATAAATATCATAGAACAGCAATTGCATGCAATAGAATGATGACTAGGAAAAGCGAGTATTTTCAGATTGCTGGATGGTCCTACTATCGCCTGATGGGGACTGGGTGTCCGTAACGAGTACATATCCCCCGAATTTTGCTCTTCTACAGGCCAACCTTTTTCAGGTCGCAGTCATTCGTTGACCCGCATACACGATACTGGTATGATCAATTATGCTCCGGTTCAAAAACAGGCAGATCGCATCCCAAAGTTGATACTCACATAACGCGTTTGTGTATACCTTTAGCCAAGGGAAAATATGAAAGTCACCTGCGAACTTTGTCAACTTGAGATCAAAGCTGAAAACATTGATCTTGAAAAGGAAATCGCTAAGTGCAACGAATGCAACAGAGTTTTTGATTGTGGTGCTCAGCTCCAGTCGACCCCAAAAAGCTTCCGGCGGGACGATATTGAGCTTCCGAAAAGTATTAAGCTGAACATGGATCAGGATCAATTGCGGATCGAGTATCGCTGGTTAAGCAATCAACTGATATATCTGGCTCCTTTTTGTCTGGGCTGGGATACAACCCCTGTTTTATGGTACCGGGCCGGTATCATTCCCACCGACGATCCCCTGGCCGTTGCCTACCTGGTGATCCATTTCTTTTCCGGATTGATTCTGACCTATTACTGCCTGGCCGGTTTTATCAACAAAACCAAGTTGTTTGTGGCCAAGGAGACGCTTCGGGTCGTCGATACGCCGCTCGGCTTTTTCAGGAACAGTACGATCAAATTGAATGAACTGGACCAGCTTTACTCCAAGGAAAAGATCCACCGGGGCAAGAAACTCTTCTGGTCCTCCTTTGAGGTGTATGCCATCTTGAAACGGGGTAAGGTTGTGCGGTTGGTGTCGGGTCTGAACAAGAGCGAACAGGCGCTGTACATCGAGCAGACGCTCGAGGATTTTCTGGGTATTCACGACCGCCTTGTGGACGGAGAGATCTCCCGCTGATTCTAAAATTGAATAACTGCCCTGAGAGCGATCTGCTTTTGATCTCTGTAGACCCAGCATCCACTTTCTTCGGAGCGAATCTCCGGTTAAAACGTATCGAATTCAACAGTCATATTGTCGTTCAGCTTAGAGGAAGTCCTCAGGCTGTGAAAAACGGTTTCATACGGCACGCTGTAACTGCTCAGCCAGTTGACCGAAAGATCCTCGTTGAAAAAATCCTTGCTCCAGACAAAAACGATTGAGTTTGTATCCTCGGGTATCCCGTGAAACGTGTCTTCCCATTCCCAAATATAGCTGTTGACTGCTTCAAGACTGAGAGTATAAGAAAGCTATCAGTCTTGAGTCCGCTCTTTCATATCACGGCTTATGTCGGCCATCACCACTCAGACTCTTGAATCTTCTTTTGCCAGCAAATCCCATGCACTTCTTTGCAGGCCTTATGTGAAAGGCAGAGACTGGTTTGATTTTCTCTGGTATGGTGTCAGGAAAATCCGTCCTGATTTTAATCTTCTGGAGAATGCATTAAGACAGCACAGGCCGTGTGTTGGAGAGAAATTCGAGGTCACACCTGAATGGTACCTTGAACAACTGGATGCAATAATAAGGGGAACCGATTGGTCGACAGCGAAAGAAGATGTCAGACGTTTCCTCCCTGGTAATCACCGGAAGCAGGGCTGCCTCCGATTGTTCGATCATTGAATCTCCGGGGTTATAACATCGCAATGTCAAATGAAATGGTCCTGTGGCAGCACCGAGAGGGACCCAGGAGCCGGGCTGTTTTTTGGCAGAGATTCTGATGGTCCAGGAATTATCTGAATTTCGTTAAACATCGGTCTTGGAATATGAATATCGATGCAACGGATTGGGAATGAAAAAATGGTCCTGGTAAACCGTCATGCACCACCAGCGTGTATCCGGATCGACGCCGTCGATGCGATAGTTGTGGCTGCAATCCAATGGCTCGCCATTGCTATCCACGCTGTTATACCAGTAAATTGCCTCTGACCGATTCATACCAAATCCGGTATCGCGGGCGATTCTGGCTCGGTGGATTCTCAAAGCCTCCGCACTGCCCTCACCTCTTCGGTGTGTTGTCCAAATACCGTTTGTAATCGTATCGAATACAGCCCGCTTTCCTGGCTGCCCCTTCTGCTTCGTCCATCTCTTCTTCTGCATCATCCATCATTTCTTCGAAATCATCCAGCTCCCTGAGCGCGACATCTCCCCGCAATGCTTTCGGAGATATCATCCAACCCGGGACATTGGCTATGATATCCAGAAACGCAGACCAGGTTTTTGTGAAATGCCATCTGATCGTATATTCATCCACCACTTCAACGGACTTCAATGGTTCAATCCAGGTTCTTGACCAGCAACCGTTTTTGGGGTCCTTGATCCACTCCATCTGGTATTTGACCGCGTGAGCATTGAATGTTTCACCATCATGAAATTTGACCCCTTTTCTGAGTTTCATCAGAACCGTGGTCGGATTTTCATATTCCAGGAGGTTGCCAGCCAGGGTATGGTAGGTTTATAACTGCCGTCGGGCTTGATCAGGTTATCGTACATCCAGAAAAGGGCTACCCAGTTGTTGACAGGCCAGTGGTTGGGATTCTGCAACCCCACATCCCTTGCGAACGCCTCCTGAATGTAACCGCCCCGGACCGGTTTTTCAGGATAGTAACTCTTGTCCCATCTCCACCAACTGGGTTTGGGGAGCTCCTTAGTCCAGACCCAACCGGAATCGTCGGCTGCTATATTTGAGGCTGTGAAAAGCAATAGTGTGATTATGAGTCCAACCAAAGCACTTTTTTAACACCGTTCGTTTTTTCAACCGCTTCATCCCGTTCTCCTGTAAGCTGAATTGATTCAAAGTGTCTTTACAAGTAACTATTCACCAATTTGCCAGAGCTGAGGGGAATCCGACTATTGCTCAGGGATCGTGCAAAAATAACGTGACATAAGCTGTCCGCAAAAGTCTTCCAAAAGACTGGACATTTTGCCGACAGAATGCCACAGCAACGTGTTTCTTTAACACCAATGAGAAACACTCGAGTAATTTTTGAGCCGACCTTTAAAGTTTTACCACAGGGTATGGAGAGACCTTTGTGGACTAATCCCAACCAAGTGGCGGCCGCCTGTCTCTCCATGGTTGTGCTTGCTCCAATTGTGCTGCCAGTCGAAACAGCAGGGCTTCATGGCCGAATTTCGCGGTGAATTGCAGTCCCACCGGCAAGTCATTAGCAGTCCAGTAGAGAGGGACCGACATAGAGGGCTGCCCGGTCACGTTAAACAGGTTGGTAAATCCGAAATAATTAGAGAGATTGGTCGCATAGGTCGTGGTATCCCGGGACGACATGTCAAGGGTTCCCAGGAGGATTGGCGGTGTCAACAAGACCGGACTGAGCAATATATCATAGTCATCAAAAAAGCCAGCAACCTGGCGCCCAAGACGGTGGATGGTATGGAGAGCCTGCAAGAATTCGGACGCCGGGATGTCTC